>Ga0105240_10006913_pt1 | contig 16577 bp, 11 predicted proteins | sample KBSC54metaG_FD_80426 | JGI IMG/M metagenome (GOLD analysis project Ga0105240, IMG submission 80426) | Corn rhizosphere microbial communities from Kellogg Biological Station, Michigan, USA - KBS C5-4 metaG | ecosystem: Host-associated > Plants > Roots > Rhizosphere > Soil | place: Michigan, USA...
CTCCCTCAAGGTCCACGTCAATGCACCGGCCTCCCATCAGTTCCACAAGGGGCCGATACGAATTGCCGCGTTCCAGAATCGAGATCAGCGGGTTGAGGCGGGCCATCATCGTCAGGAACATCTGCGCCATGAACGTTTTGCCGCCGCCGGACTTCGCGGTGATCAAGACATTGGCATCACTCAGGCCGGGGTCAAATGGGGAGAATGGAACGAGCTGCCGGTACGGCGTCTCAAGTAGGATCAGCGGCGAGTTCGGCGTTCCTTTCCAGGGAGATTCCACCATAAGCAGGTCCGCCGCGTGCAGCGTGAAACAGTCGTGTTCGCGCTTATTCTCCTCGGTCATGCCCGGCAGACCATTGATGTAAAGACGCCGCTTCGCCAGATCCTCCGGCAGGCCCCGGGCTCCATTCATGCGCATGAGGGCGTGCAGCGCCCGTTGCCGCCGATCCGCAAGGACTCGTTCCTGTTCCTCCAGGTCTCGGCGACTTTGGATCGGGGTGGAGGTTCTAACCGCGAGGACGACGCTTACCCGTGCACTCTTCAACGAGCTTGAGATCAGGTCCTGTAGGGTCTGCATCAGTTGCCCTTCCGCAACCCTCGCATCCACGTTCACCTTGAACCCGCCCTTCGAGTCGCGCTGCGCCGCGGTCATTCGGCGCAACCGTCCCTTGAAGAGCTTCAGCCGCTCCGCCTGGTCCGGGATGTTGACTTCGGTATTGACGACAAGAGGGAAGTCGAGCCCGAGCAACTCGCGGAAGATTCCAGGGAACGTGGCGTCAGGGAGATCCTTCAACGACAAGAATGAGTACAGCAGCCCGCCGATCTTGATGTAGGTCTCCTGATCATCCTCAATATGGGTGTTCGCTGCCTGTTCCCGGGCGCTCCGGTAATCGATCGTCAGCTCCGGCCGGCGGTATGCGATGTCATCGCGGAAGAGAGGATTCATTGCCCGCTTCAGCTCCAGAAACATCTCTTCATCGGTGAGCCGCCGAACTGCCATGCCGGTACTATTGAGGGTCTGTTCAACACCCTTCAAAATGGATTCGAACTCTGAAACGAGGTCTTCGTGTTCGCGACGGGTCCGCTGGATGCATTTCGCAGCAGAAGGACTCAAGCCGCCGGTCATGTTGCTTAGTTTCTTTCCGACACCTGCCTCGGGGGCCTCGTGATGAATACGCGGATCCCAATAAAGATACGCGTGCAGGATCGGCGTGAGATAGAATCCGGTCTGTTCCTTTTGCTTCCAGGCCGCAAGCCGGACGCGATCCAGGCTCTGTACGATCGGGTTATCCGAGCGGAGCTGGTCCCGATAGCGGGCGGGAAGATCGCCGAGGCCCTCGACTACTTCGAAGCGCACCTGCAATCTCATCGAGCGCTCCGTCAGCGAGCGAACGAGCGCCTCCAGAGAGCACTTCGTTTGGTTTCGCGTTTCGTCCGAATGGTAGTAGGAATTGATTCCGTCGAGATCGTAGCCGGCCACAAGTGCGCCGTTTGACCGGACGATCACGTTATCAAGGTAATCGCGGATCGGCAACAGTTCACAAAATGCTGGCTGGCGCAAACTCGCCTCGTGCTGGCGCATCGTTAGAGGCATTCTGGTTCGTCCTCCGTCAGGTACATCACCTTCTGCTGAGAATCTCGTTCCATGCCGCAATAAATCCGCGGCTTTGCGTGCCACTCCAGGAAATCGAAGAGGTAGCGCCGAGGCTTCCCGTATTTGAAGGCGATCAGCAACGGTATCGCCAGGATGGGAACGATATACTGCAGGAACACGTTCAAAGGAAGGCCGGCGACCTCTCGGTGCAGGAACCTCCCGAATACATTGGTGAATGCCGCCAGCCCCAGGATCACGAATGCGTCCTCAAATTCGAGGTAAAGGAATGTGACACGGGTATGCAGATTTCGGTGGACGTGGGTGATATTCAGGCTGCTCATTTGCGTCTCCAACTACCCGACTTGATGGGCCTTCTCAACTGATTCCCCCGGTGCCTCTCCGGACAAAGAACTCCGCGAGCCGCAACAAGCCGGAGACAGACAGCGCCATTCCCGCCGCGGCGAAATGTCTGATCCAGGGGCTCCCATGATAGATACGGTGGCCGACTCCACCATATGCGAGCACGCCCTGCACAATCTGCAAGACGGCGTATACCGGCAGGAACACATTGCAGGACCAATTCACGAGGCCGCGCAGTGTGATCCAAATCGTGTCCGGGTTATTCCAGGCTGATTGCGAGGCGAACGTTTCGAGGCCGCGCAGCAGGCCGGAGACCATCAGGCACATCAACCCCGACCAGGCAATGTATTGGTGGGCGTAACCGCGGGCATACCGAACGACTGCGAGCGCGAAGAATAGCCCGGCTAAGGTCGGCATGATGACGTTGCCCATCCAGTTCGTCAAATTCGTGATTCCGTTTAGAAAGTTCATAAGCTTCTTGGTGTCACATCATCGAAACGACCAACCGCCATAGGGCGGACACAGTGAGAAATCCGGCCGCGCAGCAGATCAGCCGCATCGCAGGCTTGCCAAACGCGAAATTCAGAATGGCCCCGATTATGGCCAGGCCCGCTGCGACCGGAAGAATTCGGCTCGCCGTGTACGTCCAGAGGCCCGCTAGTACGTCGGCCGTCGCAAACTTCGTTCCGGAATTCCACCCCTGCATCAGAGCCTGAGTAGCAGCAATGGACAGGAGAAACATGGCGCCGAGAATCGAGTAGAGCGGAGACCGCCCTTCGGAGATCTCGACGACGCCCCGGAGAACCATCCACGCGGCGAGCACGGGTGCGAGGTACCCGACGACGAACTGATTGACAAAGTTGGTTATGTCCACCTTAAAGGTGTTGAAGAGCGCTGTACCCCCTCCTGCAGAGACGGGAACAGGCACTCCGAAGCCGGATAACCAGCTCAGAATCTGGGGCAAGGTGAGCATTACGGCCGCCCAGAACATCCACAGGCCGAATTTCCCGCCCTGCAGCGCCGATCCCTGGTTCCGAAGAGCCAAACCCGCGAGCACCAGTGCCACTAGTGCCGCGACCGGCGCCAAGCCCAGCAACAAGCCGATTCCGTCGTTGATCATTTGCATAGTCGGGACCAAAACGCTGGGCGAATGAAGGAATGTCTCCGCCACCCGCCCCGCGGTAGCGATTGCATCTTCAGGAAACGCCGCCCGTGCCCTGCTGGATCCAGAACTCGAGCAGTCGCGTCAGACCAGATACGGCAAGGAGTCCAAGCGCCGTCCCGATCCAACGGATGTAGCCCCGGCCGCTGGCGTACGAGACAATTCCGCCGACCACGGCAACGCCCGCGCCTACGGGAGCGATGACGTTGCCAACCCAGTTCACGAAGTTGAGGAACGCGCCTTCCGGCTGCGCCCCGGTTTGACCCTGGACCGCGACGTTTGTTTGCGGCGCGGCGCCCAGGTTTTGAGCGAGAGCCACGGACTGGCAGACCACCAGAAGGCAGACTGCGAGCACCACGGCTGCTATGCGTACGTGCTTCATTTGCGTGTAGACCTCCATCGGGATACAGCCCTGGTGGCTCCGGCCCGTCCCTAATGCTGGGAAGGGGGCGATCGAAACTCAGGGCTTGGGAGAATCCTAGGGCGAAATCCGCAAAGCTCCAAAAACAGGGAACCGGCATAGCTGGTGTGCTCATTGAAACAGGGCAAAACAGGGGAGATCTAAAGCGCAGAACCAAAGCCTTTGGGACGCCGGCTATGCCAAGGTCCGAGACTGCGACCATACGTCCGGGTGGCTGAGCACTATCGATCCCCGTCCAAGTAAGCATTCACGCCGAAGGCCCGTTCAGGGTTCAAGTCAAAGGCGAGTGGATCCCTAAGCCGCTCCATTAACGTCGCGGCGTTGCGAGGATCAGAGTCGGATCACCGCGGTGCTTGCGTGCATATTTGGAGCGCTTCACATCGAGGATGAGGCACTACCGGCCGACATTATTGATCGGGTGCGTGAACGTCACTATCGAAACTGCCAGATGAGACGCGCGTAGGTTAATTCAGACCGGGACTGCCCCAGAAGCGCCAAAAGTACCGTCTTCCGGACTCAAGAACCGAGCCCGAGAGCGAACAAAAGCGGAATCGGTGACGTGTGCCGCGACGGCGCCAGGCTTTGAGGCGTGAGGGCCGCCCGTCACGATGTTTTCGGCACGCCGCATAGTCTGGCAATATTGTAATTAAACAAACATGTTTGACGCCGGTTTATTGCTCGGAAAGTTAGCTGGAGCTGGCAAGGCTGCACTCCTGGGTGCCGCCAAGCAGCATCTCAAAGAGTTGCTGCTCGACGCCTTGCGCATCGAACGCGCGATTCAAAAGACCTCCACGGCATTCTCGACCCAATTGCCAGGTGCGCGAGACGCTCTGGCGGCCTGGGTCAAGACCGAGGCGTTTCGCGCCGCAATGGACACATTCCTGGAAGCTGGACTGCTGCCCGAGCAAATTGTCAACCCGGATGAATTTCTCGCCAGTACTGGCCTGAGTTTCGGCACGGCTCGTCCAGAAGTGGTCCGCCTTTTCCTTTCCACTTTTTTCAAGAACCTTCGCGAGGACTTGCTTGGATCTCCGGGTCTGGTACTGATCGACAACCGCGTCGCAGAGTTACAACGGGAATTCCACGACCTGCTCGGGGCCATAGCCGTCCAGTCCTCTCGCGGTGATCCGCGGGCCAACCCACAACTCGCGCCGGACAGCCTCCTGAATCAAATTGCGCAAACGCAAGGTTGGGGTGCCGGTGTAGGATACGGAAGCGATATTCACATCAACCTAGAGCTTCCGCCCACAGTGCAGAAGCTCGCTACCCGTCGTCTGGCAGTCCAGGCAGCACAAAAGGCGTTCGAGAATACCGCGTGGTTCGCGATGTATGGCGGAAGCGGCTCTGGCAAGACCCAGTTGGCGATTCTCATCGCAAACGCGTTTTCCGGCGTTAAAGCCTGGATTCGTCTTGGAGGCCCGCCGTCTGCTGCTGGTTTGATTTTGGAGTCGGCAATTGCATCGATAGCGCAACGCCAACCCGGCCAATCGACTGCGCACTGGTGCGAAGACGCTTGTTCTCATTTGGGACCCCACGCATTAATAGTCCTTGACGATCTGCCGGCCGTGCATACCGACGCTGCCTTGATTGAGCACTTGGTGGCGCTCTGCACCGCCTGCGTTCGCACGGGAGTGCGCCTTTTATCCACCTCCGCTCGTCCTCTGCCCCAGAGCGTCCGAACTGCCGCTGAGAGCCACATCCATGAGGAAGCGGTTCCTGACTTCGATGAGGAAGATACCCGTAATCTGTTTGGTGCCTATGGGGCGCCCGAGAGCTTTCTTACATCACCATGGTTTAGGTTGGCACATCGGACTTCAAGGGGGCACCCTATCCTACTGGTTGCAACTGCGCGTTACCTTCAGACCCGCGGCTGGGCGACTGATGACCGAGCTTTTGATGACCTCATCGGAGGCAACTTCGCGACCGAACTCGACCTGCCAACTATAGAGCGAATCCAGCAGACAGTTCCGGAAGCTGTCACACGCGAGTTTCTGTACCGTCTGAAGCTTATAGGCTGGCCATTTGGACTCGAGGAAGTGCAACGAATCAGCGCAGTGCCGCCGGTAGTGCCAATCGCCGTCGAACATCTCGCGAAGCTGGTCGGGTTATGGGTACAGCAGGACAGCGACCGCGAATACGTCATATCACCGCTGGTCGCGCGCCTGTCGGACGACATCATTCCCAAAGAGCTTCAGCGCGATATCCACACCGAATTAGCCCACGCCATCCTGGAAAAGCGCAGCTTGGGTCCCACCCAAGTGTCGCAGGCGGTCGGGCATTTTATGGCAGCAGGCGATGCGAACAGTGCTGCCGATGTGGTGCTTGTTGCCTGGCACGGGATGCTCCAGATGTCCAAGTTTCGTGACGGCTACGGGTTGACAAGCATTTGGGCCGGAATGCCTCTGCCTGTGACGATCAGCCTCGCGAAACGAATCTACCTCCGCACTTTCCAGGTGATCCTGAGACATCGCGGCGGCCACGCAGAACGGTACGAGCGAGCGGATCTTGATCGTCTAATAGCCCAAGGTCGATCGGACGATAACTGCCAACTGGTGATCTCCGGTGCCGGCGCCATGCTGGCCACCTATCTGGGCGATACTGACCCGGTCCTGGCGATCAGGTCTGTCGCTAGTAGTATTGAGGCAGCCCGTCGGATTCCGAATGATGCCGGGCGCGACCCGGATCTCGCGTTGCACGCCGGCCTTCTCATGATGTTGTGGGGGATAGTCCCATGGATCAAGACCGATGATCAGTTTCAGCAATGGTTTGGCGCAGCGCGCAGCCTCACCTCCGACGAAAGACGACAATGGCGGGATTCACGATTGGCGGAACAAGCGAGCCAGGCCGTCTGCGACGGTATATGGATACGTACTGCGGACCTGCCCTCATCGGAGCGAAACTGGGGAAACGTGCGCGAGCAACTCGGGGCGGTCGGAGCGTGGGCTCGGTCTGCCGAAGTTCCGCAATTAGCTGCCGCCGCATTGAGAAGCCAGATCATCGTCTTGGCGGAGTACGAAAGGGCTCTTGCCGATTCGGAGGCCCTCGCCCGGACGGGGATGGAGGAGTTCTGCGCGCTGCCCCGCTTCCGATTCCTGATTGCAGACACGATAGCCCGCCAGCACTACTATTTCGGCGAACCTGCCGATGCTCTTCGCTGGTTTGATCTGGGCTTTAATGATTTGGTGACTGCAACCCCCACCGCACGAGTGGGGTCGCTCACACTTGCGGGCGTTACTGCGCATCGTCTCAAGAACATCGCGTTAGCGAGTTCCTATTTTGAACGAGGTGTAGCCGCCGCCAATGTCGCCCCTGTTGACGCCCTCTCGAAGGCGACCGTTGAGGGCGAATTTGGGATTCTGTTGTGGAGTGCCGGACAACTCCAAGAGGGATACAACCATCTGAGCGTGGCCGCGCGCTCTCTCTTGTCGGCGCGTCGCGATACTAAAGCGTGGAAGACGTTGTTTCGTCTATTCGGCAATTGCACCGGGTATTTCTTGAGCGGCCGACGCGGCATTGCCGAGCTGGACGCAGATGTGACCATTCCCTTTTCCGGGATCTTACTCCGAGAGGTCAAAGACATTGACCAGCTGTATGATCCCGAGATGGACTGGCTGCTGCCGGTACAGTTGATGTTGCTCGCTGAGAGTATTGGGCTCTATGATGAGGCTGTCAATTGGGCCCAAGAGACCACAATTGGCAAAGGGGCAATTGCGGCTGGCGCGAAGGTGCTTCTCGCTCCGGCCCTGACAGCTGGCAGTCTGCTCGCCGGGCGGTGGCCGGAGGTCCTCACCTCTGTTGATATCGGCGACTTGGATGAGTGCGCAGATATCGTTCAGTCTGCACATTTGGACGATGAACGCCGGGCCCAAAACGTTGCCCGTGTTAACGCTCGACTTATCCTTATCGCGTTGGCCATACACGTCGCACGCGTGGGTCTTCAGGATCAGGGCCTTGCTCATGCCATCGCCCAAGGGGTCGCGGAGTTCTCCAAGGAACGTTCAGCGCGCTACGCCGATTCCCGATTCTGGCCTGACACAGTTGAGATCTTTGAAGTTCTAGAGAGCCGTAGTGGATCCTGGCGCGAATTGTGGGAGAAGGCCAGCCGCGCGCGTGCCCGGGAGAGCACATCTCTTCAAGAACTGTACGGAATTGCCGCCGTAGTGGTGGCTGGCCCGCGAGAGGCGGCGCAGATCCTAATACAGATAGTGCCGTGGCTGGAACAGATGTTTTCGCCAACTTTGTATCACGCAACCGTGACCACGTTCGTGCGCGAATACTGGCAGTGGGCCTTTGACCAGTTTCCAATGAGTTTTGGCCTGCTTGACCGAACGCGGAAAGCAGTCGGTGCCACCGACGAACTCGATGACAAATCCGCAGTCCGTGCCGTGTTACGAGCTGTCGGGTTCAGCCTCAACATAAGGGTGCCTGATTATCTTCAAAAGTGGCTGGATGATCGCCCTTGATCGGATGATGGTCCTAAGTCCGATCTGCGGGGCCTAACGCGACCGGCGCCTGCTGCGGGGAGGCTGGCGCGCAATTCGCGCACCGTGGTTGACGAAGAAGTCCCCGAAAACAGCCCTGGAGAGGTTAAGGCGTGGATTGGCAACGCTCCGATCTGCATTATGATATAACGCGCCTGTGCGAAGTATCGGCTGATGTACCGTCCCAACAGGCCTCCCTTAATGTCTTCGCCTTTTCGCCTGCGTTGTGGGCATGTATTGCGACGCTACCGCTTTTCTGCATTCTGTCGATCAACTTGAAGTATCACCCCCGTTGCTGATGCTTGCCCAGCAAAGCTGTACCGCAATTCCGACCTCAAATTGCGTTACTGCTTCCTGACACCCTACTCGACTGGGTTCGTTCAAGAGCGTGCTCGAAATCTTCCCAAATTAGCGGCGGCAAGGATTCGTCATTCGCCGTCATGCGATTCATCGCCATGCGCTTAGCCGTCCCCACTACGCCCTGAAGATCTGCCGGGGAGATTCCTCGTAACCGACCCAAAAGGTCATGGCACGTCAAACCCGCCGCTAACGGTATTGGCCCCAGGTACTTCTCAATCAGCCGCAAATAGCCTTGATCGTCCGGGACGCCGACCACAATCTTCTCGGTGAATCGCCCACCCCTCAACACGCGCGGATCGATATGGTCGATGTGGTTTGTCGTTCCCACGAGGAATACCTGGTTGCCGGGATCGAGCTGGCTCATCAACATGAGAGCCTGTTCGACAAGTTGGATCTGATGCTGCCCCATGAAGTACCCGTTATCGCCGCGAGGTAGGAGACCGTCGATCTCGTCGATAAACAAGATCGACGGGCTCTGCTCGCGGGCCCTAGAGAACACCTGGGAAAGCTTCTCCGGAGTCGGAACGTCTGCCGGGGCGATCGGGTAGAAACTGCGCCGCGTCTGCGTCGCAATCAGGTGGGCAACGGAGGTCTTGCCTGTACCGGCAGGACCGACTAGAAGCAACCCAGTGGGGAGTGGAACCCTGAGCTCTTCTGCCTCCCGAGCATCCATCAACCGAATCAGATTTCGCAGATCCCGTTCAACCGCGGCAGGGAGAACGAGGTCGTCCCAACCGACTGCCTTCACCAAAGGCCGGTCCTGACCGCCGCTCTGGTCGAATGCCAACTGCAGGTCCCGCATCTCAATTCGGCGATTCTCGAGGGCGGCAATCGATGCTGCTTTATTGACCAGGCCGCTGAGTTTCGCCCCGCTCCAGCCTGGCGTACGCTTCGCAAAGGAGTCGACCGGGAACGAGGTCCACAGCCTCTTGGACAACTGGGCGGAAAGGATCTGGGCCCGCGTGGTCTCGTCAGGGAGATCCAGGCGAATCTTTTCGTCGAAGCGCATGTCCCTCACTAGCGCTTCGTCCAGACCCTCATAGAAATTCGTTGCGGCCATGAGAATGAACCCCGTGGCTCCGCGATACTGATCGATGCATTGCATCAGTTCTGTAACCACCGAGTTGTAAAGCTTCGCGGCGCCACCAAGGTCGTCATTCCGGCCCAACTGCTGACGCTGGGTTCCTATCGAATCGATCTCGTCCAGGAAAAACAGCACTGGCCGATTCGCGTAAGCCCGGGCAAATGTATCGCGGATGTTCGCCTCGCTGCTGCCGATCCAACGCTCAACGAGATTGGTTGGCTTCGCGTACCAGTAGTTGATCTTAAACTCACCCGCCGTCGCCTCGGCCAAGAAGGTCTTTCCCGTTCCGCGAGGTCCGTACAGGAGGATGCCGTTTTGTATCACCCCGTGCTGCTTGAATCGCTCAGGGTAAAGCCGGTTCTGCACGACCGCGCTGATCCTCTTCTTTTGTTCATCCATACCACCGACGTCCGCAAATGTCCGCGTCGGGACGTTGGACCATCGGGTCTGTGGGTCCTGCCGGTTGGCGTTTCCCCCTGTGGCAGCTTGTATGGCACGGACGGATGGTTTATGGCGGATTACAAACACCAGGCCGCCGACAGCAGCTACCGCAAAGATGAGTCCATACACCAGTTCCAGCGGAGAAGCGCTGTCGTGGGAAAGCATCATCCCGGTTACAGCGTCCTGGTGGAACAGGAACTCGTTAATCGAGTTGAACCAATGAAGCACGGGTAGCAAGGTGATGAAGTAGAGCAACCCACGGTAGGTGTTCCGGATTCGACTGTGCCACGTCAGCAGGAGGAGTCCGCTGCCGATGGTAAACCAGGCTAGCCACGGGCTGATCTGGAACGCGAAGACTCCGAGAACGAGCAGGATGATTCCGACGGTGAGGTGTTCGCGTGAGAGGCGCCGCACCAATAGCTCCAGGCGCGACGCCAAAGAATCCGCAATCCGAGAATCATATCTTGGCTGCACAAGCCCCTCCCTTGGGGCCAATTTACCGCAGATTGGACGCGAATTGGGAGGATAGCCAGTGTTATGAATCACACGAATGAAGGCTTACTGTTGTTGGGGTGGTCCTGGGGTGCCGGCGGTCCGAGTGGCGGCCACCTCTTGATACATCCTATTGAGCTCCGTCTTCAACTCAATCAGTTCGCGCAGTTCCTCCGCGGACGGTAGCTGCGCCCTCCCATTCGCTGCGACCTGCCCGACGCCTCGAGTGCCTGCGGGCGTTGTTCTGGTTGGTGAGGTCTCGCCGCTCCCTGCGAGCAATACGACGAAGAACCTGGTGTTTCCGGGCACTGAAACTACGATGTTTTCGGTGGAAGCAAGGCTCTGCACCTCTTGCTCGCCAGCCAAGCCAGCGTTCGATGCGATTCGCTCGCGCAACAGAATGCTATTGTCGAGTTGGCCGCTGACCCCTCCGAAGCCCCCTGGCCCGCCTACCAGATACGCCGCCATTGCTCCGACCCCCGTCATCGAGCGGACTAGGATCCGCTTCAACGCATTGCCGCCGGACACGGAGCCTTTGAGGGGGCCATAGGTGAGGCTCATTGACGTAGCGTCAATTTTCTCGATAGTCCCATCAGGCATCTGCAGCGTATGGAAGTGAATCCCGATGTTGCCGTTCCTGTTTGCCTGCTGGAGATCTCCAATTGCCTTCGCCCCCGCCGGGATGATAATCTCACCGTCCCTCTCATAGTTGTATTCAATAGACGCAACCACGGGCGCCTTGACCGCTGTGCTGACAGCCGATTGCAGTCGCGCCACAAGTCGGCTGCCGTTTGGCAGAAGAGTGGTGGGCCTTCGTTCCAGTAGGGCTGGCTCCGTCGTCATGGATGCTGGCCGAATCACATTTGCAGAGTTGCCGGATTTGTTACTAACAAACAGCAGCGAGGATTTCTTGAGAGCGTCTCCCTCGTTATGAACTGGTGCTGGCGGTTGCGCCGGGGGCGCGACGCTCGCGACTATGGGCAGAGGCTGCGCAACAGGGTTGCCGGCTTTCGCTTGCCGATATGCTTCCAGCGCCGGATCCATGGGTGGGATGCTGGCGAGGGTATCGCCTGATTTCGGTTGCGGACGTACGCGCAACCGCCCAGTGGCCTTTACATCGTCGGCGCTGACCTGATCGCTATTCGTCTCCTGGCCGTTCGTGTCCGCATTCAGCAGCGGCGCCACGGAGCCTCGATTCTCTGCCGTTCCCGCTGTGACTTCTGGCCTGCCGAGACTCGGCTTCGTCCTGTTCGCAGCGCGGTCCTTCGTGCCACTCGAACTTGAGAACATGCCCAGGAACACGAAGATCATGATGATGACGGCAACGGCAAGGACCAACAGGCCTTTGCTCCGGTCCACGCTCATCGCCGATCTACTCTGCCTTTCGGGCTGGATCCTTTTGCGCCCATCCCGTGCACGCAGGTATGCCTCTCGGAGGGACCCGAAAGTGGTTTTCGTTTCTGGCGGTTCGCTCGCTTCTGGTTGTTCTAATGACCCAGCTTTGATTCGGCGCGTTTCATCCAGCTCGGCGCCGTCCGGTAGATCTTGGTTTTTGTTCAATTCGGGTGTCATTCTATTCGGCTCCTTTCTCTCGAAGGCTGCTGATTCCGAAACCGATGGGTGCCAGGGCAGGGCGGTCGACCGCTCCGGAATCCGCCATTTGAAGTAAAAGCGTTTCGTTCGACTGCTTGAAACTGGGTCGCTGGAAGATCAACACTCCATCGGCACGCTCTCCGCGGCCGATCCGCCGCTGGCTCACCCGGAAATCTTCCACCGACAACTGCTCGGAATTCGACCAGACGGCGTGGTGGACAATCGCTCCCTTCCTCACCTTGCCGCCTAATTGCACTTGCGGCGGCATCAACTCGACAGCATGGCTCTGCATATTCAATACCGAGAACAGCACTACGACTTCCTTTCCCTGATCGATGACCTCGCTGACTCCGGCCTTCAAGAGTTGCTTGCCTGGAGGGGCGATTCCTGGCTTCTCACCGTAGAGATCCGGTAACGGAGCCCGCCGTTGTCGTTCCAGCAATGCATTCAGGTCTAAATCCGCATCGGCATCCCGCTTGACCGGCCGAACACCGGCCGGCGTGCCGGTGTCGACCGGTGACTTAAGCCTGCCCGGCTTGAAGGAGGCGAGTTCGACTGTCGATTGCTTCAGGTCTGCTGGGCTGCCGTTCTTTGGCGGGACTGTCGTCGCGGCCCCCGGCGTCTCCACGAGCCGGTCCGACGCCGGCAAAGCAACGGTTTGCGCAATCGATGCGGAAGGCGCGCTTGGCTCGATGACGAATCTTCCGGCCGGACGGTATCGCATCATGAAATCAACATCGGGTTGCGTGCCTGCCGTGTCGCCTCGGCTGATCAGCAATAGATTGGCTTGATATCCGTGGGCAGTGGAGATCAGAAGATTCGTCTGCGATGCTTTGGCAGTAATTGGCTTGACGAAAACGATCTGCGGCTCTCGTTCGGAGTGCTCGGCGGTGAACGAGTCGGGATCACCGAGCACAACGGAATTGACCGCATCGGGCATTCGAATGGCGGTCGCGAACCGCGGCGCGAGGTACACGACGGTGACTTGGCCCTCCTGAACCGCTCGACCCGCCACCTGCGGGCGAACTATAGGAACCTGGGCGATGGCTGTCAAATGCGCACAGATTACGGCGATCATTACCTTCAAACTATTCATTGATGTTCTGCTCCTTTGGTTGAGTACTGGGCAGCGGTCTTTGCGACCATCTGCCGTCTTGAATAGAATCGTTGGACCAGGCAAACGTAGCGATAGACGTCCGCGTCCGAACATGTGAGCCCACGCTTCTTGATCCGCTGCTCGCCGGCGTAATAGGCGGCAGCCACGAGCCGCAGCTCGCCTTCGAACTGCCGGCTCAAATAGGCAAGATATGCAACCCCTCCTCGAACGTTTTCTTCGATCCGAAAACGGTTCGTCACGCCGAAGGTGAACGCCGTCGGCGCGGTCAACTGCATGAGCCCTGCGGCACCTCTGGGGGAAACCACATATGGATGCAAAGACGATTCGACGTCGATCACAGCCTGCACAAATTCCAGGGGGACGCCGTATGCGCGCGCGTAGTAATTGGCCCAGCACATCTCGACGTCAAGCAATCCAGGTCCGCGACCCGCGGAGCAGGTCGGTTGAGCGATGCCTGCAGTACAGCAAAGCACGACCAATAGAAAACCCGCCCTCACGACCCGACTCCCACCAGGTCCACGGCATTGAGTTTCGACGCGTGGGATTTCGCATTCAATACGAGGGAGGCAAACCCATCCTGAAGCGTTAGGCGCTTTCGGTCTTCTTTGGTCTTTGCGAGGAAGGGCAGCAGAAAATCTCGCATTCCGGCATCGAGTTCGTTGATGCCCATGATGTGGAGCACCTGCTCAAGCTCCAGAATCTCCGCAATCGACGGAGGCTTTTCCATCCTGTAAGCCCGAAGCGCGTAGGACAGACCTGCGATTTGCCGCTGTAATGCCGCACTCCCCGTTCTGCTCCGCATTTTCAGAATCTCCGCCTCGCGTTCGACAGTCGGGAATTCTGCTCTGAAATAGGCGCACCGGCGCCGCAGGGGATCACCAATGCGCCGCACTTCATTCGAAGTGAGAATGACAAATGGGATTGTCTTGTGCGGAACGGTCCCAAGACGTGGGATCGAAAGTTGCCATTCTGAGAGGACCTCGAGGAGCATCGATTCGAATTCCTCATCCACCTTGTCGACCTCATCGATCAACAGGACGCAAGGTTTCGGCGAATGCTGTAGTCCGCGCATGATTGGGCCCTGAACGAAGAAGTCCATCGTATGGAGGCGGCCACGGATGGATTCCCAGTCTCTGCCGAGTTGGTCCGATTGTGTTTCGAGGAAGAGTTTCTGCAAAGCGGTATCGAACTTGCCGATCGCTTTTTCTTCGGTGATCCCTGGGTAGCACTGAAGCCGCTCAACGACTGTGTCAAGGGCAAATGCCAGGGCCTTCGCCAGCTCCGTCTTGCCGCAACCGGGTGGGCCTTCGATCAGAACGGGCTTCTTTAGCTCCCCCGCTACGTACACTTGGGAAAGGGTGACCTCGTCAACGATGTACTTGGCTTCCTGGAATTTCTGACGAAGGTCGTCAATGGACGGAAACACGTTGGTTTTATCCTCAGGCCGGATTCTACGGGAAGATGTGATTTCCGCCGAAAAAGCTGAGCCTAGAGGGTGGTAGTTGGGCAGTGGGCCGAGATTCTCGGAATTTCCCTTACCGATCTATATGCGCATGTGAGCAAACTCTGGCAGGAGCGCGAATGGCTGCTTAGGGGCTGATAGCGGCTCTGCCAATTGCACGATGCGATCAGTCGTTCCGTTCCCGAGGAACTCGGCGGCCTGAGCCAGATAGTTCACGCGTAGCGGGTTGAGACCCATCAGCCGCGTGCACACAAAATCGGCCGCTACGGGATCGTCGGCCAAAACGATCCGTCCGAGATTACGCGGAGAGCCATGCAATGGCCCATTGCCCTCCATGCTGATAATTCCGTCGGCAATGACGAAATGTGCCGGAACCGCGGCGTTGATATCGAGAATGCTTCGATCGATCCCTTTGCAGTGCAGCAGGTTCTTCGGCCAACCATAGGCAACGCCCGGCATAATACCGAACATGTTCTTCATGCTCAGAGTCACACCCGCCCAATGGTGTGTCTTCACCTTGGGCATCGAGACGATGACATCGCTCGCCAATACGGTCCGCGGGAGCCACAACCTGTCGAGTCCAGTGAAAGCACTTTGCAATGGCACTTGCCGGATTTCATCGCGGTTCAGATCTACGAACCGGATGCGTCTCGACTGTAGTTCCTTTTCCAATCCACCCTCAGCGAGGACCAGAAAGGTATCCCGCTGATGACCGGGCCCTTCACCAACCAGAACCGATTTCGCCCCCAAGGCGAGGAACGCGCTCGCCGCAGCCCCTACCAACCTAGGGGCTGTGTTCACCTCGCTGCCTGGGATGTACTCCACCAGGTTCGGCTTCAGGAGGACGGTCTTGCTGCGAAGATCCAAGCCGAACAGCCGGAGGCCCTCAATCAGAGTATTGTCCAGCGGACCATCGTATGAGTCTGCGTGGAGAATCGCAACGCGGGATCGGTTCTTGCGTCGGTCCCGCAGGCGACCAGTCGAGCACAGTCGTCGCACTGCCAAAGCGCCCGTACCTGCGAGGAGACTACCACCAAAGATCCGACGATTCATCAGGGCGTTCACATCTCTACCTCCAACGGGTTTGTGGCGGTTTCAGGCTCCAGGGCGAGAGCGGCAAGCGCGATTGTCGATGTGTCCTGGACTTCTCTCGGATCGTCGACTAGTGCAGCGAGACGGTCGCGTGCCATCTCGAGCGCCGGCGCGACGTCCGACCTCAAGTCCTTGTACACAGCAGCCGAAAGTATCACCCAAGCCAGGCTGTACGCTGAAGGGCAGTCGATCCGATTCAGGATCCAGGTCAGAGAATCTCGGACTATCGGTAGGTCGTGGTGGAATCGTAACGCGGCAAGTGCAATTGCGGTGGCATCGACATGTGGGCGCAAAGGAACACCGTAGACAACGGCGTTGCCCGCGTTCCACCCCCCTCCAGGGCAGACGCGATCGCGGAGCATCTCGACTCCGAGGCGAAGCCTTTTCTGCAGTTCGCTGCCGCGGATCAGTTCCTGACTCCTTGCGCGTTCCAGCGCAATGAGAGCCATCGATGTGGGTACCACCCAGCTCACGGTCTGTGGAACCCACGCCCAGCCGTACTTCGCCGGATCAAACTGAACTTGCCGGTCTGACAGCCGGAACTTCAAACGAACGAGCCATGAAGCCTCCATCGGCCGGCAATTAATCAAACTGTGGAGGGCCCCGGCAAACGTCTCTGGAGCCGCACCCAAAATCATCAGCGTGTTGACTGCCATGGCGCTTGCCCAGAGACTGACGCCCGTTGTCCCGTTCCCAACAGCCGGCCATAGTCCATTCGGCCGCTGACACGCCAGCAATGGCTCCAGTTCCTTTCGCGTAACTGTCGAGGCGTACGAAGACGAGAGCAGGGCCAGTAGAGCCAATGAGGTCGGCTCTGTCCCGAACTGCTCGCCGCAATGGCTCCATCCACCCGCACCCGGCAGTCGGCGATGGCGGAGTTCCGCCAGCAGGCGGCATCGCGCCAGCCGCTGTCTCTCA
>Ga0105240_10006914_pt1 | contig 16575 bp, 19 predicted proteins | sample KBSC54metaG_FD_80426 | JGI IMG/M metagenome (GOLD analysis project Ga0105240, IMG submission 80426) | Corn rhizosphere microbial communities from Kellogg Biological Station, Michigan, USA - KBS C5-4 metaG | ecosystem: Host-associated > Plants > Roots > Rhizosphere > Soil | place: Michigan, USA...
ACGCCGTCAATGCCGCCCACGCCGTCCACGCCGTCCGCACCGCCGCACGCGAGTCGCCGAACCGGCGACCGATATGCGGCAATTGTCGACGCGCTCATGGCGGTGCGCCCCGATGAAGCGACCGCGCGGTTCGACGCTGCGGTTGCCGACGCGGTGGCGACGAACCGCCTCGACGCCGAAACCGCCCGCGCGCTTCGCTGGTGGCAACGCGCTTCGGTGCGTGCCGCCGAGGCATATGCGGCCACCATCGCGCGCGGGGTGTTCACTTTGACGGACGACGCGCGAGCCGCTGCCGCCGCAGAAACATCCGAAGCAACGGCGTCCTGGCAGCGCAGCGTCGACGTCCGCGCTGCGAACGCTGCGAACGCTGCGAACGCTGCGAACGCAGCGGACGTGGCGCACGAGGCGCACGAGGCGCACGAGGCGCACGAGCCAACCGCGGCGCCCCCACCGGCAATCGAGACGCGGCTGCAAGCGCCGATCGTCGAGTTGGCCGCCGTCCGGCTGCTTGCCAAAGACCCGCGCGCGGTGAAGTCGGCGCTTGCTTGGTCAACCGATGCGCCACCGACGCCGCAAGCGGCCGACCTGACCGCCACCACTGTGACGACCGTTGCCAGCACGACCAGCACGACCAGCCCGACCAGCCCGACCAGCACTCCCGCAGAAGGAAAGGACCGCAGCCATGCCCACCCTGCGTCTACTGCCTGAGTTCGAAGAGTCGCTGCGCCAGGTCCCGGGCATCCGCGCCGCAAGCGTGGTGACCGGTCCCGACGGCTCCCCCACCGAAATCCACATCGTCGCGAGCCGGAGCAAGGGCGCCAAGCAGGTGGTGCGTGACGTCCAGTCGCTGGCGATGGCCGCGCACGACCTCGACATCGACCACCGCATCGTGAGCGTCGTCCAGTTCGACGACGGCGAGGACGGTCTTCCTGCCGTCATCCGGCTACCCGACACCCCCGAGCGCACCGAGCATGCCGAGCCATCAGCCGATTCGGTACCACGCCCGGTCATCGCGTCGATCAGCATCCGCACCGCGGGGTCGGAGGCCGATGCCTCGGTAGTCGTCTCGACCGGTGAAGAGTCCTACGAAGGCCGCTCTATCGGCCCGTCGACGATGAGCCACCGCCACACGCTGGTCGCCCGCGCAACCCTCGACGCTGTCGCGGAATTACTCGGCCTACCGGCCGAAATCGAGTTCGCCACCGTCACGCCCATGGGCAATCGCCGCATGGCCGCCTGCGTTATTCAAGTCGCGGTACCGCGAGTCGGAGAGCTGGTGCTCACCGGCTCGGCGCTCGTACGAAGCGACGAGGCGGACGCCGTGGCGCGCGCGGTGCTCGACGCGCTGAACCGTCGGCTAGCCGGCTGAGTTCGCCGAGCGCGTTGCGCGCACCCATTCGAGGGTGCGCGCAACGCCTTCGCTCAAGGCGGTGAACGGCTCCCAGCTCAGCGTGTGGCGCGCCGATGAAACGTCGAGTGTGATGGCCTGCAATTCTCCGAGCCGGGCTGGTGCGAACTGCGGCTCGTCGGGCGCGCCCGCGGCGTCCGCTATGGCTTTGTGCAGTTGGCGCACCGATGTGCCGACGCCCGTGCCGATGTTGAAGCGCCGACCGTTGCCGGCGTCGCCTGCGGCCCGCACGAAGGCATCGACCACATCGTCGACGTAGACGTAGTCGCGCACCGCTGTGCCGTCGCCGAAGATCATGCCCTGGCCGCCGCTGAGAAACGCCGAACAGAAGATTGCGACGACGCCGGCCTCGCCGTGCGGATCCTGCCGGGGGCCGTAGACGTTGCCGAGTGCAAGTGACGTCGACTGCAAGCCGTAGAGGTTGCGGTACGTGCCAAGGTAGATCTCACCGCAAACTTTTGAGGCTGCGTAAGGAGAATGCGGGTCGGTGCCGGCACGTTCGCTGACAGGTAGCTTGTCGGGCTCGCCGTAGATGGAGCCCCCGGACGACGTGAAAACCACCTTCCGCACACCGGCGGCCCGAGCCGCCTCGAGCACGTTGATGGTGCCCAGCACATTGAGCCGCGCGTCTTCGAGCGGATCGCGAACGCTTGCGCGAACGTCCATTTGCGCCGCGAGATGAAAGATGACTTCAGGTTCGGCTGAGGCGACGACGTCGGTGAACGACGTGTCGGTGATATCGCCGCGCACAAAGGAAAATCGATGGTCGCTGTTCTCGCGCGCCTGCGCGAGATTGCTCAAGCGGCCCCGCGACAAGTCGTCGACGCCGACGACGTGATGGCCTTCGGCGAGCAGCCGATCAGTGACGTGCGAGCCGATGAACCCGGCGGCGCCGGTGACGAGAGTGCGCATGGTTGCGGCTATGCCTCCGGACCGGCAGGTGGAGCGGGCGGTGCACTGCCGTAAGGCGGGGCCGTTCCATAAGGAGGCGCTGCGGCGCCGGGCGCCGGCGTTGGGTAGGGCCGGGTCGCGACGGGCACCGGAGCGGCGAAGTGGATGCGCGCGGTCGGCGCCAACCAGAGGTAGGCAACCGCGCCCGCGCCGATGAAAAGCAGGATGAGCAGCGCGAGATCCTGACCTGCGATCAGCGCCATGAGGATCAGGTAGGCCAGCACCAAGCCGGTGATGAGCAGCCGAGCCATCGGGTCGCCACCCACGAGCCGAGCAAGCATCGCGATGATGCCCGCGGCGACCGCGATGAACAAAATGCCGATGACCATCAGCTTGACGCCGATGCTGTCTTCATACGGCTTGGCGATCAGATGCGCCATGAGATACAGCACTCCGACGAACGCGATGCCGCCGGCAAAAATCGTCAGGAGAATGCGCGCGGCAGGAATGGCGGCAAGCCGCGACTGCTCACCGCGAACAACGCCGAAGAAGCCACGAATGCCTGGCGCTGCAGCCAAGAGCACCGCGGCCGCCCAGCACATGAGCATGGTGAGAATAGGCATCGGGCCGTGCGAATCGGTGCTGTGCAAGGCAAAGAAGGTGCCACCGCTACCCTCTTCGCGCGCGCTGCTGAACAGCACGGCCAGCCCGTACCCGACCAGCGGCACGAAAGCCACCGCACGGCTGAGCGAATCTCGCTCGGTAAGCCGCCACGCAAGGTAAATCAGCCACACTGCAAACGCGAGAAGCACAATGAGTGTTGCGAGCACAGCGAGCGCCAGGCCAGGCAGTTTGCCACCGAATGCAGAATCGCCGAACAGGTCAGCGACGTCGTGGACATGCAGGGCAACCGTGACGCCGAGCCACAGCGCGCTCGCCACCATCAACGCAACGGCGGCCAGCAGTTCGAGCGGCACCGTGGCGAGCGGGCCAGGCAACCGGCGCTGGAATTCGCTGAACTGTTCGGAAACGCTGCGGTAGCTGCGGGTCGCCTGCCCATGCGCTGCCTGGCCACGAACGGCCTGCCCGCAACGGCTGCAGAACGCCGCATCGGTGTCGAGTTCGGCGCCACACCGCGGGCACTGCATCGCGAACTCCAAAGGATCGACAGCGGGCCGGATCAACCGGCCGCAGCCTAGCAAGATCGCACGAACGCGAGCGCGCTACCGCGTCGCCGATCAGTCCGGCCGGTACTCGATCTGCGAGATCTCGACCCGCACCTCGCGAATGCGGGCGAGCACCTTGTCGCGCAACGCGTCGGGGGCGAGATCACAACCGCAACTGCGTGCGACCAGCGCCTTCACTGCCTGGTCGAGGCCGTACTGCCGAAGGCACGGCCCACACTCGTCGAGGTGCTCACGGATCTTGTCGCACTCGTCGGGCCCGATCTCGCCGTCGAGGTAGACGTAGACCTGCTCGAGCACCTCGGAACACGGCGTCTCGTGGTGGTTACCGCAGCTCATCGCTCCGCACCGCCCTCGGACCGCTGCGCGCCCTCAACCGGGCCGTCAGCCGTCTCGTCGGTCGCCCCGCGGACAACGCCACGATCCCGAGCGTAGTCCTCCAAAGCCGCGCGCAGGGCCCTTCTCCCGCGATGAAGTCGCGACATCACGGTGCCGATCGGCGTGCCCATGATCTCGGCGATTTCCTTGTAGGCAAAGCCTTCGACGTCGGCGAGATAGACCGCGATGCGGAATTCTTCCGGCAGCGCCTGCAAGGCCTCTTTGATGTCGGAATCGGGCAGGTGGTCGAGCGCCTCGGTCTCTGCAGACCTCAAGCCGGACGACGTGTGCTCGGCAGCCCTCGCGAGTTGCCAGTCTTCGAGCTCGTCACCACCGGCCTGGCGCGGCTCGCGCTGCTTCTTGCGATAGCTGTTGATGAAGGTGTTGGTCAGGATGCGGTAGAGCCAGGCCTTGAGGTTGGTGCCCTCTTCGAACTGGTGGTAGGCCGCGAACGCCTTGACGAACGTCTCCTGCACCAGGTCTTCGGCGTCAGCCGGGTTGCGCGTCATGCGCAGCGCAGCCGAATAGAGCTGGTCGAGGAACGGCATCGCGCTGCGCTCGAAGCGCGCGCTTCGTTCCTCGGTCGACTCTTCGACGGCGGCCAACGACCGAACTCCTCCCGACGACGTGTCCTCAACGGAGACTATCGGGCGCCCCTTCGCAGGCCACTCGGGCCAGTCAAGGGGCGAAGTGCGAGGGCGAAGCTGGATCAAGAGGAGGTCGCCACCTTCGGAGGGTCAGTTTCGGCGGTTCGCTCGATGTCAACGCGGCCGTGCGGACGCCGATTCCCCCGCGCTCACCCCGCGGCCTTCGCCAAGATCCACTCGACCGCGCTGGCTGCTGCGGCTTCGAAAGCGGCCGCTTTCAGACCGTGGTCGGCGCCCTCGACCTCGATCATCTCGATGTCCCGTGGAAACTCGCCGGCTCGCCCGAACGCGTCGCGGGTGCCTTGGACGACGAGCAGCGGCCGACCGACCGCCAGTTCGTCAGCGCGGGTCTTCTCCGGATGCCCAGGCGGGTGCAACGGGAAGGCCAGCGCCACCACCCCGGCCACGTCACAGGCGGACGCCGTTCGGCAGGCCACCCTGGCACCGCTGCTGCGACCCGCGGCGACCACCGGCCGCTTGCGCAGCCGAGGCGCGGTGCGCAGCCACTCGATGACGGCGATCCAGGCGGCGTCGAGCTGGCGGGCCGGCGCGGGCGCGTGCCGGCCCGCTACCCGGTAAGGCTGACGCACCAGCGCCACGGCGATTCCTGCGCGCAGCGCGGCGGTTTTGAGCAGGCCGAGGTCGGGCGCCTCGATGTCGCCGCCCGCCCCATGGCCTATCGCGAGGATCGCCTTCGCCGGCCCGCGCGGCACCTCGAGCAGCACCTCGGCGTCGCCGACCGGCGTCGCAACCCGCTGCCGACTCGGCGTCAGCGCGACTCCGCTTTCGCCTGGCAGACCATGCACCGAGCGGCCTCCGGCCGCGCCTCGAGCCGGCCCTCGGGCAACGGGGTGCCGCAGATCACGCAGAGGCCGTAGGTGCCCTGCTCGATGCGGTCGAGGGCTTCGATAACGTGCCGGCGCTGTTCGGTCGCGACTTCGAGCAGGGCGGCGGCGCGGGCGTTGTCGGCGAGGTCGAGGCCCGCGTCGGCATCGCCGGGTGTGCCGTGGTGGTCGGCATCGGCCACTCGCGGCGTGAGTGTCGCGATCGACCGGTCGAGTTCGGCCAGGCTGGCCTCGAGCCGCTCGCGGGCTTCCTGCATATCCACGGTCTGCACCGGCGTCCCTTCCCTCACCTTGGTCTGATGCCTCTACCCAGGTTCGCCACCCGATCACGACCCCGGTACGGCGATTCCTTCGACCGGGGCGATCAACTCCGGACCGTTGTTCCGAACATCGTTGACTTCGGTCGAGACGGCGTATGCCTCCAACCGCCCGGGAGCTGCCGGCACAAGCAGCTGTTGCAGCACATCTTGGTCGTCGATGCGCGGATCGAGCCACTTATCCCAGTTCTGCGGCTCGACGAGCATGGGCATTCGGTCGTGGATGCGGCCGAGGTCGTCAGCCGCCTCTGTAGTGATCACCGTGCATGACCACAGCCATGGATCGGACCCCTCCGGTGCGTCGGCGTCGCGCCAGAATTCGTACAGCCCTGCCATCGGCACGATGCCACCGCCGCGGTTGTGGATGAAGAACGGCTGCTTCTTGGCGCCCTTCTTAGGAGTGTCGGTTGCACCGTCGTCGGCGTACCACTCGTAGTAACCGTCGGCCGGCAGCAGGCATCGCCTGCTGGCGAACGCCTTGCGGAACGCGGGCTTTTCGGCGAGCGTCTCGGCCCGCGCGTTGATCAACCGGCTGCCGATCTTCGGGTCCTTCGCCCACGACGGAACAAGACCCCAGCGGACGACGCGCAGCTGACGCTGCGGCGGCTGCTGCTTGTTTTCCTTGTCGATCCGCTCCACAACCGCGTACACGGGATCGGTCGGGGCAACGTTGTAGTTGGGCGCGAGCTGCTCCTCGACGGCGACCCGGTCGATGCCGAACTCCTCGACGAGGTCGTCGGGATTGCGCGCCGTGGCGTACCGACCACACATGCTCGTCAGGATCTCACCAACCGGGTTGACCCGTGTAGGTTCGGCGGCGTGACCGAGAGCGCTACGAACAGCGGGGCTGCAACTCTCTGGCCGGCGCCGGTGGCGTCGCGGCCGGTTGATTCAGTGGTCGAGTTGCCGGGCTCGAAGTCCATCACCAACCGCGCGTTGCCAATCGCCGCTCTCGCGTCGGCACCGAGCACGATTCGCGGTGCACTGCGGTCGCGCGACACCGACCTGATGGCCGCGGGCCTGCGGGCGCTCGGGGTCGGCGTCAACGACTCAGGTGCCGATTGGGTGGTGACGCCGGCCACGCTGCAGGGGCCAGCCGATGTCGACTGCGGCCTGGCCGGAACCGTGATGCGTTTCCTCCTTGCCACATCGGCACTCGCCGACGGGCCAGTGCATTTCGACGGCGACCCGCATGCCCGCAACCGGCCGATGCGCCCGCTCATCGATGGGCTGCGCCAGCTGGGAGTGGTGATCGATGACGCTGGCCGCGGCGCGCTGCCCCTCACCGTCGAGGGCTCGGGGCGGATCCCCGGCGGCAAGTGCGAGCTCGATTCGTCGACGTCCAGCCAATTCGTTTCGGCGATCCTGCTGGCGGCTCCGCGTGCCGACGCCGACGTCGTGGTGAGCCACGTCGGTGGCGCATTGCCTTCGCTGCCGCACATCGAGATGACCGTCGCGATGCTGCGCGAGCGTGGCGTCACGGTCGACGACGCGACGGCCGCGACCTGGCGCGTCACGCCCGGACCCGTGTCGGGTGGCGACGTCGACATCGAGCCCGACCTGTCGAACGCGGCTCCGTTCGCCGCGGCCGCGCTGGCAACCGGCGGCGTCGTTCGCATTCCGCGCTGGCCGAAGTTCACGACCCAGCCCGGTGCCGCGCTGCCGGCACTGCTGGCCGAGATGGGCGCCACCTGCACCCTCGATGATTCCGGGCTGACCGTGCACGGCGGCGGCAGCATTCACGGCATCGATGCAGATTTGCGCGACACCAGTGAGCTCGTGCCCACGCTCGCGGCGCTGGCCGCGCTCGCCGATTCGCCTTCGAGGTTGCGCGGGATCGGGCACATGCGCGGCCACGAGACCGACCGCCTCGCCGCCCTCGCGACGGAGCTGGGCGGCCTCGGCGGCGACGTCACCGAGGAGCCCGACGCGCTTGTCATCCGGCCAAAACCCTTGCGAGCAGGGACTTTTCACACCTATGACGACCACCGGCTCGCGACTTCTGCCGCGGTGTTGGGCCTCGTCGTTCCGGGTGTGTTCGTCGAGAACATCGCGACGACGGCGAAGACGATGCCGGGGTTCGTTGACTTGTGGGGCGCGCTCCTCACGTGATCCGCGGATCTGCCCGATGAGCCGCCGTCCGCGCGACCTCGACGAGGACGACGTGCGGGTACGCCCGGGCCGGAGTACCCGGCCGCGAAGCCGATTGCGCCCCGCGCACGCCGAGGCCGCCGAGGGGTTCGTCGTCGCAGTAGACCGGGGCCGCTTCACCTGCGAGGTCGATGACCGCGACGTCGTCGCAGTGCGTGCGCGCGAGCTCGGTCGCAAGGCAGTGGTCGTGGGCGACCGAGTCGGGCTGGTCGGCGACATCTCGGGAACCACCGACACTCTCGCGCGGCTGGTTCGGGTGGAGCCACGCAAGTCGTTGCTGCGGCGCAGCGCCGACGACACCGACCCGGTCGAACGCGCCATCGTGGCGAATGCCGACCAGCTCGGCATCGTCTGTGCCGTCGCGAACCCCGAGCCGCGTACCCGCCTGATCGACCGCTATCTCGTGGCAGCCTTCGACGGCGGGCTGGAACCGCTGCTGATACTGACAAAACCCGACCTCGCCGACCCACAGCCACTGATCGACGCATACTCGCTGCTCGATCTGCGCGTAGTGGTCACGTCGCGCGGTGACCCGGGGGCGCAGTTGCCCGCGTTGCTGCACGACCGGCTCACCGTGCTCGCCGGCCATTCGGGCGTCGGAAAGTCGACGCTCATCAATGCGCTGGTTCCGGGCGCGCTTCGAGCCACCGGCCACGTGAACGAGGTCACCGGTCGTGGGCGGCACGTTTCGACGTCCACTGTCGTGCTCGATCTGCCCGGAGGCGGCCGCGTCATCGACACACCGGGAGTGCGCTCGTTCGGGCTGGCACACGTCGACGTCGGCCGGGTCGTCGCCGCGTTTCCCGACCTGCAACCCGGAACAGCCGAATGCCCACGGGGTTGCACGCATGCGGTGCCGTTAAACAAGACAGCGGACGACGACATCGCGCGGTGCGCGCTCGACGACTGGGTCGCCCAGGGTCATGCCGAGCCGGCGCGCCTCGATTCGTTGCGGCGACTGCTGTCGGCGACGGGGCGCAGCGACGACTAAGCGCGTGTCACAGCTCGACGCTGCCGCCCGTGCGCCAGTAGATACCGCCTTCTCTCGCGAGAAAATCCTCCTCGACGAGATAGCGGCGCAGCGCAGCGTAGTCGGGATGGTGAGCCGACAGTTTCTCGTTCACCTCGGGTTCGGGGTAGCGGACGCCGGGCTCGAATTCCCTTGCCAGGTAGTCGAGAACTACCAGCCGCTTGCTGTGCTGCGCAGGAATTTGCAGCAACTTGCCGTCGCGGACGAACGCGCGCAAGACGGCGGCTGACTTCGCTGACGTCGCGACCTCGTCGGTAGCCGGCGACGGTTGCACCGGCCACCTGTTGCTCGTCACCACTTCACGAAGGATGTCGACATGCAGCGACCAGTCCTGACCTTCAACGGAGGCCAGCCCGGCGGACTCGAGGCGAGTGAGCACGCGCAGCACGTCGCGAACCGGGAGATCGGCACGCGCTGCGATGTCGGGCAGCGTCTTCGCACCGAGCACGAGCGCCGCAACAACCGGAAGCCGGTCTCCGGCTACCAGCAGCGCCAGAAGGCTCGCGGGATCGGGGAGATTCTCGTTTTCGGTCACCAAGTTCCCTTATACAGCAGGCAATTCGAACAGCAGGGCCATGGATAGCGCGGTAAGGGTCAGCCCGTCGCGCACGTCACCCTTGCGCAATAACCCTTTGACGTCGGACAGCGGCACCCACTCGATGCGCTCGGATTCACTCACGTCGGTCGGCGCACCGACGTGAGCCGCGCCATCGGCCATGAACAGGTGGAAGGTCTGGTCGTTCAGGCCGTTGCTGGGGTGATAGACGGCGAGTGACCGCAGCGGGCCGGCACGCCAGCCGGTCTCTTCTAGCACCTCGCGTGCGGCAGCCTGCTCGGGCGTCTCGCCGACGTCGACCCCACCGGCCGGGACCTCCCAGCCCCACGAGTCGGTGATGAACCGATGCCGCCACAGGAGCAGCACGCCTCGGTCGGGGTCGTGGACGACAACGCCGGCCGCGGGCCGCGGCACCCGCACGACGTGGTGCTCGAAGCGCCGGCCGCCCGGAATCTCGACGTCGACGAGCGCGAGCCGGACCCATTCGCTGTCGTAGAGGGTGCGTTCTCCGTGGACGGTCCAGCGCATGACTCGACGGTATCGCCCACCCGATACGGTCGGCGCATGCCAGCGCCGCATGCCAAGGATCCATCGCTCGCGTTGCAAGACGACCTCAAGCTCGCTCTTGAACTCGCCGATCTCGCCGACTCGATCAGCCTCGCTCGCTTCGGCGCCCTCGATCTGCGGGTCGAGACCAAGCCGGACCTCACACCGGTCAGCGACGCCGACCGCGGGGTCGAACAGGCTCTGCGCTCGGCGCTGGCGACCGCGCGGCCACACGACGAGATCGTCGGCGAGGAGTACGGCACGACGTCCGACGTCCCGGACAGCCGCTCTACGCGCCGCTGGATCATCGACCCGATCGACGCGACGAAGAACTTCGTTCGCGGCGTGCCGGTCTGGGCGACGCTGATCGGCATGCTGGACGTGGGTGATGCAGTCGGCGGTGAGGCAGTCGTCGGTGTCGTGTCGGCGCCCGCGCTCGGCCATCGATGGTGGGCAGCGCGCGGCTCAGGAAGCTGGACGTCGCGGGCCGGCGCGGCGCCTCGGCGCAACCAGGTGTCGGGCGTTGCGAAGCTCGCCGACTCCTCGGTCTCGTACTCCGACCTCGGAGATTGGGGCCCGCGAAGCGCCGGCTTCGACGAACTCGTCGGCGCCGCGTGGCGCACTCGGGCCTACGGCGATTTCTGGTCACACATGCTGGTCGCTGAAGGAGCTGTCGACATCTCGCTCGAGCCAGAACTTTCGTTATGGGACGTCGCCGCGCTGGTGCCGATCGTCGAAGAGGCCGGCGGCCGGGTCACCGGCGTCGACGGCGGCCCGAGCCCAGCAAGCCCCAGCGTCTTGTGTACGAACGGGCTGCTCCACGCAGAGGTGCTCGACCTGTTGCGCGCCTGAGCCGTCGGCGTCAGTCGCGACCCGGAGCGCGTCAGTCGCGGTCGTAGTGGCCGGCGGCGATGTCTTCGAGCAGCGTGGGGCCGGTAGGTCGCCAGCCGAGCAGCTCGCGAGTGATGTTGCTCGTCGCCGCAAGGTCGAGGCCAAGGAACGCACCGATGAACGGAAGCTCGTCGGCAAGCTGCTGTGCCGGCACCGATCTCGCCGGAAGATCAAGCCGGACGGCGAGTGCCTGGGCGATGTCACGGACGACGACTCCCTCTTCGGCGACCGCATGCATAACCGAGCCGGCCGGTGCATTCTCGAGCCCGAGGCGCACGAGGCGGGCGGCATCCGACCGGTGCACGGCCGCCCAACGATTCGCGCCGTTGCCGGCGTAGTGAACCGCGCCCTGTCGGCGCGCGGCGTCCGCGATGACGGCGATGAAACCGTGGTCGTCCTCGCCGTGCACGGTCGGAGCGAAGCGCGCGCTGACGACACGCACGCCGCGCTCGGCGTACTCGAGTGCAAGGTTTTCGGCGCCGCCGCGAAACGACGCCGGGCCCACGGCTGGGTTGGCGTCGCGTTCGGTGGTGGGCCGGTCAAGGCCGAACCCGCCTAGCCCGCTAGCGAACACGAACGGCCGGTCGGATTCAGCAAGGGTGTTGCTGATGGTTTGCACTGCCGCCCGCTCGGCCCGGTTCGATACGGCCGGATTCGCCCAGTCGTGCTTGTTCGCAAGATGGACGACGCCGTCCGCTTCCGCAGCGCCGCGCCGGATGGCGTCGAGGTCGTCGAGATCGCCGCGGAGGACATCGGCGCCGAGGTTCTTGACCACGGCTGCCGCGTCTTCCGATCGGGCGAGCCCGGTCACCTCGTGGCCCGCGGCGATCAGCTCGGCAAGGACGGCGCGGCCGATGTATCCCGATGCTCCGGTGACGAAGACGTGCATGATGCGCTCCCAATGAGTGATGTCAGATCCTGACATTGACGCTAGCACATGATGTCAGGGCCTGTCATCAGCGGTTTTTGACGCTACCCTGAGCCGACAGGTCGTGCCGCGCTGGTGCGGCCGAAGGAGAACCGATGGCGCGTTGGGCACCCGGCGCATTGGAGCGCCTCCAGCGGGCTGCCCTGGAGTTGTTCGCCGACCGCGGATACGAAGCGACGACGGTCGCCGAGATTTCTGCGCAGGCCGGCGTCACCGAGCGCACGTTCTTCCGCTATTTCAGCGACAAGCGCGAGGTGCTGTTCGCAGGACAGGGACACTTCGAGGCGGCGTTCACCGACGCGCTCGCGGGCGCGCCCGCCGATACGCCGCTGATGGCGCTGGTCACCGCAGCCCTCGACGCCGGCGCCGCGGCGCTGCAGGGGGCGCGCAGCCGCGATCAGGTGCAGGCGAGGCACGCCATCATCAACGCGAACGAGCAACTGCGCGAGCGCGAGTTGCTCAAGATGGCCAAGCTCGCGCGGGCCGTGACCGCGGCAGTTCGGGCCCGCGGAATTCCGGATCTGCAGGCGCGGCTGATCGGCGACCTCGTCGTTTCCGTGTTCAACGACGCTTTCATCCGGTGGGTCGCTCCGGGCGAGACCCGCGACCTCGCTCAATTGCAGCGCGAAAGTCTTGGCGCAATCGCTGATCTGGTTGCCAGCAACTGAACCCGTGGGCGCCGCCTCATCGCAGGGCCGACTCGCTGGGCTTGTCGGCACCGGATCGCGGGTCCAACATGGAGAACTAGGTAGGCGATCAAATCGCCGCGACCGGCTGGAGCCCAGGAGGTTCCGATGCACGTCCGAGAAGGCATGAACCCCGAGGTCTTGACCATCGGCCCGAACCACACACTTCGTGATGCGAGCCGGCTGATGGCCAAAAGACATGTCGGAGCCGCGGTCGTCATCGATCCTGAAACCTCGGGCGTCGGCATTCTCACCGAGCGCGATGTGCTCGAAGCGATCGGCTCGGGCGAGGACCCCGACCACGAACTGGCTGGCGCGCACCTCACCAAGGACCTCGTTTTCGCCGCGCCCGACTGGCTGATGGACGACGCGGCGGTCGCCATGATTAAGGGCGGCTTCCGGCACCTGGTCGTGCTGGAGGGCAATGACGTCGTCGGCATCCTGGCAATGCGCGACATCGTCCGTTGCTGGACCTCTGCCACCGCAGCCTCATCGGCGTAACTCGTCCGGCAGCCTGCCGGCACCGCCGGGGCCCATCTACGGCGGCTTTGCCGCGCGCGGCTGAACATCACGGCCCAGGTGGCCACGCGGTAGTGGCCGAGGCTGGCGCGGTGGTGGCCGAGGCTGGCGACGAGCGGGCCGGTGGTGCACCCCTTCAGCGACCCGACGCATCGACTCGCGCGAGCATCCGGCGCGAGGGCTGTTCTCGTTATCGGGAATGCGAGTGCTGAGTTCCTCCACGACGGGAAGCGAAAGCGGCTCGGGGCGCACGGTGTAGGTGTGGCCGGTCGGCATGGTCCAGGTGAAGACGCCCGGTGCAGCCTGCACGACGCGCCGCCCCGGGCGGCCCTTGGCGATGTGATGCCGTTTGCATAGCGGACCGAGATTGCCGTGCGCCGTCGGCCCCAACGGAAAGGGGATCGTATGGTCGAGTTCGCAAAGATGCGCCGGCCAGTTGCAGCTCGTCTGACGGCAGGTACCGTCGCGGGTTTTCACGTGCCGGTCGAGTGGGGCGGGCGGACGATATGTCGTCGTTCCAACGTCGAGAACGGCCCCACGAACGGGATCGGTCAGGACGCGACGCCAGGTTGCGCTCTCGGCGATCTCGCGAGCAGTCGCAGCAGTGATGGGACCGTAGCCCGCAAGGTGGCCTGGCGCGTCACTGATGCCAAGCAACACTGAGGCAGGCACGGTCACCTGCAACTGCGCGCGCGACCCGCGAACCTTTTCCAGCCGGGTCGGCGAGATGCCGTCGAGCACACCGGTGGAAAGTGCCAGCTCGAAGGGTGCGGCGAGTGCATCGGCGCGGAGCTGATCGATCGTGCGCCGGTCGGCACCGCACAGCCCCGCCTTCATCGCCCGGGCAGACGCCGTCAGCGCAGTGTCGATCGCTGCAGCCTGCAACGCGGGCAACACGGCGTATAACTCAGCCATGTCGTCAGGCATCGGCGTGATGACGACGCGGCGCTCGGACTTCGCCCGCTTGCGCCGCCGGTCGGCACCCGCGGGATCGGCCACGATGACAGCACGGCGAAGAACCTGCTTCAACCGACCGCAATTCTGTTCCCCTGCCTTCGGCAGCACCTTCGCCTCGACCTCGCGAGAGACATCAACCGCGAGACCACGCGTGCCTTCGACTATGAGCCGGGCTTTCGGGAAGCCGATCACGCCCTCACGCAATGCAGTCGCGGTCGCTTCGTGTGTCACCGCTAACGAAAGCGCAGTGTCAACCTGCGAAGCCGCTGCCATTCTCGAGCTACCCAACCGCGCCGCGAGCTCGTCGTCGGCGAACTCGCGCGTGGGCCGGCCTGGGACGCCGCGCGCCGCCCAACCCGCGTGCGGGTCGGTGCCCTCGATGACCGGACGACGAACGAACTCCGCGATCGCATCAAGTTGCTGTGCTTGAGCCCAGGAAACCACGCGCTCCCACGCAGCGATGACTTCGAGCAAATCGGCATCGGATCGCACATCGGCGACATCGAGAGCGGACAGCATGCCGGCAAGCTCGACGCCGGGCAGCATCGATGCCCAAGCAGCGTCACAACTCTCATCGGCCATGCGCACGAACGTAGAACAGGCCACTGACATTTTAGCGACAGCCCGAAGAAGCAGTTTTTCTTGTGGATAAAGGATTTCTCAGCTGTGGAGAACGCCCACGTCAAGCCGGATCGGTGATGCTCACCCTCACCGCGAGCGCCGCTTCAATGCTCTCGCGCAACACCCGCGCTTTCGGATCAGGCACATCGAGCACCCGCGCCGACACCAACGGTCGCAACTCTGCAAGCCGGACGTCGCCCAGCACGGCCCGCAATGCCTGCCGGTCGCCGCCCGTCACGACGGCGTCCAACGTCGAGGCAACGCGCAGCAACACCGCAACTGCAGCGTCCGCGGCGGCATCGAGTGCCACGCGCGCCTGCCCCTCACGACGTCGCGCGAATCGCTGCTGCGACCAGCCGCCCGCCGCAGACCGACCGTGCACCGGCCGCGAGCCGACCTTTGACGCCACCAGTTCGCGCCCATGGAAGACGCCCGCGGCGTAACCACCGAGCCGCACGAGCAGAACGCCTATGCGACGCGACGCCAGCGCGTGCGCGACAAAGTCGTCCACCGGCGAACCTCCGCCGTCTGCGATCGGCATGAACGGCGGTTCCAATACCGCGACCGCCCCGTCGTCCGCACGCAACGTCAGCGCCGTTGGCGTCGCCGAGGCCATGTATTCGCCGTGGCGCGCAACGAAGCCGTCGATCCAGCGGGTGATGCGCTCGGGCGCAACGTCAACCGATCGTGAGACAGCCACCCACCGAGTATCGAGTATCGAGTCAGAACGTGACCGCCGCCCAACTCGCCCCGGCGTCGCGCGTCATCAGCAGCTTCGTGGGCATTCCAGCGCCCATATCGGGCTGACCGTAGATGACGACACCTTGGGTGGAAGTCGTGAACCCGAGGTCCCAGTAGCCGAATCCGCCATCGCCTTGCTGCAGCACTGCAGGCCAGCTGTGACCACCATCGCCACTGCGGTAAACCCACGACGCACCCGACTGAGCAGACAGCGCGACGACGTTCGTACTGGCTGCAGCGATATCGCGGACGTCGCCGCTGCGCGGCGGATCCACCGCTGTCGGTGTTGCGGTTAGGCCACCGTTGCTGGAGAACAGCACCTTCTTCTCCTCGCTCCCGGCAGCGGCGCCGCCACCACACAGCAGGTAGACGTGCGTCACATCGACGGGAGCGACGCCCGCCAGAGCCCACTCCTCCCCGAGCCCAGCACACGGGTCCGGAAGAGTTCGCCAGGTGGCGCCGTCCGAACTGGTTATGAGCTTGCTCGTTCCGGGGCCGCTGCCCGTCACGATCCAGGCGGCGTGGCCGTGCAACGCAATCGAACGAGCCGGTGCCGTCAGCGTGACTCCGCTGACCGGCTGCCACGAATCGGTGTTGACGGCAGTGCGCAGGACTCGAGTGCCAACAAGGGCGTAGGCCTGGCCGCCCGAAGCCTCGACATCGGTGACCTGGCCGGGCTCGCTGATCTGGTGCCAGGTCTTGCCGCCGTCATGCGTGGCCCAAAGCTGCGGTCCGAAAAGCCAGCCATCACGCGAATCGGCGAAGCGCAGCTTCGACACGACGCCGGCCGTGCCGCCGAGCCGCGGAGACGGCGTGCCGATCTCCGACCAACTGTGCCCCGCGTCGGTGGTCGCGACGAGAGTCGTGCAGGTACCCGCCGAGCACGGCGCCACGCCAACCACGAAACCGTTGCTCGGCGACACGAACGTCACCGATGCAGGTTGAAACGCGCTCGGCACGGACGCCGCGGGCGCCGGTGCCGCGACCGACGACGCTGCAGTCGCGGACGACGACGGTACGGACGCCGAAGCGCTGCTCGGCGCAGGCGCGGACGACGCGGGCACAGCCGAAGACGGCGGGGGTGTTCCGCGGACGGCGACGTGCCGGCCGCTCGAACAGGCGCTCGCGAGCAACGCAACCGAAACCGCCGATGCCGCGAGCGTTGCTGACTTGATCAGGGGTGTCACGACAGCCTCCATGGGTGCCGCGGAAGGTACCGCACCACCATGGACGCGCAGCTGGCCGCGACGGGTGCATGCCCCGACGACGGCATGTTGCG
>Ga0105240_10006915_pt1 | contig 16574 bp, 12 predicted proteins | sample KBSC54metaG_FD_80426 | JGI IMG/M metagenome (GOLD analysis project Ga0105240, IMG submission 80426) | Corn rhizosphere microbial communities from Kellogg Biological Station, Michigan, USA - KBS C5-4 metaG | ecosystem: Host-associated > Plants > Roots > Rhizosphere > Soil | place: Michigan, USA...
GCCGTGCCCGTAGGCGTCCGCCTTGATGACCCCCCACACCTGGGCGCCGCCCACCAGCGCGGCCAGCCGGTCGGCGTTGCGGACGATGGCCCCCAGGTCCACCTCCGCGACGGTCGGCCGGACCGACGCGCGCATGTCCACCTCGGCCAGCGGCCCGAGGAGCTCACGCGCGGGCGCGCTGTCGTCGATTTTCGTTCCGGCTCCCAACTTCAGCCAAGTTTCACCCGCCCGTCGGCGGGTGGTCAAAAGAAATGCTGGGCCGGAGAAACGGCGCCGCGGGTTTCGCAGGGCTTCGCTACGGGCCCTGCCCCGCGGAACCGGCCATCACGCCTCGGCGAGCAGGCGGCGGCTGACGATCAGCGAACGGCCGCGCAGGGAGATCAGGCCTTTGCGCGCCAGATCCGAGATGACGCGCGACACCGTCTCGCGGCAGGCGCCGATCGAGTTCGCCAGCTCCTGCTGGGTGGGACGGTTCTGGACGGCGATGCCCTCCGGCACGTCCTTGCCGGAGCTGGCGGCGAGCGCACGCAGCGACCCCACCACCCGCGCCGGCACGTCGGCCAGCGCCAGTCCGGACGCGAGTCGCTTGCTGCGCTCGAGTCGATCGAGGACCTGCTGCAGCAGGGTCGTGCCCAGCGCGGGCGTCGCTTGCAGCTGGGCCGCGAAGGTGTCCCGGCCGATCACCAGCAGGTCCGCCGGCTCGCTCGCCTCCCAGTCGTTGGAGAGAGGGCGATCGGCGCCCACCAGCGCCTCGGGGAGAAAGTCACCCGCCTGGAAGGTCTCCAGCGTCACCTCGCGCCCCGAATCCGAGCGCCGCACCGCCCGGACCTTGCCGCGGACCACGATGAACACCTGGGCCGGCACCGTGCCCTCCGCGCACACCAGCGCGCGGCGGCCGAAATGACGAAGGGACGATCCTGCCGCCAGGGTTGCCAGCGAGGCCGGCTGAAGCGAAGAGAACGCCGGAATACCTTCGAGGGCGGCCAGCTCGGCTGAAACCGGCGACGGCCTGCGAGGGCGGTTGGAGAAATCGATCGATGCGGCGATGGCCATACGGACCTCCTTGGGGTGGCCCACCGCTGCAGCAACCGCGGTGCCAAGTCGACACCGGGCACGTGGGGCGAAAAAGGCGCGGAAACGCTGACGATTCCGCGCCGACGGCGGCGGCGCGGCCCTGCAATACGCACCGTTTGCAGCGATTCGTAGTTCCCGCGCCACACCAGCCGTGAAGAAAAAAAGCTACACCCAGCGGGTGCCTGATCGGCTGGGCATGACGGTACGGATCGGGTGGGGCATGCCTCGAGCGCGTGAGCCCACCGTTGCTCGCGGAGATGTCGCGAAAACGGACGACCGCGCCACCAGGCCCCGTCGCGAAACCGCGCATGCCGTGTTCGAAGGGAGAGCGCCGGCGTTGCACGCGGCCGGCATGATCCGGCAGCCTCCATCGCGGGCCGCGCGCTCGGGGGCGCGTCGGGCGGGGTCGCGCGAGGCGCGACTGGCGCCGCTGGGACGCGCACTGACCGCGGCGCACCGCGCGCGCCCGCTCGGCGGCGCGGCGCGCATGTCCTCGGTCTCGCGACGGCCGTGGCGAAGCCAACGACCGTCGTCGAACCCTACGACCACCGATCAGAAACGACCGGCGGCTTCCTGCCCAGGCGCGTGACGGTCGCTCACCTCGTCGGCAGCGCCGAGACCGAGAGGACGCTCAGGCGGCGGCGTCCTGCGACGCCTTCGCTCCGCGACCGCGACGGCCCGTTCCCTTGCCCTTCGTCTTTTCGGCCTTGCGCTGCGCGCGATACTTCTTGATGAGCGCCTTCGAGACGTTGCGGTGCTCGCCGCAAACCATCCCGAACACCGGCGCCGCCCTGTTCTTGCAGCCCGGCACGGGGCAGTACTGAATCGGCGGCTTCTTGCGCGGGCGGCCCGGGGGCCGTCCTGGCCCACGACGGATCCCAGCGGGGCGCCCCGGCCCCTTCACCGTGCCCCCACCGCCGCCGACAGCCGACAACACCGCGTCCCGCGCCCGGCCCAGAGCCTCCACCTCGATGGCGCTCGTCAATTGCTCGACGAACTGGCTGACGATATCAGCAATGGACCCGGTACTCTTCTTCGGCATCTGTGGGAACCTCCGTTGTATGGGCGCGCAGGTTAGCGCTCAATTTTTGCGTTTTCAATCATAGCGGCCGCTTTTTTGGGCGATTTCATCAACATAACGTTTCGATGAAGAAACACTGTCCAGTCACTTACGAAGCGGCACGCCTGTTCGGCCTTGACGTCAATTGATGGCATGACAAAGGAGACGGATGCCTCGATGGAGCGGATTTCTGGCGTTTTTCGCGGTCTTTTTAATCCTGTTGACCGCAATCCACGGCTATCTGTGGCTGCGCTTGGTGCGCGCCCCGCAGCTCCCGGCGCCTTGGCGCGCTGTCCTGACGGCGGCGATTGTGTTGGCGGGCGTCAGCATTCCGGTTGTCCTGATTTTCTTTCGCGGCCCTGCTGCGCCAGCGCTGGTCAGGCCGCTCGTTTGGGCTGCCTACATTTGGTTGGGAACGATGTTTTTGCTGTTCGTGGGCTGTTTGGCGGGTGACGTGGCACGAGGGGGCGCGTGGCTGTTTCGCCTCCTCACGAACGGTGGGACGCCTGACGATTCGCGCCGGAAATTCCTGGCGCGCGGCATCGCGGGGGGCGTCGCCCTGACGGGCGGAGGGCTGGCCGCGTGGAGCGTCCGGGCGGCGGTCGGACCGGTGGCCATTCGGCGGGTCGACGTGCCACTCGCTCGGCTGAAACGGCAACACGACGGACTGGTCATCGCGCAACTGACCGATCTGCACATCGGCCCGACCATCGGACGCTCGCAATTGCAGGACATCGTGGACAGCACCAACGCGCTGGGGGCCGACATTGTCGCGATCACCGGCGACCTGGTGGACGGCTCCGTCGACGAGCTGCGCGACGCCGTGGCCCCGCTGGCTCAGCTCCGCGCCCGTCATGGTGTTTTCTTCGTTACGGGCAACCACGAATACTTTTCTGGGGCGCCACAATGGGTCGATGAGGTCTCGCGATTGGGCATTCGTGTGCTGAGAAACGAGCGCGTCGAAATCAATCACAACGGAGAGCTCCTGGACCTGGCTGGGGTCGACGACGCGTCGGCGGCGCGCTTCGGTCATGGGCATGGCGAGGACCTGGGCCGCGCGCTCGGTGAGCGCGTCGGCGGGCGGCCCGTGGTGCTGCTGGCCCACCAGCCCCGGACGGTGCGCCGCTCGGCCGCCTTCGGCGTCGATCTTCAGCTCTCGGGACACACCCACGGCGGCCAGATCTGGCCCTTCGGGGCGCTGGTGGCCCTGCAGCAGGTCTTCCTGGCCGGGCTGCACCGCCACGGCGACACGCACGTCTACGTCAGCCGCGGCACCGGGTACTGGGGTCCTCCCATGCGGCTGGGCGCGCCCGCCGAGATCTCGCAGATCGTCCTGCGCTGTCCCGGCCCCGTTGCGGCATAAACTGCGGTCATGAGCTCCATCGAACTGAAGACACTGCTATCGACGTTCGGCGCGGTTTTCATCGCCGAGCTGGGCGACAAGACACAGCTCGCGACGCTGTCGATGTCGGCCGGAACGACCTCGAAGTGGATGGTGTTCGCGGGCTCGGCGCTCGCGCTGTGCACCACGTCCGCCATCGCCGTGCTGGCGGGAGGCCTGATCGCCCGCTTCGTTCCCCCCCACTACCTGCGCCGGATCGCCGGCGGGGTGTTCATCCTGCTGGGGATCCTGTACATCGCCACCAAGGGCGACTGAGGCCAGGCGGCCACGTCAGCGCTTCTGGACCAGATCCAGCGCGGCGACGCGGTAGGCCTCGGCCAGGGTGGGAAAGTTGAAGATGTTCTCGACGAAGGTGTCGACGTCCATCTGACCCAGCAGCGCCATCTGACCGACGTGCACCAGCTCGGTGGCGCCCTCGCCGACGATGTGCACGCCCAGCAACTTCTTGCCCGTACCGTCGGCCACCAGCTTCAGCAGCCCGTCGGTGATTCCCGAGATCTGTCCGCGCGCCACCTCGTCGAAGCGGGCCCGCCCCACCAGCGCGGCGCCCAGGCGCTTCTTCGCCTCGTCCTCGCTCAGCCCCACCGAGGCCATCTCGGGGATGGTGTAGATGCCGATGGGGATCGTCTCGGTGCCGGCGCCCTCGCCCAGGCCCAGCGCGTGGCGCGCGGCGCGCCGCCCCTGCTCCATGGCGGTGGCGGCCAGCGACGGCGGTCCCACGACATCGCCCACGGCGTAAACGCGTGGGTTGGCGGTGCGGCAGTGCTCGTCGACCGCCAGCAGCCCCCGCGCGTTGGCGGCCAGCCCGGCCGCGCCCAGGTTCAGCTCGTCGACGTTGGCGGCGCGCCCCAGCGCCACCAGCATCTTGTCCGAGGCGACCACCCGGCCGTCCGACAGCGTGGTCAGGACCTTCGACACGCCGTCGAACGTCACCCCCCCGATGGCCTGCTCGCCGATGTACGTGCCACCCGCCCGCTGGAAGGCCTCCACGAACTTGGCCACCAGCTCGCCGTCCATGAACTTCAGCGGCCGGTCGGCGCGATCGATCATCGTCACCTTCACGCCCAGCGCCGCGAAGATCGACGCGTACTCGCTGGCGATGACGCCGCCGCCCAGCACGGTCAGCGACGCGGGCAGGTACAGCATCGACAGGATCGAATCGCTGTCCAGCACGTTCTCGTGATCGATGGGGATCTCGGGCGGGTTGCGGGGCCGCGAGCCCGTCGCCACCACGATGATGTCGGCGGTGAACGACGAACGGGCGCCGGCGACCGTGATCATCTCGACCGTGTCGGGCGAGACGAAGCGGGCCCGACCGTGGTGGCGTTCGATGCCGTTGCGATCGATCTGCCGGCCCATGTAGTGGGCGTGCGCCGACACGACGTGGTCGAGGCGAGCCATCAGCGACGCCACCTCGACGCCGGCCCGCAGGGGCACGCCCCAGGTGGCGGCGTCGCGGGCCAGCCGTGTCGCCTGCGCCGCGCTCTCGCGCAACGTCTTGCTGGGGATCGTTCCCCGGTGCACGCAGGCGCCGCCCACGGCGCGATCGTGCTCGATCAGCACCACCGTTCGCCCCGCCTTCACGGCCTGGATGGCCGCCTTCTGACCGGCCGGTCCGCTGCCGATCACCAGGACGTCGCAGCGTCGAGCCTCGACGGCGGTCATAGCGTCATCGACTCGACGGTGCGCGCCACGGCCGCTCGCTTGGCCAGCAGCTGTGCCACGTCCTGCGGATACAGGTTCAGCTCACCAATAACCGGCTGGCCGCGGATGTCCTCCTCGAACGGCGGCTGCGGCTCGTCGAAGTCGGCGGCGAACAGATCGGCCAGACACGCCACCGCCGCTTCCCGCCGATTGGCCGGGGCCGCCTCGAACGACGCGTAGAAGGCGATGGCGTTCACGACCGGCTGGGGTAGCGCCCAGCTGGTCGCGATGCGCAGCCCGGCGCCGGTGTGGAACTCGCCCAGCAGCTCGCGCAGCACCTCGTCGGGGACCGGTCCGCGCGTGCCCCGCTCCCGGTGGCGGTCGCGCTGGGCGTCCGCTACGACCTGCAACAGCGCGGGCTTGCCCACCGCGTGCAGCAGGCCGCACAGGAACGCGCTCTCGACGTTGGAGCGAAGCAGGCGCGCGATCTCCTTGGCGAACAGGCCCGACGCCAGGCCGTGACGCCACAGGCGCTTCAGGGCGCCCTCGTATCCCGGGACCTTGAACGTCCCGCTCTGCAGCGACGCCGCCAGCACGATCTCGGTGACCGTCTCCATACCCAGGCGCGCCACCGCCTGCTGCAGCGAGACGATCGGCATGGAGGGCATGTAGGCGGGTGAGTTCGCGATGCGCAGGACCTGCCCCGCCAGGGCCGGGTCGCGATGAATGAGGTTGGACAACTGCAGCGCGTCGACCGACGGCTGGCTGGTCAGCGCCAGCACCTGATTCGCCACCTGGGGCAGCAGCGGCAGGACGATCGTGCCGGTCCCCAGGCGTTCGGCCACGCGCCGCCGCAGGGCATCGCGCTCGCCAGGGTCGGCGCCGGGCGCCGAGGACGTGGGGGGTTCTTGACTACCCGGCCCCGCGAGGGGCGGCGGTTGCTGGGTCGGCATCGCGAACGCCACGTCGCATTCCTGTCGGACAACCGGCCGAAGATCTTTAGGAACCCGGGAAATCGGTCGAAATACCCAGACACATGGCGACCCTGCTCCAGGTTCGGCCGCCGCACGAGGTGGATCTGTCGGCGCGGGATGCGTCCGCCCCGATCGTGGTGGGAGCCAACCTGGTCGGTCAGACCATCGGGTCGTACCGGGTGATGCGGGAGCTGGGCGAAGGCGGCATGGGCTGCGTCTATCTGGCCGAGCATGCGCTGATCGGCCGCAAGGCGGCCGTGAAGGTCCTGAACCCCGACATCGCGTCCGATCCCGAGGTGGTGTCGCGCTTCTTCACCGAGGCGCGGGCCGTCAACGACATCCGCCACCCGAACATCGTCGAGGTGACCGACTTCGGAAAGTTCGGCGCCTTCTACTGCATCGTGATGGAGTATCTGGAGGGCGAGACGCTGGCCGCCCGGCTGGGCCGCGTGCGCGTGTTCGACGAGCCGGGCGTGGTCCGGGTGATGAAGCAATGCACGTCGGCGCTGGGAGCGGCGCACGAGCAGGGCCTGGTCCACCGCGACATCAAGCCCGAGAACATCTTCCTGCGGGCGCATCCCGACTACCCGGACTTCGTGAAGCTGCTGGACTTCGGCATCGCGAAGCTGCTGACGGCGGACGAGCCGGTGGGTCACAAGACGAAGACCGGCTCGGTGCTGGGCACCCCTTCCTACATGTCGCCCGAGCAGTGCCTGGGCGAGGCGGCGCTGGACATCCGCAGCGACGTCTACAGCCTGGGGGTCGTCATCTATCAGATGTTGACCGGCCAGCTGCCGTTCACGGCGGACACGCTGGGCCGCTTGATCGTCTGTCACGTGAACGAGCCGCCCGTCCCGCCCAGCGTCATCAACCCACGCGTCTCGCGGGCCATGAATGATCTGGTCCTGCGCGCGCTGGCGAAGCGCCCCAGGGACCGCTTCCAGAGCGCGCGCGACATGCGCGACGCGCTGGAGCGCCTGATACCACCGCCCCTGCGCGCGATGACGCCGGCGCTGGGTATCGGCATCGGCGCCGACACGCGCTTTCCCACGCGGGTCGAGGGGCCGCGCGAAGCCCAGGCGATGCCAACGCCCGTGACGGTCGGCGCCGGCTCGCGCCCCCTCCCCGACTTCGGGTCGGGCCCGGTGCCGCAGCTGCTGTCGGGAGGAACCAGCTCGGGCAGCGCGCCCATCCCCGGCAGCGCGCCGCTGGCGGCCAGCGGTCCACAGGCCGGTGGCCTCGCACCGCGCGTCGCGCGGCCGCCCGAGCCGGACGAGGTGGCGGAGCGGCTGGCCAGCATCGTGCGCGGTCGGATCCGGGGACAGACCATCACGCTTCCGGAGCTGTCGGACGCCACGGTCCGCTGCCTGGAGCTGGACCGCCGGGGTCGACTGGGGTTCGCCGAGGCCGCGGGCGTCATCGCGGAGGTGCCCGCGCTGCGGTCCCGCATCATGCGGCTGGCGAACAGCGCCGCCTTCCCCAGCCTGATGCCCGCCACCACGCTGGAGCTGGCCGTGGGCCGCCTGGGCGCGCAGGGGCTGATCAGCGCCCTGATGGAGTTCGCGGCCCACGACGCGCTGGAGGGCAAGCATCCGCGCGTGCGCGAGCTGATGCGGCGGATCTGGCCCCACGCGCTCGGCGTGGCGGTGATGGCGGCCGACCTGTGTCACACGCTCAACGAGCACGACGCGGCGGCGCCCGCCTACGTCACGGGACTGACCCACCAGCTGGGCCGCCCCATCGTGGCGACGCTGCTGCTGGACATCGAGCAGCAGATGCAACGGGCCGGCAAGCGACCGCCGCTGACCGAGGCCTCGCTGATCGCCGCGATCGAGGCCTGCCACTCGCTGGCTGGCGCGGCCGTGGCGCGCCGCTGGGGGCTGTCCCAGCAGGTCGTCGAGGCGATAGAGGACGCCACCGCCTGGAACCCGCGCCAGCCCCTGTGCGTCTCCAACGTCGTGCGGTTCGCGGGCATCCTGGTGCACCGGCTGGGGCTGGGCTTCGGCCCGGGCGTGAAGGGCGCGGAGCTGGAACGGATGTACGGCGAGGGCCGGGCCCTGCTGCGCATCGGCGACGCCACCCTGGGCCGCATGAGCCACGGCTTCAAGGAACGCATCACGGTCCTGTCCGGCATCCGCGGCTGAACGGAGCGGTCAGAGCGCCCGCCGCCCGGGGGGCGCGGACATGTGCAGCCGCTTGCAGATCGGGCGGCGCTTCGCCCGGCCGGAGAGTAAATTGGGCCGCATGCCCATCGCCAGTGTGAACCCTTTCAGCGGAGAGACGCTGCGCACGTTCGAGGCGGACGACGACGCGCGGATCGAGGAGAAGCTGGCCGGCGCGCAGCAGGCGTTCGACCGGTGGCGGCGCGAGTCGGTCACGGTGCGGACCGACGTGCTGCGGGCCGCGGGACACATCCTGGACGACGAGCGCGAGGCGTTCGCGGCGCTGGCCACCAAGGAGATGGGCAAGACCATCAGCGCCGCGCGCGACGAGGTGGCGAAGTGCGCCGTCACCTGCCGCTATTACGCCGAGAACGCCGGCGCCTTCCTGCGCAAGGAGCCGATCGACGGCGACGACCAGGCGGTGTGGGTGGAGCCGCTGGGTGTCGTGCTGGCGGTGATGCCCTGGAACTTTCCTTACTGGCAAGTGATCCGCTTCGCGGCGCCCGCGCTGGCCGCGGGGAACGTCGGCCTGCTGAAGCACGCCTCGAACGTCCCGCAGTGCGCGCTGTCGCTGGAGGCGCTGTTCCGGCAGGCCGGGGCACCGGAGGGGGCGTTCCAGGCGCTGCTGGTGGGCGGAGAGCGCATCGAGCGCATCCTGGCCGATCCCCGGGTGGCCGCCGCCACGCTGACGGGCAGCGAAGCGGCCGGGCGATCCGTGGGCGGCGCCGCCGGCAAGCACCTGAAGAAGTCGGTCCTCGAGCTGGGCGGCAGCGATCCCTTCATCGTGCTGGGCAGCGCCGATCTCGAGCGCGCCGTCGCCACCGCGGTGAAGGCGCGCGTGGTGAACAACGGGCAGTCGTGCATCGCCGCGAAGCGGTTCATCGTGCTGGACGCGCAGTACGAGGCGTTCGCGTCGCGGTTCGTCGAGGCGATGCGCGCCCTGAAGGTCGGCGATCCGGCGCGCGACGACACGGACGTGGGCCCCCTGGCCACGCCGGCCATCCGGGACGAGGTGGCGAAGCAGGTCGACGAGTCGGTGGCCAGGGGCGCGCGCCTGTTGCTGGGCGGAGAGCGCCCCGGCGGCGCCGGCAGCTTCTATCCCCCCACCGTGCTGGGCGACGTGCCCGCCGACGCGCCGGCCGCGCGCGACGAGGTGTTCGGCCCCGTGGCGGCGCTGTTCCGCGCGCGCGACGCCGAGGACGCGCTGGCCATCGCCAACAGCTCGCCCTTCGGCCTGGGGGCCAGCGTCTGGACGCGCGACCGCAACGAGGCGCTGTGGTTCGCCCGCGAGCTGGAGGTGGGGAGCGTGTTCGTCAACGACATGGTCGCCTCCGATCCGCGCTTTCCCTTCGGCGGCGTCAAGCTGTCCGGCCACGGGCGCGAGCTGGGCCCGTTCGGCCTGCGCGAGTTCGTCAACCTCAAGACCGTCCGGATGAAGCAGCTGCCGCGCTGAATTTCACGAGGACGGCGGGAGCGCGCCGCCCGCGTCGCCGGGCAGTTCCTGCTGGGGGCCGCCGCCCAGCTCGCGCAGCTTCCGCAGCGCCGGGGCGCGCCAGCTGGCGACGGCCACCACCAGCAGCGTCATTCCCCCCCCGAACACGACGGACGGCACGGTGCCCAGCAGCCGCGCCATCAGGCCCGACTCGAAGGCGCCGACCTCGTTGGACGAGCCGATGAAGATCTGATTGATGGCGGACAGGCGCCCCAGCATGGCGGGCGGCACGCGCACCTGCATCAGCGTCCCCCGGATCACGACGCTGATCATGTCGACGGCCCCGCTGGCGGCCAGCAGCGCCACCGACAGCACGAACGACCGGGAGAGCCCGAAGGCGATGGTGAACACGTCGAACAGCGCGACGGCGTTCAGCATGGCCGCGCCGGCGCGCCGGAACGGCGGCCGCAGCACCAGCAGCAACGACATCGCCACCGCGCCCACGGCCGGCGCGGCGCGCAGGACGCCGTAACCGCGCGGTCCCACGCGCAGGATGTCCTCGGCGAACACGGGTAGCAGCGCCACCGCCCCCCCGAACAGCACCGCGAACAGGTCCAGGGCGATGGCGGGCAGGATCACCGGCTCGTGCCGCAAGAAGCGAAAGCCTTCCTTCAGGCTGGACAGCATGGCCGCCCGCCGGGGCGGCACGGGCACCAGCGCGCCCCGGGCCGCCATCCGCACCCAGGCCAGCACCGCCCCGAGCAGCAACGCCGCGCTGACCGCGTAGGCGACGCGGGGCCCGAAGCCGGCGTACAGCACCCCGCCCAGGGCCGGCCCCGTCACCGCCGCCAGCTGCCACAGTCCGCTGCGCCAGCTGACGGCGGCCGGCAACAGGTGGCGCGGCACCAGCTCGCTGGTCAGCACCGAGCGCGCCGGCTGCAAGAAGCTGCGGCAAACGCCCGTCACGGCGATGACGCCGTAGATTGTCGCCCGCACCGCGCCCGCGCCCAGCGCGCCCTGGAACCTGCTGACCAGCCACAGGGTCACCGCGGCCAGCATCAGCACGACCAGGGCCGCCCCGCCCAGCCGGCGCCGGTCGTGCACGTCGGCCAGGTGCCCGGCGGGCAGCGCCGACAGGATGAAAGGCAGCGCCTCGGCCAGCCCGATCATGCCCAGCGACAGGGGATCGTGGGTCAGCGCATATAGTTGATAGGCGACCGCGGCGCCCTGGACCTGCGAGGCCAGCGTGGCGGCGGCCAGGCTCAGCAAGAACCAGCGGTACGCCGTCAGCCGCCACAAGGCGAGTCGCCCAAAGTGCGAAGATGTCGTCGGAGAGCTGGCGGTATCCATCTGAACGGCGCGCCTTGCCTTATATTACGGCGCAACCACCTTGAACCGCGAGGAGCCGCCCTTGTCACCGTCACTGGGAAAAAACTTTCGCCTGCCCCGCACCGTCCTGCCCCGCGCCTATCGCGCCGAGCTGACCGTCGATCTCGAGCACGACAGCTTCGAGGGGACCGTCGCCATCGACGTCACGCTGGCGGGACCGGCCACGCAGGTGCACCTGCACGCGGTGGGGCTGACCATGACGTCTGCGCGCGCCGACGTCGCCGGCACGTCGCAGGCCGCCCGCACCGAGACTGACGCCGAGAGCGAGACCGTGTCGCTTGCCTTCGCGGCGCCGCTGCCCGCGGGGATCGCCACCTTGCACCTGACCTGGTCGGGCCGCTTCAGCCCCGGCCTGCGGGGCCTTTACCGCGCCGGCCGCATCGCCGTCACGCAGTTCGAGGCGGCCGACGCCCGCCGCGTGTTCCCCTGCTTCGACGAGCCCGCCTTCAAGGCCACCTGGGAGCTGACGTTGCGGGACGTCCCCGCCGGCGTCACGGCGCTGTCGAACGGCGCGATCGCGGAGGAGACGACCGACGCCTCGGGCAAGCGGCGCATCCGCTTCACGCGCACGCCCGTGCTGTCGTCGTACCTGATCGCGCTGGCGCTGGGGGACCTCGTCTCCAGCGCGCCGCAGACCGCCTCGAACGTCCCCGTGCGCACCTGGGCCGTTCCCGCCAAGCTGGGTCTGACCGCCTTCGCGCAGGAGGCCGCCACGGCCGTGCTGCCCCGGTTGGAGTCCTACTTCGGCCTGCCCTATCCCTTCGGCAAGCTGGATCAGCTGGGCATCCCGGACTTCGAGGCGGGCGCCATGGAGAACGCGGGCTGCATCACCTTCCGCGAGGTGGCGTTGCTGCTGGATCCCGCCACCGCCCCGCTGGCCGTGCAGAAGCGGGTGGCCGAGGTGATCACCCACGAACTGGCGCACCAGTGGTTCGGCAACCTGGTGACGATGGTGTGGTGGGACGACCTTTGGCTGAACGAGGCGTTCGCGACCTGGATGGCGTTCAAGATCGTCGCCGACTGGCGCCCCGAGTGGCGCATCTGGATGGACTTCGAGGTGGCCAAGGGCTCGGCCTTGGTGCTGGACGCCATGCAGTCGGCCCACCCCATCCGCGCCGAGATCCAGAACGCCGAAGAGGCGGGCGAGTCATTCGACGCCATCACGTACGAGAAGGGCGGCGCGGTCCTGCGCATGATCGAGGGGTACCTGGGCGAGGAGCGGTTTCGCGAGGGCATTCGCCTTTACATGCGCCGCCACCGGGACGCCAACGCCACGGCCGACGACCTGTGGGGCGCGCTGGGCGAGGCGTCGGGCGAGCCGATCGTCGAGCTGGCGAATGGCTGGATCCGCCGCACCGGCTACCCGCTCGTCTCGGTGGCGCTGGGCAGCGAGGGGGGCCAGCCCACGCTGTCGCTGCAGCAGCGGCGCTTCTTCTCCGACCCGACCGCCAAGGAGGCGGGGGCGCCCACGCGCTGGCTGATCCCCATGGTCGTCCGTTATCGCGACGACGAGGGCCTGAAGGAGCAGCGGGTGCTGTTCGGCGACGAGACGGCCCGGGTGACGCTGACGGCGGCGCGCGGGAGCATCCGGTTCGTGGAGGCGAACGCCGGCGCGGTGGGGTTCTACCGGTGCCGCTACGACGGCGCCCTGCTGGCCCAGCTGGGCCAGGCGATCGCCACGTCGACCGATGTGGCGCCCATCGAGCGGATGGCGCTGGTCTCCGATCAGTGGGCGCTGGTGCGGGCCGGCGCCGGCACCGTGGGCGCCTTCCTCGATCTGGTGAAGGCGATGGCGGGCGAGAGCGATCCCTTCGTGCTCGACGAGCTGATCGGGCGGCTTTCGCTGCTCGAGTCGCGGCACGTGGGGGACGGCGAGCGCGGCGCCTTCCAGAAGGTGGTGGGCCGGCTGTTCGCCGGGTCGGCCGCGCCGCTCGGCTGGCAGTCGCCGTCAGGCGCGCCCGAGGCGGACGACACGCGCCTGCGCCGGGCCGCCCTGCTGCGCGCACTGGTGATCGTGGCGCGCGACCCGGCCGCCGTGGCCGAGGCCGAGGCGCGCGCGCTGAAGCACATCGCCGCCGCGGGTGCGAGCGGAGGTCAAGGCACGAACCAGAGCCCGCTGGATCCCAACCTGCTGGACCTCGCCATCACCGCGGCGGCGCGCAACGCCGACGATCGTCGCTTCGACGACTTCTCGCGCCGGGCCACCACCGAGCTGGATCCCGCCAGCAAGCGTCGCTTCCTGCACGCGCTGGCCCGCGTGGAGGCGGCGCCGGTGGTGGGCCGCGCCGTGGCCGCGGCCATGACCGAGCTGGTGCCGATGCAGGACTTCACGTCCTATCTGTCGGTGCTGCTGTCGAATCGCGCCACGCGCGAAGAGGCGTGGCGGCTGATCCGCGATCGCTGGTCCGAGGTGCACGCCAAGGCGGACTCTCCCATGTTACTGCGGCGACTGATCGAGAGTCTGGGGGCGCTGCCCGAGCGGCGGCATCTGGAGGAGGTCGAGGCATTTCTGGCGGCGCATCCCATCCCGGCCGCCAAGCAAGCGACGTCACAGACGCTGGAGCGCATGCGAATGGACGCGGCCTTGCGCGAGCGGTTGATGCCAGAGATCGCGGCGTGGCTGGCGCGCGCCTGAACGAAGGGCCGCGAGGACGCGGGAACAGGACCGCGACGACGGGCGGGCATCGCGACACGGGCTCGTAACCTCGGAGCACGAGTCGCGATGCGCGATGTAAGACAGAGTCCGTGTCGTCGCCAGCTTTCACGCGCGAATTCGAGCGAGAACCTTGACAGCTTCCCGTGGCGCGGGCGAGTCTTCCTGCGCGACACGCGCGACACATGAGTGACAAATCTCCATCGGGTTCCTCCGGCATCTCGCGCGGCATGGGCGTGCTGATCTCCCTGTTCACCGCGGCCATCGTGTTCGGCGGCGGCATGGCGATCCTGCCCAGGCCGCAACCGCCCGCGCCCCCGCCGACGGTGACGCCCCCGCCACCGCCGCCGCCTCCCGCGCCGCCGGCGGAAGCGGCCGGGGGCAAGGGCGGAGCAGGCGACCAGGGGGGCCAGAGCGGCGGAAACGGCGGGAGCGGCGAAGGCGGAGCCGCCGGCGACCAGGGGAGCATCGCGGACGGCGCGACCCCGCCCGAGTTCGCCGACGAGGGGAAGGCCGCCGACGGCGAGGCGCCTGCCGCCGCTGCCCCCCGCGAGAACGCGGACGGAGGCGACGACAACATCGCCGACTGTGCGCTGGCCGAGAAGGACATGGCGCGCGAGGCCTGGCGGCGCAACTGGCCCACCATCTGCTCGATCGGCGACACCGGCAAGGGGTTCATCCTGATCCCGGTCAAGGGACCGGTGCAGAACGCCGTCGTCGAGCTGAAGCGGAAGCCGGTGCGCGAGGCGCGCGTCAACCTGCCGCAGGCCGAGTCTCAGTTGACGTTGAAGCTGTACAAGCTGAAGAAGCTGGGCTTCAAGGATCTGAAGGTCGGCCCGTTCGACGACGGCGCCGGGACCGGCACGCGCCTGCGCGTCCGCCTGATGCCTGGCGCGGGCGACCCCGTCTTCGACGTGAAGGACGGCTACGCGAAGATCACCGTCGCCACGCCCGACAAGTCCGACAAGTCCGACAAGGACTGACGGAGCCTTCTCGCGCCGCGGCCGCGCCGCTCAGGAGGCCGCGTCGTCCAGCACCGTCTCGGTGAAGCCCAGCTCGAGCGTGGGGCGCGGCACGGGTAGCGCCCGCAGCATCGGGGCACGGAAGGGGATGCGCACGGTCGACGGCGCGTACAGCCGGTACACCATCGCCAGCGCGAAGAACCAGTCGGTCGCGATGACGGCCCGCATGCCGTCGTAATCCGGCGCATGGTGAAAGCCGTCCACCAGCATCGACCAGCCGTCCGGGGTGGGCGTGAACACCCACGGCTGTAGCTGCACGTACGGCTGGTCCCACTGCTCCCCCAGCGCGTAGCGCTCGATGAACTGCAAGGCGGACGGCGCCGCGTCGCCCACGGTCGACTGCCACAGCTTCCGCAGCGTCAGGACGGCGCGCGCGTTGTCGACCTGGAACGACGTGTGGGTCTGCCCCTGCCACGTCCACTCTATGGGCGCGATGTTGCGGACCAGCGCGTACTGCAGCTCGCCCGGCGCATGAGGACGCGCGCCGAAGCCGTCGGCGCCGACGAAGCGCCTGAACTCCCCCACGGCGTGCACGTCCGGCCCCACGAACAGCAGTCGCGCATCCCCCCGGGGCGTGGCCCTGACCCGGCGCTCCCGCTGCTGGCGAACGTAGGTGGCGGTGGGGTGCTTGCCCTTCGTCTCGAAGTGGGCTTCGGAGAAATAGGACGCGAACTGACGCAGCTCGGGCGCGCCCGCTTGCAAGCGCTCCTTCGTGACGCGCGCGCGCGGCGACAGCGGCGTCACGCAGCCCAGCTCGGACTCGATCCAGAGCGGCTTCGCGTCCAGCGCGGCGACGTCCAGCTCCAGCAGCAGCGGAACGTAACGGTCGGGGTCCGTCACGACGTGCTCGATGAGGGGGACGCGGCTGCGCCGGTTGAACGCGCCGCCGACCAGCAGCCACAGGCCGGCGCGCGGGCGGATCAGGTGGCCCGTCCATATGAACGCCCGGCTTCCCCGCGCCGGGAGCGCGTCGCCCTTCAGCAACCGGTGCCAGAACCCGTTCCGCGCCAGCAGCCCCTCACGGACGGCCTTCTCGATCGCGTCGTTCACCCGCTCGGTGACCGCCTCCAGCGCGGGGGGCGTCAGGTTCCACGCCACCTCGGCGCGCGCGCCAGCGCCGCGCTTGCGACGAACCGTCATGGGCTGATCGACCTGGATCTGAAAGCCGGCCGCGCTGCCCTCGAACACCGGACCACAGTAACGGGCGGCGCGAACGGGGAGGTTGCCGTCCAGTTCGCCCGAGCGTTTCGCCAGGTGAGTGAACCCATGCATGAGCGTCACCAGCTCGAAAGCGCTGTCGGTCATCGCGTCGGCCGCCGTGGTCATTCGTCATCCCTTCTGGTGTGGATCCGGTGTCGACCTGATCGCCAAACGCTGGAAATCACCGGCTGATCTTCGACGAAAGCAACCCTCGGGCCCAGTGCTTATTTCAAAGCCTCTCACGCCCGGGGGCTCACCCGAAGCGCGTCCGAAGTCATAGGCCTTAGGGGGCCAGTCATATGACAACAACCCGTTGATTCTACTTAACTTCGCCTCGGCACGGCGGCTGCAACTAGGTCTCTTCCGAAATGCTCGACGGGTCGAGCATCGCCAACACCCCAGGAGAGACACCATGAACACCTCGAAGAAGCTCGCCGGTATCCGCGTGAAGTCCGCCATCAAGGCCGGTGGCCTCGGCCCCAGCAACCACAACGCCTCCGCCAAGCTCGCCGGCATCCGCGTGAAGTCCGCCATCAAGGCCGGTGGCCTCGGCCCCAGCAAC
>Ga0105240_10006916_pt1 | contig 16573 bp, 12 predicted proteins | sample KBSC54metaG_FD_80426 | JGI IMG/M metagenome (GOLD analysis project Ga0105240, IMG submission 80426) | Corn rhizosphere microbial communities from Kellogg Biological Station, Michigan, USA - KBS C5-4 metaG | ecosystem: Host-associated > Plants > Roots > Rhizosphere > Soil | place: Michigan, USA...
TCAGTCGCGCGCGCGACAATCGGTTTGAACCGGCTCGCCAGGGTCGCACCGGTGGCCTGGCGGAAATATTGCGTCGCGGCGGTATCGCCGCCGGTCAGAATGCCTTTTGCATCCGCCAGCGTCATGCGCTGCACGGCTTGTTTGAATACAGGTTTCGCGTCGGCTACGGCGGCCGCGGCTGCCTGATTCATCGCGGTCTTGAGCGCTTCGGTATCGCCTGACATCCCTACCAGCTTCAGAGCCCGGTCCACCTTCTCCAAGGCCGGCGGCAGGGGGATGGTGTATTTCGCGTTGGCCAGAAACCCGTCTGGCGCTCCGAGCCGCGCGATGGCTTTGTCCACCCCTTGGGAAAGGGCTGCGCGCAGCCCTGCGTTCGCATCCTTCGAGCTCAGCATGTCGAGCGAGCCGGCGACGACCAGCGCGGGCGCAAGGATCAGGAGCCCGCAGCCTAGAATTCGGCGGCGAAGAGAGTAAGGCGCCATATGGAGTGACATGCGAATCTCCGTAGCAGGAAAGCAACGACGGAGATTGCCGAACTACGGCCCGTCTGTCACGCGAGGCGCGCCTGGAAGGGGGAACTGCCCCGGGTCGGCCGCGCAGCACGCGGACTGAAACCGGGCGTGGACCCTCAGGCTCGGGTCAACAGCGATGCCCGCGGCGGCGGAATGGCTACGAGAATCGGCGGCAGAGTGATCGCCGTGCCCGCGTGCGGCGCGTCGCCCGAAGAGGGGCGAGTGTTTGAATATCGAACGATATGTTGTTGGGCAAGGCCAGGAGCTCGAAATCACTCGCCGTCCGATCCGCCGTTGTTGCAGCTGGGGGACAACTCGTTCCCGTGGATGTTGTGTTTGTTCAGATGTGCGGCGATCGGGCTGGAACACGCATTTTTCCGAGAATGCTTCCGCGCGAGAAGCTCGCGCTGTTACCGTCGAGGCAGGGGATCGGCCGGGGCTCGCGCTGCGCAGCGCCGGTGGGGAGCACAACATGGATCATTCAGGGAAGATCCGGCAAGGATGTCGCCGGATTCACGCGCTGGGCCTGATTGCGTCCGCAGTCATGGGTGGCGCGAGCCTGCACGCGCAGCAACAGGCTGCCGCGCAACAACCCAACCTCGAGACGGTGGTCATTACCGGCTCGTATATTCGGCGCACCGACGTGGAGACACCCAGTCCGGTGCAGGTGGTCAGTGCGGCGGAGCTGCATCAATCGGGGTACACCAGTACACAACAGGTGCTCAGCACCCTGACAGCCAATGGCCAGGGAGCGCTGTCGCAAGGCTTCTCGGGCGCATTTGCCAGCGGAGCCGCTGGCATTGCGTTGCGAGGTTTGAACGTCGGTGCCACTCTGGTCCTCATCGACGGACATCGCTCGGCGCCGTACCCGATCGGTGATGACGGCTATCGATCTTTCGTCGACGTGGCCAGCCTGCCATTCGATGTGATCGAGCGTATCGAAGTGTTGAAGGATGGTGCTTCGGCAACCTACGGCTCGGATGCGGTGGCGGGAGTAGTCAATATCATCTTGAAGAAGAACTATCAGGGCGCGCAGCTCACGGCCGAAGGGGGAGTTTCCGGGCATGATGACGGTTGGCAGGAGCGCTTTTCGGGTATCTGGGGGCATGGGGATCTGGATGCGGACGGCTACAACGCGTATGTCTCGGCCGAATTCCGCAAGCAGAATGTCATCACTTTCCTCCAGCGCGGCGGCACTTTCGAGAATCGCGACTACTCGGGCCTGGGCGGCATCGATGGCAATCCGGGTGCTGCGAACATCTTGAATGGCGGGCTGCCGGGATCGGCCACCGGTTATGTCACGGACCCGAATGGCCACATCGTTGGATTCATGAAGGGCTGTAACGCAGCAGCGTTCGCAGCGAATCAGTGTACGTACAAGGATAGTTGGAGCCAGATCCAACCGCCGACCGAAAACACCAATCTCACGGCACGGTTCACCCACAAGTTCGCATCGAGCTGGAGCTTCGATGCGCAAGGCGGGTTCTTCGAGAGCAAGTCCCAGCAAGTCAATCGTGCGGATGGCCCGCTTCAATATGCGAACGGCTATCAAGGTATTGCATTCGGCCCCGGCGTGGGGCCGACCCTGCTGCCGCCGGTGGCGCCGCTCAGTGTTCCAGCAACCAACCCGAGCTTCCCGAGCGGCACCGGTCTTCCCGGCGGGCTGCTGCGCTACACCTTTTTGAACCTGGGTCCGACCACCAACGATACGGATGCCAAGTCGTATCGGGCCGTGCTGGGTCTGCGCGGTGACATAGGGCGTTGGAACCTGGATGCCACGGTGGGATATACCGAGGTGTCGCTCGACTTGACTGGACACAATTTCATCAGCGAAATCAATCTACAGTCGGCGCTGAACAGTACGACGGATCCGTTCCTGATCGGGCAAGCCAACAGTCCGGCATTGAACGCGTTCGTGGCGCCAGAGTTGAAAACGACGGATACCGCCAAGCTCACCTTTGCGCACGTTGGAGCCACTCGCGATTTGCTGGCCCTGCCGGGTGGCGCTCTGGCCACGGCCTTTGGTGCTGATTACTTCGTGCGCGACCAGGACGCCTTGGCACCCCAGCAGGTGCAGAGCGGTTTGCAGGCGGTGTCGGATTTCAGTAACAACTTTACGACCGGGACTCAGCGGGTCGCCTCGGGTTATCTCGAGATCTACGCGCCGGTCATCAAGCAGCTCGAGCTCGATGCGGCCGTACGTTACGACCATTACAACCTGTCCGGCGGCAAGTCCAGCCCGAAAATCGGTTTCAAATACACGCCCATCCAGCAGCTTGCGCTCAGGGGCACTGCGTCCCAGGGGTTTCGCGCGCCCGGGCCGGGAGAGAACGGCAATGCCGGGCAGTCGTTCTTTGCCGGTACGTTCGCGGACCCGATCTTGTGCCGGCATGGCTCGGATCCGACCACGGCCGGCAATTTTGCCGGACAATGCGTCCTGCAGATTCCGGGTCTGCAGAAGTCGAACCCGCATCTGTCTCCGGAGACTTCCACACAATGGACGTTGGGACTGGTGGTCGAGCCGGTCCAGGACCTGAGCGCAACGTTCGATTACTACTCCATCAAGATCGATCACCAGATCGTTCCCGGGAGCGCTGCGGGAGTTGGGGTCGGGTCCATCGTCCGGGGCAACAACTTCACGCCTCTGCCGGAATATCAGCCCGACGGCTCGACCGTTCTCACGACGCCACCGGTCGCGCAAATCGCGTACTACGGCCTCACCTATATCAATGCCAACAGGACCAGTACGAGTGGCTTCGACTTAGGACTGGATGTCCGCCACAAGTTCGACTTCGGCACCATCAAGTCGGCGCTCACCTGGTCCTATATCAACAAGTACGACATCACCATTGGCGGCACGACTTACGCTCTCGCCGGTACGCACGGGCCTTCCTTCTACTCCGGTGATACCGGCAATCCCAAGTCGCGCGTGCACTGGTCGCTGACATTCAGCGAGTCCTCGTGGGAGGTTACCGGGACCCTCAACTACATCAGCTCGTTCAATGTGACCGACCCTTCCGCTGCAGCCTTCGGCTTGGCCCCGCAAGCCACCTGTGTGGATGCGCTGAAAAACGGCGGCGGCTTTGCAGGGCTGGTCTATGCCAATCAATTGGCTGCAGGAAACGTCCCGAGTAATGTCGGATGCTCGGTAGGGCACTTCACGACATACGACCTCTATGCGCGCTACGACGTAAATAAAAACCTGAGCCTGCACGCTTCGGCCGTGAACGTGTTCAATGCGAAGGCCCCGCTCGATTGGGTGACTTACGGTGCCGCGCTCGGCAACGCGCCCTGGAATTCGACGTTGCATTCGCAGGGCGCGATCGGCCAGTTCTTCACGCTAGGCGTGACGTGGAGTTTGTGATTGGACCGCTGCCGCCCCGATCCCATCCAATGCGGTCACCAGGTGTTGCGGCAGCTGCAGGCTTGCGGACGCAAGGTTTTCTCGCAGATGCGCGACCGAGGAGGTGCCGGGAATCAACAGGATGTTGGGTGAGTGTTGTAGAAGCCACGCGAGTGCCACCTGCATTGGCGTGGCATCGAGCTCCTTGGCGACGGCGGACAACGCCGTGGACTGCAACGGGGTGAAACCACCGAGCGGGAAGAAGGGTACATAGGCAATCCCTTCGGCAGCCAGCGCTCGAATCAAGCCTTCGTCCCCGCGCTGTACGAGGTTGTACTGATTCTGGACGCTGACAATGTCTGCAATGGCACGTCCTTCCTCGATCTGCTTTGCCGTCACGTTGCTGAGGCCGATGTGACGGATGAGCCCTTGCCCCTGCAGCTTTGCCAGTGTGGCGAGTGGCGCCTCGATCGAGCCCTCAGCGGGCGAGTGAATGTCGAACATCAACCGGAGGTTGACGACATCCAGGACATCCAACCCCAGATTGCGCAGGTTGTCGTGCACCGCGCTGGTCAACTCCTCGGCGGAAAAGGCCGCGTTCCACGAGCCGTCCGCGCCGCGCTTCGCGCCGATCTTGGTGACGATCACCAGATCTTGCCGATAAGGGTGCAACGCCTCGCGGATGAGCTGGTTGGTGACGTGCGGCCCGTAAAAGTCGCTCGTATCTATGTGATTGACTCCGGCGCTCACGGCTTCTCGCAGCACCGCGAGGGCGCCTGCCCGGTCCTTTGGCGGTCCAAAGACCCCCGGTCCGGCGAGCTGCATCGCACCGTATCCCAGGCGGTTTACGGTGCGAGTACCTAAGTTGAACGTTCCGGCTTTGCTGATCTGATTCATCACTGATCTCCCGTTGAACTGGCCGCCAATGTAGCCCCAGTCCATCCGTGCGATAATCCGGTCCAATCAGTACAGGCTGTGCGGAATAGCGAACAATGATGGCGGATCTCGGCGACCTGGCAGCGTTTGTTGCGGTAGCGCGCTCCGGTGGGTTTCGAGACGCGGCGCGGACCAGCGGTAACAGCGCCTCAAGCTTAAGTGAGGCTGTTCGCAGGCTGGAAACGAAGCTTGGCGTCCGCTTGCTCAACCGCACCACGCGCAGTGTGGCGCCTACCGAGGCGGGCGCGCGACTCCTGGAACGGCTCGGTCCGGCGCTGGTTGAAATCGAGTCGGCGGTCGACGTGGTCAACGGCTTTCGTGACCGGCCGGCCGGCACTCTCCGCCTGAATGTACCGGTCAGCGCGGCTCGCCTGGTCCTGCCGCGGATCGTGCCGGGCTTCCTCGCTGCCTATCCGGACATCCGTCTCGAGGTGATCACCGAGGAGAGCTTTGTCGATGTGTTGGCCGCCGGCTGTGATGCGGGGATCCGCTACGAGGAGCGGCTCGAGCAGGACATGATCGCTATTCCCATTGGCCCGCGTGAGCAGCGCATGGCTGCCGCGGCAGCGCCGCGCTATCTCGAGAGGCATGGCCGTCCCAACCATCCCCGCGACTTGCTCAGCCACGCTTGTCTGTTAGGCCGGTTCGCGAGTGGTGCCATGGCCGCTTGGGAGTTCGAACGCGACAGGGAAGTCGTGAAGTTGGATCTGACCGGCCCGCTCATCGTTCGGGCCGGCGGAGCGACCGATCTTGCCGTCGAGGCAGCAGTTGCCGGCTGCGGTGTGGTCAACCTGTTTGAGGATTGGTTGCATCCCTATTTTGCCAGTGGCGCCCTGGAGCCCATTCTGGAGCCTTGGTGGCAACGCTTCTCGGGGCCGTTTCTCTATTATCCCGGTCGTCGCTATCTCCCGGCGCCCTTACGTGCGTTCGTCGACTATATCTCTCACAGGAGGAATCCGGTCAACGACTGACTCCAAAAGCATAGCGTAATCGCAAGCTCCCGTCCGGTTACGACGCGTTATGACGCGTCGGGCGTTTCCTGCCGCCGCGGCCTGCTAATGTAGTTCCAGAACGATAAGGGGTAGCTGTCATGCTTTTGCGGGCAGCGTTCTGGTGCGGAATTTGCGTGCTTCCAGCGACTACGATGGCCGGGCCATCCAGCGGGCCTACACCGCTGCCCCAATCCACCGAGGTTATGTTATATGTGAGCGTGCCGGTCGGCGCCGGGAGCAGAGGATTCAAGCTGCCGAACTTGAGCCTGCGGGTGGGCCAAGCGCGTATGGGCGGCAATTCAGGCAGTCCAGCCGCGGGAGATCCGATGCAGCATCGTGAGCTCCTGAGGCTCGAGGTTGCAGGTCGTCAGCGCGACCCCACCGTCGATATGCGAGTGGAGCTCGGAGCCCGCGTCACCTATGACCTCAACCGTGGCGTGTTCGGTTTGCGCTCGGACAATTGGAAACGACCGTCCCTCGCGCCGGCGACTCCGTTTGCTCTCAACGCCGGCGAGTTTCAGAAGCGCCTCATGCCCCACTCATCGCAGGACAGCGGCTCCAAGCGCGACGCACCGGTTTCAGCCCGCATTTTCTCTCCATTCGCTCGCGACGTCTCAGCTGCCGCCGCTGGGCGCAGATAAGGCACCCACCGGAACCAGCGTTCCCGGGCTGGAGGCTTTACCATGGGACTCATGAGGACGCGCAGCTGTTCGCTCGTCGTGGCCGGTCTGCTGGTCGCATGTTCCGGCACGCATCAGTCGGCGCCGCAGCCGCCTGGCCCGACGCCGCCAACGGGGCTGAAGAAAGTAAACCACATCATCGTTTTGATGATGGAGAACCACTCGTTCGACAACTATTTCGGAGCGCTCGCGTATGCTCCCGGCAGCCCCTATCACACAGCTTCGGTCGGCTGCGCGGCGGATGATCATCTTTGTGTGGACGGCTTGAATTGCAGTGTGGATTCCGCCGGCGGGCTGAGCTGCACGAATGCGAACCCGGACGAGGGGAGTGCGCCGGTCGCCGCGTTCCACAGTGTCAGCCGCTGCGTAGTGCCCGATCTGGCGCATTCCTGGTCGCAGTCGCACCTCGAGGCGAATTTCAGCAATCCCAACTCGACGCTGAGCAACTCCCCGAACGACGGCTTTGTGCGCATCAACGATACAGTGGAGCAGCCGGACAACGGCATCGAGACGCCCGCCGAGGATCCGACCATGGGTTTTTATACCCAGGACGATCTGCCGTTCCACTACGACCTCGCCCGGAAATTCGCGATCGATGACCGGTATTTCGCCGCAGTGATCGGACCGACGTTCGCCAACCGGTTCTACTTGATGGCCGCTACGTCCTTTGGCCACGTGATACAGGATTCCCTTCCGGCTGAGGGTTTCAAGCCCGTAGCCGGCACGATCTTCGATCTCCTCGACAGCAGAGGTGTCTCGTGGACGGACTACTATCAAGACGGCCCACAGGCAATCTTGTTCCGGCATCCGACCGGCACCCCGACGGACCCGCACTTCCAATCGGTCGATGTTTTCCTGTCGACGGCCGCCGGCTCATCCGGAGCCGCACAATTACCGCAGGTTTCATTCGTCGATCCTGGCGGTGAGGATGACGATCACCCCCCTACCGATATCCAGCGCGGCCAGGTGTTCGTCGCGCGCATCGTCAACGCGGTTCGCAACGGTCCTTACTGGGCGGACTCGGTTATTTTCATCACCTACGACGAGCACGGCGGGTTTTACGACCATGTGGCACCGCCCCGGGCACCCCAGGGGGGCGCGCGAACGCCCGATGGAATCTTTCCAGGACAATGCGCCGATCTCTCCAACCCTCCCACGAGCCAACAGCCCGGCGGGGGTGCGGCATGCAACCAGAGCGTTGCCGAGGCGCAGTCACTGTGCCCCGCCCTGACGCAAAATCCGACTGGTCCCTATCCAGACAGCTGCGCGAGCTTCGACCAACTGGGCTTCCGTGTGCCGCTCGTGGTGGTATCGCCGTTCGCCAAACCCCACTATGTCTCACATACGATCGCCGATCATGCCTCGCTGCTCGCTTTCATCGAGGCACGCTTTCTGAGCGATAGCGCGGCAAGCGGCAATGGCCGGCTCCACCTGACGATGCGCGATGAGTATGCCGATACCCTGCAGGATCTCTTCGACTTCGACAATGCTCCATCCCTCGATACGACAGTAGGGATGGCGCAGCCGCCCACCACGGATTGCACCCCGGGGTCTTAGTGACTGCGAGTGTCAGTCTTCCAGTCAGTGCGCTCCACCGTCATGTGAAGCCACTACAAAAACGTCGCCGTTGGTTTTGATCGAGGCACCCGTTTGCGGATCATACTTGCCGTTGCGGTCGTCCGCCCACGTTGCAAAGAGCGCCCCGGTGACCGGATCCAGGGTCAGCTGCGGGAAGCTGTTGATGCGGAAATTCTCTCCCGTGAGTGTGGCGCGGCCGACGTCCGCGTTGCCGGGAAAGTCAAAATCAGCCGCCACTTCGCGGTTCACGAATGTCCGGCCACCATCGCGTGAAGTGGCAATGATGATCGCATCATGGTCCGTTGCCTGGTCGCAGGCGAGTGTCTGACAAACCGCGCTCTCGTACGCGACAACGAGATCGCCACGCCGGTTGACGACCGGATTCGAGCCCGAGCTGAAAGGTGTAACACCTCCTGTGGAGAAGCTCGAGCGCGGATTGATGGGCGTGGGCGCCGACCACGTACGGCCTGCATCTGTCGAGCGGGACACGTAGATCGGCGAGCCGTCGTGTTGGAACTCCGTCCAGGTCACGTAGACGGCCCCACTGCGCTGATCGACCGTGATCCATTCCTTATCGTTGGAAATGTCCGTCGGCGTCGGGTTGCCGCTGGTATCGACGCCATCGGTGTGCACGATGGAAGGCTCGTCCCACGTCCTCCCGCCGTCATGAGACACATTCACGGCAACGCCGGTGGCACTGTTCAGGCGGCTGAACACCAGGTTGGCGTAGTACACCGTGTTGTGTGGACCAAACGCGATCGCGGGATCTCCGGCCGAGTCCATGTCGGACAGAGCCCCTGTCGCCCCCGTCTGGAACGTCAAGTGCGGAAGCTGAACATCGAGCCACCTGCGACCTGCGTCGAATGTCGTGTAGGCCCATCCCGATCCGTCGTTGCGGGCCTCGCGCGTATTGAAGATCCGATAGTCGTTCGTACCCGCCACCAGGTTCCAGGGATTGAGCGGATTCACGGCGATGGTCGTTTCGTTCTGGGCTGCCGCGCAGCCTGTTTGCGAGCCAGCGGGAACGAGCGTGTCGTCCCTGATCTGATCGACGTTCGGTCTGGGTGGGTCGTAGGTATTGAGCTTGCCGATGAAGGCCTGGCACAGGGCCGAAAGGGCAGGGTCCAGAGATATCGCGGTGTCATCATCGCCGGGATCGCCGGTCTGGTTGAAGAGGCCGGCCTGCGCAATACCCGCACGGGCCAACGGCTTGGCGGCAAGGAGTTTGGGCGGTCCGCCAGTAGGGTAGACTGCGTCATATCTGCGAGCTTGGCGGTAACAGTGACTATGAACTCGATGAACACAGTGGATGCGGTAATCGAGCGGACCTTGGCCGAGCAGCGGCTGGTCGGCGTCGTGGTGTTGATTGCCAGAAATGGCAAGCTCGTCTATCGCTGCGCGGCCGGCTGGGCCGATCGCGAAGAGCGCCGGGCCGTGAGCGAGGCGACGATCTTCCGCTACTCCTCCTTGACCAAGCCGATCGTGACCGCGACTGCGATGGTGTTGCTGGAGCGTGGCCAACTCGAGCTGGATGCCCCGGTGACGCGCTGGATTCCGGAGTTCCGCCCGAAGTCCCCGCAAGGCACCGAAGCAATCATCACCGTACGACAACTTCTGACGCATACCGCCGGTCTCACCTACGGCTTGTTGCAGCCACCCGGCGGACCCTATGAGCGCGCCGGAGTGTCGGATGGAATCGCCGAGCCCGGACTCTCCATGGACGAGCAGTTGCGGCGCCTCGGCAGCGTACCGCTCAGCTACACGCCCGGGGAGCGTTGGGGTTACTCGCTCGCTCTGGATGTGCTCGGCGAAGTCGTGGCCAGAGCCGGAGGGGCCCCTTTGCCTGCACTCGTCGAGCGCCTGATAACCGGACCGCTGCAGATGTTGGATACGGCATTCACCGTCCGGGATCCGCAGAGGCTCGCGACCGCCTATGTCGATGGATCGCCGCCGCGCCGCATGCAGGATCCGGACGTCATTCCCTTTGGTGAAGGAGCTGGGATCCGTTACTCGCCGTCACGGATTTTCGCGGCGCGCTCTTATCCTTCCGGAGGCGCAGGCATGGCCGGTACGGCGCCCGATTTTCTCAACTTCCTCGAAACGATCAGGGTGGGGGGTGGCAAGGTTCTGACATCCGACACCACTCGGGCCATGATGAGCAATCAGATCGGCTCGCTGCGCATCGATATCGAGCCAACTCCATCGTGGGGTTTCGGCTTTGGTGGTGCGGTGCTCATGGATCCGCAGCTCGCAGGCGTGCCGCAGGGCGCGGGCACCTGGAAATGGGGCGGTGTATACGGCCACCATTGGTTTGTGGACCCCACCCGCCAGCTGACCGTCGTCGCTCTGACCAACACGGCCCTGGAAGGCCTGATCGGCCAGTTCGTGCCGGAGTTGCAGGCTGCCGTCTACGCCATGCAGTGAATGGCCGGTTCCGTCGGCCACCTGTCATCAGTGGTGCATCGCCTGCTTCAGCAGCTCGATACCCTTCTGCAGCTCCCCGGACGGGGGTACCTGTCCGTTGGGTGTCAGCTGATCGACGACCGAAGGCAGCACGTGTGACAAGGCAGCCGAGACGGCGCCCGGTGGGATGCCCAGCCGGGTGGCGATCTCCTGCAGGCGCGGGTCACCCAGGGCGGTGCGAACCTGGTCCGCCGATACCGGCAGATTCGCGCCGGTACTGACCCAGGAGCTCACTTCACGTCCCAGTCCGGCGGACTCAAAACTTTGCAGCAGGCCGCTCAGACCACCCGTCGCGGGGTGTTCGATCAGACTGACGAGGCTTTGGAGGACCTGGTTGGTGTTGACGCCAGTGTTGGCCTGCGCGGTTTGCGCGGCGCCCAGTACCCGGTTGATCAGACCGGCGGCGTTGCCGCCGAGCAGATTGTCGAGAAGGCTCATGGAGGCTCCTGTTTTTTGCGCAAACGCGCTTTGCGAGGACTTGCGCCCGCCCCCGCCGGTCCGGATGATGCACCCATTGCTGACCCACGCCTAGCAGGAGTATCGACATGAGAACGCTTCTTGCCCTCCTCGTAGCCTCCACGCTCGCGTTTTCGAGCGGCTTGTCGTTTGCACAGGATGCGGCGACTGTTACCTGCAAGGATGGCAGCACGTCGAAAGCGGGTAAGGGTGCCTGCAGTCACCACGGCGGCGTGAATCGCGGTGCAGCATCGACGTCCTCAACTTCTGCCCCGGCTCCGGCGCCCAGCAGCTCCAAGGCCCCGAGCGCCAGCCCCGCCCCCGAGGCTCCGGCCCCCACGCCTCAGCCGGCCGCGAAGCCGACACACGCACACCCGACGACCCCCGGCAGCACTGGTGCCAGCAAGGCCGCCAACACCGATCCAACCGGTGCGCTCGCTCAATGCAAGGATGGCACCTACTCCCACTCGAAGAAGCACTCCGGTGCGTGCTCGCACCATGGCGGCGTCGCGAAGTGGCTAGATCAGGGCTGACCCGACGATTGCTGTAGGCTACTCCACAACTCGCGCAGCCGGCGATCCGGATCGTCGGCTATCTCGCAATGCGTGTTGATGAGCATTGTTGCGCGCCGTTTGGAGTCGTAACGCGGCCAGGCAGGCAGGCCTGGCCCGCCAGGACGGCTGGTGTGCGCGAAGCTCGTCCATAGTGTGCTGAAGTTCCGCGAGGCCTCCTGCAATCCAGGGCCATCCCCCTGCAATCCGGGGATGTCGTAGTTATAGAATTTCGGGGCGATCTCGGTGGCATGACCGGCCCGCAGGGTCCAATCGGTCTTGTCGATTGGCCTGTTGGATTGATAATCGTAGCGATACAGGTAGACGGGCGCCGGCTGCACGGCTTTGCGCTCGGCGAGCGTGATTGTGTCGGATCCGAAGCGGTAAGCCGTCTCCATGGCGATGAGGAGCTCCGCCGGCGATGCCTGCGGATAGACCTCCCGGTAAGTTGCAATGGCCCGCTCGGCCCGGTCGCCGAGCGCCATCCGTGCACTGGCGAGCAGGGCCGCAGCGTCGAGCTTGAATATCTCGGGATGGGCCTGCTCGAAGAAGGTCGCCTCGTCGCGGTTGAAACCAACAAACAACGGAATCCCCGCGGCGATGGCAGGCGCGACAGGGTCGAACGGGTGCTGCGGCAGGACGGACCCATCGACCACCGGCCCCATGCGGGGGGCTACACGAGCTGCCGCGGACCCCGGCCCCGCGGACGGCTTCAGTAGCGGCCCTTCCTCGTGGTCGGCCTCGAGTTGCATCTTTACGAACGCATCGGCAGGTACATCCGCCAGCTTGTGCAGCTCGTGAGCACCTATATCCAAGCCGCGCAGGGCTCGGCGAGCGACCTCTGTAGCCTGCTCCTTTGTCAGACGACGCAAGGCAGAGCCGCTCTCGATACTGGCTTTGTGGAACAAGCCGCGCGCGGCCGGCATGGCCAACAATGTGCCCACTTTGAATCCACCGCCGGATTCGCCGCAGACCATCACGTTCCCCGGATCGCCACCGAAGGGCTCGATGTTGTTCTTGACCCAGCGGAGGGCCGCGACGATGTCGAGCATGCCTTGATTGCCCGAGGTCGCATATTCCTCCCCGCCGAGCTCACCCAGATAGAGATATCCCAACAGGCCGAGGCGGTGATTGGTGGTCACCACGACAACATCATAGGTCGCGGCAAGCCGCGAGCCGTCTTCGTCTTTCGAGCCGCCCGAGCCCGTAACGAAACCGCCTCCGTGGGAATAGACCATAACCGGGCGCTTGCGCCCGTCTTTGACGGCAGGTGTCCAGACGTTGAGAACCAAACAATTTTCGCTATACGGAGGCTCATTTTCCCCATACGTCGTGCCTGGACCCTGCAAGGAGGGCGGCCCGAGTTGCAGGGCATCGCGCACGCCAGTCCACGATTGCGGCGGTGGAGCTTCCTTGAAGCGTGCCGCGCCGGTGACCGGACCTGCGTAGGGAATTCCTTTGAACGCCAGCGCACCCCTGCAATGGCCACCTCGCAGGCGACCTTGGGCTGTCTCCACTTCGACATACGGCGCCGTCGTGGTCGTAAAGAGTTGCGGTCCAGCTTGTGCCCGCAGTGAGCGCGTGTGCCACAGCGTCGAGGTCGCGGCGACAGCTGCACCACTGCGAATGACATTTCGTCGGGTCCATCGGGTCATCATGGCTCTTCCTGAAGATCGGGGTGGCTACGATAGGATGTAACGTAACAGCCTGGCGCATGCCAAGCGGCAAACCGTTGGATGCTCGCGCCAGCCAGCGGGTTGCAAGCGCGGACGCGCCGGTCGGTGCGAAAGAGGATGGGAAGTGACTGCATACGTTATTTCGGAAGTTGAAATCGTCGATGCGGAAGCAGGGGCGCAATACCGGGAGCTCGCTGCCGCTTCGATCGCGAAGTATGGCGGACGATATCTCGCGCGTGGTGCGCAAGCCCAGGTGGTCGAGGGTGAGCCGACCAGCCGGCGAATGGTGGTGGTCGAGTTTCCATCCATGGACCGCGTCCGTGAGTGGTACGGATCGGCGGAGTATGCGCTGGCCCTGAAGTTTCGCGGAAGGGCGCTGAGGCGGCGGCTCATGTTCGTCGAGGGCATGCCGGGGTAGAGCGGAACCGGCTGGGTTGCCGGCGGCCGGCTTCCACGGCGGGCGCCTCCAGGGCTTCGGCTCTACCGGCGGGGCTTATCTCTCGGGCTCGAGCGGAGCATTCAGGTCCGCCGGGACCTGCGTGAGCTGAGTCTGCCGCAATTGTGCCGCGCACGGCCCGATCGCGGCCGTGCGCGGCTCCCCCTTCGCTAATCGTCGATCAGTTCATCGATCAGTTCGCGAACGTCGTAATGCTCTGTGCGGGCAGCGAAAACGTGAATGCGCCATTGGACACTCCCACTGCACCGAGTTGCACGAGGTTGCCATTGGGTGAGGTCTGGGTCGGCGTGAGCGAGGTGATCGTCGCACCCTGTAGCGTGAACGGCTGGCTTACCGGGCTGGTCCCCATGTTGATTGCGACGATCACGTGGTGGTTGCTGCCGGCGTAGGCGGTGACGAAAACGTTGCTCGAAGGGTTGTAGGTCGAGTTGATGCGCGAGTAGCCCGGCCGGATGAACTTCGAATACTGCGCCATGCCAAAACCCGTCCCCTTCACGTTCCCGTTGGCATCGACGAGGCCAAAGGAATAGTTCTGTTCGGGCCAGTCGCGTGCCCACCACCAGACGTAGGCGTTGTAGCTTGCGACGGACATCGAGTCGTTGATTTCCTTGGCGACTTGCAAAGCGCCGGTGATGCCGGTACCCGTGAGGTAGTGCTCGGTCATCCACACCTGCTTGCCCTTGTTCACCGCGTTCGGGTACGGCTGGGGCGAGACGCCATAGATATGCCCGGCAATGAGGCCGATGTGCGCCAAAGCTCTGGAATCGTTGAGTGCCGGGTCCGACAAGCCGGTCGTGAAGCTCTCGGACTCGGGCATGATCAGCGGAATGGTCAACACCGAGGAGTTGTTGGCCACCCAAGTGTCCATCTGGGCGCCTGTCCAACTGCAGGACTCGTACGTGACGTTCGCATCCGGCTCGTTCTGCATCGAGATCGCGGCGAGCGGCACGCCGCTGCTGGCGAAGAAGTTGACAAAGCTCTCCAGATAGCTCGCGAAAGCCGCATAGCTGGTGGTTTTGAGCTGGCCGCCCACGACGTTGTTGTTGGTTTTCATGGCGGCAGGCGGCGTCCAGGGTGTGGCGATGACGATCGCCCCGCGCGCTCGGGCGGCTTGCGCATTGCCCAGCTCGGTGCCCCAATTGCCGGAACCGTTGGGATCGATGCGGACCCTGAGAATGCTGAGGCCGATCTGCTGATTGTTGCCGTTGCCGAATAGCGCGTTGGCTTGCGCCGTGGTGAGTGTCGGCATCCAGGCTGTCGCGCCGCCGAAACCCCGAATGGTTTGTGCCGTGGAACCGAAGTTGACGAAGGCGGTGCCGGCGCAAGCCGATCCGCAGGCCAGGAGCGCGGCGAGCGCTGCTGAACAGGACTTTGCAAAACTCATGGAGTTCCCCCTCCCTGGTGGTATCCGGTGTCGATCCTCTATGTAGGTAGCGCTACCATGGAGTAGTAGGCACTCCGGGCGGCTCGCAGTCAAGTCGCCATTGGAACTAAGGGTGGGACCCCTGTTGGTCGGCAGTAGGAGGGCAGCGGACGCTGATGTGAGGGTCGCGCCTACAGCGAATTCAGCGGAAAGTCCGGGAGGTTCCCGAGGTGCGCTCGAACCTCCCGGGGCTCCGGTTTACTCGTGGTGCAATAGATCGTCGCAGTCGCTGCCGCCACGGTCGACGCAGCGGTTATAAGCAGCACGCCGCTCCTGCTCACGCACCGAGCTTCCTGCAGGCGGTGTGTTTGAATCTACTGGAGCATTTAAAATGGCGTCGCAGTCGGTACGCCCCTCCGCGCGACAATGCTCAAACTCGGTACGGCGTGTATCGTCTCGGGAAGCCGCCACATTCATCCGGTGCTCGGACGTTGCGCATCCTCCTACAAAGAGCATCAACGACGCCAACGTAAACGCCGCCTTGGACGTCGAGCTTTTCATCTTCATACTCCTCTCCAGCTGAGCTGGAGCTGTTTATGATAGGGCCTGATGGTGTAGGCACAGCAATCGCTGTACCTAGGCGCTAGGTGCGCTGTATGGATGAGGTCGACGTGTCTGATTTCGCAATGGCAGTGCAACTTCACGAGCTGGCGCTCGACCAGCTTGCGAACGGCCGTCCCGCCGCGGCCCTGTCCGCATTACGGCGGGCATTGGCGTTGGATCCGCAACGGGCGGCGACTCACGCCGCACTCGGCAGCGCATTGCAGGACCTCGGCCGGCTCGCCGAGGCGGAGGCGGCGTTTCGGGAGGCGCTGCGCCTGGATGCCACCCTCAAACAAACCCGCGTTGCCCTGGCGAACACGCTGGTTGAGTTGGGCAATTTCCAAGCGGCGGTAAGCTGCTACCGGGAAGCCGTGGCCGAGAGTCCGGTGCCCGCCGGGCTGTATGTCGACCTCGGAGCCGCTCTGTGGCGGTTGGGCGATGCAGCTGGGGCGCTCGAGGCGTTCGAGCGAGGATCGGCCGGCAATCCGCAGTCCGCGCAAGCCCATTATAACGTCGGTTGCGCTCGGTTGGAGCTGGGGCACTTCGCAGCGGCCATCGACAGCGCCGGCGAGGCATTGGCTCTACAGCCGGAATTTCCGGAGGCGCTGCTGTTGCGGGCGGCCGGCTTGGCCGCGACGGGTGCCATCGATGCGGGCCTCGGCCTGTTGGATCGGCCGGGCGCACGCGCAGTCCCGATCCAACACCGCTGCCTGCTCCTGGCCACCCGGTTGATGAATTCGAAGTTGTTCGAGCCGGCGCGGCCCTGTCTCGAGAGGGCGCTGCGGGAGGATCCCGGAGAAGTCATGGCGGGCCATCTGTTGGCCGCGGTGTCTCGTGCCAATCCGGATCATCCGCAGGAGGCTTACGTACGGCAGTTGTTCGACGCGAGTGCAGCGACGTTCGATGCGGAGCTGGTCGACAAATTGGCCTATGGCGTTCCGAAGCAGATGGCCGAGGCACTCA
>Ga0105240_10006917_pt1 | contig 16569 bp, 13 predicted proteins | sample KBSC54metaG_FD_80426 | JGI IMG/M metagenome (GOLD analysis project Ga0105240, IMG submission 80426) | Corn rhizosphere microbial communities from Kellogg Biological Station, Michigan, USA - KBS C5-4 metaG | ecosystem: Host-associated > Plants > Roots > Rhizosphere > Soil | place: Michigan, USA...
TCCACCGCCCGCCCGGTCAGCCGTGGACGCTCAGGGCGCGCGGCCGCATGGGCTCCCGCCGGTCCTCCGCGTGGAAGTGGTGGTCCCCGCCGGTGCAAGCCCACGCGCACGGCTGGCTGGCGGTCGGCGGCGGCCACGAGATCTACTGGGAAACCTGCGGCAATCCCATGGGCGTGCCCGCGATATTCGTGCATGGCGGACCCGGCGCCGGGTGCACACCGGACGACCGGCGCTGGTTCGATCCCCGACACTATCGCATCGTGCTGTTCGACCAGCGCGGCGCGGGCCGCTCGCGGCCGCGCGGCGAGCTGAGCGCGAACACCACCTCGCATCTGGTTGCCGACATCGAAGCGCTGCGCCGGTATCTGCGGGTCGATCGCTGGCTGCTGTTCGGCGGTTCATGGGGTGCGACGCTGTCGCTGGCCTATGCCCAGAGGCATCCCGAATGCGTTCGGGCGCTCGTGCTGCGCGGCGTGTTCACCGCGACTGTCCACGAGCGCCGATGGTTGTACACACCGCACGGCGCCGCGCTCGCGTACCCTGCGGCCTGGCGGCGTCTCACGGCGACCCTGGCACCGCAAGGTCGCGCCGATCCGTTGCAGGCGCTGGCTGAGCGGCTGCACGACGATGAACCCGCGATCGGTCAAGCGACGGCACAGGCATGGTTGCAATGGGAACAGGAATTGATGGACCTGGAAGTGAGCGAGCCGCTGCCGGAGCTGCATGCGAAGGCGCGGCAACCGCGGGCGCCGTCGGGCGCAGAGGTCTTGGCGGCAGCGCGGATCGGCGTGCATTTCGCGCGCCAGGAATTCTTCCTGGGCGAAGGCCAGCTGCTCGAACACGCAGGGCGCATGAGCGAGATTCCCGGCATCATCGTGCAAGGCCGGCGCGATTGCGTCACGCCAATGGCGGCCGCCGAAGCGCTGCACCGCGCTTGGCCGGGCTCGCGACTGGTTCGCGTGCCCGGTGCGGGCCATGCATCGAGCCACGGCGAGATGGCGCGGCGGCTGATCGAGGCGACCGATCATTTTTCGAAGGAGACCAGCGATGAACGACAGCCATTCGCGCACTGACGACGCAGCGGACCCGGCCGACGAAACGCAGCGAGTGCAAGCCAGTCGGCGCAGCTTCCTGAGGCAGGCGGTTGCGGGCGCCGGCACGGCGGCGGTGGCGGCCTCCGCCGGCAGCGCTGAACTGGTCGCGCAGTCGGCCGCGCCCTCTGCGAAGCCGGACGAGCCAGCGAAGCCGCCGGCCGGCGTGATCGAGCGGCCCGGTTCCGACTTCATGATGGACGTGATCAAGACGCTGGACCTCGATTACGTCGCGGCGAATCCGGGCTCGAGTTTCCGCAGCTTGCACGAGTCGCTGGTCAATTACGGCGGCAACAAGAAGCCCGAGCTGTTGACGTGCACCCACGAGGAATCGTCGGTGGCCATGGCGCACGGCTATGCGAAGGCGGCAGGCAAGCCGATGGGCGTGTTCGTGCACGGCACCGTCGGCCTGCAGCACGCGGCCATGGCCGTGTACAACGCGTGGGTCGACCGCGTGCCGATCATCATGTTCGGCGGCAACGGCATCGATGCGAACAAGCGCCGGCCGGGCACCGAATGGAGCCACTCGGTGCAGGACGCCGCGGCATTGGTGCGCGACTTCGTCAAATGGGACGACGCACCCGGATCGCTGCAGCACTTCGCTGAATCGGCGGTGCGCGCGTACAAGATCGCGACCACGCCGCCGATGGAGCCGGTGCTGGTGATGGCGGACATGGATCTGCAGGAAGACCCGATCCACGACAAGAACCTGAAGATCCCGAAACTGTCGCGCTCGATCCCGGCGCAAGGCGACAGCGCGGCATTGGCCGAAGCGGCGCGCTGGCTGGTGGAAGCCAAAGCGCCATTGATCCTGGCGGACCGGCTGGCGCGCGACCAGCGTGGCATCGATCTGCTGGTGCAGTTGGCCGAGCGGCTCGGCGCACCGGTGGTGGACCTGGGCGGCCGCATGAATTTCCCCAACCACCATCCGCTGGCGCACAGCGAGCGCAAGCGCGCGCTGATGCGTGACGCGGACGTCGTGCTGCTGCTGGAGGTGGCCGACACCTGGGGCCAATTCAACACCATGAGCGATCCGCATCGCAACCAGAAGTTCGTTGCGAAGAAGGATGTGAAGATCATCAACCTGTCGATGCAGGATGTGTATATCCGCTCGAACTACCAGGACTTCCAGCGCTACATGCCGGTCGACCTGTCGATCAACGGCGACGCGCAGGCCAGCCTGCCGGATTTGATCGAGCACGTGGGGCGCCTGATGACATCCGAGCGAGTGCGCGTCGCGCAAGAGCGCAGCGTGAGTCTGGGTGAGCAGTCCCGGCGCAGCAGCGACACGCAGCGCGAAGCTGCGGCGCGCGGGTGGGATGCGGCACCCGTCACCACCGCACGGCTGGCAATGGAAACCTACGACGTCGTGAAGAACGAACCCTGGTCGCTGGTCGTGAGCGACCGCATTCCCTGGGCGCGTTCGCTGTGGCCCGCGACGAAGTATCACCAGATGCTGGGCGGCTCCGGCGCGCAAGGCGTTGGCTACGCCGCGCCGGGCGCGGTGGGCGCCGCGCTGGCCAATCGCGACAAGGGCTTGTTGTCCGTCACGTTCCAGCCCGATGGCGACCTGATGTACGGCCCTGGCGTGCTGTGGACCGCGGCGCATCACAAGATTCCGCTGCTGATGGTGATGCACAACAATCGCGGCTATTACCAGGAAGTGATGCACTTGCAGCGCATGGCGGCGGTGCATCGGCGCCGTCCGGACCAGGCGCTGATCGGAACCGAGATCGACAACCCGGCGATCGATTACGCCAAGCTGGCGCAGGCGTATGGCGTCTGGTCGGAAGGTCCCATCAGCGACCCGAAATCCCTCAATGGTGCGCTCAAGCGCGCCCTCGCGGTAGTGAAGTCCGGACGCCCAGCGCTCGTCGACGTGGTCTGCCAGCCGCGGTAGCCAGGCGGCAGGCAACCTACTGAGTTTCCGTTGCACCTCTCGGGGGTGGTCTGCGCTGCATGGTTTGCGCGGCTAAGTTTCGCTCGACGACCTCAGCGCGCATCCCGCCCCACAACGCGAATGGACCTGCGCCCGTCCACCCCGCTACCGCGCGACCTGAAGCAGCGCGATCTCCTTCGCGCTGCGGCCTTTGGGCAGCGACGCGAGGTAGCGATGGATGGCCTCGAGGTCCGCGTCGCTCACGAAGCGTTCATCGAAACGGGGCATGGCTTCCGGGGGATTGCGAATGAAGGTCTTGAACGCGTCGGCCGGCATGGCCATGGGCGCGATGCGCGGGCCGGCGCTGCGTTCGCCACCTTGACCCACGGTGCCGTGGCAGGAATAGCAGCCGTTCTTCATGAAGAGCTGGCGGCCATGCTCGATGTCGGCTGCGTTGTCTTGCGCTGATACCGAGCCCGCTGCGCACGCGGCGCAAAGCGCGAGCGTCCGGGCAACGTGTGTCATCTTGAGTTTCATTTGCATGTCCATGTTCATGCGAGCCGTGCCTTCACGCGTTCGGCTGTCAGCGGCAGGTCGCGCATGCGGCGCCCGGTGGCGTTCGCGAATGCGTTGGCGATAGCGGCGGCGGCGGGGCCCTGTGCACCTTCTCCAACGCCAAGCGAACGTTCCTCGGGACGATTGATCAGTTCGACTAGAACGACAGGCATTTCAGGGAAGCGCAGGATTTGGTACTCGGGCCAGTTGCGGGTGGTGAGCTGCCGTGAATCGTACGGCACTGACTCATGCAGCGTCCAGCTGGCGGATTGGATGATGCCGCCCTCGATCTGGTTCTTGAACCCGTCGGGATTGACGATGAGCCCCGCATCCGCGGCCGACCACGCATTCAATACCTTCACTTCGCCGGTGGCCGTGTCGACTTGCACATCGGCGATCACCGCGCAGTACACCGCCAGGGTCTTGTACTTGGCGAAAGCAATGCCGCGGCCTTTGAGCACGCCGCCGGCAACGGGCTTGCGTGCTTCGCGCGTGTCGGCGGCGGGCTTGCTCTTCCACTGCGCCATCGCGGCCACCCGTTCGATCACGGCGCGTCCGCGCGGGTCGTTCAAATGCGCCAGCCGGAATTCGATCGGATCCGCGCCGGCGGCGCCCGCCATTTCATCCATGAACGATTCGGCCGCGAATACGTTGGCGTACGCGCCCAGCGTGCGCAGGGCCGAGGTGCGGATCGGCTGGTCGAGCAGCAGGTGATTGGTGATCTTCTGCTGCGCGAATACATAGAGCGGCACCGCGTTGCGGTCGCCGCCGCCCGAAGGCTGCGCGAGGTTTCTGGATGGGCCGGGCGGCAGCGGATCCTTGATTTGCCACGCCGCGAGCAGGTTGCTGCCCTCCGGATCGTTGGGCCGCGTGCTGTGTGTGTAGCTCCACAGTTCGTGGTTCCAATCCACGACCTGGCCCGAGGCATCGAGCGACGCGCGCATCTGGATCACCATGGGCGAACCCAGCGGCTCGAATCCGAATTCGTCTTCGCGCATCCACTGCAGCCTCACCGGAACACCGGGCAATGCGCGCGCGATCAACGCGGCATCCATCGCGACGTCGTCGGCGCCGTTGTGGCCATAGCAGCCCGAGCCTTCGCCATGAACGATCGTGATGTTCGCGGGCGGCGTGCGCAGCGCCTTGGCCATGTCCGCGCGCAGCGGAAAAACGCCTTGCGAGTGGCACCACACGCGCAGCTTGCCTTGGTCCCATTGCGCCAAGGCGCACGAGGGACCGATCGAGCCGTGGGCCTGGTAGGGCCGGGTGTATTCGGCAGACAGCGTCGTTGCCCCGGCGACCGGTGGCGTGGCGGCCTTGGTGTTGACCACGGTTTCCGAGGACCGCGCCTTTTTCATGTACTCGAACAGCGCGGCTCCTGCGGGAGGCAACTCGCCGGTGGATTCCCAGCGCGCGTTCGCATGGAGGGCGCGCCACGCCGCGATCGCCTGCTCTTCGCGCTTCGCCGCCACGCCCAGGAAATTGCCGTCCCTCACCACCGCCACCACGCCCGGCATCGCCGACACGGCGGCCGCATCGACGGACACCAGCCGCGCCCTCGGGATATGGGATCGCACCACGCGTGCGTGCACCATGCCGGGCAGCCGGATGTCATGCACGTAAGCCGCACCGCCGGTGACCTTCGCCGGAATGTCGCGCCGTTTCACGCTTTGCCCGATGAGCCGATGCTGGTTCGCCGGCTTGGGTGCGACCTTCGCCGTCGCTTCGCGGTGCAGCGAAGCATCGCCGGACACATCCCAGTAGGTGGTGCGCGCAGTGCCTTGCGCCGTGGTGACCACGCCGTCGCTCACACGCACGTCCGCGACTGCGACGCCAAGCTTCGCCGCGGCGGCTTGCAGCAACAGCGAGCGTGCCTCGGCGCATGCCATTCGCAGCGCGGTACCGCTGTCCTGGATCGACAAGCTGCCGGAAGTCACGCCCTCGTTGGGCGTGCGCGATGTATCGCCGGACACCACTTCCAATCGTTTCGGATCCACGTCCAGTTCGTCCGCCACGATCTGCGTGAGCGCGGTGAGGATGCCTTGACCGAGTTCGACCTTGCCCGTGAACATCGTCACCGTTTCATTCGGGTTGATACGCAGCCAGGCATCGAGTTGCCGATTGTTGTTCAGGCTGCCGGGCAAGGTGGCCGGGGCGGGCGCCTGCGCCTGCGCAGGGCGCAGCGCGGCGAGGCTGAACAGGACAGTGAGCGAAGTGCCTTGCAGGAAGGCGCGGCGGGTGGTCGTGTTCATCCTTGCAGCTCCTTCGCGGCGCGCTGGATCGCTTTGACGATGCGCGTGTGGGTGCCGCACCGGCACAGATGGCCGGTCAGTGCTTCGCGGATCTGCAAGACCGTGGGATTGGGAATGCGCTCCAGCAAGGACTTCGCCGACATGATCATTCCCGAACTGCAATAGCCGCATTGCGCCGCCTGTTCCTCGATAAAGGCTCGTTGCAATGCATGCAGCCGCTCCGGGCTGCCCAGCCCCTCGAGCGTGGTGATCTTGCCGTCCGCCGCTTTGGCCGCCGGATAGACACAGGAGCGGATCGGCTTGCCGTCGAGCAGCACGGTGCAGGCGCCGCACATCGCCTCGCCGCAGCCGTACTTCGCGCTGTTGATCCCCACGTCGTTGCGCAGCACGTAGAGCAGCGGCGTGTCGGGGGCTGCGGGGCTGGTGATCTGCTTGCCGTTGACGTTCAGCGTGACGCTCATGAAGGGCCTTCGTGGTCGTGGATCGGCAAGGCTAGACAGTTTGGCTTAATGCGTCAATCGAGAATGGCCTGGGTAGACCCGGGGCTCAGAGATCGAGTTCGAGTTGCGGTGACACCGCTCGCGATACGCAGATCATGATTTCGGATTCCTGCTCATCCTCGCCCAGCACATAGTCGCGATGCTCGGCGGCGCCCGCGAGCAGGCCGGTGCGGCAAGTGCCGCAGGTGCCGCTCTCGCAGGAACTCGGAACCGCGATGCCTTCGCGCCGCAGCGCTTCCAGGATGCTGATGCCGGCGGGCACGGCCACGGTCACACCCGAGCGCGCCAGCTTTACCGTGAACGGCCGGTCTTGCAGCGCCTCCGGCGGCGCGCTGGTGCCGAAGTCCTCGAAGTGCACGCTGCCGTGCGGCCAGTGCCGAGTCTGCTCGTGCACGGAATGCATCAGCCCGCGCGGACCGCAGCAGTAAACATGCAAGCCTTCGCGCGGCTGCGCGAGCCAGGGCGACAGGTCCATTGCGCGCGATAGATCGCCTTCGTCGTGATGCAGCAGCACGCGGCCAGCCAGTTCCGGCGACTGCAGCTGCGCGCGGAACGCGGTGAACGCCGCGCTGCGCGTCAGATAGATCATTTGAAAATCCGCGCCGCGCGCCTGCAGTTCGCGGACCATCGAGAGGATTGGCGTGATGCCGATGCCGCCCGCGATCAAGAGGTGCGACGAGGCATCGTGGTCGAGCGCGAAATCGTTGCGCGGCGCCGTCGAGAGCAATTCGTCACCGCTTTGCACCTGGTCGATCATGCTGGCGGAACCGCCTTGGCCCTGATGCTCGCGCTTGACCGCCAGCAAGTAGCGATCGCTTTGGGCGGGGTCGTTGCACAGCGAGTAGCGCCGGGTAAGGCCGTTGGGCGTGAGCACCGTCACGTGGGCGCCGCCAGAGAACGCGGGCAAGGGCGTGCCGTCGCGATGGGCCAGCTCGAACAGGAACACGTCGGTGGCGATGCAGGTCTTGGCTATCACGCGTAGCGGGAGCATGCCGCCTTGCGGCGGCGCATCCGATGAGTTGGAACTCAATCCGGCCTCCTAGCTGCGAGTCGTGGCCACTTGCTCGTGCAACTGCACCTCGGCGCCGGTCATCGACGAGCGGATGGCAGCCACGCAGATTTCCAGCGTCGCCAAGCCCCAAGCGCCGTCGTGCAGCGCCGGCTTGCGTCCGGCAACGGCATCGCAGAATTCGTCGAGCACCAGCTGCCGCGGGCTGCGATCGCTCGGCAGCACGATCTCGCGCATGCCGCCTGGCTGATAGGCATACAGCCCTTGCGGCGACTGGCGGATATCTCCGCGCTCGCAACTCACCAAGGTCAAGCCGAAGAAAGGCTGATGCGGGGCTGAAGCGGGGATTGCAGTGGCGGCGCGCTCGCGCTTGGCGCGCAGTTCGTCTTGCGTGGAGCGCGCACGCGATTGCGCGGAATGGGCATTGCGATCCTGTGGCGGCTGCCGCGCTCCCCATTCGGAAATGCCTTCGCACAGGTCCATGCTGGAGAAACCGCCGTAGCCGTTGTACACCGCGGTCGCGGCGGCGCCGTTCTCGAACTCGATCCATACCGAATGCGCGCCGATGGTGGAACGTGCGGGATCCCAGTTGAAGGTGCGGGCGCGCAGGCTGCGTGCCATGCCGCCGCACAAGAGCCGCACGATATCGAACTGGTGAGAGCCCTGGCGGAACGTCACGCCGCCTCCCAGCACCGCGTCCAATTCTTCGGGACGGCGCGGCCGGTGCACCCAATCGGTGTAGCACCAGGTATTCACCATGCCGACCGCGCCGAGTTCGCCCGATGCGATGAGTTCGTGCATGCGGCGAATCGGAAGGTCGTGGCTGTGCGAGTGGCCGACCAACAGGATCACGCCCGCGCGTTGCGCGGCCTGGACCATCGCACGCGCGGTCTCGAGCGACTGCGCCATCGGTTTTTCGACGAGCACATGTTTGCCCGCTTGCGCTGCCCGTACCACTTGCTGCGAATGCAGCTGGGTCGGCGTGGCGATGTACACCGCATCCAGTCCTGGATGGGCCAGCATGTCATCGAAGGACGGGTAGGCTGCGATGCCGCTCCTTTGTTCCCACAGCCGGCGCACTTCGTCGACCGGCTCCGCCAGAGCGACCCACTCGATCCCGGCATGTCCGCGCAAGGCGGTGACGAAACCCTGCCCCGCGGCGCCCATGCCCGCGATACCCAGCCGGATTGCGCTCACCCGAGCTCCCGGGCTTCGAGTTGCACTGACCGCGCGGCGGCTTCGAGTGCTTCCTGGGCATCGCCGTTCAAGTTATCGATCACCGCGAGCAGCGTGCGCCGGGTGGCCGCGAGGTCTTCCGCGGGAATGCCCGCGATCACGATCCGGTTCACCTCCTGCGCGCAGGGCACGATCTGCGAGCGCAAACCCATGCCCTTGGATGTGAGGAACACGCGAATCTGCTTCTTGTTGCCCGCCATTTTCTGACGCGTGATGTAGCCCAATGTCTCCATGGCCTTCAGCGCGGTGACCGTGGAGGGCTCGGTCACGCCGGCCTGTTCGCTCAGCTGGCGCTGCGTCACGCCGTCGGTTTGCCACAAGATGCGCAGGAAGGTCCAGTGGCCGTACAGCACGTCCTGCTGTTTCAAGCGCCGCTGCAATGCGCTGGAAGTGCAGCGGAAAGCCGTGCGGATCAGGTGCGTCATGCGCTCGTCGTGCAGCACCTCGCGCCAGGCGCGCCCGGCGACTGGGCGCGGCGACTTCGCCGCCGCGGCGCGCCTGGTCATCGCGCTTTCTTCAGCACGATCTCGTCGTAGCTCTTTAGCCATTGGTCCTGCTTGTCGATCGCCTGCCCCGGGTCGATGAACTTGATCGGAACCCCCGCCACCGGAGAGGGCAGCTTCTTGCTGGTCACCACGTAATAGTTCTTCGCCAGCATCTCCTGGCCTTCGGACAACATGAAGTCGTAGAACAGCAGCGCAGCCGCGGGATGCGGCGCCGCCTTGAGCATCGCGATGGTGCTGGGCTGCGCCATGACCGGCGGGATGTAGAAGCCTTCGATCGGCGCGCCGCCCTTGGCCTTGAGCTGGGGCGGGTTCCAGTTGTAGATCGTCAAGGCCAGCGGCACGTCGCCGGAAGCGACGAGTGTTCCCAACAGCGAGTGGCCCTTGCGCACCGTGATGCCGTTGGTGGCTACGATGTTGTTGAAGATCTTCGTGCCCTGCGCTTCGCCCAATTCAGACAGCAGGGCGCCGAACCAGCCGTAGTCATCGGCCTCGACGCCCAGCTTGCCTTTCCATTTCGGATCCTGCAGGTCCGCGTAGCTCTTGGGCAGATCTTCCTTCTTCACCCTGTTGGTGTTGTAGGCGGCGATCCACACGTCCAGCGTGATGCCAGCCCATTCATGGTGCGCGGGCACGGCTTGCGCGATCAGGTCGGCCTGGTAGGGCGAGCGCACCTCCTGCAGCAGCTTCTCGCGGTGAGCGAACTCATTTTCCGGCGCGTTGTTCTGCACGATATCCGCGTCATGGCGGCCGGCGCGCGCTTCGGTGGTCAAGCGCTGCAGGATCGCCTCGGAGCCGGCACGCCAGGTGTTCACCTTGATGCCGTACTTCTTGCCGAATGCGTCGATCACCTTCGTGAGCGCAGGATAGGCGTGATAGATCGTGATCTCGCCTTCGCGCTTGGCGGCCTCCACCAGTTTGTCGTGCCGGTCCGCGCCCTGGTAGGTCGCCAACGCTCGCGCGGCGTCCGTCTTCGCGTCCTGCGCCAATGCAGGTTGCGCCGCCAACGTCGCCAGGACCGCGAGGACGGCAGTGATGAACACTCTTTTATGCATGATGGTTCTATCCACGTTGTTGAAAGAGGGCTCGCTCGCCGTCAGGCCAGCTTGCGCCGCGCGCGGCGGCGCAGGTACTCGAAGTTGATGGTGAATTGCTCGGGCCGCGTGATGTTGTCGTGCAGGCGCTGGATCGAGTCCGCGTCGAACATCGGGCCGGGGCCGCCCGCGGCCGCGGCCAGCAACTGGATCTGCGCCGCGTTATCGAGCCAGATCGTCAGCACTGTAGCTTCTTCGACGGTTGCACCCACCACGGCCACGCCATGGTTGCGCATCAGCACTGCCTTGTGCTTGCCCAAAGCGCGCGCGACGCCCGCGCCCATGTCGGTGCTGCGGATCAGGTCCACCGTGCCGGTGAAATAAGGCACGCCGTCGGCGAACGCGATGCCGGGCTGGCTGATCGGCTGCAGCGGCTTGCCCGTCGCCGACCACGCCACCGCATAGGTCGGATGGGCGTGGATCACGCTCATCACATCGGGGCGAGCCTTGAAGATTTCCGAGTGGATGTAGACCTCACTGTGCTTGCGGCCGCCGCCGGAAATCTTTTCGCCCTCGAGGTTGCACAGCACGATGTTCTCCGGCGTGATCTCCTCGAAACCGAAGCTGTGCGGCTTCATGTAGAAATGCGTGGGGTCGCCCGGCACCCGGATCGACACGTGGCCGCGAGTCAGGTCGCCCTGGCCCGCTTCGTCCAGGATGCGTCCTGCATCGATCAGTTTCTGGCGTGCTTCGTCTGCGGTCATGGGTCTGCTCTCCTGCGCTCACGCGGGCAGCGCTTGCGGTTTGCGTTCGAAAATCCGAGCCACCTCGCCGGCGATCGGCGAATACTTGGCGTGGGTGCGCAGCATGAAGCTGGCGAAGCCGTCGCTGTTGTGGTGCTTCTTGCCTTCGTTGGGCAGGTCGATGCGCTGGTTGCGCGCGGGGTCGCGCACGATGCCCATCGGGTCCTGGCCTTGCTGCATCTTCTTGATCTCGCGGCGCAGCACCCGGCGGTACATGGCGACGCCTTTGTCCGAGGAGCCGAGGTTCTCGCGCGTCCGGTCCGCAATAGGCCCTTGCGTCACCCAGGCCATCATGTCCTGGCCGTCGACGTTGTCCACGATGAACTCGCCATGCTCGTCCATGTACGGCACGTTGTAGACGTGCACCGTGTTCAATAGATGCGCAGCGACCTCGGCGCCTTTCGGCGGAACATAGGCGTTGTACCAAAGGTGCAGCGTGTGCGTGTCGTCCACCGGCACGCGCATCTGGAAAGAAAAATAGCGCGAGGCCTCATCGCCGTTTCCTACCGCGAGGATGTTCGGGAACACGATCGGGTGGCCGATGCGCCAGTCGTCGGAGTCCTCCGAATGGCCGGCGAGCAGACGGTGCTTGGTGATGCCGAACTCGAACTCGCGGAAGTCGATCTTCTCGTGCTTCGCGCTGATCGCCACCTTCACGCCTTCCTGCTCCTTCTGGAATTCGTAGTGATGACCGTGCAGCCACTCGGTGTGGATGGGGTCGAGCGAGTTCTCCATGATCTGCAGCCAGTTCACCGGCAGCACCACGCGGCCCATCATCCGGATGGTGCCGGGCATGACGAAGCCATCGAAGCGCGGCAGCAGCGGCGCCGGTTGCGGGCCGAGATAAGCGAACAGCAGCCCGCCCATTTCCTCGACCGGATAGGCATCGGTGCCCACCTTTTCGCGGAACGCGGGATTGTCGATCTCGTTGGGCTGGTTCAGGCATCGGCCTTGCGCGCTGAACTCCCAGCCGTGGTACGGACAGCGGATGCCGCGCTCGGTGGGAATGCCGTGCAGGAACGATGCGCGCCGATGCGGGCACTGCTCGGCAATCAATCCGAGCTTGCCTTGGCGATCGCGAAACAGGATCAGGTCTTCGCCGAGCAGCCGCACGCGCCGTGTCCATTTGCCGTCCAGTTCGGCGAGCGCACCGATCGGCTGCCAGTAGCGGCGCAGCAGTTCACCCATCGGCGTGGCCCGGCCCACTTGCGTCAGCAGCTGGTTTTGTTCGGCGCTTTCCATGCGGATTCCTTGGCGAAATACTTAGGCACACAAGTTTAAAGAAGGGCGAGGCTAACAGAGCGTCGCGCACTGCCGATGCGGGTTTTCCCAAGAGGACGCTGAATTTTTTGGCGCATGGGTGGCCGGAGCATGCTCAGGCGCAGCGGGTGCTGATGCTAAGGTTCCAAACACGACGAGGGATCACCGCGGAAGGGCTGGTGCGGTTGAGTTCTGCATTGGGGAACCACGGTCCGCCATGGTTGACGCGATCGCTGCTTGTGGCCGATAGTGGTGGGGCTTTGCGGCGCGCACGATGCGTGTGCCGACGATTTCGATTCCAATTCCTGCCCATGCCGACCGACATCAAATTCCAGCTCAATGGACAGCCTGCGCAGACGTCCAGCAGCGACACGCCACTGCTGTACGTGCTTCGCAACGAGCTAGGGCAGTTCGGCCCGCGTTTTGGTTGCGGGCTGGCGCAGTGCGGCGCGTGCACGGTGCACGTCGACGGCGTTGCGACGCGCTCTTGCGTGACTCCCGCCGGTGCGGTTCAGGGCCGCGGCGTCACGACGCTCGATGGCCTGGCCGCGAATTTCCGGCAGCGCAATCGGGTGAAAGATCCCGCCACGCTTCATCCGGTGCAGCAGGCGTTCATCGACGAACAAGCGGCGCAGTGCGGCTATTGCATCAACGGCTGGATCATGACGGCGGCGGCGCTGCTGGCACAAAAGCCGCAGGCCAGCGACCGCGAATTGCGCGAGGGATTGAGCGGGCTGAAGTGCCGGTGCGGAACGCAGGTGAGCGTGCTGCGTGCGGTGAAGCGAGCCGCGCGGCAGTTGAACGAATCGAAGGCGCAGGCATGAGCATCCTCGCTGCCGATTCATCGCCTCAGCTGCAACGGCGCTGTTTCCTGGCCGGCAGCGCGGGTCTCGTCGTGGCAATGGCGGTGCCGGGCGCAGCCGATGCCGCGGAAGGAAAGAGCGGGCCGAGCGCCGAGCGCTTGGATTCGTGGCTCGCCATCGGCACGGATGGCGAGGTCACCGCGTCGGTCGGGAAGATCGACGCCGGCCTCGGCATCCCAACCTCATTCGGCCAGATCGTCGCCGATGAGCTCGACGTGCCGCTCGAGCGCGTGCACATCCGCATGGGCGACACCGCCACCACCGTGGACCAGCGCGGCACCGGTTCGAGCAACGGCATTACCGATGGCGGCTCCGCGCTGCGATTGGCGGCGGCGCAGGCACGTGCGTTTCTGCTGGCGCGCGCGGCCGGGAAGCTCTCGGTTCCTGTCGACCAGTTGCAGACGCGCGAGGGAAAGGTCTTGGTGAAAACCGATCCCGGCCGTTCGGTCGGCTATGCCGAGTTGCTCGGCGGCGGGCGATTCGACATCGCGGTCGACACAAAGAACAAGCCTGCCTTCAAGGACCCGCGAGAGTACCGCTACATCGGCAAGCCTGTGCCCCGTGCGGACATCGCAGCGAAGGCGACCGCGCAGTTTCGTTATCTCGTCGATTTCCGGGTTCCCGGTATGGTGCATGCCCGCGTGCTGAGGCCGCCCACGGCCGGCGCCAAGTTGCTCGGGGTGCAGAACGTGCCAGCGACCGCGGGGTTCATCCGGCTCGTGAAGCTGGGAAATTTCGCCGCCGTGGTTTGCGAGCAGGAGGCGCAGGCGGTGCAGGCCGCGCGCGAGGTGCGGCTGAAGTGGTCGGAGCCGACGTTCGCGTTTGCGGCGAACTACGACGCGCTGTACGAACACTTGCGCACCGCACCCGCGGAAGGCAGCAAGATCGACCGGAGCAACGGTGATGTCGACGCGGCGCTCAAAAACGCGCCGCACGTCGTCGAGGCCTGGTACGAATATCCGTTCCAATCGCACTCGAGCATGGGCCCGGGCTGTGCCGTGGCGCAGGTCGAGCCGAACGCGGTGACGGTGTGGGCGGGCGGACAAAAGCCGTATCCCTTGCGCAAAGCCATCGCTCAAGCATTGGGCCGGCCCGAGGCGCAGGTGCGGGTCACCTGGTTGCCCGGTCCGGGCTCATATGGAATGAACGATGCCGACGATGCAGCGATCGATGCGGTGTTGCTTGCGCGCGAGATCGGCCGTCCGGTTCGTCTGCAATACGATCGCGCGGGCGCGACGGCCTGGGACCCCAAGGGCCCGCCGGGCGTATTTCGCATGCGGGGCGCCGTGGACCATGCCGGGCGAGTCGCGGCGTTCGATTTCCATTCGCGCGGCTACTCGGGCCGCACCCGGCCGTCGAGCACCGCGCACTTCGGCGACAGCCTGGCGGCACAATTGATCGGCGGGCACGAAGCGCACAGTGAGGCGCTGTTCCAGGTTTCCGCCGACAACTACCAGTTCGAGAACAAGCGTGTCGGCGGCGAGTTGCTGCCTTGGCGCGCATCGCTGGCCACAGGGCTGCGCACCACGCACCTGCGCGATCCGGACGGCATGGCCACCTGCTTCGCGAGCGAAAGCTTCGTCGACGAGCTGGCGTTCGCCGCGCGCGCCGACCCGGTCGAGTTCCGCTTGCGCCACCTGGGCGACACGCGCGACGCGGCGGTTGTGAGTGCGGCAGCCGAACGCGCCGGCTGGACGCCGCGAGTGGGTCCGCAGCGCAGTGCCGCTGGCGGCGTGCTGCGCGGCCGTGGCATTGCGTATGCACCGCGCAACGGCACTATGGTCGCGGTGGTTGCCGAAGTGGAGGTTGAAGCGGCTACCGGACAGTGGCGGGCGAGCCGCTTCGTGGTGGCGCACGACTGCGGCATGGTGATCAACCCACGCAGCTTGGCTGGCGTGATCGAATCCAATCTGCTGATGTCCCTCAGCCGGGCGCGCCATGAGGAGGTGCGTTTCAAGGAACATGAAGTGACGAGCGTGGACTGGGCCAGCTATCCCATCCTGGACATGACCGAAGTGCCCGATGCCATCGAAGTGGTGCTGGTGGGAAACAAACCCGGCCGCTCGCACGGAGCCGGCGAACCGACAACGCGGCCCGTGGCGGCGGCGCTGGGCAACGCCTTGTTCGATGCCACAGGGCGGCGCTTGCGCCGCGTTCCGTTCACTCCCGAGCGCGTCCTCGCCGCGTTGAAGAATCCGCCGGCCGCAGCCTGAGCGCAATCATTGGCGCGTCGGCAATTTTATTTTCCTGTTCAATTTGCTTAGCCATGCGTCCTGAATTTTCCAAGGCCCAGCGCCTGCATCTTTCCCGCCGCGATTTTTGCGAAGCCTTCGGCCTGATTGCCGCAGGCGGAGCCTTGTCGTTCCAGCAGAGCGCGCATGCGCAGGCGGATTGGCCGAGCAGGCCGATCCGCCTCGTCGTGCCGTACGCGCCTGGCGGCAGCGCCGACACGCTGGGACGCCTTGTCGGCAAGCACGTTGGCGAGACCCTGAAGCAGCCGGTCGTGGTGGAAAACAAGGCGGGCGCGGGCGGCATGATCGGCTCCGAGCTCGTGGCCAGGGCGGCGCCGGACGGCTATACGCTCGTGGTATCGGGCATTGGTTCGCACGTGATCGCGCCGGTGGAGAACCACAGCTTCGACCCGATGAAGGACTTCACGCATATCGCGCTGCTGGCAGGTCCGCCCGTGGCGATGGTGGTGAATTCCGAGCAGCCCATCAAGGACGTCAAGGGCTTCATCCAATATGTGTCGTCGCAGCCGAAGGGCATCAGCTGGGCTTCACCTGGCACCGGCACGCATGCGCACCTGTTCGGCGAGGCGTTCCGTGCGGCGACCAAGCTCAACATGGTCCATATCAGCTACAAGGGCGCGGGCGCGGCCATCACCGATGTGGTGGGCAACCAGGTTCCCGCCGCTTTCATGACGCTGAGTTCGGCCAACGCGCATATCGACAGCGGCAAGCTGAGGTTGCTGGCGGTGACTTCGGAAAAGCGCGTGCCGGAGTATCCGAACGCGCCGACCTTCATCGAGCTCGGCTATCCCAGCCTGACGGGCATCACCTGGTTCGGCATTTCCGGCCCCGCGGGCGTGCCGCCGGCGATCGTCGAGCGGATCAATGCCGAGGTGCGGCGCGCCTTGAAGACCCCGGACGTCCGGAAAAAGCTCCAGCTGGAAAGCATGGTGACCAGCGACCTGGACGCTGCGGCATTCACCAAGTACGTGGCCGCGGAGATCGAGCGCTGGACTCCCATGGTGCGATCGATCGCCAAGCCCAAGCAATGACGAGAAGCGGCCAGCGCCGCTTCCAGCTCGACAGGGCGAGTTGCTCAGAACTCGATGGACACGAACCCGTCGGCGTCGACGACGGTGCGATAGGTCTTGATCGGGATCATGCACGGCGGCGCGACCACTTCGCCGGTCTTGATGTTGAACTGGCCGTTGTGGAAATCGCACTCGACCACGTCGCCCATGATGCAGCCCTCGGACAGGGAACCCGGCCCGTGCGTGCATTCGTCGTCGGTGACGTGGAACTCGCCGTCCAGGTTGAAGACGGCCAGGTTCAGGCCCTCTTTCTCGACGCGGA
>Ga0105240_10006921_pt1 | contig 16564 bp, 15 predicted proteins | sample KBSC54metaG_FD_80426 | JGI IMG/M metagenome (GOLD analysis project Ga0105240, IMG submission 80426) | Corn rhizosphere microbial communities from Kellogg Biological Station, Michigan, USA - KBS C5-4 metaG | ecosystem: Host-associated > Plants > Roots > Rhizosphere > Soil | place: Michigan, USA...
ACCGGTGCACGAAAAAGCCGGACGGCAGGCCCGGCTCGAATCGAACGTCATCAGGATTGGTGGGCAGTACAGGGATCGTTTGCTGCCCACCAGTTCCAATGATTCCAAGCACTTAGAACGCCGGCGGAGGCCGCATCGTAGCACTTTCCGGCCAAACGTCGTAGCAAATGATTCGTCGCCGCCCGTCGGCTTCGCGCGTGGGCAGTGCCTCGCCCACTGCGCTAGGCTTGTCAAATGTGCTACTCCGCGCAAATTTGGGCCGAGTACCGCAAGTTCGAGCGGGAATTCGGTTCGGTGCTCAGTGTTCACCAGTACGTGAGCTTCTTTTGGGAACAGAAGAAGCAGGGGACTTGGCGGAAGATCGCCAAGGCAATGAAGGCGGCGTTCGCCAATCCGCGCACTGATGAGGAGCGCGAAATTGCAGCGATCATCGCGGAAGGGGATGCCGAATACGAGCGTGCGCTCGAAGCCGAGTTGTTCCAGCAGCGGAAGCGACTGATCAACGCCGAGCGCGCGCTGCAATCGAAGCCGACTAAAAAGGCAGCGAATGACCAGCGCGTCGCCACGGCCAAGATCGCCGCTGCGAAGCGAAACCTGGATGACCTACGCCGCAAGGAGCTGCTGCCGCGCGACTCGCGCATTTACCCCGGCCAGTACGCCCCGGTGATGATTGCGAAGGACGGCCGGCGATTGCTTGTGCCGATGCGCTATCAATGCCGGCTGCCGGGCTGGACGGAAGTTGTGGAACGCAAGTTTCCCGGTACGTACAACGCGCGACGGGACAGCTTGGAGCAGGCTTGGTCGAAGCTTTTTGGCCGTCACCACGGCGTGATGGTCGTGACGGCGTTTTATGAGAACGTCTCGCGTCACAAGGTGGAGCACCGCGAGCTAGCGCCGGGCGAAAACGAAGAAAACGTGGTGCTGGAGTTCAATCCGAATCCACCGCAAGACATGCTGGTTGCGTGCCTGTGGTCTTACAGCGAGGGCGCGACACCGGATGATCCGGGGTTGTTCTCCTTCGCCGCGATCACGGACGAGCCGCCGCCGGAAATCGCCGCGGCCGGCCACGACCGCTGCATCATCCCGATCAAACGGGAACACTTGGATGCGTGGCTCACCCCCGATCCGGACAATCTGGCGGCGCTGTATTCGATCCTGAACGACCGTGACCGGCCTTATTACGAGCATCGGCTGGCGGCGTAACCAGCAAGCAGCGGGACGAACATCAAGGGAAAATGGCGCGGCCTCATCGGAACGTTTCACCATGTAGGCGAACAGCATTTGCAGCGATACGAAACTGAGTTCGACTTCCGTTGGAACCGTCGCAAGCTGTGCGACGCCGAGCGGCTAGACTCGCTGCTCACCCAGATTGGCGGTCGTCGTGTAACCTATCGACACACATCGCCGGCAAGCTGGCTGCCGCGGGAACGCTAATGGCTATCGATGCCAAGAAGATCGAAACTGACATCACCCTCGAATTGGACGAGGATGAGATCACTGCCGCCGAGTTCATGGCGGCGTTCGAGAACTTCGTGGGGCTTGTTCGGGAGGTAAGCAAGACCTTGGATGCGAGCGCGCCAAAGGAATGGCTGGTCAAGGTCTATCCCGGAAGTGCTGGAGTCGGATTGTATCCAAAACCTGGGCAATCCAGCGCCACGCTGCATATGGTACGTGCCGCTGTTCTAGAGGGGATGGATGCGCTCGCGAACGGGCGACGGCCTGCGAAATACACCGACAAGGCGATCACTCACGCCAAAAACATCAGCAAGCTCTTCGAAAGAAGGCAAAGGCCAACCAGCAGCGTGCGCCTGTGGAGCGGGAACGACAAGTTCATCTCGGTAAAAAAGCAAGTAGCCATCGAAGCGGCCAAACTCCTTGACCCCGTATTCGAAGATTATGGGTCTGTGGAAGGTCGGCTTGAAGTCGTCACCGCGCATGGCAAGTTCGAATGCACGATCTTTGACCCACTGGGAGAACGCGCAGTCAAGTGTGAGCTTGCCGAGGAGTTGATTCCCGAGGCGATCGGGGCTTTTCGCAAGCGCGTCGAAGTCTTCGGCAGGATTCACTATCGTCAGGACGGCATGGCGGTTCGCGTTATCGCCAGTCGCATTGTCAAGTTTCCCGACCCGAGCGAGATTCCCTCTGTTCGCGAAATGCGCGGAATCCTTAGGGACCAGCATGGAGCGTGAGAGCGTTTACTGGGACTCCAATGCGTTCTTGGGCTACCTCAAGGAGGAGTCTGACAAGGTGGAGACGTGCGGTCACGTCTTGCAGGCGGCCGAAAAAGGCCTGCTGGTAATTGTTACATCTGCATTTGCGCTTGCGGAAGTTATCTACCTCAAAGGGAGCACGAAACTCCCGACTGAGCAACGGGCCAAAGTAGGTGCCTTCTTCAAAGCAGAGTTCATCTCGGTTAGAAACGTTACGCGGACTACCGCTGAGCTTGCTAGCGATCTAGTTTGGGATCACAACATCCGCCCCAAGGATGCAATTCACGTTGCTACCGCGTGCTTGTACAAAGTCCCCGTCCTGCATACGTATGACGACAAACTTCTAGCAAGCAGTGGCTTGACCGTCGCCGGACACAAGCTCGAAATTGCCAAACCGTCCATTGTTCACCAAACGGATTGGGTAGATGACAACCAAAAATCACCCCACCAGGAATGACGCTGCTTCAGCAGGTAGCTTCGACTCTGTGCTGAAGCGGACGCTGGAGATGCCACCAGACCATAGGCGACAAAAACCAAAAGCGGAGAAGGCGGCTCATCGCAAGAAGAAACAAAAGCCCGCGTAGCGCGGGCTTTTTCGTTAGCCCATGTCGGCGATGATGGGTTTGTTACGTGCATTGGCTCATGTGCCCGATGGCAGTGGAATCACTCCGCAAGCATCCGCCATGTTTTGGCCAAGCACGCGCAGGACGAGTCCGCGGCTGACGGGATGGCGATGCAGCTCGGTTACTTCAACGCTGCCGTCGCCGCGCTCGCGCTCCCAGCGTCGATGAGTTCCGCCTGCCATGCGATGAAGAAGCTTCGCGGCTTGGACGTTGCGGTATTCCGCGTGACGATCCGGCTGTGGGTCGTCACGAAGGCGCATCCGAACGGCAAGAAAAACGGCGGCGATTTCCGCTGGATCGATGCGCCGCTTTGCCAGCGTCGCCCATACGTTTCTCGCGCGTTCTGCGGGGCTCAGGCCGGCGAGTCGGAACGCTTCGACTGGACGCCCCGATGCGCTCAGAATGCCGCGTGTGCGGCCTAGCGCGGTGCTCACGGCAGGGTCGGTGGCATGCTCGCGGAGCCACTGCAATGCGGCCGCGCGGTACGGCCGCAAATCGCCCGCACCGTAACTCTTTTTTACATAGCTGCCGTGTCGGCGATAGTGCTCAATGTGCTTGCGGCAGTAGAGCCGGTTCAAGCCTTCGCCACTGCCGGCGGTGGGACGATTCTCGCAGGGGTACACCTGGCAACGAGCGAAAGCGCCCTCGTGCCGAGCAATGCGTGATCTCAGCTCTGCGGTGCGGCGCTGCCGATTTGCGGGACTGGTCACCCTTACGCCCCCCTCTTATGGGGAAGGGATATGTGAATTATAGTTATCTCCTCCGTTGGTACCGCCTAGAGGAATAGATATGGAGGGTACTGAAGGCTTCCCATGGGTACTGATGGCTCCTTCCATACCCGTGATCTCCTTAAAAGAGTCCAGCATGATCTTCTCTACTGTCATCGCCACGGAGGATGGAGCAAGGAGACCATCATGGATGGGTAAGACAGGAATGTTCCTCTTCATAAATTCTTGAAGCGCACGTACGAGGACTTGGCTTTCGATGAATTGAAGTCTCGTGCCCAGCCCCGTATAACAAACATCGTGCAGACAGGGATGGTGACGAAGAATCGCCTTCTCGATCTCGCCGATGCGCCAGTGCCGTGGCAGGTGCATTCGGCTACCTGACGGCTTTCGGTTGAGTTTCTCCGACGCCGCCAACATGGCGTTGAGCACCATCTTGACCCCGTCGCGATAGCGGCTCAGCCCTGGCACGGAATAGAGGTCGCCGTCGGGAGGTTGTGCATCCGCGAGACCGTAAGCGATCCGCACGCCGCACTGGCCGAAGTCCAGACTGACGACCGGCTCGTCGTTGAGACGAATGTCGCTAAGCCGTGTTTCGGCGGAAAGGCGTTGCCAGAAGCCGCCGTACAACCTACCGCCGTGGTCGAACTGTCCGTTATTGAAAATGCGTCTTAGCCACCGATCGCCGACATCACGCGGATAACCATCATCGTCAAAGTCGCAGGTGATTTCTGCCTGCGAAAGCCATGCATTGATACGGAGCATCTCGCCCCTGTAGGTCTCCGCCGGCTCTCCTTGGGGCACCTCAAGAGCTTTGGCCTTTCCGCGAAGCTTTTCGGAGCGCAGCACGATCGGGTCGCCCATGAGAGAGGGGTCGCGACCGATGTCTTCAAATTCGATGCTGTACTTGGCGATGCGTTCTTGCAATCGCGCAGAAGCTCGGATTCGGCTTTGTCGGCCTCCGAAGCCGGCAAGGCGAACACCCTTTTCAAGTTCCAACCAGTCCATTTCCGGTGTCGCCATCCACTGGATGATCTTGATCCGATCTTCGGTCATGAAGTCCGCGCCGACGTCATCCGTGGAATGCCGCTTCGACAGGGAGATGTGTCGCCACCCCTGGGGGTCGACCAGAGCTGCGTGCATCAGGTCGCAGACGATCGCGCTCACCATGCGATCAAAGCGCTCCTGATCAGCTGCCCTACGCGCCCGGCGTCGGGTGTGCCGGTATCGCTCGTAGTTCAGCAGTTGCCCGCGCACGTCCGCCACGATGGCCTTGGCGGCATCGGTGTGGGGGATTCGGGAAGGGTTGAAGCGGGTGTCCTTGGGGACGCTTTTTTCGGCAACGTCTGGCATGCGGCAACATCAAAAACTCGACACCCCGCACCCCAACGTGCACACGCAGGACAACAAAGGCATCCACGGAAGTCACACCGGGCGGATTCAGCGCTCCCCGGCACCGAGGGTCAGATCGTACCTGCCAGCGGGAAATGTGGCTAGCGTTTGATGCCGCATACCGCATACCGCGGGAGAGGGTGGGGAGAGTCGCTTGCACCAGGTTTGAGCGGTGATGGATGCGGCAACGTTTATGCCGACTAGCACCCCGGAGCAATTCCGGTCTCGATCGGTGAGACACAGAGATACGATTATTCGATTCGGCCGATTCCGAAGGTCGTCGGTTCGACCTCGTATTGCTCCAGCAACACCCGTCAAACTCAAAATAGAGGACGCTATGGCAAACGTATATGTGGAACCCGAACCGCGTGGCCGCCCCGAAGGCAGCCCCATTACGCACTACGTGCTCGAATACGCACATGGTGCGCGCGTCACGAACGTCAACTATTCAACGCAAGCCGCGGCGGTGACAGCCGCAAAGCAAGCCGGTCACCGTCCGCTGATTGCGCGCGTTCGCAATACAGACAAAGGCAACCCGGACCATTGGCGGGCCGCTTAACTGAAGTGTCCCGCCGTGATCCTGCCTTACGCGGACACGGCGGGACTTTTGCTCCCGGCGGTTTAGAACCGTCGTACTGGGCGACCTGTGTACCAAGCGCAGCCGCAAATATCAATGAAGGGCTGCGGCGAGCTGATATACGCTGTGCCCCGCGCCAAAGTAGCTGTCGTAAACGTGCGCGAAGGCGGTGGCCAGCTTTTCATCTTCCAGTTCGCGGGTGTAGGGCGGGGAAGGCAGCTTGCGCAGCTCGATCTTGATGGCCTGTCGCACCCCCGCGCGCGTCTGCTGCTTCTCGCGCCAGTCCAGCACCAGCCTCTCACGCTTCAGGGTGGCTAACATGTCGCGGCAAGCCGTCTTCACCTGGGCCTCTTCCTTTTTGGTGAGTTTGGGTTCCGGCTTGGTGAGGATGTCAAACAGGGCCAGTTCTTCCTCGCTCAGGCCCTCGGCGACCGCGCGTTTTTCCTCTTCGGTCAACTCGCGCGCGAACTGCATCAGCTCCTTGAACAGTTGCTCGATGTTCTTGCTGCCGGCGTTGTATTCCTCGATCAGTCGCTCAAACTTTTCGGCAAAATCCACTCGCGTGTGGTTCTGCTGCACCATCTTGGCCAGCTTGCCCTCGATGAGACGTTTGAGTTTCTCCGCCTCGGTGTGCTGCTTCCCGCGCGCGAACTTCTCCTGCAAGCCCTCGAAGTCGATCTCGGAAAGGTTGATCAGCCCCTCGGGACGGCTGACTGGCCCGATGCGGTAGCCCTCGGTGGCGATGGAATCGTTGAGCAAGTCTTCCACGTCCGACATTGCGCCCGAAATGTCCGCCTGCTCCGTTTGCGCGCGAATCTTCGCCGCCAGATAGGTCACCAGCACCGCCAGCGGGGCCAGCTCATTCGCCACCGGATCAGGCAGGATGGCCTTGAACAGACGCGCTACCCGGTTCGCCAGCTCCAGATACTGCTTCTTGATGGCATCCGATTGCAGCAACGCTTCCACTGCGTCGTCGATATATCCCACGCGCGCGAATCCGCTGGAGCCGGCGATGGCGTCCAGCTCCACCCCGTGCGTTTCACAGAATCCGCGCACCTCGATCAAAGCCGTCCTCAGAGCCCCCACAAGCGCTTCCTTGCTTAGGATGGGCTCGGCCTGCGCACTACCAAGCGCGGGCCGTGCATAGACGGACAGGGCGTTCTGGAGCGCCCGGAAAATGCCGATGTAGTCCACGATCAAGCCGGATTCCTTTCCGGGGGCAACGCGGTTGGCACGCGCGATGGTCTGCATCAGCGTGTGAGCCTTCATCGGCTTGTCGAGGTAGATCGTGGAGCAAGTCGGCACGTCGAAGCCGGTGATCCACATCGCGCACACGAACACCAGCCGTAGCGGGTCGTTCGGGTCCTTGAACTTTTCGGCCAAGTCTTCCCTCACCATGCGCTCACGATGCGGCGTGATGTCCAGCTCCTTGGCTCGCAGGTCCTCCACCTCGTTCTGCCCCTGCGACACCACCACAGCCATATCCGTCGTTTCCATCAGGCGGATGCGGGCAATCAGCGCCTCGCGCGCATCGCCATGCGCCTTGTGCTGCTCGGCCTTCAGGCGTTCGATGGTGGCCTGCCAGCGTGTACGCACCTTGTCGAACATGCGCACGGTAGTGCCCTTGTCGATGCACACCATCATGGCCTTGCCGCGATAGCCACGCCCGGTGAAGTGGGTCACCAGATCGTCGGCAATGGCGTTCAGCCGATCCTCGCGGGTGATAATGTGGTACTCGCGGGCAAACTCCCGCTCCAGCTTCTTCTGCTGGGCCTCGTCGAGTTCGGCGTCATCCAGCAGCGCCTCCATGTCGCGGTTAAGTTGCTGATTGGTGAGCTGCACCTCGGGGATTCGGTTCTCGTAATACAGCGGCACCGTCGCGCCGTCCTCGATGGATCGCGCAAAGTCGTACACACTCACGTAGTCGCCGAACACCTCGCGGGTGCGCTCGTCCTCGCCTTTGATCAGCGGCGTGCCCGTAAAGCCGATAAAGCCGGCATTGGGCAGCGCGTTGCGCATGTTCAGTGCAAACACGTCGTATTGGCTGCGGTGCGCCTCATCGGTAATCACGATCACGTCTGAGCGCTCGGAAAGCAGCGGGTAGGGCTGCCCCGGGTCGCTACGGAACTTCTGGATCAGGGTGAAGATGTAGCGCTCATTGCCGCGCAGCAGTTGTTTCAGGTTCTCCGCGCTGGTCGCGCGCACATCCTCGCGGCTAGTAGCGCCGGTGGCCTTGAAGGTCTTGCTGATCTGGTCGTCCAATTCCTCGCGGTCGGTGACGATCACAAAGCTCCAGTTGCCGGCGAGCTTGCGCAACACCTTCTGGGTGAAGAACACCATCGACAGCGATTTGCCCGAGCCCTGCGTGTGCCAGAACACGCCCAGGCGTTTGCGGTCTTCCGCGTTGCTTTGCCGCAGCTCCACCAATCGGGCGATGGACTTGTTGACGCCGAGGAACTGGTGGTTCTTGGCCACGATCTTGATCAGGCTGCCCTTGCCCTCCTCATACACCGTGAAGTTTTCCACGAAGTCCAGAAGCCGCGCGGGCTCGCACAGACCGCGCAGCGCGACCTCCAGCGATACCTGTCGCGCCGGGGCAGGCTCGTCCTCATCCTCGATGCGCTTCCACTCGGCAAAGTGCTCCCACGCGGCCGTGAGCGTGCCCACCTTGGTGTCGGAACCATTGGACAGCAGGATGAAGGCATTGGGGTGGAACAACTGCGGGATGGATTGCCCGCGGTAATCGCGCAGGTTGTCGTCGAAGGCGCTCTTCAGCGGCACGCTGGGGCGCTTGAGTTCAATGAACACCAGCGGCAGGCCGTTGACGAAGCCCAGCAGGTCGCAGCGGCGGCGATACATGTCGCCAGACACCCACATTTGCGAGGCGAGCAAGAAATCGTTATTGCCGGGATTATCCCAATCCACCACCCGCAGCGTTTCCACGCGCTGGCTGCCGTGCTCATCGGGCAGGCTGACCTTCACGCCGTCCTTCAGCAGCCGATACAGCTCGCGGTTGGCGTACACCGCGATCTGCTTTGAGCGATCTTGCGTAAGCTGTTCGGCCGCCTGCGTGTAGGCATCGTCTGACAGGCCGGGGTTCAGTCGCTCCAGCGCCGCGCGCAGGCGGCGCATCAAAATCACCTGGTGTTCGCTCTCGCGTCCCTCGGTGCCTTGCGGGCCGAAGGTTTCCGCGTACAGGTTCTCATGCTGCCAACCCAGTTCTTGCAGTAGCTCGATGGCGGGCTGTTCGACCAGCGCCAGCTCGCCATACGAAGCTGCAACGTCTCGTATGCTGGGCGCGAGCTTCATGCAGCCACAGCCTCGGGTTCGGGCAGCGCCGACACGTCCAGCTCGCCCGAGATCAGCTTGGGCAGCAGCAGGTCGCGGGTGGTGCGGAGGTTGGCGTTCTGACGTGAATACACCTGAATCGCATCGCTCATCGGGTGAACGTTGCGCTCGAACTCCGCCATCAAGTGCTCGGCTGGAACCAAAACAGGGTGAGACTTAAGTTGCGGGCCGGTCCAGCTCGGAAACGTTGATCCACCTGTCTGCGCCAACAACTCCGGAAGCGCACCAATGAACAGGTGATCCACAAACGATTGTTGCACCCCGTGGATCGCACAGACACCGCGGCCCAAGCAATAGCGTCCGTTGCTCTTGACGTACTTTCCCGTCGTTGAACCTCGAACGCATACGATCAAGTCACCGTTCTTGCACGTCTTGGTTGGCGCGGTTGTCCACTTCACGGCTTTCGTGAACTTTGCGCCGAACTCAACGGGACCGTTGACAAGCGGCGTGCCCTCACCTACCTCGTTGTAGGTATCACCCTTCGGTGACAAGCCCATGGTGATGTCGGCAACGTCGGAAAGGCTCTGAACACGCCACCCCTCCGGCACTGGACCAAGCTCGGAGTGGGCCGTGCGCACGTGCTCGTGGCCGGGGAAACGGAAGCGGACGAACCACTCCTGGTAGATGCGTCGCGCCATCTCTTCCAGGATCGCGATGCGCCGCGTGTTGTTCTCGATCAGGTCGTCGTAGGCGGAAAGGGTCGAGGCGATGCGGCGCTGCTCGTCGAGCGGTGGAACAGGAACCTTAACTATCGCCAGCTTCTCTCCCGGCAGGTGCTTGATGGTTGAACCCGTGAAGAACTGCTCGAATTTGCCTGCACGCCCAAAGTCAAGAAAGGCGTAGTAGAGGAAGCGATGATCAACGGACGCCCTGCAACGGATTCGGTGCAGCGCCTTCTGAATCATCATGCCCGGAACTTGATCGTGCCACACAGCACAACGACCCGGCTCACCACCTTCGCACATAACGATGTCGCCGTTGCGCACTCCGTAGCGATCCAGTTCGCGCTCTTCGAAACGCATTTCACGGAGGTCGTTCAATTCGAACGTGCCCCATCGGACGTTTATGTTTGCCAAGTACGCGCGAAGGACTCCTTTGTTCTTCTGTCGATCCAGCATCTTGCCGAGACACAAGTCGGCGATGTCGGCGACCTTGCGTTGTGGCCACTTCATGTAAGCAGGTCCACCACGGATTCATTGATTCGTTGCTGCATAAAGAACGCTTCAGAATTCAACCACGCCAACTCTTCGTTCAACTCTGCGAGCCGTCCCGCAAAATCGAACTCATCTGCCGGCCGCTCGCCGACGCCCACGTAGCGGCCGGGGTTGAGGCTCCAACCCTGCGCTTCGATTTCCTCCAGCGTCGCGGCTTTGCACAACCCGGCGATGTCGGCGTAGCGCAGCTCGGGGAAGCGCTCTTCCAGCAGCGCCTTGCTGCCGGCGTCGAACTCGGGTTCGCCGCCGCGATACAGGCGCACGATGTTGGAGAGATATTCGATCTGCTCGGGGGTGAAGTCGCGGTGTGCGCGGTCGATCTGGCGATAGATGTTGCGCGCATCGAGGAACAGCACCTTGCCGCGGCGAGCGGCATCGCGCGTCCTGGCCGCGTCGAAGAACCACAGCGTGCACGGCAGCGTCACGGTGTAGAAGAAGTTCGGGCCGACGCTGACGATCACGTCCACCGCGCCCGACTGGATCAACTGCTTGCGAATTTCCAGTTCAGCGCCTCGGGCGTCGCCCGCGGAATTGGCCATCACGAAACCCGCACGACCGTTGGCGTTCAACGACGAGGCGAAGTATTGAATCCACAGGTAGTTGGCGTTGTCGGTGCTCGGCACGCCCAGAGGCAGGCGCGGATCGCCCTTGATCCGGTCCTTGTCCACGCCCGAGACGTTGAACGGCGGATTGGCCATCACGAAATCGAAGCGCCCGCGGCTTTCGTGAGGATCGTCGTAGAAACTGTTGGCCTCAACGATCTTGCCCGAGAGGCCGTGCACGGCCAAATTCATCTTGGCCAGCTTCACCGTGTCGCCGGCTTTCTCGACGCCGAAGATGGAAAGCTCGTGGCTGGCATTCTTGCGATGCCGCTGCACGAACGCGGCGGACTGCACGAACATGCCGCCGGAGCCGCAGGCCGGGTCGAAGATGCGGCCGTGGAACGGCTGGATGATTTCGACGATCAGCTTGACGATGCTTTCGGGGGTGTAGAACACGCCGCCCTTGCGGCCCTCGTTCATCGCGAAGTTGCCGAGGAAGTATTCGTACACCTTGCCGAAGGCGTCGCCGCCGAGTTCCAGCGGTGCCAGCAGGCGCAGCAGTTCAACCAGCGTTCCATTGAGCAGTTTGTTGTAGCTGCGTGGCAGCACGCCTTTCAGGTCTTCGTTGTGCGCCTCGATCAACGCCATCGCGTTGTTGATGGCACGGCCCAGGTTGCTGCCTTCAGCAAGCGCGGTCAGGTGCGAAAACCGGGCTTCATCCGGCAGGTACAGCACGCCGTCGGCCTGGTAGTCGTCCGGATCGAGATCATCCGGCTTCAGGCCCTTCTTCGTCAGTTCCGCCTGCTTCGCGGCGAAGCGCTCGTCGGCGTAGCGCAGGAAGATCAGCCCGAGCACCGGCGTGGAGAAATCGGCCGGGCTGAGCCCCGTGTTGGCCCACAGTTGATCCGCTGCGGCCCAAAGGCTGCGCTCGACGGCGACAAGATCGGCTGACATGTGCACCCCTCCAGTGGACCAGTGCAAGTATCGGCGACACGGCCCGCGTTGTCATGCCCTATGGCATCGATCTTGCTGCGAATTGCGCGGCCGTCGTGAGGGCACGGACAAGCACAGTGGGGAGGTAGCGGGATGAAACGATTGATCGCCACTTTAGTAGTGGTGGGGTGCCTTGCTGTTTCTGGTATCGCCTTGGCAGCGCCGGAGTGGGTAACGTCGCACTCGTGCAGCAAGCCGGCGAAGCCGGTCTTCATGGATGATGAATTGGCCGTCTCGATGCACCAGCGCCGAGTACGGGATTACAAGGAGTGCATCCAGGAGTTCGTGCAAGACCAGGAGGATGCTATCGATCAGCACCGCAGACAGGCCCAGGCAGCGATCGATGAGTGGAACACTTTCGTACGATTTGAGCTCAAGTGATGGCGCGCGCGGTGTTGCTTGGCAATGCTGGACGTAGATGGTTGGGAGCACGAAAATTCAACAGAGTGCATCGCTCATGGGTCGGTCGAGGGTAGAGAATGAATGAGAGCAGCTTCTATGAGGCAGAATCCGATCTGGATCGCATTGTGTGGATCGTGGATGCGAGTAGGCTAACTCTCGATCTTCTCAGTGCATTACAAACGGGGAGCAATGAGCGCTCGCATTCGCGGGTGGAGGAAGATGCGAGCACATTCCGCCACGCCTTTGGAGACACCGAGCCATCACAACCGGCCAGCATATTTCATTCTCGTCTCGAAGAATCCGAACCAAGGAAGCCGCCGCCTTGGCGTATCGCATTCACCAAGCGGTTCAATAAAGACATCGCAGAGTTGGACAGAAATCGGCTAGGTCAGATTTTAGAAACTCTGCGCAAGCTCTCATCTCTAGCTTGGCCGTTGAAGCCTCAAGGCGATACCTTTAAGCCTCTCACCGGTGAACTCAAGGGTATGTGGCGGTACCGTCTGGGAGATTATCGATTGGTGGTGAAACCCGTTCTGGCGGATTCTGAGTTGGACTTGGTAACCTTCGCCGCTCGCGGCACCGTATACGACTGATGCATCATCAGGTAAACGGAAAATGCCCAGGTTGCCCTGCGTGGCAATCTTCGCAAAGCACTGTGAGATTGTTGTCGCGGTTGTCGGATTTGCGCCCGTTCTTGTGGTGAACGTGCAGCCGCTCGGGCCTGTCGGCAAAGGACCGCCCGCACAGCTCACACTCCCAGTCCCTCTCTTCCCGAAGCCGGCGCGAGATTTCCGTCCAGTTTTCAGGGTACTCCTCGTATTCCTGTTCCTCACAGAGCGGACGCGTCAACGCGGCCCACTGTTCTCCGTCCCAATCATCAATTTGCTCCGCAACGTCGTAAGGATCGGTGCGCGGGTGTTCGTAGGCGGGGTCTTCGACCGGCGTCGGGCGGTGGCGGGTCTTCCGATTGATCGTCATGGCGCTGCGCCTGTCTGGTACGTCGGCACTCAATCCACGGGAAGTGCGGGTCGAACGCGTGCAATTAGATTGCGGACGCTAGACTTGTGCCAGTGACCCCTTCGGGGCGTTAGCATGCCGCGCTCATTTAGTGCGTCGGCGATGCCGCCAAGCGTCGCCACGCCTTCTGCTGCGAGCGCGTCCAAAACAGGCTTGAGGTTGTGGGCGTGTTCGTCGGCGGCGGCTTTGATGGCATGCACACTGGCCTTGTTGCCCTTGTGAGCCCGCCGCAGCGCCGCGGCACCATTCGGATTGCCCAGCCGCACTCCGCGTTTCTTCGCCGCCGCCAGCGCCTCTTTTGTGCGCTTGGAAATGGCTTCACGCTCCTGCTGCGCCACCAAGGCCATGATGCCAACGGTAAGGTCATTTGCATCCGGCATATCGGCCGCGATAAAACGCACGCCGCTGTCCCGCAGCGTGAGCAGGAATGCAGCATTACGGGAAAGCCGGTCCAGTTTGGCAATCACTAGCGTTGCGCCCGTGACTTTGGCCAGGTGCAGGGCCTTTGCCAGCTCCGGCCGTGTGTTGAGCTTTCCGCTCTCGACTTCCGTGAAGGTTTGGATCACCTTGCCGTGCCGCTGCTTGGCTAGCGCATCGATTGCCGATTGCTGTGCGGCGAGTCCGAGCCCGCTCGCCCCTTGGCGGCGGGTGGAGACGCGAAGGTAGGCAACAATCTTCATGGCTTCCCCTTGGGTACAAAATGGCGTGACGAACGTTAGGGAATTCTGTACGGGGTTCATGCTTGGTCCCCTTCCTCTTCGTTTTCGCCGTCTTCGCCCTCGCCAAGCGCCCACAGAGGCACCCGGAGCAAGGCAAGTGAGCCGGCACGTATGAATGCATCCTCTCCAGCATCGTCGGTAATGAGGAAACGCTCGTTCGCCTCGATCACTCCACCGTCCAGCGTGGTGAAGATGCCCCCGAGTTGGCCTGAATAGCCATCTTCGTCCGGTTCGTCTAGGTTGACCCCGAGCGTGATCTGGCGACCGCCAACGAAGATAAGTTGCGCTGCGTCGCTCTCTTGCTCTTCGTCCTCGGTGTTGTCGGCACGACTGATCGATCGGGTAGTCGGCGGTTCGTAGAGGAACTGGTGGAATGTAACTTCGTGTAGGTTTAGAGCGATGCAATCGCGGGCGGTGTTGAAGACCACAAAAGATGTCGCGGAATCTTCGCCCTGCATCAAACCGTACAAACGGCGGTGTTCGCTAGCGCTGATCCCAAAGGACAGCTCTTCGTCGCACCCCGCAAGAAGAACTTTCAGGAACCAAGTGCGTTTATCGGCTTCGATTCCGGCTTTTTCCACCGCCGAAAGTCTTTCGTGGGTGAGGTAGTGCGTTGCCTTCACCTCTTCCTGTAGTTTGAGGAGTGCTTTTGCGGCTTGGGGAAACACGACCTCTAGCGGCTGGCCGAGTGCCGAGCAGATCGCTTGAGCGAGTAGCAGGTTGGTCGCGATCTTCCCGGATTCGATGCGCTGAATCTGCTGCTGACTGGTCCCGGCCTTCTCAGCGAGCTCTCGCTGCGTAAGGGAAAGGCGAAGCCGTATCTGGCGGACCTTGTTCTTGCTCATGAGCACTACTCCCCGTGGTTGTATCGACTATGATGGAGGAGGACACGTATATGTGTCAATACACAAGCATGTGTATTGATTTCCGTACCGCATCAGCCGCCTGCTGAGGCGAGTCCGGGGTACGGGGGGAATCGCCGTTCGAACCGGGTTACAAGGGCCAACGGAAATTTGCGCCAAATATTTCGGCGCTGTGCGTCAAATCGGCAATGAAAGCATCGACAGCGCTTGCAGCTTGACGTGAGGTGGTGACTCGCCTCCGTAGCGGCCCGTGGTCATGCTCTCGTTCTCGTGGCCCAAGATGTCGGCAATCTGGTACTCGGGAACGCTCCCCGCGGTAAGCCGGGCGGAAACGGTATGGCGGAAGCTATGCATCGTCTTTCGTCCATCCTCAACGCCAGCAGCCCGCAGTCGGCGGTTCAGCAATCGCGATAGCTCATCGGTATTGCTGCGGTTCGCTGCTTTCGCGGTGCGGAGCTTTTCTGGCCAGAGGTACTCGCAGGGACGCTGGGCGACGTAATCGAGCAGGCCCAGCTCAAGCAAACGCGGATGGATCGGCACGACACGCACGCTGGCGTCGGTCTTGATCGATTTGCCATCCTGCGCGTTGACGTCAAACACCGGAATACACTGGACCTCGCGAATGTCTGCCTTGCGAAGCTGCGCGACCTCGCCCAGCCGCATGCCCGAGAGGGCGAGAATGCGTGCGATCCACAGCAGCACCAGCGGATCAGTTCCGTTTGCTCGCTGAATTGGTAGGGCGAGCTGTGCCATAAAGGCTCTAATGTCGGCGTCGGCGAACGGCACGCGCTGATCACGCGCGCGGGCTTCCTTTACGTCGCGCATGACAACCGCGGGATTGCTCTCGATCTTGTCGTTCTCCAGCGCCCATGTGAACACTGATCGCGTGGCGGACAGCACCCAGTTGATCGTTTTCGGCTGCAAGCGCGGGACGTTATCGGCATCGCCAAGCTCTGCAATTACTTCCCTGACGTTGCGCCTTCCGAATTTCTTCGCGAAGTTCGATGGCACGCGGGGAAGTAGCTGAGCTAGCTCGCGCATGGTGTCTTTGGTGATGTCACCTATCGGTGGATCGCCCAGCAATTCGCACACCAGGGCGAGTGCGCCGCGATTTTGCTCCTCGGTGCGCGGCTGCCATGCCTTGCGGGCGAGCTTGTCGTCCGCATACATTGCGACTACTTCCGAAAGTCTCGGTGTTTCCTTGGGTTCCTCTGGCAGTGGGCTGGCAGAACTAAGGAAAGGAATCGACAGCGGCTCACCGTCGAGCGCTCGGAGGTGCGCCTTGCAAGCCTCAAGCTCAACTTCCAGAAGGCGTCGCGCCAGCTTGCGCTGTGTATCCCGATCCGCGTCCGCGGGCAGCATGGCGCGTGCTCGTTTCAGACTGTAGCGATAGTCTGCATGCGCGAGCCAAGTCGAGACTTCGCTTGCCCGGTCGGCGACATGATCAACCTCCTGCTCGTGCTGGTGCTCCGCGATGGGCTCGCATAGGCGGGATTCGATTTCATCAAAGCGCGCGGACAGATACCGGCGCGCGAGCGCGTCGAGTTGTTCCCGTGTCATGTTGCGCCCTCGTACGCGAACGATGTGCAGGAAAGTGGACATATGAGAATGCCACAAGGCAGCGCGATGCTGTGCCTCTCGTGGATCACCCGTACGCAAACTGCGAAGTATTTCGCAGCGGCCGATGACGTCGCGAAGGTCTGCCGGAATGTGGACACGGCAGACGTATGAATTTCCTCGGCGTCGTAGCATTTCCGTAGCACTCGTCGTAGCACCGGGCTTACGTGAGTGTTCGGAATTGCTGAAACCCAAGCGGCACAGGGGTTTCAAAGGAGCTTGGTGGGCAGTACAGGGATCGAACCTGTGACCCCTACCATGTCAAGGTAGTGCTCTACCGCTGAGCTAACTGCCCGCGCGCTTGCGCGAGCCGCGCACTATA
>Ga0105240_10006922_pt1 | contig 16563 bp, 17 predicted proteins | sample KBSC54metaG_FD_80426 | JGI IMG/M metagenome (GOLD analysis project Ga0105240, IMG submission 80426) | Corn rhizosphere microbial communities from Kellogg Biological Station, Michigan, USA - KBS C5-4 metaG | ecosystem: Host-associated > Plants > Roots > Rhizosphere > Soil | place: Michigan, USA...
CCTGGAACCCAAATGTGTTTTTTCAACTCGTCCGAAGCACGGGAGGATGCCGCTTTCCAGCACCCAGCTTGATGAAATTCTGGCAGCCTAACCCCGTCCACCGCAACCGATCTTTGACAATTGAAATAGCACCGCCCCCGCAAGGGCCCGTAGTGTGTGGGGCCTCCCCTAACCGGACGGCCCACACAACTACCCCACGTGCGGCTTGAGCCCGCGCTTCCGAAGCACCTCGTGCGCCGCGCCGACCGCTTCGGGCAGCACATAAAAAAATGCCCCCGTGCGCACCGACCGGAACACCACGCCCCCGCGATACTCATCGGCCTCGACTCCGAAGTCGATCCCCGCGTCGGCCAGGATCCCCTCCAACTCGAGCGCCTCGCGCAGTTTCCGGGCAATGTAGATCAGGACCGCCTCTTGGCCCTCAAAGAAGGAAGCGTCCTGCTTCACTTGAAGTTCTCCACCAGCTCCAGGTTAGTCTCGTTCTGGTCCACTTTGGAGTACAGAACGTACTTCCCGTCGGGAGAGATGGAGAAACCGTCGAAGCCGTTGATATTCTTAAAACGAATCACCGGCTGACTCTTCTTGGCTGCGAAATCGTAGAACGCAATCTGCGGCGCCCGTCCGCTGCGCGCGAACTCCAGGTAGTACACACCCTTCGCCGTGGGCTGGAGGCCGCCCCACATCAGGTCGTGCTCGGGCACGAACGCCTCTTCGCCCTCGCCGCCCCCCACCGGCACACGCCAGATGCCGCGCCGATTCCGGTAATAAAGGTACTTGCCGTCTGCCGATTCGTGCGGATCGCCCCCGCCGCCGCGCCGCTTCGTGATCTCCTGCGGGTTCGTGCCGTCCGCATTGGCCTTCCAGATTCCGCCGCCCATTTGCGACGAGTAGTAGATGTACTTCCCGTCGTTCGACCAGGAAGCGTCGAACGCCTCCGCGATGACGCGTGTCGCCTTTCCACCGGCCGCGGGAACGGTAAACACCTCGGGTCCATTCTGCCCACGCGTGACCACCAGCAGCGTCTTGCCGTCGGGCGACCAACTCGGCTGCAGCATGCGCCGGCCTTCCAGTCGCGTGATCTGCGTGCGCGTACCGTCTGAGTCGGTGATCCAGACTTCCTGCTCGCCGCTCTGCTCGGAAATGTCGGCGACGCGCTTTCCGTCGGGCGAAATCGCCGGGTTAAACTCGCGCGAAGTCGAGCGGATCAACGGCCGCTCATGTTCGGGATCCAGCGACCCGAGCGGCGCCATCCAGATTTCCTGCACCGACGGGCTGTCCGTGTACGCCAGCCGATTCCCCTTGCGCGACACCGCGGGATACGTGGCGCGATTTCCCGCCACGATCAGGTCGCGCGGACTGCCGCCGTATGCCGGCACCCGCCACAGTCGCCAGCCCTGACCGCGATCCGATGAATACATCAGATCCTGCCCGCCGGGATTCCAGGCGATGCCGCGGATCGAGTTGCCGTCGAACGTCAACTGCCGGATCCCGCCGCCCTTCATATCGCACAGGTAGATGTCGGAATGTTCGTTGTCCATCTTGCGGACGAAGGCGATGCTCTTGCCGTCGGGCGACACCGCCGGATTCACGTCGCCGCGCGATTCCGCCGCCGGTTTGGTGAGGGCCTGCAGCGTGCCGCCTTCCACCGGTATGGTCGAAATGGCCGGCGCCTTCTGATCGCCGGATATCGCGGAGACCACCAGTGTCTTTCCGTCGGCGGTCCAGGAAACGGCGGGCGAGAGTTCGACATCCTCGTCGTCGCCGCTGGAAGGCGCGTCGAAGTCCGCAACTTTGCGTTCCGTGCCCCCGCCGGCCGGCACCAGAATAACCTGCGCGCGATCGTCGAGCAGGCGCAAGAAAGCCAGGTTGGCGCCATCGGGCGACCATGCCGCGCCGATATCGCTGCCTTCGCCATTCGTAACCTGCAGCGGATTTCCGCCCGACACCGGCCGCACGAAAATGTGAAACACGGCGTCCTTGGTTCCGTCGTGAGCGCTGTAGGCGATGCGGTTGCCGTCGGGCGAGAACGCGGCGTATCCATGCGCCCCGGCCTCGCTTGTAATCGGCGTCCTCTTGATCTCGACGGCCGGACCGCCCACCAGGCGGCCGAGCATGGTCACGACGCCGCCCACGGCGCACAGAGCGAGCGCGAGCAGGACCGCCGGACGGCGAACCAGGGTGCCAGATGCCATATGCTTCGTATTATCCCTTTTCATGACGCGCCGCCGGAGCCTTTGTTAACACGGCAACTCTGGGGATACGCAGCACAAGCGGCTGGTGTTCCGCCGATTTGCGCCGTTCGATGCGCATCTGAGACACTGGCCTTTCATGCTCTTCAGGTTGATGGCGTTGTGCCTGGCTCTGTCGCCAATCGTTTTCGCGCAAAGCACTGCCCTACCTGCCAAGGAAACGTTGTACTACAACGTGGAATGGCGGCTGATTACCGCCGGCAAAGCCAAAGTTGAATGGACCGCGATGCCCCGCTCGGGGTGGCATGTGAATCTGCACCTGGAATCGGTGGGCCTGGTCTCCAAACTCTTTCGCGTGGAGGACGACTACGCCTCCAACATGAGCGCCGGCATGTGCGCCGAATCCTCGCAGTTCACGGCCAACGAGGGCAGCCGCCAGCGCGAAACCCGCATCAATTACGACGCCAACACGCACAAGGCGAATTACCTGGAACGCGACCGCGTCAAGAATGTCGTGCTGCTGCAGAAGGAGATCGACATCCCACCCTGCGTCCACGATGTGGTGGGCGGCATGTTCTTCCTGCGCACACTGAATCTGGAGCCGGGGCAGAGCACCACGGTTGCCGTGACGGACGGCAAGAAGACGGCCTCGGCGAAAGTCGAGGCGCAGGCCCGCGAGGACGTGAAGACTCCCGAAGGCGTGTTCCACACCATTCGTTACGAGGTCTTCCTGTTCAACGATGTTCTCTACCACCGTCCCGCGCATTTGAATATCTGGGTGACCGACGACCGCCGCCGCCTCCCGGTCCAAATCCGCGTGCGCATGACCATCACGATCGGCACCATCACGTTACAACTCGAAAAGCACGAATAGCCCCGCGCTTTTTGCGAACTCCCGAGCTAACCCGCCTGCTTTTTTCTTTACTAATCCCGTCCGCGCAACCGATCTTTGCCTCGTGAATAGAAGTTGCCGCGGTGTTGGAACTCCACCAACCCGGCGTGATCTTTGACAATCTAAACCCGGCGTGTCTGAGGGACAGGCGCTTTCGCCGCGAAAAGCGCCTGTCTTACTGCCCGCCGCCGTCTTTCTTCTCGCCCTTGCGATACAAGGTCGGCGGCTTCTTCTGCTGCTTCTTGTCTTCTTCGTCGGCGGCCTTCTGGTCGGCGGCCTTCTTGCCCTCGCGCTCGGGGCCCGACATGGCGTCGCGAATGTCCTTCTTCTCCTGCGCCTCGCGAGCCTCTACGACCTTGGTCCGCTTATCGACATCCTGATGCGACGCGTCCAGGCTGTCATTCGTCGTCTCGATGGCGTCCCGCAGTGCGAACTCGAACCGCTCCACGTCTTTCGGCGGATTCTCCTTGATCTTCTCCAGCAGCGGCAGCGCGTCTTTCTCCAACTTGGCAGCCGCGGCCAGCCCGAGCTTGATATCGACCTTGCGCTGGATGGCGTCGTCGGCGACATCGTCGAGCGCGTCGATGATGCGGGCGTAATCGTCCAGTGCGTCGTGAATCATCAGCGACCGCCCGGCCTTCTCCTTGCCCAGGAGATTCTTCACCAGGTCCACCCGCTCCCGGGCGAACTTGGCATACAGATTGATGCGGGCGTTGGGTTCCTGGTTGTTCTTGATCTGGTCGATTTCGTCGGCGGTCAGGAAATCGCGCTGTTGCGCAATCGCTGCGCCACTGAAAGCCGCGGCCAGCAGCAGGCACCATCCCAGGGTTTTCATTTGTGTTTCCTACCCTCCATCAGGCCGAGCAACAGATCGTCGTGTACCTGCTGGACTTTGGCCTTCACCGGTTCCACCGCGCCGCGCTCGTTGAAGCTCATATCCTGCTGCAGGGCATCCAGCTTGCGCACCAGGTCGCGAGTGGCGATTTCCGCACTCTTGAACCATTTAGGGCTTTTGCGCGGATCCTTATTCGTCTGTTGTAACGACGCATAGGCGAGGTCCACGGATTCGCCGATTTCGGCGATACACTTCGTCACCTGATCCATCTCGCCTTTGTTGTAACCTTCCCGGGCGGCCTTGAGTTGTTCGGCCGCATTTTCGAGCGCCAGCTTGGAACGGTGCTCGAGGTTCGGTTCGGCTTTGGCTTTGGCCAGGTCGGCTAAGGCCGGCGGGGCTGCGGCGAAGGCAATCGTCAGCAGGAGGAGTGTGTGCATTGCGGTCACCGCTTTTCCAGTTCTCTTTCAATCAGCTTAGCGCGCTGCCGGGCCTGCCATTCCTGGTCGCTGTTCTTTCCCTGACTGAGTTCCAGGAAATGGCGGTAGGCTTCCAGCGCCGGCTTGAGTTGCTTCATTTCGTCCAGCATGATGGCGCGCAGAAAGGCCGTACCGGCGGTATCTTCGCCCAACTGGCGCGCCTTGTCCAGCGCCGTCAGCGCCTTGGGATAGTCCTTCGTCAGATACAGCATCGCCCCCAGATCGCGCCAGGCATCCCGATCGTTCGGATGCTGCTTCAGTGCTTCGTAAAACTGTACCGCCGCCGCCGGATACTGCTTCTGATCGCGCAGCGCCCGGGCGTACGCCATACGCAGTTCGAAGTTGGCGGGCTCGGCATCCACCGCCTGCTGAAACAGCGGTAGCGCCTTGTCGAGCTGGCGGGCGAACAGGTACGCCATGGCCAGCGCGACCCGGTTAGCTTCGGTTGCGTCCTTGGAATACGCCTCCTCCAGCCGCGGGATGGCCTCGGCATTCCGATTGTTCGCCAGCAGCAGCGCGCCCGCATGTTCCTGCGCGGCCCCATTTTCGGGGAACTCGCGATATATCGCCAGCGCCTCGTCGATCTGCTTGTTCTGCTCGTAGAGCGCGGCCAGTTCCAGGAGCGAATCGCGATAGTTCGGGTCCAACTGCGCCGCCGTCCTGAAATGCGGCGCCGCCTCGGCCAGCTTGGATTGACGCGCCAGCGCATGCGCCAGTCCCAGTTCCGCGCCGGCCGACTTGGGATTCAGCGACAGCGCCTGCCGGTAATTCGGCTCAGCAGCGGCCACCGCCCCGGTCTGCAACTGGCACTCGGCCAGGTAATAACGCGGTCTGAATTCCTGGGGCTTCTGCCCGGCCGCGTCCTCGAACAGCGGGAGCGCTTCGGCCGGCTTCTTCTGCCGCAGCAGCAGGATGCCTCCGTTCAATTCCGCTTCGTACAGTTTGGGATGCAGTTCCAGAGTCTTGCGGTATTCGGCGATCCCCTCGGCATCCTTATGTTGAAAGCCGTAGGCCAGGGCGAGATTGAAATGGGCCGTGTAATCGGCGGGGTCGGCGGCAATGACTTTCTGGAAGGCCTGCTCGGCGGCTTCGTACTTACCGGCTTCGAGCGCCTTCATGCCCTCGGCAGTGAAGTCGGCAGCCTGCAGGAAGAAGAGAGCAGCCGCAATCGCCCACATTCTTATATTCTATGTCCTACCTACTTCTTAGGCGGCAGCGGAAGTTCCGACGATTCCGAGTTGAATGTTAGCGGGATATCCACAATGGCGGAACGGCCGGTCAGATCGTCGTTGATGTGCAGCGTGTAGTGTGCCGGCGGGCAGTCGAACACGATATTGCCGGTAGTGGAATCGGCGGGATGCACGGAGCGCAGCACTCCCAACCACTGCGGCGCGCCCACGTCCGTGGTGACTTCCGAGTAACTCTGCCCCTTGTCATCTTCCAGAGTCATGGATGGAAGCATAGTGTCGGAACCACCGCCATTCACGGCGCCGATACGTACCAGAAAGAAGCGATTCTGCGGGACCTTCTCATCGGGAGGCACGCCCAGATGGGTGAGCCACTGGGTTTCAAAAACCGTGTATAGGACCGGCCCGACGGCGGCCTTATCGCCCATCGCATAAACGCGAGGGGGAGGGGTGGTCTTCTCGGAACAGCCGCTCAGCAACATGGCTGAAAGAATGGCAACTGCCGCAGATACCTGGCGCATCGAGGACCATTCTATCAGGGTGACTTTGCGTACAGCTATCGCTTCTGCTGTTCCGCCGTGAGCATGCGTTCAAACTTGACGCGCTGCTCGGGGGTGAGGAGTTGTTCCAGCTTGGACTTGCTATCGCCCAGCACGCCGCGGTAATACTGCCAGAAGTCGTTGAGGACGGATTCGATCTGCTGGGACTGGTCGGGCGTTAGATCCAGTTCCTTCTGCAGTTTCTGAAAGTAGAGCGCTTGCCCGTTCGGAGAGCTGAATACCGGAGGCTTCTGCCGGTTATGCACCATCAGGTCCATGACCAGCGCGCCGACCACGCCGCCGGTAAGAAACACCAGGGCGAGAGCCAGACTGCAAACTAATCGAGGATCCCAGGACCGGCCCGCCACCGGACGCTCCAGCAGATTAACGTTCATAAGCCGTCAGCGTGACCAGCATGTTATCCGGAGCGGCGCCCGAATCGAAGCCCGGCGCATCCTGCTGCGCCATGATAGCGGCCGGCGACATCGCCGTGCCGGCATCGGATTCGCGCGTCACCAGATAGCTTCCGGTCAACGCCAAGGTGAGCAGCGAGGCAAACACCAGACGGCGTCCAAAAGCCAGATCGAAAAATGTCGCAAATGTCGGAGCAGGTTTGGTCGCCACCCCGGTCTTCTCCAGAATTCCGGCGAAGAATGCCGTCGAGGGCTTCACCGACTCACCGGTTTGCAGAGACCCGAACAACAGTGAAACCTCTTGCATACCGCGAACCTCTTCACGGCACCGGTCACAGTTGCTCAGGTGCGCCTCGATCGTCCGGCGTTCCGAGGGCTCCAGCGAGCCTGCCAGATAATCTTCGAGACTCTCCATCACTACCGCGTGCATAAGTTTCTTCCCTTACAAATGTAAAATACCACGCTTAACACACACCCGTTGCGAGTCTTTTGCCCTAACGGGCAGCCCGCTTCCGGGACATACTTTCCTAGTACCTTGCGGTCAACCGGCTACCAGGCCGGGAGCCCGATCCAGGCGTTGTGCCGCCTTGACCAGCTTTTGCCGCGCGCGGAAGAGCTTCACCTTAATGGTGTTCTCGTTCATACCTGTCTGGGCCGCCAGCTCTTCCACAGAATAGCCCTCAACCTCTTTTAACATCAACAACATGCGTTCCTCTTCGGACACGCGGCTGAGGAGCTTGAAAACGTAATCGCGTTGCGCCAGGGACGAATCGGCCGGCAGGGTCCGGTCGATGTTCGGCTCGGTGTTCTCCACCCGCCGGACTTCGTCTTCGCTCAAATCGCTTTCGTACACCAATTTCCGCACCTTGCGCTTCCGGAGGTAGTCGAAGCACTCGTTGACCGTGATTTTGTAGATCCAGGTGATCAGGGAGCTGCGGAAATCGAAATTCTTCAGCGAGAGGTATACCTTGGCAAATACCTGCTGTGCAATGTCTTCGACGTCGTTCCGTTGGCGGACGATGCCGTGAATGATAGAGAACACCTTGGACTGATACCGCTCGACGATCTCACGGAAAGCCGCCTCTTCGCCGTTCTGCGCCCGACGAACCAAGGCGCCTTCCGGGGTGTTCTCGTAGTCCACTCTAGATTTAGCCGCAACCTTGCTGCCGAACCCCTCGAGTGTAAGAGCACCAGTCAGTGTTCCCATACACCCAGTCCGACGCGCACCGCTCGCGGGCGGTTTCAACTAGTTGACGATCCACACATTTGAACGATACCACAGACGATTTTGCGCGACCGATCGGGACTGTGCTACATCTAAACAATTGAAACGGAGCGATGCAGTCCTGTTTGTATAATGGGACTGGAACAGTTTCCACATAGGAGTAACAAACGCATGGTGCAAATGACGGAACGCGCGGTAGGCAAGGTGAAGGAGATCATGTCCTCCCAGGAGCCCGCGCCCGCCGGACTGCGGATCGCCGTAGTAGGCGGCGGATGCTCGGGATTCAGCTATTCGATGGCTTTCGAAAACCAGCCGAATATGCTGGATAAAACCTACAGCTACGAGGGCTTGAAGATCTTCGTGGACCAAGCCAGCATGCTTTATCTGGATGGCGCCGAGGTCGATTACGTGGAGACGCTCGAGGGCGCGGGTTTCAAGTTCAACAACCCGCATGTGAAGTCCACGTGCGGCTGCGGCAGCTCTTTCCAGGCGTAAGGCGAAAGAACAAACAGTTTCCGGGGCGCTCTTCCGATGGCGGAGGAGCGCCTCTACTTTTTTAGGAGCGGCGTTAAGGTCTTCAGGACCGTCGCTGCCACGATGCGCGCGCCCTCGGCGTTGGGATGCAGGCCATCGCGCTGCATCAGCGAATTATTTCCCCCCACCCCCTGCAGCAGAAACGGGATCGACACCAGGTTGTACCGTTTCGACAAGTCCGTATACGCCGCTCGAAATTTCTCAATGTACGCCGGACCGTAATTCGGCGGCAGCGTCATCCCCGCCAGCACGACCTTCGCCCCGCTCCCCTGCAACCCCTCGATCAACTGCGCCAAATTCTGCTTGATCGCCTCGACCGGCTGCCCGCGCAGTCCGTCATTTGCCCCCAGTTCCAGCACCACGATCCGCGGCTTGTCGACGAGCACCATTGGCAATCGTGCGAGCCCGTCCTGCGTCGTATCCCCGCTCACCCCGAAATTCACGACGCGATACCGGTAGCCCTGCCGGTCCAGTTCCGCTTGCAGAACGTCCGGGTAACTCTGCCCCGTTTCCAGCCCGAATCCCGCGGTCAGGCTATCGCCGAAGCAGGCGATCTCCGGACGCGGATCGGTGGTGGGCGGCGGGACGGTTTGCGGCGCGACTTTCGGCGCCACCTCGGCAGCTTTGGGATTGTCCTTGCAGCCGCACAACAGCACGGCCAGCGCTAGAAAACAGAGCGTCTTCATCTCAATGCCATAATAAAAGGTTGATTCAGGTTCGTGCGCTTACCAAATCCATCGACACCGGAACGCATCGTGTCGAGATCCTCAAAGGTATCGATCTGGAGATACCGAAAGGACAGTTCGCCGCCGTCATGGGCCCGTCCGGTAGCGGAAAGACCACACTTCTCGGGCTCCTCGCCGGCCTCGATTTCCCCACCAGCGGCCAAGTCATCCTCGATGGCGAGGACATCACTCGGCTCGGCGAGGACGAAATGGCGCTCCTGCGCGGCCGCAAGATCGGCTTCGTCTTCCAGTCGTATCATCTCATTCCCACGCTGACCGCCGAGGAAAACGTCCTGCTCCCGATGGAACTGGCGGGCCGCGACCCCGGCGGCCGCGACCGCGCCCGCGAACTGCTGGACCGCGTGGGACTCAAGGGCCGCTTCGACCATTACCCGGTCCAACTCTCGGGCGGCGAGCAGCAACGCGTCGCTCTCGCCCGCGCCTTCGCCCTCCGTCCTCCGATTCTGCTGGCGGACGAACCCACCGGCAACCTCGACAGCGCGACCGGCCGCGTAGTGCTCGACCTGCTCCTCGCGCTCAATCGCGAGCAGGGCGCCACCATGGTGCTGGTCACGCATGAACAGCAACTCGCCGACAGCGCCGACCGCCGCATCGTGCTCCGCGACGGGCTGGTGGTGAGCCAGTGAATCAACTGCCGTGGCGGGTCGCAATCCGAATCGCCTGGCGGGAAATGCGGGCCTCGCGCGGACGCTTTCTGTTCGTCATCCTGGCCGTGGCGATCGGCGTCGGCTCGCTCACCGGCGTGCGCGGCTTCAGCAGCGCCTTCCGCCACATGCTTCTGCGCGAGGCGCGGACGCTCATGGCCGGCGACCTGTCCCTCCGCATCTTCGGCCTGCCCACCCCGGAACAGGAGGACGTCCTCAAGCAACTCGCGCGGCGCAACGTCCAGCACACGTGGATCACCGAAACCGTGACCATGGCGTCCTCCGCCGCGGCCACCGACCCCGTGCTCATCAGCGTGAAGGCCATCGACCCGGCCGCGTATCCTTATTACGGCGTCGTCAAGCTCGACCCGCCGCGGCCCTTGCGCGACGCGCTGGATGCGCAATCCGTCGTGGTCTCCGACGACCTGCTGCCCCGCCTGAAAGCGCACACCGGCGACACGATGCGCATCGGCGGCCAGGATTTCCGCATCGCCGGCGTGGTGACGTCCGAGCCCGACCGCATGACGGGCAGCCTCAACGTCGGTCCGCGGGTCATGATCACGCGCGCAGGACTGAAACGCACCGGACTGATCAGCCTCGGCAGCCGCGCCGCCGAGCGCTACCTATTCCGATTGCCGGCCGTTGGCGCGCCTTCCGTCGCCGACGTCCGCGCCGTATTGAAGAACAATTTCCCCGAAGCTACCATTGCCGATTACACCGAGACGCACCCCATCATCACTCGCGGACTCGACCGCGCTACCACTTTCCTCAGCCTCATCGGACTGATCGCGCTGGTGATCGGCGCCATGGGCGTGGGCAGCGCCATGCACGGCCACCTGCAGCATAAGCTCGATTCGATCGCCGTGATGAAGTGCATCGGCGCGCGCTCGGCGCAGGTGATCCGAATCTATACGGCGCAAACGCTGATACTCGGGTTGACTGGCGGCATCGCGGGCGCGGTGCTCGGCGTGGCCGTGGCGTCGTCTTTCCCCGCCATGATCTCGCGCTATTTCAGCATTCAGGCGTCGGCTGCGTGGGATGTTTGGCCCGCCGTGCAGGGCGTCGCGATCGCCTGCCTGGTTACTCTGCTGTTCACCCTGCCGCCGCTGCTCGGCATTCGCGCCATCCGTCCGGCCGAAGTCTTCCGTCGCGATATGGAGAGCGGCCGCGGCGCACGGCGCTTCTCCTGGCAGGTGCTGACGGTGCGGGTGGCGATCCTGCTGGGCACGGGCGCGGTCGCGGGCACGCTGACTGAAGGCAACTTCCGCGATGCGCTGCGCACCGGCACCATCTTCGCACTCGGGCTGACCATCGGACTCGTGCTGCTCTGGCTGGCCGCGTGGGTCGCGCTACGGGGCGTGCGCGCGGCACTGCGGCACGCTCCGGCAATGCTTGCCGGATCGGTGCGGCATGGCATCGCAAACCTCTACCGTCCGGGGAATCAGGCGCAGTCGGCAGTGGTCGCACTCGGCGTCGGCGTCATGTTCACGCTCACGGTGTTCCTGGTGCAGAACGCGCTGGTGCGGCAGATCCGCGGCAGCGCGCCTCCCGGCATGCCCAACGTTTTCCTGCTGGACATCCCCGGCCCGCAGCGCCAGACCGTGACCGATTTCATCCGCAGCCAACCCGGAGTTACACAGGCCCCCGACGTCGCCGAAGCGGTCGCCGCGCGCATCACCGCGGTCGACGGCGTACCCGTCGAGAATCTCGGCCTGCAGGATTTCGGGCGCCGCTTCCTCCGCACCCGCTCCGTCACCGAAATGGACGCCAAGCCGCCGGAGACCGATATCCTGAGCGGCGCCTGGTGGCAGCCCGGCGATCCCGCTCCGCAGGCGTGCGTGACCGAAGAGGTGGCGCGCGTTCTCCACCTGAAACCCGGGTCCGTGATCGATTGGGACATCTGGAAGCACCCCCTGCGTACGCGCGTGGCCTGCCTACAGCGCACCGAATCGATCCGCCTCAGCGCGCGCTTCGAGTTCATCTTCAGTCGCGGCCACCTCGCCAGTCTGCCGGCGATTTTCTATGGCAGCGCGCGCGTGCGGCCTGCCGATGTCGCCTCGCTGCAGCGCGTCATGTACCAACGCTTCCCGACCGTGACCGTGGTCAACATGGCGGACGTGATGCAGATCGTCCAAGACGTGGTGGAGCGCATCGCGATGGTGATCCGCTTTATCTCGGCGTTCACGATTCTGGCCGGCGCCGTGATGGTGGCGTCGAGCATCGCCGGCACGCGGTTCCGCCGGATGCGCGAAGTCGTGATCCTCAAAACACTGGGCGCTACCCGCGCGCGTATCGCGTGGATCTTCTCGGTGGAGTTCCTGGCGCTCGGCGGCATCGCGGGACTCATGGGCAGCCTGCTCGCATCGGGCTTCGCCGCGCTCGTGTTGAAGCGCCTGCTCGATATCGAATTCCACGTGGATGCCGTGTCGACCGTCACGACCGTGGTGCTTGCTGCACTCGTCGCCGCGGCCGCAGGGTGGGCCGCGAGCTTTCGACTATTAGGCCGGAAACCGCTGGAGATTCTGCGCGGCGAGTAGATTCACGCCGCCAGCTCGTCCTTCACTAATTAGCCGAATGCGGTGGGCAGGTAGTTGGGCGAACGTGGAGGCTGGACCGGTTGCGGATAGTCTACCCAACTCCATGCGGTCCAACCGAGTCGTTCCTTGCGCATGAGCGCGGCCAGATCGCGACCGAACGCGAGGTGCTCGCCGGTGCCGCCCCATTCGCCGATGAACACCGGCACGTCCGCGATACGGCTGAGCGCCTTGTGCCAGTCGCCACGCTTGCGATTGCCGTAAATATGCGCCGAGTACACGATATTCGGCCCATCCACCTGTACGTCGCGTAGATCGAAGGCCCAATCCACGCCGCCGCCCCAAGAGTGCTGCGGCCGCCGGCCGTGATATCATCGTTCGTTATCGGATGTCGAAATCGAAAGCCGACCGCGATCTGTATTCGGGCCTTATACGCCTGCACGTGCTGCATCACGCGGTGAAAGGTCCGATCTTCGGCCTGGGGATGATTGAAGAACTGGCGCGCCACGGATACCGCATCAGTCCCGGCAGCATGTATCCGCTGCTCCAGGCACTTGAAAAGAAGGGCTATCTGCGATCGACCGAACAACGCAACGGCAAGTCGCTCCGCCGCGTCTACCGGGCTACGGCGCAGGGTCGAACGGCACTCGCGGCAGCGAAGAATAAAGTACGTGAACTCTTCCATGAACTCATTGAAGGTGAGTAAGTCACTGTTTTTGATGTTCGCGGCCGCGGCCACGTGCCACTCGCAGGGCATGACGATCGGCCAAGCCGTGGAAGGCGCGCTCCGCAACTATCCTTCGATTCGCGTGTCGCAGGAGCAGATCAACGCGGCAGCCGCGCAAATTCAACTCGCTCGGACCGCATACCTGCCGCGCATCGACGTGCTGGCGCAGGCGAATCGCGCTAGCAGAAACAACGTCTTCGGGCTGCTCCTGCCGCAGAGCACGATCCCCTCGATGTCCGGCCCGGTGCTCGGGACTAATAACCTGGGGACAGCGTGGGGCAGCGCGATCGGAGGACTGGTCACCTGGGAGCCTTTCGATTTCGGCCTGCGGGAGGCGAACGTCAGCGCCGCAACGGCGGCCCGCGCCCAGCAGGAGGCGTCGCTGAAACGGACGCAGTTCGAAGTAGCCGTGGCCGCTGCCGATGCCTACGTCACGCTGATCGCGGCGCAGGAGACTGTCCGCGCCGCCCAAGCCGGAGTCGATCGCGCGGAGGTTCTCTCGCGCACCATCGGCGCACTGGTGAATACGCAGTTACGGCCCGGCGCCGATGTATCGCGCGCCGACGCTGAACTCGCCGCCGCACGCACCCAACTGATACAGGCGGGCCAGGCTGTTGAGGTCTCGCGCGCGAATCTCTCCCGCTTCGTCGGTACCGAGCCGGCGCAGATCGCGGTCTCCGCACCCAGGCTGCTGCAAGCGCCTCCGCAACCGCCGATGCCGGTAATGGATACCGCCGCGAATCCCCTCTCGGTGGAACAGAATGCGGTAATCGAGCAAGTAAGATCGCGACTCAAGATACTGGAGCGGTCTTACTTCCCCCGCTTCTACTTACAAGGCACGGCGTATGCCCGCGGCACGGGCGCCGAGGTCAGCGGCAATAATCTCGGAGGACTTAACGGCCTCGCGCCGACGACTCAGAATGTGGCGCTCGGACTTACCGTGACCTTTCCCGTGATGGACCGTGCGTCCATCCGCGCACGCGAGGCCGAGCAATCGGCGAACCTCCGCGCCGAGACGGCCCGCTACCAGCAGATCGCGACCGACTTGAAGGCGCGGTGGAATGCCGCCGTCGCGACGCTCGCGGGTGCCCGTAGTGTGGCTGCGAATACGCCGATTCAAGTGACGGCCGCGCGTGCCGCAACCGAGCAGGCGACTGCCCGGTACCAATCCGGATTGGGCAATATCGACGCGGTGGCGGAGGCGCAGCGACTGCTCGCGCAAGCCGAGATTGACGACGCCCTGGCTCGACTCGCGGTGTGGCGAGGGCTGCTGGGGATTGCAATCGCGGCTGGCGATCTTCAGCCGTTCCTGGCGGAGGCGAACCAATGATCTCGAAAGGTGAAACATGCGTTTCGTCTTAGGCGCGCTCAGCCGTCCGATTACCGTGGTCGTCGGCCTGATCGCGCTGGCGCTGGTGGCATTCATCGCCATACAACGAATGCCGGTGGATATTTTCCCGAAGGTCGGCGAGCCCGCGATTTACGTGGCGCAACCATACGGCGGCATGGATCCGGCGCAGATGGAAGGCTATCTTACTTACTATTACGAGTATCATTTCCTCTACATCACGGGGATCAGCCGCGTCGAAAGTAAAAGCATTCAGGGCGCCGCCCTGATGAAACTCATCTTCCATGACGGCACGGACATGGCGCAGGCGATGGGAGAAACGGTCGGGTATGTCAACCGCGCTCGCGCCTTCATGCCGCCGGGTACCGTTTCACCGTTTATCACCCGCTTCGATGCTGGCAGCGTCGCCGTCGGCCAACTCGTCTTCAGCAGCACAACCCACACCCAAGGCGAGTTACAGGACTTTGCGCTCAACCGCGTGCGGCCCCTGTTTGCGACCCTGCCCGGGGTCTCCGCTCCTCCGCCCTTCGGTGGAAACCAGCGCGCCATCGTGATCACGCTCGATCCTCGCAAACTTCAGCAATACGAGATCTCGCCGCAGGAGGCCATCTCCGCGGTCAGTAAGGCTACCCTCGTGATGCCGTCCGGCAACATGTGGACCGGCAATATCGAGCGCATTGCCAGGACCAACGCCGCGCTCGGCGGAAACCTCGCCGAACTGCTGAACGCGCCGATCCGGCCCGTGTCGGGGACGACCGTCTACCTGCGCGACATCGGCACGATCGAGAGCGGCACCGATGTCATCACCGCCTACGCGCATGTCAATGGCAAGCGGACGGTCTACATCCCGGTCACGAAGCGCGCCGATGCATCGACCCTCGCCGTGATCAATGCCGTCAAAGCGGCGATCCCCGATTTCAAGAAAGTGATCCCCAACGACGTCGATGTCAGCCTGCAGTTCGATCAATCGCCGTTCGTCACCAATTCGCTGCGCGGACTCATCTTCGAAGGCCTGCTGGGCGCGGCACTGACCGGCCTGATGGTGCTCATTTTTCTGCGCGACTGGCGCAGCGCCATTATCGTGATCATGAACATCCCGTTCGCCCTATTGAGCGCGGTGATTCTGTTGTGGGCCTTCGGCCAGAGCGTCAACATCATGACGCTCGGAGGCCTGGCGCTCGCGGTCGGCGTGCTCGTGGACGAAGCCACCGTCGAGATCGAGAACATCCACACGCAGATGCTGCCCGGCGTGAGCCGTGCACGCGCGGTCGTCGAGGCGTGCAGCCGGACGGCCATGGCGCGCCTGCTGTCGATGTTCTGCGTGCTCGCGGTGTTCGTTCCCTCCTTCTTTATGGTGGGCGCGGGCAAGCAACTCTTCGTCCCCCTGTCGCTCGCGGTCGCGTTCTCCATGATCGCGTCGTACCTGCTGTCGAGCAGCCTGGTGCCAGTCTTCTCGACTTGGCTGATGCGTGAAGCGCATCGCGGCGAGGAACACGAGGGCATCTTCGGGCATCTGCGCTCTTTCTACGAACGCTATCTCCGCGTGGTGCTGCGATTCCGCTGGCCACTGGCGCTGGTCTACCTCGCGGGCGCATTCGGGCTGCTCTATCTGCTGGCGCCCACGATCGGGACCGAGTTGTTTCCCGACGCCAATGCGCCCCTGCTGCGGCTCCGCCTGCGCGCTCCGGCCGGCACGCGCATCGAAGAGACTGAGCGTATCGTGCTGCATGCGCTCGACGTGATCAAGAAGGACGCGGGACCCGACAACGTGCTGGTCACCAGCGACTTCATGGGCGTGGTGCCCTCCAGCTATCCGGTCGACCTCATCCATCTATTCACTACCGGACCGCAGGAAGCCATCATCCAGATCGCCGTGAAGCCCGACACCCCACGCGGCGAGGCGCTGCGCGAGAGAATCCGCCACGACCTCAACCAGGAGCTGCCGGATTGCCGGCTCTCGTTCGAAGCCGCCGACATTGTGTCGCAGGTGATGAGCTTCGGATCGCCCACTCCTATCGAGGTGGCGGTGCAAGGTCCCAGTCTGGCCGACGACTACGCCTACGCGCAGAAGCTCCAGACCGCGCTGGCGAAACTGAGCTTCGTGCGCGACCTGCAGTTCGCGCAGGAGTACAACTACCCCACGCTGGACATCAATGTGAATCGCGAGCGCGCCGGCCAATTCGGTTTGACGATGGCCGACGTCGCCCGCTCTGTCGTGCCGGCCACTTCGTCTTCGCGCTTCACCGAGCCGAACTACTGGCGCGATCCGAATTC
>Ga0105240_10006926_pt1 | contig 16559 bp, 14 predicted proteins | sample KBSC54metaG_FD_80426 | JGI IMG/M metagenome (GOLD analysis project Ga0105240, IMG submission 80426) | Corn rhizosphere microbial communities from Kellogg Biological Station, Michigan, USA - KBS C5-4 metaG | ecosystem: Host-associated > Plants > Roots > Rhizosphere > Soil | place: Michigan, USA...
GAGGGTGACGACCGTGACCCGGTCGTGTTCAGCTTCGCGACGGTCGGCGACAACCGTCAGGATCTGAAGAGCCCGGACCCGACGGTCCTGCTCGCAGTCGATCCCAACACAGGCGAGGGCGGGCCGAGCCTCACCGGTACGCTGCTGCCGCAGGATAAGGAATACCTGCAGAATTCCCTGGCCTGGAACACCATTCAACAGGGAATCCAGTCTCAGAATCCCAACCTGCTGTTCTTCAACGGCGACATGATCTATGGCTACGGTCGGCCGTCATTGCCGGCGGCGTGGGCAAACGGTCAGCCGAACAGCTGGAAGACCTCCGAGACGGTCAGCCCCGATGCGTTCTTCGAGTATGTGCAATATGCGTACTGGCGCGGTTCGGTGTCGTCGCTGTTCACCACGGGTACCTACGTCATACCGGTTCCGGGTAATCACGAGACGCAGTGCAGCTCGACCGCCGCACCGTACAGCTCGACCGCACCCAACCCGAATTGCGACACGGCGGCTCAAGGCAACAAGACGGGCAAGACCGCCTATGCCGACAACGAGAATGCGTTTCGCTCCAACATGAGCGATCTCGTCAGCGATCTGGTGACCAACCTCCGCTTCTCCAAGGTTGTCGGTTACAACGCGCTGAACGTCTCCGGCATGACGCCGACGACGGCACCGATCGCCAGTGCCAACAACGGGCCCATCACCAGCAACCAGGATGAGCTCAGCTACTCCTTCGACATCCAGGCATCCCGCAAGCTGTTGCTGCACTTCGTGGTCATCAACACCGACCCGGCCGGTGCTGATTCGACGGCACCCGCGGATTGGCTGGCGGCGGATCTGGCAGCTGCGAAGGGCCGTGGCGCCGACAAGTTCTTTGTCTTCGGCCACAAGCCCGCGTTCACCTATAACTATGCAGCCGCTGCCGGCAGCACCATTGCGGCCGGCGGCCTGGACGCCAACCCGAACATCGCCTTGCGCGATGCGTTCTGGTCGACAATCACGAAGTACCATGCCACGTACTTCAGCGGCCACGAGCACATTCCGAATGTGCAGAAGTTCGCCGATCCGACCCATGTCAACCAGGGAACCGCGTACCAGGTCCTCGTGGGATCCGGTGGCTCGCCGTTCGATGACAAGCTGAACGGAACCTGCCCGAGCTGCACCGAGCCTGTGCTGACCAACCCCTACGATCGTTACTATGCGTGGGCGCTGGTTCAGGTGCACAAGAGCGGCAATGTCAGCCTGAACCTGTACGGCTTCAGCGATGACTTCGGGCCGATCGAGAAGCTGCGCAAGTACGATGTGGGCTCGCTGCAGTAACCGCTAACGCCAACGTCGTTGTTCTTCGACCGGCAGGTCGTAATTGTCCAACCACGTGGCGAGTCGATGAGTCTCTGCCACCGCGTCCACATCTGCCTTGATGATGTGACGCGGCGGCAGGGCAATCCCTCGATGCCGAAGCAAAGGAGCCAGCCGGCGCCAATGCAGCCCGTGACCGGGCTCCCCCTGCAAGCCGATCGCGACGACCGCATACCCGTGATGCGAGTATTCCTCGACCTGGTCGGCAATCACTGCGAGCAACAGGCTGTGGTCGCCTTGGCCGGGTAACTGCAGCACTCCGTAGCCGCTCGATTCAAACACGCTCAGGACATCGGGCAACGTCGTACGCGACGGATTCATGAGCGCATCGGGCGTCAGTGCTATCCGCCAGCCACGCACATCCGGGTTCATCGTCGGCCGTCCAGAAACTCATCCAGATCCCGACGCGAGCCGGCTTCATCGAACCGTCCCATATCCAACGCCCAGCCGGTCGCGGGAATGGGCGGCAGTCCCCGCCGAGCCAGCTCCGCCTCCAGCTCCTCGATCCAGATGCCCCGGCGCGGCACGATTTCCCAGTCGTCTTCCGGGTGGTTGGGTCGTCCACCCCAATCGCGTTGGGTTGATGTGAATCGGACGCCGGAGGAGGGGCTGCCGTCGAGCCCGATGAGAATGACCTCGTCGCCGTTACGGATATATCCCTCGATCAGCGGCGCGATGGCCTGTGCGAGCCTGCGGCAGTGAGCGCGGTAGACGGGCGTGTCATATTGCTCGTACACGGCCCACCAACGTCGCGCACCGGCAAACGCCAGCTCAGGGCAGGGCAATTGCTGCAGGGTGTATCCGCGACTGCGCAACGCTTCGACCACCGGACTGACCACTCCCGGGTAGCGAGCGCCCTCGCACACCTTGGCGTTCTGATTCAGCAGACAGTTAGCGACGAGGGCCACTTTTCGAGGCGACTTCTGCTCCATCAGGGAGGAGTCCAGCGGTACACGGCGCCGGGAAACGGCGGCTTCCACTGTTCAAACGCGCCGGTAATGAATACGGTGTTCTGGTGGAAGGCCACGTTGGTAACGTAAGGGCTCGGCACCGTAATCACCCTCACGAGTTTCTTGTTGTCGCCCACTACGAGCAGCCGGCCGGAGCCGTTCTGCGCGATGTAGTAGTTTCCGTCGGGACCGAGTTTTAGGCCGTCCGGCCCATTATAGGCGTCCGCTTTCGGTGTCGGCGGGATGAGATCCCGCAGCCGTGCCCACACTTGGCGCGCACTCAGCGCCCCGCCGGCATCGATCTGGAATGAGACTAAACGTCCCTCCAGCATCTCGGCCACCAGCAGATGCCGCCGGTCCGTAGTGAGCGTGAGTCCGTTGGGATAGTGGATCCCGCTCGCAACCCGGTTGAGGGTGGTTCCATCGGGCCGCAGGTAGAGCAGCTCGCCGGTGGCCGGCGCTTTCACATCGTATGCGCCGGAAGCTGAAAGATAGATTCCACCCTGGTCGTCCGCGGCGAAGTCGTTGGGTCCGGCGAAGGCCTTGCCGTTGCTGTCGGCGCGCAACTCCCTGACTTTCCTGCCGGCGGTGTCGATTTCCGCGAGGTAGTTGGCGTCATAGCAGGCGACCAGCAGATTGCGGCCGCGGGCGATCAGCCCGCTGGGGCCACAGCCGTCCTCGTGCCAGATGACTGTGGCGCCGGCGCCATCCCGGCTTTCGCCATCCGAGCTTTTTATGTTGCCGGCGGAATACTCCACATAGAGCAGCTTGCCGTCGTGCCACAGCGGGCCTTCCGGATAGTGGGCATCGCGATCGACGATACTGACCTGCCCAACGGCGGAAGTCGCAATCAGGGCCACGCAGCACGCCGCAAGGGATGTTAGCTGTTGGTGCAAGGTTAGGTGTTCTGCGCGGGTGGAGTGCAGGGAACACCGGTGCGTTCCGCGTGCGTTGACCGTTAGCGAGGCATGTGCTTTAGTGGTGAAAAGTATGCAGCGTGTGCAACCACCCTGCAACACGCGCCGGCAGCGGATCGCCTGGGCATTCAACAACGACTACCGGGGGTGCCCAAAGGATGAGCTCGAATAAGACCTGCGCGCGTGCCGTCGCAGCAATTTTGGCTGCACACGCGACTTCCGCGGCTTTCGCTGCGGCGCCTGCGGATGACACAGCCGCTGCCACTACCGGCATCACCGAAGTTGTCGTAACTGCACAAAGACGTAGCGAAAACGTTCAAGACGTACCGATTGCCATTCAGGCTTTCAGCGGCGACAACCTGCAGCAACTCAACGTTCAGAACTTCGACGACTTCGTGAAGTACCTGCCGAACGTGAATGCCTCGTCGACGGGCCCGGGCCAGTCGAACATCTACATGAGGGGTCTGAGCACCGGCAACCAGGGCATCCAGTCCGGCGGCTCCATCAACGGCTTCCCGAATGTCGCGATCTACCTGGACGACCAGTCCGGGCAGTTGCCGGGACGCAACTTGGATATCTACGCCGCGGACCTGGAGCGCGTGGAGGTGCTGGAAGGTCCACAAGGCACGCTGTTCGGTGCCGGCGCCCAGGCAGGCGTCATCCGCTACATCACCAACAAGCCCAAGCTCAACAAGACCGAGGCGAATTTCACGGGTGGTTACAGCGTCACCGCGGGTGGCGATCCGAACAGCGAGTTGACGGCGGTTCTGAATCTGCCCCTCATCACGGATACTCTCGCGGTGCGTGCGGTGGTCTATGACGATCAACGCGGCGGCTATATCAACAACGTCCCCGGGACCTTCACTCGCAAGGCGAGCGATTTCGGCATTCATTACGCGAACTATCCCGACGGCTGCGGCGATCCGAGCTTGCCGTGCCAGGTGCCCCCGAGCGCCGCTTCAATCAGCAACTCCAACATTGCAGCGCGGGCGATCAATCCGGTGACCTACAAGGGCCTGCGCGGCTCGGTCCTGTGGGAGATCAACGACGATTGGAATGCCCTGATTGCGCAAAGTTATCAGGACATGGATGCCGAAGGCGTGTTCTATCAGATGCCGCGCAGCTCGGACGGCGACCCGTTGCCCAAGCAATCGGTCACGCTGTTCAACAATTCCTTCAGCAAGGACAAGTTCGAAAACACGGCCTGGACCCTCAACGGCAAGCTGGGCCCGCTCAAGGGCGTGTACACGGGCGCCTACCTGATCCGCAACATCGATGCGATCCAGGACTACACCAACTACGCACGCGGATTTTACGCCGACTACTATCAATGCCACGGTGCCGAGCCTGCCAACGGCCTGCAGTCGACCTGCTATTCACCGGCAACCGTCTGGAACGAGCACGAGCACAACACCCACCAGAGTCACGAATTCCGCCTGAGCACGCCGGATGACTGGCGGCTGCGCGGTATCGTCGGCGCCTTCTATGAGAAGGTGAAGATCGAGGACCAGCTCAACTGGCTGTACAAGACTCTGCCGCCCTGTACTGACACGGTGACCGTCGGCTGCATGACGCAGGTCGCCACGGCTCCCGGCTCGACCGTGACGGACCCGGGTATCCGCAACGAGAATGTCGCATTCTTCAATGATGTGACGCGCGGTTACAATCAGACCGCGTTTTTCGCCTCGGTCGACTTCGATATCGTTCCGAAAGTGTTGACGGTGACCGCCGGCACGCGCCACTTCAAGTTCGACAACTTCGAGAAGGGCTCGGTCGTGGGCAGCTTCGGCTGTTATGAGGCGGGCCCGGCACCGTGCCTGGCATCCGCGACCAATATCGATGACGAGCACTTGAGCAACTCGCAGAAAGGCTTCCGCAGCCGCGCGAACGTCACCTGGCACGTCTTCCCGGATGCGCTGGTCTACTACACCTGGTCGCAGGGGTTCAGGCCCGGTGCTTTCAATCGAAGCTCCGGGTGTTACGTTCCGGACGGTAACGGGATCCCCCAGTACTGCTCGCCGCTGTCCTTCGTGTCCGATGACCTGACCAACAACGAGCTCGGCTGGAAGACCGAGTTCTTCGACCACCGCCTGCAGTTCAATGGCGCTATCTACCAGGAAACCTGGGACAATGTGCAAGTTGCGTTCTTCGACCCGGGTGTGCTGGGCAACGTTGGTTTCGGCGCGAACGGCCCCAATTACCGGATCCGCGGCCTCGAGACTTCGATCATTGCGGCCGTGCTGCCGGGTCTCACCGTACAAGGCTCAGCGTCGTTCAATCACAGTGAGCAGACCAACTCACCGTTCCTGATCGCCAACAACCCGGATCTGCTCGCGAACCCGACCAGCGCGGCCGAATTCGGCAAGCCCATCCTGAGCGTCAACAATCCGTATGGACCGGTCGGCGGCCCGAGTGCGAACTCGCCACCAACCCAGTGGAACATCCGGGCGCGCTACGCGTGGACAATGCTGGACTACAACGCGTTTGTGCAGTTTGGTGCTACGCATACATCGCATTCGTATACGCAGTCGAGCTCAAATCCGTCGTTTGCTGACGGCGACAACGTGAGCACGACGCTGTTGCGCTTTGAAAACCCGCCGATCACGCAGTTCGATGCGTCGGCCGGCGTCGCCAGGGACTCCTGGTCCGTCGACCTGTATGCTGACAACCTGACGAACGTGATCAAGAGCACTTTCACATCGACCAATCAGTTCGTACTGGCGGAAACCATCACGCGGCCGCGCGTGCTCGGGATCAGGATCGGCTACAAGTTCTTCTGATGAGCAATTCGGGAATGGCCTCCCCGGTCGTGCGCTGGTACGTGCTGGCCGTGACGTGTCTCATCTACACGATCAACATCGCCGACCGGTATGTAGTGTCGACGGTGCTCGAGCCCATCCGCATGGAGCTGCACCTGAGCGACAAGGGCGTCGGTTTCCTGACCGGCGTTCCGCTCGGGTTGTTCTATGTGACGCTCGGGATTCCGATCTCATGGCTCGCGGATCGTTCGAACCGCCGCAATATTCTCGGCGTCTGCGTGATCATCTGGTCGGGCTTCACGGCGCTGTGCGGACGCTCGCAGACGTACCTGCAGTTCCTGCTCGCCCGGATTGGTGTCGGGACGGGAGAGGCGGGCGGTACGCCGACATCCAATTCTCTACTGGCTGATTATTTCCCGCCTGAGCGGCGCCCCATGGCGTTTACGGTCTTCGCGCTTGGCGCTCCGTTGGGTGCCTGGCTGGGTGCCGACATCGCCGGTGCAGTCGCCAACGCCTATGGTTGGCGCGCTTCCTTTCTGGCTCTGGGCGTGCCGGGACTGCTCGTCGGCTTGCTCGTGTTGCTGACGATCCGGGAGCCTGTCCGTGGCGGGCTCGATGCCGGTTCAACGCCGCAGCGCGCCTCGATGGCGGAGTCACTGCGTTTTCTGTGGAAGCAGAAGGCTGCTTTCCACGTCATCATGGGCAGTGGCGTGTGCTCGCTTTGGGGTTGGGGATTGATCTGGTGGACGCCGACCTTTCTCATGCGAGCCTACGGGCTCAATGTGGGTGAGGCGGGCGCAGTCACCGGGAATATCCATCTCGTCGCCGGTGTGGTCGCCAGCATCGGCACGGCCTGGCTGTTTTCGCGGCCGTTCATGTTGGACGCGCGCCGTGTCTGCTGGGTCCTGGCTGCCGGGGTCGCTCTGGCAACGATTCCGTCCTTTATCGCGTACTGGACCGACTCTCTGGCCGTCGCCCGGATCATGTTCTGGCTGTTTATCCCAGCCATCTACTTTTACATCGGCCCCTGCATGGCCCTCGTGCAGAACACCGCCGCCTGCCATATGCGGACCGTATTCTCAGCCTGGTCGGGGCTGTGCGGGAACGTTTTCAACCTGATTGTGGCACCGCAACTGGTGGGTATTCTGAGCGATGCGTACGCGGGCGGGCATGCGACCGATGCCGCTTCCCTGCGATTCGCTCTGCTGCTCCTGGCCCCCACCGGCTTCTGGGCGGCGTACCATCTGTATGCGGCGAGTCGCACGGTCATTCAGGACCAGACGACCGCCAGCAATTACGTAGGAATGCCGGCCCTATGAAGCTTTTGATGTTGGCCTTGCAGGCTGCGATGGCCTTGCAGGCTGCGATACCTGCGATTTCAGTCCTGAACCCGGACGCCCACTTCCCGGAAGGCCCGATCTGGCACGACGGCAAGTTGTACTATGTCGAATATGATCGCAACACCGTCACCGTGTGGGACGGCAAGAGCAACCAGGTGTTTGCGACCCTGAAGGGTTGCGGGCCTTCGGCGGTCATCCGGACGCCGCGCGGGGAATATCTCACCACTTGTTACGACAACGGGACGATTGGGCGCATCGCTGCCGACGGCAAACTGCTGCCGGCCTGGGACCACGACAAGGCGGGCCACAAGTTTGTCGGTCCCAACGACTTCGCTCTGGACCACGCCGGGGGGATCTACTTCACCTGCTCAGGCGAGCCTGGGAAGCCCGGCAATTCCAACGTGTTCTATATCGCCGCGGACGGCACCATCACCCTGGCTGCGCCCGACATGCACAATGCCAATGGTATTGCGCTGTCGCTCGACGGTAAGACGCTGTACGTCATCGAGACTGACAAGAACCGCCTGCTGCGTTTCAAGGTAGACGGGGCAGGGCGGTTGGCCGACCGGCAGATTTTCCTGAATATGGATGATCTGACGCACCATGTCGGGCACATCTACCCCGATGGGGTGAAGATCGACTCGCATGGGCTGCTGTATGTGGGTCAGAACCCGAAAGAGCCCCAGGCGCCGCTGGCCGGAACCATCTTTGTCGTCAACTCCGACGGCAAACTGTTGCGCACCCTCAAACTACCGTCTCCGGGTGTTCCCAACTTCACCTTCAGCCCCGATGAGAAGACCTTGTACGTCACGGCCGTCGACCAACTCGACAAGCCGCCGTATCACGGGAAAATCTACTCAATTGCCAACGAGTGATACGGTGTCACCTGGCCAGCCAACCGCCGTCGACGACGAGATTTGCGCCTGTGATGTAGGTGGCGCGGTTGCTTCCGAGGAACACGGCTGCATTCGCGATGTCCTGAGGTTTGCCCAGTCGCGGCCACGGCGTCCGGCGGCGCGCGTTTTCCACCAGCGCCGGATCTTGTCCCACACCCGGCCGGCCGGTCTGGATTTTGCCGGGCGAAATGCTGTTGCAGATGATCAGCTGCTCGGCGTAGTCGCAGGCGATCTGGCGGGTAATGTAGATCGCGCCGGCTTTGCTGACACCGTAGGGTGTTTCACCCGGACACGTCACGATTCCCTGTTGAGATCCGAGGTTGATGATCCGGCCGCGCGCTTCATCCCGCGGCTCCTGTCCGATCATTTGTTGAACCGCACGCTTGCAGCCGTAAAACATGCCCGTGAGATTGACGCGCATGACGGTCTCCCATTGGGCATCAGTCGTCTCGAGGAGAGCCGTACCGGAGGAGATTGCGGCGTTGTTGATCATCACATCGAGGCGCCCATAACGCGCTACCGTCGCTGTGATCAGCCGATCGACCTGATCCCACTGCCCGACATCCACCTGCTCGAAAAATGCCTCGCCGCCGGCGGCGCGGATGAGCTCAGCCGTCGGCTTGCCGCCTTCGAGGGGCTCGGTGGTTACATCGGCGAGCGCAACCTTCGCGCCTTCCTGAGCGTAGGTCAGGGCGATGGCGCGGCCGATGCCGGAGCTGGCCCCGGTCACGACGGCGACGGTTCCCGCGAGCAGCTTGGACATGTCGAATCCTCTGTTGGCGTACCGACATCATGACACAGGTTGATCTGGATCTGGCTGGGTCGTTGTTCGCTCAACTCGATCAGGCAACGAGGCGTGGGCGCGGAATTGTGCGCGACAGCTATGGGGATGGCGAGCAGGCAGCGCATGACATCATGCGGGCTGCCGCCGCGAGCCTCGGGCTCGAGATCTCGATCGATGCGATCGGCAATCTCACGATGACGCTGCCGGGGAAGAATCGGCATGCGCCTCGCATCCTCATTGGTTCACATCTCGACAGTGTCCCGCAGGGAGGTAACTTCGATGGTGCCGCGGGCGTTGTGGCTGGTCTGTGTACCTTGTCTGCGCTGCGCCAGTCCGGGTTTGTTCCCGACTACGATATCGGAGTGATGGGGATACGCGCTGAGGAGTCCTCGTGGTTCGATGTTTCCTACCTCGGGAGCGAGGGCGCGTTCGGATTGTTGGATCCAGCCTGTTTGTCCGTGCGGCGCTCGGACAATGGCCGCACGCTGGAAGAGACGCTCATGGCTCGCGGCTTCGATCCAACGGCGATTGCGCAACGGCGCCGGTTGCTACAGCCTGAGCAGATCCGTGCGTACTTGGAGCTGCACATTGAGCAGGGGCCGCGGCTGATGGCCGAGGGGTTGCCGGCGGCGGTGGTTACGGGCATACGAGGTTGCAAAAGGTTTCGCAATGCCCGGTGTTTGGGGGAGTATGGGCATTCCGGTGCGCTGCCTCGCTCGCTGAGGCAGGATGCCGTGGCTGCGACCGTTGCGTTGCTACATCACATGGAAGGCGTTTGGGATCGCGTGGAAGCGCAGGGAGCCGATTTGTTGATTACGAACGGTGAGCTGTTTACCAACCCAGCGGAGCATGCGCCGAGCAAGGTTGCGGGTGAAACCCGCTTTGTGATCGACCTGCGCAGCCTGTCCACGGATGTGATGAATTCAGTCGCCGCTGAAGCGCGGCGCGCTGCCGAGGAAATCGGTGATGCCTACCGAGTCAAATTCGACCTCGGCGCCGCCACGGATTCGCCGCCGGCCATGATGGATGCGCGCTTGAGGAGTTGCCTGATGGGCTTGCTCGACCGGCCACTGGAAATGCCGAGCGGGGCAGGGCACGACGCCGCGGTGTTCGCCGAGTTGGGGATTCCCTCTGCGATGATTTTCGTACGGAATGATCATGGCAGCCACAACCCCGGGGAAACCATGTCCCTCGACGACTTCGCCGTCGGCACCCAGGCCATGATCGACATGCTCCGGCAGTTCCCGCTATGACCATCGGAATTGCATTCGGCACTGCGCCGACAGGTGCGCCGCTATGACACTCCTTGTCACCGGCGGTACAGGGTTCGTCATGAGCGTGCTTGCTCACCATTGGCTGGAGAGCCAGCCCACGGCACGAGCTGTCATTCTCGACGCGGCTCCGATGGACGCAGCCGCCACGCGCTATTTCGCCCCCGTCGCCGATCGACTGTCCACCATCGTCGCCGACGTCACCAAGCCCGACACCTGGCGTGACGCCCTGGCCAAACACAACATTACCCATGTTGTGCACGGCGCCACTATCACCCCCATATCGCGCGGCACAGCCCGCGAAGCAAAGCGTGAGCCCGAGGCCGAAAATCCCGGCCGCATCGTCGAAGTGAACCTCATGGGCACAGTCGCCTTGCTCGACTGGGCCCGCACCGTGCCAGCTCTGCACCGCTTCATTTACGTCAGCTCCGGCGCCGTCTACAAACACCACGGCCCGGATCGCCCAGGCGAGCCCCTCCCGGAAGACGGCTACGTGATGCCGCGCACTCTCTACGGCGTCTCCAAACTAGCCTCAGAGCTGGTCACCGAGCGTTATGGCGAGCTGTTCGGAATGTCAACAACTTCAGTGAGACTGGCATCCGTCTACGGCACAATGGACCGCCCCACAGCCAGCCGCACATTCCGGCACGGCCCCAACAAAGTCGCTCATATGGCCGTCGAAGGTGTGAAGCACCTGCGTGTCAACACGCTCGACGCTGTTGGTGACTATATCCACGCCGAGGATGTCGCCACCGCGATCATCTCCCTGCTGCGATTACCCGCAGTGCGCTACAGCACCTACAACATCGCAGTCGGACAGACCACCCGCCTGGGCGACCTGATCAGCTGGGTAACCGAAAAATACCCTGAATTCCAGGCCGAAATCACCAGCGCGGAGGATGCTGACATCGTGCAGGATCCCACCCGCGTCGACGGCATGTGGGGCGCCTACGATATCTCTCGGCTCAGTGCCGAAACAGGCTGGAGGCCACGGCCGGTCAAGGAAGCCTTCCAGGCCTACATGGACTGGATTGCGAAGGAATCCCACTCATGAATTACCCCCGGGACTTGACCGGATACGCCGGCTCCCCACCCAATCCCCACTGGCCTGACAACGCACAGATCGCCGTCTCCGTGGTTCTGAACTACGAAGAGGGCGGCGAATACAACATCCTGCATGGCGACGCGCATTCCGAATACGTCCTGACCGACGTGGGGGGTGAACCACTACCGAATGCGCGAAATCTCAATGTCGAATCCAATTTCGAATATGGCAGCCGGGTGGGCTTCTGGGAAATCATGCGGATTCTGCGCCACCGGCGTGTGCCGACGACTGTCTACGCGGTGGGTATGGCGCTCGAGCGCAACCCTGCGGCGGTAGCAGAGATCAAAGACAGTGGCTTCGAGGTTGCGTGTCATGGCTACCGGTGGATCGACTATCAGTCAGTTCCTGAAGACATCGAGCGCGCAGATATTGCCCGCAATGTCGACGTTATAACCAGGCTCATCGGCAAGCGGCCGGTGGGTTGGTATACCGGTCGACCCAGCGCCAACACGCGCCGGCTCGTCACCGAGCTGGGTGGATTCCTGTACGACAGCGATGCGTACAACGATGACCTCCCTTACTGGACGCCGGTGGGCGCCGGCCATCAACTCATCATTCCATACACGTTCGATTGCAATGACAGCCGCATGCAGCGGGGCGGCGACATCGCCGCGGGGGAGGACTTTTTCCGTTACTGCGCGGATGCATTCAACTGGCTCTACCGACGCGGTGGTGAGGGTAGCCCGCGGATGATGAGTATCGGCTTGCATGGGCGCATCATCGGGCGCCCTGGTCGAATCGGCGCACTCGAGCGGCTGCTCGACCACATCCAACGGCACGACGGTGTTTGGATGGCTGATCGCGCCTCAATCGCGCGACACTGGCGAGGGAAGTACCCCGCGCCATCAGGCGCTGGCGCCGGTGTCGGCGCGCCTGCACGAACCGTGATGTGAGGGCAGCATGAACTACGTACGCTTCGGGCGGACCGGGCTCCAAGTTTCTCAACTGTGCCTGGGCACCATGTCCATGGGCAGTTCCGCCTGGAAAGGCTGGGTGTTGGACGAGTCCGACTCGATTCCCATCCTGCGTCGCGCGGTAGACCTGGGAATCAACTTCTTCGACATGGCCGACTGGTACTCCACCGGCCGCAACGAGGAAGTGGTCGCGCGCAACGTCCTCAAAATGAAGCCGCGCGAGCAGCTCGTGCTGGCCACCAAAGTGTTTTACCCGATGAGCAGCGACCCGAACGACCAGGGCTTGTCGCGCAAGCACATTCTCGCCTCCATCGACCGGTCGCTGTCACGCATGGGCACGGACTATGCTGATCTGTACGTAATTCATGCGTTCGATGCCGCTACACCTGTCGAAGAGACAATGGAGGCACTGAACGACACGGTTCGTGCCGGCAAGGTGCGCTACTTAGGCGCATCAACCATGTATGCCTGGCAGTTCGCCAAGATGAACCACGTCGCTGCAATGAACGGTTGGGCGCAGTTCATCAACATGCAGTGCCAGTACAACGTGCTCTACCGAGAAGAAGAGCGGGAAATGATTCCCTACTGTCGGGACCAGGGCATTGCGGTGACGACGTTCAGTCCGCTGGCGCGGGGATTCGTTGCGCGCGAAACCAACGGCGCCACTGCGCGCACCGCGCATGATGCGTTTCAGGACTTCTACGGTGACGACATCGACCGGGAGATTGCCCGCCGCGTCCGCGAGGTCGCAACCCGGCGTGGCGTGAGCCCGGCGCATATTGCTATGGCCTGGGTTGCCGGCAACCCCAATGCCAACATCCCGATCGTAGGCGCCGCGAAGACCTCGCATATCGAGGTAGCAGTCGAGGCGTTATCCCTGCAGCTGGACGCAACCGACCGCAACTATCTAGAAGAGCCCTACCGCCCCCGCGACGAAATCCACGACCAGCGAGCTATTCGACGGCCCCGCGCGCTTGCCCCGCAGTAAACGACGTCAACCTGCACTCGAGCGCGCCAGCCCCGGCGGCACCGACTAGCCCATCAGCCAGGGGCTGTTCTCCCGCACCTCAATCAACGTCGGCCGATCCGCAATCAACGCATCCCGCAACGCCTGTCCCAAGTCCGCAGCGCTGGCAGGCCGTGTCGCATGACACCCCAAACTCTGCGCCAACCGCACGAAATCCGGACTGCGGGGCTCCACCCCAATGCGCGGCACCTGCTGTGCATCCATCTGATCCACAATCGCCTTCAGCGCATCGTTGTTCCAGACGATCACCGGCAGCGCCAGCCGTTCTTCAGCTGCAGTGGCAAGCTCGTTGACGGTAAACATGAACCCACCGTCACCCGCCACAGCAATCACAGGCCGATCCGGCGCCCCGATCTTGGCCCCAATGGCCATCGGCAGCCCAACACCCAGCGCGCAGTACGTACCGGAGTAGTACCAGCACTTTTCCGTCTCCATGGGCATCGCATAACTGCCGGTGTAAACAATCTGCGAAGCATCTCCCATCACGATTGCATCCGCCGGCAGGGCAGACCGGACGATTTTCCACACTCGCGCATGCTGCTTCTCGACATCGGTCATGGCCGCAGCGTTGGCCGCGAGAACTTCCCGTACTCGCGCCTCACCCTGAGACCGCTGCGACAAAACCTTCCGGCTGTCTAACGCAGTCGCCAATGCGCGCATGGCCGGCCGCGCATCCGCTTGTATTCCCACCACAGCCGCATACTTCGACGCCAATTGAACCGGATCGATGTCAATCCGAATGATGTCGCCCGGAATATCGAGGTGATGCAGGAAAGTATCACCGGGCGCCACTTCCGTGCCGACCAGCAACACCACGTCAGCCTGGCCCAACGCCTGTTGACTCGGCGCCTGCACAATCGAAGCGCCCAGAGACAAAGGATGAGATTCCGGCAGGATCCCCTTGCCCGCATTAGTCGAAAGCACCGGCGCGCCAAGGCGCTCTGCAATTGCAGTGAGTGCCTCGCGCGTGCCCGCCGCACCTCCGCCAACCAGGATCAACGGCCGCGCAGAGCGCGCAAGCCGGTCCGCAGCCTCATCAATTGCCGCCGGATCCGGCATCGGCAGCGAAGGCGAGCGACGAATTTTCCATTCAGCTGCGACGCGCTCGGGAAGCACGTCGCGCGGCAGAGAAAGATGAACCGGGCGCGGGCGCGTCCCCCGGAACACCGCGTATGCCCGACCAACCAACTCCGGAAGCTCTTCCGGATATCGAACCATCGAGCTGAATGCCGTAAATCCAGCCGTCACAGCGGCCTGGTCATCGAGCTCATGGATCGCGCCCCAGCCCTTGCCATGCGAGCGCGTAACCGTGCCCCCGGACAGCACCAGCATCGGTTGTGAGTCGCAATAGGCCTGCGCGATTCCAGTCGCTGCGTTCGTGACCCCTGGGCCCGCGATGATCGTGCAAACCCCGGGTTTCCCGCTGGAGCGGGCATAGCCGTCGGCCATGAGGCTCGCGCCTTGCTCGTTGCGACATTGCACGTGACGAATGCCTGCGCGCGCGATGCCGCGGTACAGCTCGACAGTCATCGTTCCCGCCATGCCGAAGACGGTATCGACCTCATAAGCGGCGAGTAACTTCATCACAGCTTCGCCGCAGGACATCGCTTCCACGTGGTTCCCCATATTTTTTATGATTGGCACTGGTGGCCGATTGTTGCGTGAGAGACGTTATCACACGCTGGAGGAACATCATGAACCAACGTGAGCTTTACGAGCGTTTCCGCGCCCTTCATGAACGCAAGGGCGGCTTTATCATGCCGAATGCCTGGGATGGCGCTTCGGCCCTGATTCTGAAACGCGCTGGTTTTCAGGCTATAGGGACGTCATCGGCGGCGCTTGCATTTGCGCTTGGGCGGCCCGACGGCCGGCACGCCGTGTCTCGCGAGGAGCACATCGACAATGCCGTCCTGATGGGGCGCCTGACCAATCTACCCATCAATGGCGACTTTGAAGACGGCTATGGCAAAACCGCCGACGATGTGGCAGCGACAGTGGAGGCCGCGATTGCTGCGGGACTTGCGGGCATCGGGATCGAGGACACCAGCGGCGATTCCAAGGACCCGATACGCAAGTTCGACGACGCTGTTGAGCGAGTGCGGCGAGCGGCGCAAGCCGCGAAGGGTCGCATCATGTTGACCGGCCGCTGTGACAACTTCATTCAGGGCCGACCGGACTTGCAGGACACGATCAAACGCCTCGTAGCATTTGCTGAAGTGGGCGCCGATGTATTGTATGCGCCCTACCCGGGGGAGTTGAGCGCAATCAAAGAGATCGTCGCGGCCGTGGCTCCGAAGCCAGTCAACGTGCTGGTGGGCCCATCGAGTGGTCCGATCCCCTGGGCTGAGCTGCAGAAAACCGGTGCGAAGCGCATCAGTCTGGGCTCGTCGCTCTACAGCCGATTGATGGGCGATCTGCACGAGGCTGCAACTCAGCTGGCTGCAGGCGATCTCGCGTCTGCTACCGCGGGTGGTATGCCCTACGGAGAGCTCACGCAGCTCGTCAGTCCGGCGTAAGCGCTCCGCCCGAAAGTTGATACTGCGGAGTCGGCGCCGGCTCCAGGTAGGCAGCGAGCCGCAGCCTGAAGCCGGCCTCGGCATCCACAACGGTCATCACTTCCTCGGCGGAGACTTCCAGGTCGGCCGCCGAGATCGGGCTCGCGAGCCGGTACTTGATGGCGATGGCCCGGCGCATGTTCGTCCACCATTGCTCATTCGCGTGCCATTGCGTATCGAGGTTGCACACGTAATCCAACAGTCCGAATCCCAGCCGCACCGCTTTCTCGAGCGGCGTCATGTCCCCCTCGCCGATGAACTGCCGCTCGTCGATATCGTACTGAAGTTGAGCCATCGCCCACTGTCGCATGCAGGTCGCGACGCTTGCGATGCATGCGAACGCGACATTCACGTAGGTGCGCGCGGCAGTACCGTCGTAGACGTAGTTGCCCTCCGCATCGGGATTTTCCATACTCTCCTGCAGCGGTGCGAAGCTGGTGTTGAGATCGCCACTGAGCACTTCGAACACGGCGCCGAGGTCGATGGGTTCCTGTTGAGAGTCTGTTGAGTGCATGTCGAACCGCCAAGCTGGGACGGTGCCGTGACGCATCGCCGCAAGGTTAAATTGAAGTCGGACTCGATAGTACCAGCAGTGAGACTTTCGGCTTGGAAGCTGTTAGCGTTGTCGTGAGCGGCAGACGAGTCTATTGTCGAGTTCCCGCTACCCCATTAAGAACTGCGGCGCGGA
>Ga0105240_10006929_pt1 | contig 16555 bp, 14 predicted proteins | sample KBSC54metaG_FD_80426 | JGI IMG/M metagenome (GOLD analysis project Ga0105240, IMG submission 80426) | Corn rhizosphere microbial communities from Kellogg Biological Station, Michigan, USA - KBS C5-4 metaG | ecosystem: Host-associated > Plants > Roots > Rhizosphere > Soil | place: Michigan, USA...
CCGCGCCCGCTTTGCCAGCAGGCGTGAGCCCGCGGCGAGCGCAAGTGCAAGCGCCAGCAGAGCGCCGCCGACGATCCACGCCGCCAGCGGGATGACGCTGACGATCTTGGTGATGGTCTGCACGATCGGCGGTGACGGGCCGGCGGAGCTTGTGGGGCGGGCGCCGTGTGACGCCGAGCGCGTGCCCGAGCCCGCGCCGGACGCCGCGCCGGCAGCCAGTGGCGCCGTCGCCAAAGCCCTCGTCAGCGTCGCCGGTGTGGCCGCGCGAGAGCCGCCTGTGCGGCGTCCATGCCCTCGCCTGCCGCGAACACGCGAGGCGGGCTGAGAGCGAGAGGGGCTCGCGGCCGGAGCCTGAGCCGGAGCCTGAGGAGCGCTCTGTGCGAGCGGCGAAGTCGTCGCCACCACAGCACCGGCAGGTGCGCTGGTCGTGACAGCGGGCGGTGGCGCAGACACCGGTGCCACGGAAGCGACAGTGGAGGCGCCGGCCGAGGAGCCCTGGGAGCCGGCAGCCGAGCTCGTCTGCGCCCGCGACTGCCTGCCTCGCGCCCGCGGCGCGGCGCTTGCGTCACTCGACTGGCCGCTCGATTCGCCGGCGTTCCCTTCGCCGGAGCCCTGCCTGCCCTGACCACCGCCGTGGTGGCCTTGGCCGTGCCCTTGGTCGGGTTCGCCTGCTCCGTTTGCCGTTCCGCCGCCAGAGCCATGACCGCGAGCCTCGCCGCCGTGGCCTTGACCGTGACCGGAGTCGCCTCCGGTTTCCTTGCCGTGGCCGTGGGTTGTGATGGGGTTGGAGCTGCCATCGTGACCGCCGCTTTGGCCACTGGATCCGCCCTGCACGGGAGGGGTGGCCTGCGTCGAGCCCGAGCCTTCATGACCTCGGCCGTCGTGACTTTCACGCGCGGCGCCCCCCTGGCTCGAGCCGCCTCCGTGGTCTTGACTACCGTGGTCGGGCTTGGCGACCGCGATCGACACGCAGCTGAGCGCGAGGGTGCCGCAACCGGCAAGAGCCGTCAAGCGCAGGCGCTTTGGCCATGAGCGCTTTTGCACCTTGCGCAGCATGGGGATCGCCTCAGCCGGCCTGTGCGACCTGGGAGCGGACGTGCACGAGCGCCTCATCCAGCGTCGGGAAGATCGCAAATGCGCTGTCGATCCCTGAGAACTCGAAGATCTGCAGCACGTTCTCGCTCGTGCAGACGATCGCCAACCGCGCGTCGACGGCGAGCTTGCGCTGCACCCCGACAAGCACGCCGAGCGCCGTCGAGTCCATGAAGGTGACGCGCGAGAGGTCGGCTACGACCCGGCCACCATCGCCCTGGAGAGAGTCCAGCAGCATCCACTTCAGCCGCGGCGCCGTCGAAAGGTCGAGCTCGCCCTCGACCGAGATCACGCTCGTGCGCTCGTCCAGCTCCCTGCTATAGACCGCGAACGGGGCCATGGAGGCCTGGGACGCGGAAATGTCGCTTCGTTTGAGCATCGGCAACCCTCGCTGCTCGCGGTTTCGCGCATCGTCCCCACGCGCGCGTATGGAGTGCGATTCGGCTTATTGCTCAGCGACCCTCAGTAGTCAGCCGAGAGACCGAACAGACGTCCATTTTTTGGGACCCATCACCCGCCGCTCGGGCCTGCTCACCGGAGAAGTGCGACTGCTCGCTCACAGCTCAAGCGCAGGCAACGACGACACGCGTATTCTCGTGCGGCGATGTCGCAAGAGCTTTGGTCCGCCGTCGACGGCTACATCTGTGAGCGCCTGCTCGAGCCTGACCCTGTCTTGGAGGCGGCGGTGGCGGCAAGCGAGCTGGCCGGAATGCCGCCCATCGCGGTCACCGCCAACCAGGGGAAGCTGCTGGAACTGCTCGTGCGCATCCACGGGGCGCGGCGCGTGCTCGAGTTGGGAACGCTTGGTGGCTACAGCACGATCTGGCTCGCGCGTGGGCTGGCCGAGGGCGGACGAGCAGTGACGCTCGAGCTAAATGCGGGCTATGCGGCAGTGGCCAAGGCCAACATCGCGCGCGCCGGGCTCGCCGACGTCGTTGATCTCCGCGTCGGGCCAGCGCTCGAGACGCTTGCGGCGATGCACGCAGCGGGCGAGGAGGCGTTTGACCTGATCTTCATCGATGCGGACAAGCAGAACTACCCCGGTTATCTGGAGTGGTCACTGAGGCTCTCGCGCCGGGGGACGGTGTTGATTGGTGACAACGTTGTCCGCTCGGGCGGAATCGTCGATCCGGAGAACAAGGACGGTGTGGTGGAAGGAGTGCGGCGGTTCTATGAGCTGCTCGCCGAAGAGCCTCGAGTCGAGGCGACCGCGGTCCAGACGGTTGGGGACAAGGGGCACGACGGGTTTGCGCTGGGGGTTGTGACGGGCACGCGAGCATCGTCGCGATCGCGTTCGGCGCGGTGCTGACCTTCTTCACGTTCCCGCGCAGGGACCGGGAGCGGAAGCTGCTGGACGGCTACCGGACGCAGGACTTATCCTGCTCGTCTCTGCGATTCGCAGCCTGTCACACCGACTTCGAGGAGGATGACCGTGCCGCCCAAGCATCCGACCGCCGGCCAGCACGACGACCCCGTCCCGCCCGACCTCAGCGGTAGGCGCATCGCGAAGCTCGAGAGCGCCTACGGCAACCGCTTCCTGCTCGAGCCCGCTCCCGACAATGCTCTGCCCAGGCAGGGGATGCCAGCCGCGGACGCGATGCGCCTCGTTAGCGAAGAGGTGCTGCTCGACGGCATCCCCGAGCGCAATCTCGCCACGTTCGTGACGACCTGGATGGAGCCCGAGGCGAACAAGGTGATCGCGGATTCGCTGCACACCAACTTCATCGATCACGCCGAGTACCCGAAGACAGCCGAGATCGAGCAGCGCTGCATCCGGATGCTCGCCGACCTTTTCCACGCGCCCGCGGAGACGACCGGGGCGCGCACGCAGGGTTCCTCCGAGGCGATCATGCTCGGCGCGCTGTCGCTGAAGTGGAAGTGGCGCGAGCGCTGCCAAAAGCTCGGTAAGGCGATCGATCGTCCCAATCTCGTGTTCGGCGGCGACGTGCATGTCGTGTGGGAGAAGTTCTGCCGCTACTTCGATGTCGAACCGCGCATCGTGCCGCTCAAGAAGGACAAGTACACGATCGGCCCCGAGGACGTGGAGCCGCACATCGACGAGAACACGATCGGGGTGGCGGCGGTGCTCGGGACGACGTTTACGGGGCACGCCGACGACATCATCGGCATCAACGACCATCTCGTCAGGCTCAAGAACGAGAAGGGACTGGACGTTCCCCTACACGTGGACGCGGCGAGCGGGGGCTTTGTGTGGCCGTTCCTTTATCCGCACACCAAGTGGGACTTCCGGCTCGAGCAGGTCCGCTCGATCAACGTTTCCGGCCACAAGTTCGGCCTTGTCTACCCGGGTATCGGCTGGCTGGTGTTCAGGGAGACCAGCGACCTTCCCGGCGACCTCGTCTTCTACGAGAACTACCTCGGCAAACGCGACGCGACGTTCACGCTGAACTTCTCCACCGGTTCGGCGATGGTGCTCGCCCAGTACTACAACTTCGTTCGCTTTGGGCACGATGGCTATCGCTACATCATGGAGACCATGCAGTACAACGCGCGCACGCTGGCCAAGGAGATCGCCGGCTACGGTGACTTCACGCTGGTCGGCGATAAGCAGGATGAGCAGCTTCCACTGGTGGCCTTCCAGCTAAGCGGAGAACGCGATTACGACGAGTTCGACGTGGCCGCCCAGCTCGCCGCCGAGCGCGGGTGGATGGTGCCCGCGTACACGCTGCCGCCAAACGCCGAACACGTGAAGATCATGCGCGCGCTCGTCAAGCAGACGCTCGGACACTCGCTCGTGACAACGCTCGGCGCAGACATCGCCGAAGCGTGCGCAACCCTTGAGAAGAAGGGTCGCCTGCACGAGGCAGACCGCAAGCGCGTCAAGACCAACACCGGGTACTGAATAGGCTCGATACCCGACTCGGCAAGCGGGCTAAGCCATCTTCGTTTCGCCCATCTTGGCGCCCCAGGCGAATGGCTACGTAGCTTTCATGGCCAATACCGGGCTCCGGCTGTTGAGCCTGTCGCTGCGCCGATGGGACTCGGTGTCGGGGGTGGCGCCCGCTAGTCCATTTAGAGTTTGTTGGAAGGCCGCCACGACGGCCGGGTCGAACTGGCTGCCTGCGCAGCGTTCGAGCTCGCGCAGCGCAGCTGCGGGTGGGATACCGGTGCGGTAGGGGCGGTCGGCGATCATCGCGTCGAAGGCGTCGCATACGGCGATCACGCGTGAGCCAATCGGGATCTCCTCGCCGCGGAGGCCATCGGGGTAGCCGTCGCCGTCAAAGCGCTCGTGGCTGGAGCGGATCAGCGCGGCGGCCTCGGAGAGCGCGGGTGCGGCCGCGACGATCCGCTCGCCGATGACTGTGTGCCGGCGCATGAAGCGCCACTCCTCCTCGTCCAGTGGCCCGGGCTTGTTGAGGATCGCGTCGGGGATCGCGATCTTGCCGACATCGTGCAGAAGCGCGGCGTGTCCGACCTGCTCGATCACGTGCGTCGCCAGTCCCAGACGGCGCGCTACGTCCTCGGCGAGCACGGTGACCGCGTCGATGTGCTCGCCTAGCTGCGGGCGCAGCTCCGCCAGAGCCCGCAGCAGCACGTCGCGGCTTTGCACGCCGGAGGAAGGTCGTCCACTGTGCTTGAGCGAGTACATCCTCAGGTCGGCGGCATGTAGCGCCGCCTCCGGCGTGGACGCTTCGGCCGGCATCGACACCGCGCCGTGCGCAGCGCCGATCGCAAACCCCTCGCCGCGCTCGCGCAGCGCGGCAGCCGAGACGGCCTCCGCGCGAGCGCGGCCTGACTTGCCGACATGCCAGATAGCGCAGAACTCATCGCCGCCAAGGCGGTAGGCCGACCCCTGCTCGCCTACCCCAACCGCGAGGCGTTGCCCTAGCCGAGCGAGCAGGCTGTCACCGGCAGGATGACCAAAGGTGTCGTTGTAGGTCTTGAAGCCGTCGAGGTCGAGCATCACGAGCAACGCTTCTTCACTCCCGGAGACGATCCGCTCGAGGTCGGCCAATAGCTTGCGGCGGTTGCCCAGGCCGGTCAGACTGTCCGTGAGCGAGGCGATCTCGATCTGCTCGTGCGCCGCGCGCATCTGTGCACGAACGTTCTCGTTCAGACGCCATGCAACGAGGCCGGCGGCGCCGGCGGCGCCGACGAACGCCGCATGGATCGCGGCCCACGCCCACGGGTCCGCCCATTCCGCGGGGCGGTCAAAGACGGCCTTCGGTTCGAAGGTGCCGATGATCCCGTGGTGCACAAGCACGAACACGAGCGCCAGCAGAAACGGTATCCAGTCCTCATACAGAGTGAGGACGATGACGATCACGAAGAAGTAGAAGTGCAGCACCACCAGCCCACCGGAGGCATGGACCGTCAGCGCCACCGCGGCGAGCAACGCGAGCGAGCCCGTAGCCATACGCAGTTGGCGCGATATGCGCGGACAGGCAGCGATCGCGGCCATCACGCCAAGCGCGATGCCATTCTCGATGTCGTGCAGCGCGCTCGAACGGCCAACCAGCAACGCAAACGCCGGGACCGCGAGCACATTGACCCACAGCAGCGCCATGATGCCCGCGTGGCGTCGCTGCCACTCAGCTTCGGGTAGCGAGCCGCCCTGGGGCAGATGGGCGCGCAGCCGGCGCAGCGAACTCAGGGCACCGTTGCTCAGGGGATAGCAGTGAGCTGCGAGGTCCATCGAGAGCCTATCCGGCGTGAGCGCCGGTGCCGAACAAAGCACCAATCAGTATCGCGAGCAACAGCATCGAGGGCATCCTGCGGCGCACGGCGCGGGCGGCATTCGACCGCTCGCCGAACAACACGCTCAGCACCGCCAGCACCGTGACCAGCTCGCCGACCGTCTCGGTCAGGTCAGCGACACCGATCTCCTCCGGTGTCCAGGCCGTCGGCGCGAGCGGCACCCCCACCGTTCGCGAGACGGCCCACAATGCCACGATGCCCAGTTGCAGGGCGCAGCCGAGGACCAGCGTGCGTCTCGACGCTCCGCGCAGGATCAGCAGCGCCCAACCGACTTGCAGCACAGCCAGAGACGAGAACGCAAGCGTATAAAGGTGGTACTCGCTCCAGTGATCGGCCGCCGCGCCGACATGGATCAGGGCACCGAGGAACGCCAGCGCCGCAACCAGCACAAGCACGGTCTGCGACTCGGTGTATGGCGCAGGAGCCGCGGGCGAGCTATGCGGTGACTGCGGAGCACGTCTATCGAAGGTCGCTGAGCCCGAGACGTCCATGCCAGATCATCGGGCAACTGCGCCCACGCCTTTAGAGGTTTATAGAAGCCATAAGCGATGTGCCGGCCCGGACGGACGCGTATGCTCCGCGGCCGTTTCACAAACGTCATAGGCGTCATCCCTGGGGGTGGTCGCCGGTCGTTTTGGAGCTTGGGGTCGAGGTCGGGGCGGATCGTAGCCGCGAGGAGGAGACGGCCGTTGGGCTTGTCGCAGGTGATCGTCGCGTCGAACGCATCGAAGGGGTCTGCAAGCTCGTCCTCGCTCGCGTTCGTGAGGGCACGCCGCAGGGGAATCGCGTCGAGCAGGTCGAGAATGTCATCGGGCGTTGTCCGGCGGCATCGCTAGGGCCAAAACGCTCACACCACACCGACCAACTCCCCGATCACGCCACCGTCGAGACGTGGCCGCACTGCGGCCACATGCTCACCTGGGGACAACCCCAAAGCAGTAAATCGATGCCTCTCTCGCCCTGCCCACCGCCGTGAGCGACGCTCAGGTCTCGCCGTCGAAGTAATCCGAGGGCTCTTGGTCGCCGCGCACGAGTAGATCGACCGCCTCATCGGGCTGAGGTGCGCCCGGCGGCCACGATCGCGCCCCCACCTTGCCCGAGTCCGGGTACTCATTGACCTCCGGCGCGATCATCGTGCTGAGCACGAGCAAACGCACGGGCTCACCGCTGCGGTTGTCGATCCGGTGTGCGCCCTGCCGGCCCACCGGACCTACCACAAGCTCCCCCTCAGCCAGTTCGCGCTCACCGTCGAGCGTCCGCAGCGTGGGACGGCCCGAGAGGACAATGAGCATCTCCTCGTTGGCGTGATGAACGTGCAGTGGGAAACTCGATGATCCCGGCGACAGCTCGAACAGGGATGCGCCGAGAGCACTTCCGCCAGCTTGGCGTCCCAGCCGCGCGCGCTTCCAAGAGAACGGCGGGCGGTCCTGCTCCTCGTCCCAGTCTGGCTCTAGTACGTTCGCCATTGCCGGGGCATAGCCTATGGGTTGTGCGCCCTTCCGAGGAGTGGACAACCATCGAGCATGTGTCTCGCTACCTGAAGCGAGCCGATGAGTTCCCGCACCGCACCGAAGGCGAGGGCGTAGTGCTCGAACACGTTCCCCAGGACGCTCGCCGCATTCTCGACATCGGGACGGGCGACGGCCGGCTACTGGCGCTGCTGCGAGCCGATCGTCCGACGGTAGCCGGCGTGGGCATCGACTTCTCGGAGGTCATGCTCGCGCGGGCACATGAGCGTTTCGACGGCGATCAGCGCGTCGAGCTGGTCAAGCATGATCTGACCGAGCCGCTGCCCAACCTCGGGCGGTTCACGCGGTCGTCTCGTCGTTTGTGATCCATCACTTGGAGCACGAGCGCAAGCGATCGCTGTACCGCGAAATCTTCGAGTTGCTCAATCAGGGCGGCGCGTTCGCCAACTTCGAGCACGTCGCCTCGCCGACCCAGCGACTTCACGTCGCGTTCTTCGAAGCGATCGGCGAGCAGATCCAGCACGAGGACCCATCCGATCACCTGCTCGATGTTCACACCCAGCTTGGCTGGCTGCGCGAAATCGGGTTCGACGACGTCGACTGCTACTGGAAGTGGCTCGAGATGGCGCTGCTCGTCGGCGTCAAGACGTGACGCCACACGGGTGTGAACCCGGCCAACCGGCGCCGGACACATCACGATCCGCGTTGGTGGCGGCGACAGCGCTGTAGTTGATATTCATCCCTGCCCGTGACCGATTGGACGATCCGCCCCGCAAGCGAGCATGACGTCGCGCAAGTGCTCGCGCTGTGGGAAATGGCCGGCAGTGCTGAGACCATTACGGATACGCACAAGGGCGTGCTCGGCCTGCTCGACGCCGATCCCGAAGCGCTGCTCGTCGCGGAATCAAATGGCGGTGAGATCGTTGGGTCGTTGATCGCCTCGTGGGATGGGTGGCGGGGTAGCTTCTACCGGCTTGCTGTTCATCCCGACCAGCGACGACGAGGGATCGCAACCGCCTTGCTGCGGGAGGGTGAGTGTCTTCTGTTGGCACGCGGCGCCGCCAGGCTCACAGCGATAGCCACCGACAACGATCCCAATGCGATGAGCTTCTGGATGGCGACTGGATACGAACGCCAGCAAAGCCGAGCCCGGTTCGTGCGCAACGTCGAATGATCCGCAGGAAGCGTGGGCCTGCCCGCAGCAAGGTCGTCCCGCTGATCGGATTCATCCGTGCAGTCTCGCATTCGTCGCGTTCGTGCTTGGTCGACGGCCGGTCTCGACGGCCAAAGGGATACCCGAAACTCAACTGGCTTGGCCGCTAACGCTCATCGTCATGTAGGTGGTGTGCGGACTCCGGCGATAGTCGCCAAATGGCTCGCACGGCGCAAACCCCGCGCTCACGTAGAGCGAGCGAGCTGGCGCGAATGCGTCCATGACCCCCGTCTCCAGGCTCACGCGCTCGAAGCCGCGCTCGCGGGCGACAGTCAGGAGATGGTCAAGCATCGCGCGACCAATGCCCAGGCCACGGACGTGCTCAGCCGTGTGCATCGTCTTCAGCTCCGCGTGCCGATCGTCAAGCCGCTTAAGCGCGCCGATCGCGACCAGCTCCCCGTGGCGGCGGATACTGAAGAGGGTGACGGCCGGATCGAGCAAGCCGTCGATCTCGAGCGCGTGCGCATCGCAGGGTGGACTGTGTAAACGCCCGAACTTCAGATGATGCTCTACGAGTTGCCGCACGTCATCGACCCTTGGATCAGCGATCGCGATGTCGAACTCATCCATAACGCACCGCGAGACTAAACAGCGAGATTGGCAGCGATAGCTGGACCCCTCTGCGTTGACGCTGCGCGGCAGTCACCACTGACCAAGGTGCGGTGCAATCGGGGTGCGCTGAAAACATATGTCGCTACAGCGCGCGCTCATAGATGGGGTAGCGACGCTTGATTTCGGCGCCTATGCCTTCAAGCGCTCGGTTCATCGACTCGTTGACCTCAAGTGTCCAGCCCATCTCGCCGCCCTTCTGCGGGGTGCGTCAGGCGCCGCAGCGAGGCAGCGCCCACGCGGTCTGCGCTGGGAGCCGCTGCGCGTCGGCCGGCGTGATGCTCAGGGGCCGTCTGCTTCAGCGCATCGGCGAAGCGGAACGATCTCGTCGTGGTCGGTGAGCCGCGGATGTTTGGAGTAGCGGGGGCGGGTCCCTGAACACCTATCAGCGACCGGGATCGCCCACCGGATCGAGGAGCTGTGGGACCTCCCATGAGACTTCGTGTGAGTCGGATCACGCCGAGGACCGGGTCGCGAGTCTCCCATCCTCTGTCGGTGCGCGTCGGTTCTCGCTCTCGATGATTACGCGGCAGGGTCGCTTGGCAAGGAGGTACGCCGCGGTAGGTCCGATCCGCTGCTCGCCTTCGGGCGCGTGGATGGTGGACCAGTAGATCATGTCGGCCTGCACCGCACGGGCTTCCTCCACGAGCGCCGCCCCTGGGTTGCGGGTTCGAATGAGCCCGGTGCGGACCTTGATGCCTGTGCGGCGCGCCTGGATGCGCGCGCTCTCCAGCACCGCGCGGCCCTGTGTCTCCTCGGCTTCCATGCCTGCGTCGAGCGATAGCTGGTTGGGAACCGCGAGCACGAAGATGGCGTACACGACGCCCTCTTCTCCGACCAGCTTGGCCGCTCGCCTGAGCGCGGCGGCGCTCACGTCCTGGCCGAAGATTGGAACAAGTGCCGTGCGGTAGGCGAAGGCTTGAAAGTCCGGTGGCCGGGCGGGCCGCTCGATGCGGACGGCGCTGCGCAGGTCGAGGCCCTGGCTGCGCCGGTAGAGCACATATACGGCCATGCCAACGAGCATCCACGGAATGCCGATCAGGCGAGCCTCATCGTGCAGCGCAACGACGGAGCACCAGGCGGCGAACGTGCCAAGCGCGCCGAGCACGGCAGTCAACGGGACCTCGTGTCCCCGTATGCGTACGTTCCAGCCGAGGCGGTAGGGGCGCTCGGCGTCGGGCTGCTTGACGCGCAACGCAATCACGGCCACGTGGGCGGTGGTGAACGAGAGCATCGCCCCGAACGAGTAAAGATTGCCGAGCAGTTTCGTTTCGCCTGGAAGGATCAGCACGATGGCGAGGGCGGAGAAGAAGAGGATCGTGAACCACGGCGTGCGGAAGGAGGAGTGAAGACGCGAGAACAAGGCCGGCAACTGGCGGTGCTCGGCAAGCGACCAGGAGAGGCGCGACATGCCGATCAGGCCGGCGTTCGTGGCGATGAACAGGATCGTGGCTGCCAGCACTCCTACGTAACCCTCGGCGAGTGTGAGCGCCGCGCCGTGCAGTCCGAGGCGCGAGACGATCCCCAGCACCGGGTCGTTTTCGTAAGTAGTGCCCAGTTCGGTGGCGTAGCCGCCGGCGTGGTGTACGACTGGTAGCGCTGAGAGCGCGACGACCGAGATGCCAGCGTAGACAGCGAGCACCGCGATCACGACGAGGTTCACCGAACGGGGCACGTCACGGCCGGGGTTGCGTGCCTCCTCAGCCATGTTCGAGACCGTCTCGATCCCTGTGTAGGCGACCATCGCCACCGACAGGGCGAAGATCAGATGGTTCCAGCTCGGCGCGACGCCGAGATGCACCTGATCGACTAGCAGCGGCGGATTGAGCACCAGCACGAGGCCGACCCCGACGAGCAGCAGCTGGGTGGCCAGGTCGGTGACAGCCAGCACGAGGTTGAGCTTCGCTGACTCCCCCAACCCGCGGATGTTGATCGCCACCAGCAGCGCGACAACGATCACGCCGCCAATGATGTCGCCTGGGTTGTGGGTGAGCGACGGGAAGAACGCCCCAAGGTAGTGGGGGACGAAGAAGGCGGATATCGCAATCGTGATGATGTAGTCGAGCGTCAGCGCCCACCCTGCAAAGAAGGAGGCGAGCTCGTTGAAGGCGTGACGCGCGAATGAGGAGGAGCCGCCCGCTTCGGGGAACATCGAAGCGCCCTCGGCATACGTCTTGGCTGTGAGCACGAACAGGCCGCCAGCGAGCATGAACACGAGCGGGGTGAGGCCGAGCGCATAGAAGGCCACGAGGCCGAGCGCGTAGTAGATCGAGGAGCCGACGTTGCCGTATGCCGTAGCGAACAGCCCTGACACGCCGACCGACCGGCGCAGACCATGCTCGGTGAGACGCGCCACGCCTTCACGCTAAGTCCGCTCGCGTCAAGCTCGCGTCAAGAAACCCTGTCTCGGCGTAGAGATTTCATAAAGATCGGCCTGTCGAAACGGCGGTGCGCGCGGCGGCACCTATACAGCGCTAAGCGCTGAACCTGTAGCCCACTCCCGACTCGGTGCGTATGAACGAGCGAGTGGGGGCCTCGCGCTGGAGCTTGCGCCGCAGGTTGGCGACGTGCGTGCGCAAGAGCGGCGTGGCGTCCTCGTACTGCGGCCCCCACACCTCGACGAGCAGATGACGGTGCGTCATTAGCAGCCCCCGATTGCTCGCGAGCATACGCAGCAATGAGAACTCGATCGGCGTCAGGTGAATCTCCTTGCCGTCCATCCACACCGCGTGGGCCGCCAGGTCAACGACCAGCCCGTTCGCCTCGATGCGCGGCTCGCTCGCGCCGCGTCCGGCGCGCCGCAGGGCGGCCTGCACGCGCGCGACCAGCTCGCCGGGAGCGAACGGCTTCGTGACGTAGTCGTCAGCTCCATCTTCAAGCGCCTGGACCTTCATTGCCTCGTCGCCGATCGCCGAGAGCACGAGGATCGGCATGTCGCTCCACTCGCGCAGCCCGCGGCAGACCTCCACGCCGTGTACGTCCGGGAGCATGAGATCCACGATTGCCGCATGCGGCCCCTCTAGGGCCGCCTTGTCGAGCGCCTCTTGCCCGTTGGCTGTCATCAGGACCTCATAGCCGGCCTCGCGCAGGATCAGCTGGAGGGCTCTGCGTATCTGTGGATCGTCGTCGCAGACGAGCACTCGCGCGGCGGCGGCCGTCATCGGCCGTGCTCCTGGTCGCCGGCCAGCGCCCGGGCCTCGACGGCGACCTGCTCAGCCGGCGCGCCATTGCCGGTTGGGGGGATTGGGAGCTCGACAACAAAGCTGGTCCCGTGCGGGGGTGTGGACTCCACCCAGATGTGCCCACCGCCGGCTTCGATGAAGCCCTTGGCGATCGCGAGGCCAAGCCCAGAGCCCTCATGGCCGCTATCGCCCACGGCAGAGCGGTAGAAGGGCAGAAAGATGCGCTCCTGCTCGGGACGAGATATGCCCGGTCCCTGGTCGACAATCCGCACACGCATCGTCTGCGAGACCGCTCGTGCGCGCACGAGCACCGGCTTGCCGGCACGGTGGCGAGCCGAATTCTCGAGCACGTTGGCAAACGCCCGCTCGAGTTGACTGGGATCTCCCCGCAGCAGCGGCGCCTCGCGATCAACCGTCAGCAAACATACCTCCGGGGAGTCGCCGACCTGTTCGATCGCCTCTTGCAGCACCTCCTCGATCGAGTACCACTCTGCTCGCGGCTCGACGCTACCGGCCTGTAGCAGTGAGAGGTCGAGCAGCTTGTCGATCAGCCGCGACAGGCGCGTCGCAGCCTCGATGACGAGATCGCGCGCCTCGGTCAGCCGCTCGCCGTTCGAGCGGTGTGGGTCGAGCGCCGTGGCGGCCGTGAGTATGGCGGTGACTGGAGTGCGCAGGTCATGCGAGACCGAGCGAAGCACCGCCGTCTTGATCTCGTCGCTTCGGCGCAGCGCCGCCGTCTCAACCACCTCGGCTTGCAGGTCCGCGCGGTGCTTGGAGGCCGCCAGGATCGACTCCAGCGATGGCACTATGCGCTCGCTCACCCGCCGACGCTCGGCGTTGGACAGCTCGACGGGCAGCAGCAGCGTCCCGATCCGCCCCTCTGCGGCGTGCAGCGGAAAGCAACTGTGGCCGCTGCTCTCGACCGCCTCGCCCAGCTCGATCGAGGCAGACGGCACGCCAAGCGCCTGCGCCAGGCGGGTACCAGCCGCCGGCAGCGCTTCCTCGGGGCATGATGCGGCGAGCAACAGCCGCGCAAGCTCGGCTGAGATATCAGCCTCGCGTCGGCGCTGGTCGGCCTCGTGGGCGCGTGCTCGCGCCAACTCGCCCAACAGGCCCGTTGCTATCGCTACCACGATGAACGCCGACAGCGACACCCACTCGCGGCTGTCCGAAAGGCTCAGCCCGCCCACAGGTCGGAGGTGAAAGAAGTTGAACGCCAGCGCGCTCGCAAACCCGGTCGCGATGCCCAAGCCGAGCCCCCAAAACGTCGATACGGCGACGACAGGCAGCAGGTACACGACACTCAGCGAGACAACGGGTGCGACCTGTTCGAGGGGATACACGACGACCGTGGCCAGCGCCACGCCGGCGACCACGACGACGAGGCCGAGCAGCGTCGATGGCCTTCGAGCCGTTAGCAGTGGGGAGAGTGCCGTGGATGCCACGCTACTGGCAATGATGATCCAATCGGCGGCACGCCGCTTGATGTTTGCGACGCCTTCCCGACGCCAGGTCGTCGCTCGGCGTCAGCATGGCCTCGCCGTCCTACGATCAAGCCAGCCCGACAAAACGTCCGCTCCACGGTTACCTTGCCGCTAAGAGCGAATCGCTCCCCCGGTGCTCTTATCCGTGGCGGTGGCCGCGATTGACATCAAAGTCACGTCCAAGGAGGCGTTCGCGGGGTTGGTTGAAGTGCGCCCGGAGACGTTAGCTGAGCACAGCGATCCTGGCGAGGATCACCAGGCCGGCCGGGGCCGCTGCTCGCCGACCTCGTGCGCGCGCTCTAAGCGGAGAGTGAAACCGCCCGGGAGACACAAGTCCGGATAGTTCGGGACAAAATCTCGGGACAAAAATCGAATCGTGCTCGACTTCCCACAAAAACCCCCCGCCTGAGCGTGGGTTTTGGAGTAGCGGGGGCGGGATTCGAACCCGCGACCTTCGGGTTATGAGCCCGACGAGCTACCAGACTGCTCCACCCCGCGTCGCTACCGATGTTCTAGCAAAAAGCGCACTGCGCTTGAAGCCCTGGGCGCAGCTGCCCACCGCGTGACCGCGCCCACCTGCCGGCCCACCACGGGCTACGATCCCGCCCCATGCGAACCGCGGTCGTGGATATCGGCACGAACTCGACGCGCCTGCTCGTGGCCGACGTGGACACGAGCACGGCCCGCGTACACGACCTGCACCGGCAGTCGACGGTCACCCGCTTGGGCGACGGTGTCGACGCCGGTGGCACGCTGTGCGAGGAGGCGATCCAGCGTGTCTTCTCAACGCTCACCGCCTACCGCGCCACGATCGACGACTTCGCTTGCGAGAAGAACATGGCGGTCCTGACCTCCGCCGTCCGCGACGCCGCCAACGGCGCGGAGTTCACCGAGCGGGTGCGCTCAGGGTTCGGCCTCGACGCACAGATCCTCTCCGGCGACGAGGAGGCCCAGCTCACGTTCCTGGGCGCGATGAGCGAACGGGACGGCGACCCGCAGGAGCCGACGGTCGTGGTCGACATCGGCGGCGGGTCGACCGAGTTCATCGTCGGCTCGGGCAGTACGGCTTCTTTCCACGTCTCCGTGCAGGCGGGCGTGCTGCGGATGAGCGAACGCCACATCCACAGCGACCCACCGACGCCGAACGAGCTGCAAGCGTTGGCCGCCGACACGCGCTCGATCTTCCTCGACGGTCTTCCCCCCGAGCAGCGCGCCGGCATCAAGCGCGCGATCGCCGTGGCCGGCACCGCCACATCGGCCGCTGCGATCGACCAGGAGCTCGACCCCTACGACGCAGACCGCGTCCACGGCTACCCGTTGCTGCTCGCCACGGTCGAGTTGCTGATCGCGCGCCTCGCGGACATGAGCGAAGAGCAGCGCCGCGAGGTGGTCGGCCTGCACCCCGACCGCGCCCCGACGATCGTCGCCGGCATGATCCTGCTCGAGGAGGCGATGAAGGCGTTCGGCCTCGACCAGGTTGAGGTCTCTGAGCACGACATCCTGCGCGGAGGAACGTTGCGGCTCACCGGCCTCGGCTAGCGAAGCATTGGCCAGTGGACATGCGTGCCAGTGGACATACGTTCTAGACAGGCGCGGACTGCCTGATCCAATCGCGAGAAGCCGACGAAGAAATAGAGCTTCGAGGCATGCACCCTGCCTCCGCCTCGGAGCAGTGAAAGCCCCCGGGGAAGCCGTCCATCTGGGCGGCTTCCTCACGCTAAGGGCTCCTCGTGAGCACCGAGCCCTTCAGCCCAGGTTGGACTTGCGCGGATAGGCGACGGCCGGGTCAGTTAGCACGTTCACGAGCGCGGGCACCCCGGCGCCGAACGCCCGTTCAAGTGCCGGCACCACATCCGCCGCACGCTCCACCAGCTCGCCGTGACCACCGAGCGCCTGCACGACCTGGTCGTAGCGCGTGGCGGGCCGCAGGTCGGCCGCCACCGAGTAGCCGTAGAGGAACTCCATCGGATGCTTCTCGAGCGCCCAGATCCCGTTGTTGCCCATCACCCCCACGACGTTCACGCCGTGCCGCGCCAGCGTGTCGAACTCCATCCCCGAGAAGCCGAAGGCGCCGTCGCCGAGCAGCAGTACGACCTGCCGGTCGGGGTGGGCGAGCTTGGCGGCCAGGGCGTAGCCGGGCCCCGTCCCCAGGCAGCCAAACGGCCCCGGATCCAGCCAGCAGCCGGGTAGGTAGCTGTCGATCACGCGTCCGGCGTAGGAGACGAAGTCGCCGCCGTCGCCGATCACGATCGCGTCGCGATCGAGCACGCGCCCAAGTTCGGCGTACAGGCGCATCGGATGCAGCGGCGTGCGTTCGTCTTGCAGCTCACCCCGCTCGGCCTCGCGCCGCTCGCTCTCGGCGCCGCGCAGCTGCTCGATCCAGGGCCTGCTGGCCAGAGCCTTGCCGCCCGCGGCCACGTGCAGGTCCAACAGCGTTGCGCCGAGATCCCCGTACAGCTCGACCGCTGGCTCGCGCGGGTGGCGACGCCCAGGTTCGGCCACGTCGATCGCGACGATCCGCGTCTGCTCGCCGAAGGTGCCGCCGAAGCCGAGGCGGAAGTCCATCGGCACGCCGATCACGAGCGCCACGTCGGCCTCTCCCAGCCCGTACGAGCGCGTGCGCGAGAAGAACAGGTCGTGGTCGGCGGGCACGCACCCGCGCGCCAAACCGTTCAGATAGACGGGTATGCGCAGCGTCTCGGCCAGCTCCAGCAATGCCTGCTCGCCGCGCCCCCAATACAGATCGGTGCCGGCCATGATCACCGGCCGCTCGGCCTCGCTCAGCAG
>Ga0105240_10006930_pt1 | contig 16554 bp, 15 predicted proteins | sample KBSC54metaG_FD_80426 | JGI IMG/M metagenome (GOLD analysis project Ga0105240, IMG submission 80426) | Corn rhizosphere microbial communities from Kellogg Biological Station, Michigan, USA - KBS C5-4 metaG | ecosystem: Host-associated > Plants > Roots > Rhizosphere > Soil | place: Michigan, USA...
CCGTTTCAATGAAGAAAACAACGAAGAGGCTGGCGAATACCTCACTTCACGGGGTGTCGACAAACTGATGACAAAGCTGCTGTTCATGCCGCTGGCTGATCTCATTCAGTCCGGCACTTATTCTTCTCTATGACGGCAGTTGTGTCGGAACAGGTTCCGGAGACGCGAAACACGCCTTCTACGACACGGTATAATTCAGCGCCTCGGAACCAACGAATCAGACGCGAACGGACATGCATGGCGTCCAGTCACCACGCTGCGTCATGTCTGGCGCAACAAGAAAAAAGCCGGGACGCGCGCGTCCCGGGAATAACTTGATCGAAAGTCTCAAGCGGTGCAGAGGTGCCCCGTTTCAGCGGCCGAGTTTCCATCTGATCAGCCAGGTCTTCGTGCCAAATCTCAACGGCACGATTTCCCATAGGCCAATGCCAGCGGCAACTGATCTCGTTGCGCGCTTTTTTTATGGCTGCTTACCTGTTAGTTGGTCAGGACTCAAAAACAGTTTCGTCGTGCTTGCAATCTTCGCAGATGACTTCAAGACGGCACCAGCTCGCGGAAGGGTAAGCTGCCCAATCGAGATCGAGCGTGACTTTGTTGCTGCCGCACCTCTTGCACTTAAGCTCGAATCCAGTGAGTTTTTCGCTGAAGTCGTTCGAGTTTATTATGAGCCTAGCCATGCTCATCTCCTTGGTTGTCCGGTGACTGCCGTGGATTCTCGGACGGGTGAGTCATAGCAGCGAAACTCCGAGGCAGCGCCAGGAGCTCACGGACGGACGGTCTGGGAAGCTCGTGCGCGCCAGCTTCTGCACGGCTTCGAGGAACGCACTATCGATATCGGCGGCAAGCACATCGACGTGGCCGGAGTAGAAAGTCCACGGGCCGGGCGCGCTGCGTAACTCGACGCGAAAGCGGCGATACTGTTCCGATGCCAAATCTTCATTCTCTGGCATGTACATTTTCCTCTTCGTGGTTGACCTTCCCCGTATAGCTCAGAACCCCAGCGAGGCAAGCCGCGATGCCTCACGGAGGCCGTAGGGCGGAGCCGTCACCCACGCGCAGGCCTGTGGGAGACCTTCGGGGGAATCGAACTTGCGCCTAAGTCGATGATGCCCTGCGCGTGTTAATTTTTGTCCGCGCTGTGGCGTCGATCTCGACGAACCAGCCCGCCCAAATTGATCTCCTAGCCCATCCGCTTGAGCGCGCTAGCGCAAAAGACCGCCGACCCTTAAGGGCCAGGGGTGTCAATGTCAAGTCAGTTGGTTCCGCCTTCAGCCGAGATCGGCGCTCCTCGGATGTTTCAAAGCTCGTTCGCAGGCTTGTTCATCACAATTTTGATCTGCCCCGGCTTGAATACGATCCAGGAAAGGGTCGTAGGACGCTCATCAGTCTCCTCGTCCTCATCGAGTTCCGCAGCGTTGGGGTAACGAATGCCATCAAAGCCCTCAGCCTTAGCCCGCTTGATCTGCTTGCGCCACGAGTGCGCGTCGCCTGCATCGAAATCTAGTAGTTTCGGACGGAGAATCGACAGATACACGCCGAGGATGCGGTTTCCGGGAGTTTCCTCATCGAGGGTGAGATCCGCCAGGCGCCAGCCTGCGGCGGCCCGGTCTCCGAAGTGAAAACCACCGTCCTTGGATTTTGCGAACCTTCTGAAATACGCGGTTGTGCCGTGATACACCAGAAGCGGCTTGCCGCACGCATCCACCACCGTACTCGCACCGAACCAACGTTTGAGGCCCTTGCTTCTCACACCGCGTTTTCGTTTTCTCACCGTTTAGGCACTCCTAAGATGGGGTACATGTTCCTCCTTGATATAGCCACTGACGGATATGGAGCCGACGGTGCACACCCAAGTCACCCGTGTACTACGCCGCCTCGACGATCGTCGGACGCTAGGAGAGAGCGGAAGGCCGCTCGCATCGGCTAGCCGCGCGACAAATCCGGGTACGCCACCTGCGACAAGCGGCAGATGCCAGTTTACGAAAGCACCCGCCCATGAGGGCGGGTGAGAAGCGTGAGAGCTTGAACCAACGCGTGCGGAGTTAAGAGTAAGCGGAGTAATCCACGTCGAACTCGCAGTCCAGCGGCGCAAAGCGCTGCAAGATCCGTCGACGGTCCTTCACGGTGTCATCGGCCAGCTTCGCCTGCAACAGCAGCAACAGCTGACCGGAGTCCATCCGGTCTGGCGCCGTACAGTGCGGCGTGGTGGGATCGAAGATAAAGGTCTCACCGGCCGCCAACGGGTAGTCCACCCGGGTGAGGGCTGAACCGGCTTCGGGATCTCGAGCAGAATGAAACGTGTAGAGGGTGTAGGGATACGGGCCGGTGTGCAAGACCACCGACAATAAGGCCGCGCCCGCACACGCCACGTCCACGTGCGGAACGGCGCATTCGCTTCCCAACAGGACGATATCCTCCTCACTTTCTCCCTGTATAAACTCGTGCAGGCTCTCTTTGAGCCGGCTCAAGGCCGCACGCACCGGCTCAGGCTGGCTCGAGCAGGTGATGAAGTCGATGTACGGACCCACCGGCCGGCGCTCGTCGAGCTTCGCCGCCTGGACCACGGTGTTGATATCCTCGGGGTTGAGATGGGGACCTGCCGTCTTGTAGCAAAAGTGCGGACTGACAAAATCTTCCGGTACGGCGATGCGGTTGCCGTCGTAGGGGCGTCGGGGCATACAGAAACTCCATGTGCAACTGACCTGACCCGTATAGCCAGCGTACCGTGACGCCCCGGATCGCTCGAGGCGGCCGGTCTTTTTTGACGACATTCCCTGGGCCATCAACGGCTAAAATTGCCCCTCCTCGGCAACGATACGATTCGAAAGCTTCCCAATCCCTGAAATTTCCACTTCCACCCTATCGCCTGCCCGCAGAAACGCTGGGGGTACGCGAAATAGTCCAACGCCGGCGGGGGTACCTGTTGGAATGACAGTGCCTGGCCGAAGCGTCATGACTTGCGACAAAAATGCTACGATCTGTGCGCAGCTGAAAATCATGTCCGCTGTGCTGCCCCGCTGGCGAACCTCATCGTTGACGGTGGTGGTGATAGTCAGATTCTGGGGCGAAGATATCTCGTCGGCGGTGACGATCCAAGGCCCAAATGGACCATGAGTGTCGAAGGATTTGCCGAGCGTTACAGTCGGGCTCTTGAATTGCCAGTCGCGAACGCTGAGGTCGTTGCAAACGACATACCCAAAAATTGCTGCGCGGGCGGCTTCGAGAGAGAGGTGACGTGCAGCTTGTCCGACGACGATACCAAGCTCGCCTTCATAATCGAGCTGGTTGGACGATGTCGGCAACACAACATCGTCATAGGGGCCCGTGACGCAGCTTGTTTGTTTGTTGAAGACGGTCGGTTCACTAGGAGGCGCCAAGCGCGCTTCAGCGACGTGGTCGTGATAATTCAGGCCCACACCCACAAATTCCGGCGGATTGGGCACAGGCGCGAGCAACTTGACCGATGACAGCGGAGTCAGCACGCCTCCAGGTATAATCCTGTGAATCACCTCCAATGCGGAAGGTCCCAACTTGATCAGCTCGATCATATTGACGGGCCGAGAAGACACCAGCTCCGTGAGGTCTACGATGCCATTTCCTATCACTACACCGATCCGCGCAGCGCCCTCTGACATTTGATACGTGGCAAGCTTCATGTCGGGTTCTAACCGTGAGTCGTTTGACTTCCATGCGTGCACACCGTTGAGGCGCACTCAATCCGGACGCAGAACGCTCCTGAAACGTTCAATTGAATACGCGCATTGGGCTGCCCGAAGTTCACGCACAGCCTTGGAGAACCGCACCGTGTCCTTTAGAACCGTAGTCGACTCAGGCCGCCGTGGAGCTTGTGCGAAGGCGGTCTGTGCCTGCAGCCGGGCGTAGAAAGCATCGTAGACAGGCAGGCTGCGCGCGAGGCATTCCGTATCCGTGGAGCTCAGAAGCATTATTCCTTCAGCAACGGCGAGCAGTCCTGCAGCGTGCGCGTTCCGTGTACCCAAAGTTGAACGATCCGGGTCCTGCATCACGTGTTCGACGACAGCCGTGACCACCGAATCCATCAGGCGCAGCGCTTCGTCATCCAGCGAATGGGCTTCCAGAAGTCGCCGAAAAGTGGTGTCGCCAGCACCGTGCCCGGCGAGCTTTGTGCCCGCTATTCCAAACACAATCGCACCCTCCCCGGCCGATTCGTCGTCAGCGAGAAACGTAAACTCCGCGGCCTGGTCAATGAAGCGCACAATCAACCAGGCCGCGATGACCCGATCGAAGTGAATCATCGCCCGTGTAGCCCATTTCATAGCGCGATCCTGCATTCCAGGACATCGAAGCCGGGCTTAGATGGAACGCCATCGTACGGAGTCACAATTTGATGCATGGAGCACTCACCCTGTAAACGGTGTGGCCGGCGCACCGCTTGGGCCTGGTCGGAGGGTAAACAAACCGCCCGCCCCGGGATTCGAATCTGACTCCGCCCTTTCTATGTTGAATCCGTGGGTCAGGCTACGCAGTGCTGCAGCCGGTAACGTTACACGCGCGCTGGTGATGAACAAGTCCTGGCCGTCGGCCCCACCGAACGCACAACTTGTGACCGTGGGTGTTGCCACTTCCGTACGTGACAGTAAGATCCCATCAGGAGAATATTGGCGAATCTCGCCAGCGCCGGCGATCGCCACCCACAGACTTCCTTCGCGGTCCACGGTCATGCCATCCGGCAGTCCTTGACCTGATTCGATCATAACCAGCGTGCGGCGATTGCGCAGGGTGCCATGATCGAGATCGAAATCGAACGCATTGATCGTGCGAGTGTACGTATCAATGAAATAAAACACTCGACCGTCGGGGCTCCAATCAAGACCATTAGACAGGCTCACACCCTCCAACATTGTTTCCACCACACCCGATGGGTCTATCCGATAGAGAGCGCATCGGCCGGGAGTGATCTGTCGCCCGGGCACGCCGAAGTCGTGATCGCGCGTACCCGCCCAGATTCTGCCGTGCCGGTCGCATTTCGCCTCATTGAATTTGACCTGGGTTGGATCGGCATCGATGCGCGCAAAGGGAGTGGTCCGGCCGGCCTCATCCAACAGTAGGACGTCGACTCCGCCCACCACGACCAAACCGCCTCGCGCGCGCGGAATCGCCGCCGCAATCGGTCGGCCGAGCGTCCAGCGTCGTCCCTCGAGCCAACCGCCCGTCCCAGCCAGCTGAGCCTGGTGGATAACGCCTGCACCGTTGTCACACCATAGCAGGCGTTTGCCGGCCGAATCCCACACCGGAGCTTCCCCAATGAGATCGCGGGAATCGATTGCCAAGGTCGCGTGCGCGCTCATGTCAGAGCCTGCCGCCGTCTCGAGAGGCTCGCGGGGATGTGTCGGGCGTCTGTGCAGCCTGACAGTTGCATGGCGCAAACGAGCTCCGACCTCAGGATCTGTAGTGCTCGATAGGCACCGGCTTCGCCACCCGCGCCCAGACCGAAGAGGTAGGCACGGCCAACCGAGCATGCTTTTGCGCCCCGTGCCAACGCTTTCAGAACGTGGACACCCCGACGCACACCGCCATCGAGAATCACTTCAACGTCGTCGCCTACCGCGGCAACGATGTCCGGAAGCATATCGAACGGCGCCGCCGCTCCATCAAGTTGTCGGCCGCCGTGATTAGAGACCATCACGGCTGTTGCGCCGACATCTCGAGCCCTTCGGGCGTCATCGGCCGAAAGCAGGCCTTTGATGACGAACGGACCACCCCATTGAGTGGCGAATTCACCGACATCTTTCCAGGTTACGGAGGTATCCAACTGGCTGCCCAGGTACTGGGTTTGCGCAAGGAGGTGAGTGCTGCCGGCGCGCGCCGCGAAAGTGGGTAGCGAGAACGCTCCGGTGCGCGCGTGGGCGTAGAGCCAACTCGGTTTCAAAGCGAAACTGGCCAGACTTGCCGGAGTAAACTTCATGGGTAATCCCATACCAGATCGAAGTTCACGTTCACGCTTACCTCGCACGGCAACGTCTACCGTGAGACACAACGCCTTGTAGCCGGATTGCCGAGCGCGCTCGATCAATTCCCGAGTCAAGTCTCGATCCCTAAAAATAAAGAACTGAAACATTTTGGGACCCCCGCTCGCCGCACTCACATCTTCAATCGTGTGTGAGGACATCGCTGCGAGGCTGTAGAGGGTGCCGGCCTTCGCGGCAGCTCGTGCCGAAGCCAACTCCCCTTGCGCATCATAAAAACGCTGAGAACCTGCGGGGGAGCAGATCACAGGCCAGTCGATCGCTTGACCCAACACCGTCGTCCGGGTCGAGACCGCGGATACGTCGACCAGACACCGCGGAATGAGCAAGTCGTTGTCAAATGCCGAGGTGTTTCGGTGCGCCGTGAACTCATCCTCGGCCGCGCCGTCAAGATAGTTGAATAGCGGATCCGGCAGCCGCTGCCGGGCCAGGGCTCGAAGATCGAGAATGTTGTGACAGTTGCTGAGCCGAGTCGGTTGCCTTGCCACAAAGCTACTCCAGATAAGAGGCAGGATTTCAGCCCGCAAACGCGTGTGCGGGCGCACCAGTTGCACCCGTTCGGCAAACAAATAAGCCGCCGGCTTCGGGGCCGTCGTTGTCCATCATTTTCGGATCGACGCCCATTTGGAGAGCCGCTTCGGGCATTCGGCCGGCGCGACTTGTAATGAGGAGCTCTGCTCCGTCAGAACCTCCAAACGCACAACTCGTCGCGCCAGGCGTCGCAATTTCCACCGTTGCGAGGTAGTTCCCGTCACGCGAGTAACGTTGCACATTGCCTCCTCCGGTCGCTGCTACCCAGAGACAGCCGCTGCGGTCAACAGCCATGCCATTGGGAACGCCTCGTGTCAGCGTGACCAACCTACGCTGGTTCGAAATCTCGCCCCGTTTCGCGTCGAAGTCGAAAGAAAATAGGGTGCGGATAAAGGAATCGACCAAGTAAAACACGGCCCCATCCGGACTCCAGTCAAGTCCATTGCCCAGCGTGACTCCGCCCAGCATCTTTCTCACAGACCGGTCGGGATCGATGCGATAGAGCGCCGCAGCACCCGGACGAAAGTCGCTCGACAACGTCGCAGCCCACAAGCGACCTTGCGCGTCACACTTGGCGTCATTGATGCGGATCAGAGGGGAGTCAGTGTCGATTCTCGCAAAGGGGGTGCAGGTACCGTCTTCCGCAAACTGAACGATCTCTGTGCCACCTGCGACAATCAACCCGCCAGCAATCCGCGGGATGGCCGCGGCCAGCGGCCGGTTCAGCGTCCATCGTTTGGATTCGCGCCAGCCCCCTGCGCCATCGGGACGCGCTTCCCGAATGATGCCGGACGCGTGATCACCCCAGAGAAGACGATTTTGTGCCGCATCCCACACGGGTCCTTCGCCCAGTTGATCGCGTTGGGGCAAGGCGAGTCGGGCTTTGAATTGCTCAACCAAGGGTGTCACCTCTTCGGGCACATCGTTAACTGCGTTGCGAGGACTGGCTCCAGTCCGCTTTGAAGTGGTCGGCCATCTTCTCTGCCACCATGAGTACGGGTAAGTGTGTGTTAGCTCGCATCAGAGTTGGGAAGACGGACGCATCGATGACCCGCAGACCTTCGACGCCGCGCACGCGACCGTGCGCATCCACGACCCCGAGAGGATCGTCCGGGGCGCTCATTTTGCAGGTCCCGCATACATGACGCGACAATTCGACACGCTCTCGAACAATCCGGCGCAAGGCGCGGTCGTCGTTTTTTATCGCATCGATATCCAATGTAAGTCTTTTGAGTAACGCGTGTCTGATCGGGGCGATGTCGAACAAGGTTGCGATGCCCAGCGCCTTCAGCCATGCCTCACGGCTGCGCCGGGCGAGCTGGGCGACGATCTTCCCTTGGGGGAGAAACGCCTCGTGCCGAACCGCGACCACCGCTGGATCACTAAGTAACTCCAGAACGACACGTAACCCACCAACCAGCCGTTCGAAGTCACGTTCGTCGCCGAGGGTGTTGAACCGAATATGGGGCGACGTGGATGGCTTCGCGTCTGTCAGCTCAACCGAACCCTTTGAATAAGGCTTATGGACGACGGCAGCGATCACGCCGATACGCTTACCGAGCGGGTGCCAGGACGCCTTGTTCAGCGAGGTGATGAACATATCCTTAGGGTCGCAGTTGGCCAGGTTCGACGAGTACCGCAGGCAGTTCTGACCCAAAGTGTGCTGCTGGGGCGGCTGCATGGCTCGGCCCGGCAGATGGACCGCGATGTCCTGAACTTTAGGATGGTTCTGCAGATTCCGGCCAACACCGGGCAAATCGCGCACCACCTCGATTCCGAGACTGCTCAAGTGTTTACCCGGGCCGATTCCAGAGCGCAGCAGCAAAGCCGGGGTTTGCAGCGCTCCGCAAGACACAATCGTGTGCCGGGCGAAAAGCAGTCGCACGTTGCCCGGAGCGGTACGCACATGTGCGCCTAACACTCTGCCGCCTTTGACCTCCAGTCGCTCCGCATGACTGTTTGGCAAGATGCTCAAGTTGGGGCGGCGTCGTACATCCGACGTTAGATAAGCGGAGGCAGCCGATACCCGGCGATCCGGCAAATTGGCCATGGGAATCGAGCTCAACCCCTCGCCGAAATCTGCGTTATAGTCTGAAAAAGAACGGAAGCCGCGGCGCGTGATAGCAACTCCGACCGCCCGGCTGAACGGAGCCCAGTCCTGGGCGGGAATTCGTCGAATTGGTATGGGTCCATCGCAACCGTGCAAAGGGCCCGAAAAATCCAGATCCCTCTCGAGTTTGTTGAAATACGGGAGCACATCGCTCCAACCCCAGCCTGAAATACCCGCTCCGCTCCATTCATCGTAGTCCTCGGGCAAACCGCGCACGGCGAACATGCCCTGAACGTTGGACCCGCCACCCACACCTAAACCTTGTACAAAGATTCGCGAGGCTCGCGGCCGCCCGTCGCCCAGATCAGCCCCGATCTCGGCGACTAGGTTGTTCCACATGAAATGTGGATTACCGAGAGAAACCGGAAACGAGTCTTGAATATCAGGGTGCTCTTGTCCCGGCGGCGCGTCGTCTCCCGCCTCGACCAGCAGCACTCTCTTGTCGGGATCCTCGGACAATCGTCCGGCGAGGACGCATCCCGCCGCACCCGCGCCGAGGATCATCACATCGTAGGTCTGTTGGGCAGGTAAGTCAGTCATCAGGCGGGCTCACGCTGCGCAGGTGCTTGCGGCTACTGCTCGTGCCGATTTGAGTTGAGACCGAAAACCCTCACGCAGCACATTAATATCTGCGACCGCGATAATGAAGCGATGACCGGCAGCTAGGAGCCGCTCGAGGGGATAACCCGGATGCGGTTTGGTACCTAAGAGCACATTAGCTGCAGTGGCTGCCTTTTCAACTTCCGCGAAAGCGGACCGGTATGCTGGCGCCGAGAAGTTGTTCGCGCACTCCAGGTCCGCCGACAAATCGCTGGGTCCAATCACGACGCCACCAAGGCCCGGTGTAGCCACGATTTCAGCGACGTTGTCGACCGCGCACTTGCTCTCGATCAGCGCTAGTAACAAGGGAGGCTCTCGGGACGGACTGCTTAGGCCGTAGCGGTACGCGCGGGCACTTCCTGTGGACGAGCGTGTCCCGCGTGGACCGAGCGTGGCAGCCGCCACCAACGCCGCGGCCTCCACGGGCGTTTGAACATCCGGCATCAATATGGCGTCTGCCCCAAAATCAAGATACCGTCCCACGGCAGAAAGGTTGCCCGGCCGGACTCGGACGGCCGCGAAGGCTGGGCTTCCTGCGATAATCTGAAGGCACGCCAACTGCGCGGGTTCATCGACGACCCCGTGCTCGCAGTCGAGAATCACGAAATCAAATCCACTCCAGACCGCGAGTTCTGTGAGCGCCGGCGTCGGAATGGTTTGAATCAAACCGATGGCCGGCTTGTGCTGCAGAAGTTGTGTCAGGGCGGAACGGCTGTTCACAGGAACGTTCCAACGCACCACTTACCAGCGATAACGGACCTGAGCGGCGACATTGCGGCCCTCCTCCTTGCGCAACAACAGACTGCCCAGAGAGCTCGGAAGACTCGTCCCGCCGGTTCCTCCCGCGATGATAATACGGTCGGTAAGATTCTTTCCGATCACATCCAGCGCCCACCGCCGATCGGGTGTCTCGAGCGTCACGCGGCTGTCGAGGCGCGTAAACCCGGGTTGCTCGAGCAAAGGGTCGTCGGTGCCATTGTTGGCGTAGTTATACTGCGTAGAAAAATAGGCACTGACTTCGGTGGTCAGACGGTATTCGTGCGGCAAGGCGGTACTGAAGGCCGCGGCAAGATCGCCACTCCACCTCGGCGCGTACTCAGTTGGGTGCCCGGACAAATCCTGCAGCGCTGGAACACCACCCGGGAATTGAGCCAGACAGTCAGGGACGGTCGGATGACTGCGACAGAAAGTTTGTATACCGGTCAGCGTGACGTTCGGATAATGAGCGTAGTACGAGTCCAGATAGGTGACATCCGCCGACAGTCGCAAGAAGCTTGTAACCGCCCATTGACTTTCAAACTCCACGCCCTGCGAGCGCGAGGCGCCGGCGTTGGTTGTTTCGAAAATGGGGACGCCGAGCGGGGTAAAAATCGCCGACTGCACCTGCTGATCGGTGTAATCGCTGCGGAACACGTCCATATTAAGCAACACTCGATTATCGACCCACTTGCTTTTCAAGCCGACCTCATAGGCGTTGACCCGTTCCGGCAGAATGGGTGGCACGGCGACTCCATTGGTCGTCCCGCCGCTGGGTACACCCGCCTTAAAGCCTTTCGCGTAGGATGCGTAAAGCATGGCATTCGGGGTCAGTTGATATTGAATGCGCGCGGATGGGAGCCAGGCGTCATCCGACCGCGAAGCCACTCCCGAGGTCTGGGCGCCGAGCAAAGCGGCGCCGAGCGGTTGCAAGTTAGTCGGTAGCGGGACGATGTCACCGTACGTTTGCGCAGCGGTACCGTAGAAATTGGTAAACGTCAAGGTCTTGTTCACCCAGCTACCGCGCAGGCCTGCGCTCAGCTTTAGGCGCTCGGTCACATTCCAACTTAGAGAGCCGAATACGGCATACGAATGCTCGTCCTGCGCGTTGGTCCCACCTGCGCCCAGTGGCAGATAGGGAACCAGAGCGGCAAGTGCGGGCTTGGATTGGATCGTCGGCGTCAGAAAATAGTAGCTAAGGTCGGTCGGCTCGCCCCGCAACTCGCTAGTTTGAAAGTACAGACCGGCCAAGTATTCAATCGCCTGATCCGCTGGCGACACGATCCTAAGCTCCTGACTCAACTGATGAAATTGCTCATCGATTCGCAGGTTCAGTAGAGTCGAGGGCGTCCCATCGGCGTCGATGTCCTGATTTGAGTGATAGTTGTAGAAGCCGGTCACCGACGTAAGCGTGTGACCCAGAAAGTGGTAGTTGACTGTCAGAACGTCTTCGAACGTGCTGAGGTCTACGCCCTGACTCGCTCCCGTGGTGTTCTCGTTGCTGCGGAGATTGGTTGGGATACCCAACGAGAGTGCCGCGAGACAAAACCCCGCCGATACGAACGGCGCCGCTGGCGGGCAATCACCAATTTGGCTGCCGCTGCGATCTTTATTACTGCTACCCTCAATCTTCAGAGTCGCATCTAGGGCGGCACTGGGCTTGAACAACAGAGTCACGCGACCCGCCTGATTGTCATCATCGGGCTGGTCATGTCCCGCATAAGGATTTTTCTGCCAGCCGCCGATGCCGTTGAGCATGCCCGCGAGGCGCACGGCGAAAGTGTCACTGACCGGCACGCTGGCCGCAGCTTCCGCTGCGTACTGACCGTCCTGTCCGTAGAGCGCGCGAGCGTAGCCGTCAAACCCGTCATCCGGTTTCTTCGTGACGATGTTGAAGGCGCCAGCGATGGCGTTATTACCGAAGAATGTGCTCTGCGGACCTTTCAGGATCTCGACATGGTCCAGATCCAGAAAGGTCGCACCCGTCATCCGTGCGCGCCCGTGATAGACGTCATCGATAAAGAGGCCCACAGACTGATCAAACGTCTGATTGGTGCCTGAGCCGATGCCGCGGATGAAAATTTGACCGCCGGATCCAGTGGAGTTCACATGAACGGACGGAACGGTCTGACCCAGTGTTTCCAAAGAATTCAGGTTTTGTTGGCTTAGCGCCTGGCCGCTGACCACCTGAACGGAGACGGGGACGGACTGGAGATCCTCAGCGCGTTTTTGTGCGGTAACGATGATCTCGGCGAGGCCACCAGAATCGGCCGTATCCTCGGCCTGCGCCTGGACGGTCGATACACCCAGGATAGATGAGATAACAAGACAAGCTGCGAATCCGCAAGCATCGCGCGACAGCATGGACTTTCCCCCTTTTCGCCCTGCCATGATCCACGCTACGCCACTCAGCGCCGAAATATTTAACCAAATGGGACAGGCGCTGCTCTATCTGGGCCGCTTCAGCTTAGGACCTTCTCGCTCGGCGCTGCGTTGTTTGCGCCGCCAAGTGCTGGGAGCCGTGCCAAAACAGTGGCGAAACCAGCGGGTAAAGGAACTCAGGTTTTGAAAGCCCACGAGGGCAGCGATGTCCGATAGGCGCCGATCGGTTCCGCGCAGATATTGACTGGTGAGATTGCGGCGGACGTTGCTCAACACGGCGGAATAGTTTAATCCTGCGCGTGCCAGCCGCCGATTAAGGGTACGGCGGTTGGTGCCTAAGTAGCGCGCGATATGGTCGGAATTCGCCTCGCCGTGTGGCAAAGTCATCGCCACGATTTCAGTTACATTGTGGATGTATGCGTCCTGATGTCCGATGTTGATGCTACGCAGATACTGTTCGACTTGTCGGCGCAGAGCAGGAGTTGAGTCTGGAAGCCGCTTCTTCAAATCGCTCGCGCGCAGGACAATGCCATTGACATCTTGCAAAAAATCGACGGGGCAGCGAAAGAACCGCTCGTACCGAGCTTTGGACTGCGGCCGGGGATGCATGAAGCTGACCGAGACCGGATTCCAGTCCGCACCCACCAACCAGCGGATCAAATGAGTCATGCCCGCCAGAGCAGAGTCGATCGCCTGCCGGCACTGGCCAATCTCGGCGGCCACGATATCCACTGTAAAGACGGGCGCTGAGGTTTCATCGAGATGCATGTAGATCCCCGTCGAGTGCAAGTGCAGAAGCGAGACCAGAGTACGCAGCGCCTCGCGCGCCGTGGTCGCTTCACGCAACATCAGAATCACGGGCCCGAGATCCGGTACGCCGCGCGCTTCGCCCAGCCGCAAACCGAAATCGTCGAGGCCAGAGCTGAGCGCAGCGACCTCCAGCAGCTCGACAATGGTGCGAACCGGGAGAGTCAGCTCCGGATTTTCCAGGTGGCGGCGGTGGATGCCGGCGCGCTTGAACAGCGCGACGGGGTCCAACCCGCTGGCCAGCGCAAGCCTTCTCACCTCGGGCAGAATGCTGCTCCGGACGACGGCCGACATCGGTTGCATGCGGGCCATGATATCTAAAGGAAGCCATTCAGGAATGTCCCAATTGGCTAAATCGGCTCCGACGGGCGGCCTTACTGTCGCATCGGGCGCTACCGCCCTCCTGGCAGATCCGATGGGGGCGGACGAATGAGTAACCGGCAAAGGACATGGGCGCTCGCCCTACTGTTTTGCGCGGCCGTCCTCAATCTGTTTGACCGACAGATCGTCAACATTCTAGCCCAGGACATCAAGCGTGCACTGACACTATCCGACACGGAGTTGGGCCTGCTTACAGGCACTGCGTTTGGCCTCTTCTATGCACTCCTCGGAATTCCGCTCGGACGCCTCGGGGACCGAGTGGACCGTGTGAAACTGATGGCTGCCGCGCTGGCGCTATGGAGCGGCTTCACTGCGTTATGCGGAATTGCAGGAGGTTTTCTGCAGCTGTTTTTGTCGCGGATGGGCGTCGGAGTCGGCGAGGCTGCTTCGCAACCGGCCAGTACGGCTCTCATTGCAGACCTGTTTCCGGAAGGGCAGCGCACCTCAGCGATGGCCATCCTGCTTGCCGGGGCGCCCGTTGGGGGACTCCTGGGACTCATCGTCGGAGGCTACGTGGGCATGGCGTGGGGCTGGCGCTCCGCATTTTTTGTAGCCGCAATCCCGGGCCTGATCCTCAGTCCCATCCTGTTAGTGACGGTGCGTGATCCGCGGTCGCAGTCGAGCATTGTTCAGACACACAAGATCTCCGTACAACAAACGATCGCTCAGCTGGCCCGCAATCCCAGATTCCGCTGGTTAATGATCGGCCTAACCTGCGTGTCCTTCTTGCCCTATGCTTCGGGCGCTTGGCTACCGCCCTTTTTCATTCGTGTACACCGGATGACCACGGGCGAGTTGGGGGAGTTTGCAGGGCTGGCCGTCGGACTCGGTGGCACTGTTGGTACGGTCGGCAGCGGATGGCTCTGCGACCGGTTGCGCACTCGAACCCGGAACGTCGAATTGAAGGTCCTCGCGACCGCGCTGAGCCTAGGCTGTCTGTGCCTTTCACTCACCCTGTTCAGCCCACAACGCTCCATCGCGTTGCTATCGATGTTCGCATTCGACATTTGTGCGTACGCGTTTCTCGGCCCGATCGTCACGTTGATACAGGGGGAGGCCGACGTCCATTCGCGCGCGTTGGCCATCGCCCTATGCGTTTCGGTATCCAACATCATTAACCTGTGCCTGGCGTTGCCGCTGGTCGGTTTTATTAGCGATGTTTTGAACGCGAGACAAGGAGTGCGGGCGATAGCCGATGCGCTCGAGATCGGCGCGATCGTAACGGGGGCGCTCGGATTGTTGGCGTTCTGGAAGGCACGAAAAGCTTAAATTGGACCGTAGTCAGAGACTGCTCTGCGGCATACCTGCCGACCGAAAGAGAAAGAACCCCGGGTGTGGGGTTCTTTTTGAATGCGCTTCAGCTACGAAGCGCTCGCCCTCGGAGCTTTATGCACTTCTGGGCCATTGGTATACGCTGCCGTAATGCTCGTGGGCATATGGGTTGGCGTGAATGTGGCGCCCCACTTCATCTTCCACGACCACAGCTTGTTCCGTGTAGGTGTCTGCCTGGTTGATAGCGGGTTGCTTGTTTTCCCAGACTCCTACGCGGGGTATCTGGCGCCATTCGCTATCGATAAACGAGTAAAGAATGTATGACATCGTCCGCTCTCCGCTAGACAAGGTGACCTCTGAGAGGTGTAGCGAGGCATCATCTGCGCTTTGCCCACAGCTTCCTTCCGACCCCACCTCGCGGTGGGCGCCGTTGCCGCTCAGCTAACACTTCCCCTTGCCGGGTGTGTAGAGGACTTTCACCTCCAAGTGAGTGCGCCCTGCCGGGCGCACCAAAAAGACAGCGCCCTCTTGAAAGAGGGCGCCAAAATGACATCACCCATCGGCCCTGGTTGCGGCTCGCCGCGCAGCGGACGTCTCTTCGAGACCTCCGCCTGGTGGGCTCGATGCGTTAGAGGGGCAAGCCTCCCGCGGTCAGCGCGCGCAGAATCTGCGCAATCGACATCCGTTTTGACCAGGTGAAGGACACCGCAAACGGCTGGGCATCCCGCTGTAACCCGGTGGGATAAGGGCGGATACGGACCATGGCTTGGTCAGCTTCGACCTGAAGACCCCCAAAGCGATGGTAGAGTTTTGCACGAGAAAGCGCTTTCTGGATCTTCGTGTACAACACCCACGCCTCTCCCTCAAGGAGGTGCGTGGCGGGCAATCCACGGATCGGTACGAATCGCTCCTCTTTCACCTCGCAGCGTAGCTCGCTGCCGAGATCTCTAATCACGGCACTACCCACTTCTGCCAGCGGCTCGACGTACTGGGCGATTTTCCACGAACTGATCTCTTCCCGGCCGGCGAGCAGCACCAGGTCGCCGCGTTGTGGCTGATCCCAAGGTGCGAAGTGCACGAGAGACTCACCGTGTTCGATATAGAAATCCGAGTGCCGTGCGTTGAGCTCGCGGTGACTGAGACTCGATTGGGTCCAACATAACCGATCAATGACGGTGATCAGAATGCGCTCGCGCGCCGTCAGGGACGGCGCCGCCGTACGCTGGGCTGTGTTGTCCGTCTGTGGGCTGCACGGCGCTACCGCATCCCCCTTAAGTCCCACAGCCGTGGGCAGTCCGCGGATCGGTACGATCCCCTTATTTTTCAGCTGGAACCGTCGGTCGCTGCCGATCTCTTGAATGACGGCGCTGTCCACATTTCCCGGCGTCCAGACATGCGGCGCCTCTCCTAACGACTCGACATACCAGCCGATTTGCCACGGGCTGCCCGTTTCCAGACTCACTAGGACCAGCTCGCCGGGCTGCGCCCTGGCCCACGGCGCAAAGTGCGCGAGCGGCTTGCCGTCTTCGAGATAGTACTCCGAGTGCTGTGATTGCAGCTCGCGGTCGCCTCGACACCATTGGGTAAAATACAACCGATCAATCAGGGTGGCCAGGATGCGCTCGCGATCCGTCACGGAGGGCGCCGCCGCGCGCTCTGCAGTGCTGGCCGATCGTGGCTGACCACGAGCGGCTCCGCGACATTCCGCTC
>Ga0105240_10006934_pt1 | contig 16550 bp, 14 predicted proteins | sample KBSC54metaG_FD_80426 | JGI IMG/M metagenome (GOLD analysis project Ga0105240, IMG submission 80426) | Corn rhizosphere microbial communities from Kellogg Biological Station, Michigan, USA - KBS C5-4 metaG | ecosystem: Host-associated > Plants > Roots > Rhizosphere > Soil | place: Michigan, USA...
AACGCGGCCGGCATGTCTCACGAGGACCCGCGGATCCGCCGCGCCGTGCAATGGCTCGCGGCAATCCAGAACGACGATGGCGGCTGGGGCGAGGACGGCACGAGCTACAAGCTCGACTATCGCAGCTACGAGCGCGCGCTCAGCACGGCCTCGCAAACGGCTTGGGCGCTCCTTGGGCTCATGGCGGCCGGTGCGGTCGCGCATCCCGCGGTCGAACGCGGAGTGGCCTACCTGCTGCGCACGCAGCGCGAGCACGGTTTGTGGGACGAGACGCGTTTTACCGCGACCGGCTTTCCGCGCGTCTTTTACCTTCGCTATCACGGCTACCGCAAGTTCTTTCCGCTATGGGCGCTTGCCCGCTATCGGAACCTCGTGCGCAGCCGGCAGGTGCGCGTATCCGTCGGCATGTGACGATGGAACCGCACGCGCCACTGCCCGTGATTGCCGTGACGGGCATGGCATTCGAAGCCCGCATCGCGCGCGGCGAGGGTGTGCATGCGGTCTATGCGGCCCGCAGCGACTTGCTCGAACGCGCACTGGCCGCGGCGCTGGCACGCGGCGCATCGGGTGTCATCAGCTTCGGTACGGCGGGCGGGCTCGCCGCCGATCTCCGGGCCGGTACGCTGATCGTCGCCGATGCCATCGATGGCCCGGACGGTAGCATGCCGACGGACCCCGCCTGGCGCGAGCGCGTCGTCGCGAGGCTTGCTGCCGCGACGCTCGACGCGCCCTGGCAGTGCGGCGTGCTCGCGGCCGTCACGGCACCGCTGACGAGCACCGAACAAAAGGCCGCGCTCAACCGGGCCCGCGGTGCGTTGGCTGTCGATATGGAGTCTCACATCGCGGCCGGGATGGCGCGCGCGCACGGCCTGCCGTTCATGGCCTGCCGGGCGATCGTCGACCCGGCGTGGCGAGCGCTGCCCGAGGCGGCCACAGCGGGCCTGCGCGACGACGGCACTACGGCTCTCGTCCCGATTCTCGCGTCGCTCATACGTGCGCCTTCGCAGCTCGGCGCGATGATCCGGCTGGCCGCCGATGCGCACGCAGCGCGTGCCGCGCTCACCGAAGCGCGCCGCACGCTTGGGCCCGCATTCGCGCGGCCCTGACGTCGCCTTTTTCCGCTATTTGGATTGCGGCGCGCTGGCTGGCGCCGCAGGCTCGGGCGTGACCGCGGCCGGAGCGGGGGTGACGCCGCTTGCTGGCGCGGGTGCGGGCGTCGTCGAAGGCACGGCGTCGCTCGCGGCAGCGGGTGCTGCGGTCGTGCCGCTCGAATCGCTTTCACCCTCGTCGCCATAGTTCGGCAGCGCCGGTGCGGCCGCGGCGCCGCCCGTGTTCGTCCGTGAGCGCCGTTGTTGCAGATAGGCGTCGCGGACGAACGAGTATTTGTCGAGGGCTGCCTGTTCGAGGATGTTCGTCGCGCCGAGCATGTCGGAGCGCACGCTCACGAACTGCAGGATGTAAAGCGGGGTGCGTGCCGCCGGCTCGACATAGTTCAGCGGATTGAAGCGAACATCGACGGCGAGCCCGACGCTGTCGCGAAACGTGCTGGGACCGAAGATCGGCAGGACCAGATAGGGTCCGGAGGGGATGCCCCAACGCCCGAGGGTCAGCCCGAAGTCCTGATGATGCTTGGGCAGCCGGGCGAGCGTCGCGAAGTCGATCAGGCCGCCTACCCCGAACGTCGTGTTCATCGTGAAGCGCATCAGGTCCGAAGTGGCATCCGTAATTCTGAGTTGCAGCAACTCATTGGCCACGTTGGTCAAATCGCCCAGATTCGAGAAGAAATTGCTGATGGCCGTGCGCAACGGGTGCGGCGTGATCTTCTGATAGCCCTTCGCGATCGGCACGGCCACGCTTTTGTCGACGGCGTCGTTGAAGCGAAAGATCGCCCGGTTCATCGGCTCGAGCGGATCGCCTGCCGTTCGGTTCGGTGCGCTCGCACAGCCGGCCAGGACGATCGCGGCGCCCAGCGCCACAGGGAGGGTCCGCAACTTATCCATCGATTCCTTCTAGTTCTTTTGTGGGCGGGTGAGCGTCGCGCGGTCTGCCCATCAATATGGGCTGAAAGAGGACCGCGCCGATGAGCGTACACGAAAGCGCGAGCGCGAGCAGTCTGCCCATGCTCGCAGTGCCGGGATGGTGCGAGAGCCAGAGGCTGCCGAACGCTGCAGCCGTCGTAGCGGCGCTGAACAGTACAGCGTGCGTGAGGCTCGATGCGAGCAGGCTCGTCTGGCCATTGCGCCACGCCATCACGAAGTAGACCTTGAACGCCACGCCGACGCCCAGCATCAGCGGCAACGCAATGATGTTGGCGAAATTGAGCGGCATGTCGAAAGCCACGCAGAGCTCCAGCGTGACGATGGCTGAAACGAGCAGCGGGATCATCGTTCGCAACACATCGGCGAAACGGCCCAGGGCGATCCAGAGCAGCACCGTGATCGCGATAACGGCCAGTGCGGCCGCCTGCAGAAACGCCTTGATGATCGTGTTGGCCGAATGCAGGATCGAAATTGGGCCGCCCGTGGCACCCGGCTCCGCTTTCTTCACGGCATTGGCGAAGCGGCGCAGCATCGTATCGTCGCCGGGGTCCACGCCCGGCGGCACGCGCGGGGAGATCTGCACCAGCGCACGACCGTCCGGGGCAACCCACTGGCGAACCATCTCGGGCGGCAGCGTCTGTCGTGTGATTGCCGAAGGCTGCAATAGCATCGTCAATTGGTGCAGCGCAAGGCGAAGCGGGACGGAGAATGCCGCTTCGGCGCGATCGCGCGTGGCGGGATCGGCGGCAGCGAGCTGTGCGAGCGATGCCGATAGGTGCTTCGCTTCGGCCGCACCGGGCCCGGGGTGATCCTCGGCCGCATAGGAGAGCTGATTGGAGGCGCGCTTGAGTGCGGCGACGCGCTGAGCGTCGGTCGCCGGCGCAGCCGGCTGCTGCGTCAGCGCGGGCAGGAGCGACTGGGCGGCTTGTGCGATCGATGCGAGCTTTTGCGGTTGATCGGGGGGAATCAGCGAAGAGAGCGTCGTTACGCGCCCGACCTCGGACAGATTCGTCAGCCGCGCCGCGACGGCATCCGCGGCGCTCAACGATGGCGCAAGCACCGATACGTCGTTGACCGCTGCTTCGGGCGAGTCCTTGAGCGAAAGCAGCGTCGCCATCGATTCGGTGTGGGGATCCTTCAGATGCAGCGGATTGAAATCGAAGCGAAGATGCAGGAGCAGCGGCAATGCACCGATTACCACGACGAGCGTGCCGATCAGTATCGGCTTGCGATGGTCCTGCAGGTATTCGTCGATGGGTGCGAGCGCCGTGAAGCCCGGCCGCGCGGGCTCCCCGGGCGGTGCCATCAGCTTGATCAGGGCGGGCAGCAGCGTCATCGTGCTCAGATAGGCGACGATCATGCCGACGCCCGCGATGAGCCCGAGTTCGGACACGCCGCGATAAGCCGTCGGCAGAAACGCGAAGAAGCTCGTGGCGACGGCCGTCGCAGCCAGCGTCAACGGCGCCCCCATCGAATGCGCCGTGCCGACGAGCGCATGATCGAGGCGCTCGTCGCGGTAGCGTTCCTCTCGATATTTGACGCCGTACTGGATCGCGAAGTCGGCACCGAGACCGACGAACAGCACCATGAACGCGACCGAAATCATGTTGAACGAGCCGACCATCAACAGCCCCAGCGCGGCAGTAATGGGCAGCCCGACGGCCAGCGTCACGAACACGGCGAGGATCATCCGCTTCGAGCGCAGCGCGAGCCATAGGATGCCGAGCACCACCGCGAGCGTCGCGATGCCGTTCACGAGCGCTCCGTCTTCGACCGAAGCGAATTCTTCGTCGGCGAGCGGCTGTTCCCCGGTCAGCCGAACCACGGCGCCGAAGCGCTTTTCCAGCTCGAGCTGCCGGGCCGCGGCGCGAATGGCCGCCGTGGCCTCGGCGCCGGGCCGCAGCACCGCATAGTTCACGACCGGCGCCACGGTGACGAAGGCGCGTGCCGGCTGGCGAGCGGAGTCCGCATCGACGAGCGCGCGCCACGAGAAGGCGGCGGGTTTGCCGGCGAGGACCGCATCGACGGTGTCCGCGCTGCGCGAAAAAAGGGTCGTCAGTCCAGGCAGCGTAACTTGACCCGATTCGAGCGGCAGACCCAGCATGGTCGACAGCGTCGTGGCGAGCCCCGTCAGACTCGGGTCGTGCGCGAGCGTGTTGACGAGCGGGCGGGCGCTGGCCAGCTGCGATGTCGTGCCGCTCAGCGTGCGGGGGGAGACGAACAGCAGGCCGTTGTGTTCGAAGAACGGGCCGCCGCCCGGTTGCGAGACATCGCCCACCTTGCTCGCATACGCTGGCGCTTTGAGCCCGGTCGCGAGCGCGTCGGCCGCGGCGTCGGCGAGTTCGGGCGCCGGGGCCTCGACTACCGCGAGGATCGTCTGGCCGCGCTGGGGAAAGGCCCGATCGATGGCGTCGCCGAGCGCGGACCATTGGGGATCGTTCTCGATCAGCGTGCTGATATCGGTATTGATCCGAAAATGGCGGGCGATGTAGACGCTGCTTGCGGCCGCCAACACCAACGAAAGTGCGACGACCCAGACCGGGCGGCGCACCGACGAGGCAACGAGGCGAACGATGAGGGACATCAGCATGAATCGGCCAGCTAGGAAAGGGTAAACGACAAAATAAGCAAGTATACCGGCCAACGGGTATGGCGCTGCGTCGAGCGCGCGACGCACGGCCAAAGCTGCCCGGGTACGCGCGATGCTTGTATCGCCAGTTATACGTTTGCAAGCAGCTGTATCAAACGGATGCTCGACCCGCGCCGCTCGGTATACTGCCGCTACACCGGACACCCGAGCAGGCAACACGCCTGCGCTGGCGCTCCGGCTTCTTCTCCACTCGAACCCGATTCCCCATGAAACGTCATCTGTTCGCTTTTTTCACGGCTGCGTTCGTCAGCCTGGCCGCTCAGGCGCAGACTGCGCCCGTCGACGTGGTCCAGCATGCGGTGCGCGGCACGGTCGACGCGATGAAGAAGGACCCCGCCGCCAGCGGCGGAGACATGACGAAGATAAAGCAAATCGTCAATGACGACTTCATTCCGGCGACCGATTTTGGCCGCACGACGCGCATTGCCGTCGGTGAGGCGTACAAGCAGGCCACGCCCGAGCAGCAAAAGGAGCTGGTCGACCAGTTCAGTAAGTTGATGACGGCCACCTATGCCGCCTCGCTTGCGCAACTGGGCACGCAAGACGCCAAGTTCAGCTTCAAGGAAAGCACCACGACGGGCAACGATGCGCTCGTCACATCGACGGTCACCACGCCGGGCGACTCCCAGACGGTCGCCTATCGGCTCGGCAAGGTCGGCGGCGCCTGGAAAATCTACGACATCGACATGTCCGGGGCTTGGTTGATCCAGGTCTATCAAGGGCAGTTCAAGACGCAACTGCAAAAAGGCGGTGTGCCCGCGCTCATCGACTTCCTCAAAAAGCATAACGCGCGGACCGAGTGAGCAGCCTCAGCGGCGACGCCGCTCGACCGCGAATTTGATCAATTCCGCTTGCCCCTCGATCTCGAGCTTGCGCTTGAGATTGAGGCGGTGCGTTTCCACGGTACGGACCGATAAACCGTAGCGCTCCGCGATCTGCTTGCTCGCGAGACCTTCCGCCAGTGCGTCGAGAATCTCCAGCTCGCGCGGCGTGAGCCGCTCCACCGGCGTTTGCAGCGCGCTCGCTTGAATCATGCGAGCAGCGACTCCCGCGCTGAAAAACGTGCGATTGCCCAGCACCGCCTCGATGGCATGCACGATCTCGGTGGCGGGCGAATCCTTGAGGACATAGCCGCTTGCGCCGGCGCGCACCGCCTGCGTCACATACTCGACGTTGTCGTGCATCGACAGCATCAGCACGCGCACCGCCGGAAACCGCTCGTGAAAGATGCCGGCGAGCACGATGCCGTTCATGCCATTCATGCCGACATCCATCAATGCGAGATCCGGGTTCGACGTTTCCGCCAGCGCGAGCGCTTCTTGCGCGTTGCCGGCTTCGCCCACGACATGCAGCCCGGGTACCGCTTCGAGCCGCAGGCGCAGGCCGTCGCGAACGAGCGGATGATCGTCGACGAGAATGATATTGGCGATGGACTGATGCTGTGCGGTCATGAAGTGCGGCTCTGCGAGGCGAGGGAAGAGGATTCACGTTTTTTCGACGGCAGCGGCACGCGTGCCGTGACGACTGTGCGGCCCGGCTCCGACGCGAGCGTCAACGTGCCGCCGAGCGGCTCGAGCCGCTCGCGCATGTTGCGCAGGCCGATGCCGCCGCGTGCATCGGCCTGCACGCGGTCGATGTCGAAGCCGCGACCGTCGTCCGAGATCGAGAGGGCGACGGCGTGCTCGGAGACATCGAGCGCGAGTGTCGCATGCGCGGCGTGTGCGTGCCGCACGATATTGGCGAGCGCTTCCTGAGCGATTCTGAACAATGCCGTATTGACGCCTTCGGACAACCCTAGCAGGCACGCGCGGGCCGCATCGTCATCAGTAGTCCGAACGAATGCGATATCGATGCCCGCTTCTTCACCGAGCTCGCGAGTCAGTTGCTCGAGCGCCGCCGCGAGTCCGAGATCGTCGAGCATGGCAGGCCGAAGCGCGTGCGAGATGTGGCGTACCTCGCGCAGCGCATCGGCGAGACGCGTGAGGCCGGTGGCCAGCGGGGCCTGGGGATCGGACGCGCCGACGCGCTGCGGGCCGGCAGATTCGAGGCGTGCGAGCGCCGATTCGACGAGCAGCTTCACCGAGACGAGCTTCTGACTGATGCCGTCGTGCAATTCTCGCGAGAGCCGGGCGCGCTCTTGTTCCTGCGATTCGACGACTTGCTGCGCGAGGCGCTTGAGCTTCGCATCGGCGCTGCGATATTCGGTGACGTTGACGAACACGGCGCATGCGGCAATGACGATGAAACCCGCCAACGCGATGGCCCCGATCCACATCATCGTGCGCCGGATGTTGGCCGATGCACTTTCGTCGATCCGTGCGAGGGCGGCAGTCACGCCGTCGAGATAGATGCCCGTGCCGATCATCCAGCCCCACCGCGGCAGCAAGACGACATAGCCCAGTTTCGGTTCGAGCTGATTCGTCGATGGCCGATGCCAGACATATCGCACATAGCCGCCGCCGTGCTTCGCGGCCGCGATGAGCTCCTGGATGGTCAACGCGCCTTGCGGATCGCGCATCCCCCAAAGGTTGCGGCCGACGAGATCGGGCTCGCGCGGATGCATCAGCGAATTGCCCTCCATGTCGTAGACGAAGAAATAGCCGTCGGGTCCGAAGTCCATGTTTTGCAGTACGGCCAGCGCGCGATGCCGCAGCGCCTCGTCATCGCGCGGATCCTGAGCGACGGCTTCGTCAAGCGGCGCGATCGCGCTCGTCGCGAGTTCCACGTAATGCCGCAACTCCGTCTGCTTGCTCGACATATAGGCCGCTTCGACGGTTGCATGTTGCGCTTTCGCGAGCGCTGTCGCTTGCAGTCGAACCCCGATGCCGATACCCGCTATCGCAACGAGAAACGGCACGATCGCCAGCAGAAAGATTTTGGTTTTGACCTTCATCGCTGAAACGTTGATGGCATGCGCGCGTGCGGCGCTCATGCAGTTGATACGTACTACTACTTAGCCCTGTTACGTAGTTATGCGCTTGTGAGGGGCAGAGCGAATCTGAATACTACACGCGCATCGGTGCGTCATGCCTCTTGCTCGCTTGACCGCTGCGGGCCGGTCGCAGGATCGGAACTTCATAAGGATCGACAGAGGAGGAGACAATCGTGAATCCTACGAATCGGCTCGGGCGCTTTGCGCTCTGGTCACTGCTGGCCCTGGCGGGCGCATACGCATTCGGCACCATTGCACTCGCGCACGGCGAGCGGGTGAGTGCGCTATGGGTCGTCATCGCGGCCGTCTGCGTTTATCTGATCGCCTACCGCTTCTACAGCCGTTTCATTGCGAGCCGCGTATTGCAGCTCGACGGGCGCCGGATGACGCCGGCCGTCAAGCACAACGACGGCCTCGATTACGTCCCGACGCATCGATTCGTGCTGTTCGGCCATCACTTCGCCGCCATTGCCGGCGCCGGCCCGCTCGTGGGACCGGTACTCGCCGCACAGATGGGCTACACGCCGGGGATGCTCTGGCTGCTTGCGGGCGTCGTCTTTGCGGGTGCGGTGCAGGACTTCGTGGTGCTTTTCATTTCGACGCGCAGAGACGGTCGCTCGCTCGGCGATCTCGTCAAGATGGAGCTGGGAACGGTGCCAGGCGTGATCGCGCTGTTCGGCGCGTTTCTGATCATGATCATCATTCTTGCCGTGCTCGCACTGATCGTCGTCAAGGCGCTCACGAACTCGCCCTGGGGGACGTTCACGGTGGCCGCAACCATTCCGATCGCGTTGTTCATGGGCGTCTACACACGCTTCATTCGGCCCGGCCGCATCGGCGAAGTCTCGATCATCGGCTTCGTGTCGTTGATGGCGTCGATCGCGTTCGGTCAGCATGTGCATGACGTGCCGGCGCTCGCCGCGTGGTTCACCTTCAGCGGCGCGCAGCTCACGTGGATCTTGATTGGCTATGGGTGCGTATCGTCGGTTCTGCCCGTGTGGCTGCTGCTTGCGCCGCGCGATTATTTGTCGACGTTCCTGAAGATCGACACCATTCTCGGTCTCGCCATTGGCATTCTCATCGTCGCGCCTGAAATGAAGATGCCGGCGTTCACCAAGTTCGTCGATGGCACCGGTCCCGTCTGGTCCGGCAACCTGTTCCCGTTCCTCTTCATCACGATTGCATGCGGTGCCGTGTCCGGCTTCCATGCCCTGATCGCGTCGGGGACTACGCCGAAGCTGCTCGAAAACGAAATCGATGCACGCTTCATCGGTTACGGCGCGATGTTGATGGAATCGCTCGTCGCGATCATGGCGCTCGTAGCGGCCTGCGTGATCGAGCCGGGCGTCTACTTTGCGATGAATGCGCCGGCAGCGTTGCTGGGCACGACGCCCGACGCGGTCGCACAGACAGTGACGCACTGGGGCTTCTTGCTGACGCCCGATATGCTGACGGAGACGGCGCGCGCGGTAGGCGAAACGACGATCGTCGGTCGTGCGGGCGGTGCTCCGACGCTCGCAGTCGGCATGGCGCAGATTCTTCATCGCGTGATCGGCGGTCCGGCGATGATGGCCTTCTGGTATCACTTCGCGATTCTCTTCGAGGCGCTCTTCATTCTGACGGCCGTCGATGCGGGCACGCGCGCGGGCCGCTTCATGTTGCAGGATCTGCTGGGCTCGTTCCACCCGGCGCTCAAGCGCACGGAATCGCTGCCGGCCAACTTGATTGCGACGGCGCTATGCGTGGCCGCGTGGGGCTACTTCCTCCATCAGGGCGTGGTCGATCCGCTCGGCGGAATCAATACGCTTTGGCCGCTTTTCGGTGTATCGAACCAGATGCTGGCGGCGATTGCGCTGGTGCTCGGGACGGTGGTGCTGTTCAAGATGAAGCGCGAGCGTTATGCGTGGGTCACGATCGTGCCGACGGCATGGTTGCTCGTCTGTACGCTGACTGCGGGCTGGCAGAAGATCTTCTCGGCCGATCCGAGGGTGGGTTTCCTCGCTCATGCGGCGAAGCTTGGCGCATCGGTGGATGCAGGGAAGGTGCTTGCACCCGCAAAGTCGATCGAGCAGATGCGCCGTGTCATCTTCAACGACTACATCGACGCGACGTTGTGTGCGCTTTTCGTTGTCGTCGTATTGAGCATGGTGGTGTACGGCGTGCTCGCGATCATGCGCGCTCGTCGCAGCGATCGGCCGAGCACGTTGGAAACGCCGTTCGAACAGGCGCCTCAGGTCGGGCAGACCGTCGCCGCCGCGCAATGATTCGGGTAACGACGATGTTCTCCAATCTCAACGAACTGCGCAGCGCCGGCCGTTATCTCGGTCAGGCGCTGCGCCTGATGGTCGGCTTGCCCGATTACGACGCGTATGTGAATCACATGCGCGCGACGCATCCCGATGCGCCTGTCATGAGTTACGAAGCGTTTTTCCGGGAGCGGCAGAACGCGCGATATGGGGCCGGGGCCGGGAAGTGTTGCTGAGAACGCGATTTGGTGCCTATCCGGCTTCGTGAGCCGGTCAGCGCGGCGTCGTCGATACCTGCATAGGCAACGATTGTTCGAAATTTGAAAAAAGTCTTGTCAACTTTCGGCTCTTTTTCCGGGCCGCTCACAAACCTACACTGCCTCCTGTCGACATCGAAACCAGCGCGTCGAACGAACCAACCGAGACGCGTTCCAGTTACCAGATAAGCACCGGAGGTCATCATGAAATCGAAACTCATCGCAGGTCTTTTGATCGCAACGTCGGCTGCACTCGCAGCGCCCGCATTCGCAAGCGGCCTCGGCCCGGCACCGTTTTATCGGCCTGTTATCGCCGATTCCTCGTCACACGCCGACGTGCCTGTCCAGGCGGCGGCGGTCGAACAACAAGCCGCAGGCTCGAGCGATGTTGGCGGTACCGCGGTAACCGTGCAATCGGGTGGGGTTCACAGCTCGATCGCGCGGGCCCAATCGAGCGTCGACGACCTGTATCGCGGTCGTTGATCGGCGGGGTGGGCGGCGGGTTTCCTGTTAGATCAGGCACCGCCGCGAGCGTCACCGTGCGCCGAAGTATCGGCCTTGAAATGCAATAAGCCCCGCGCTCAGCAATAAGAGCGCGGGGCTTATGTTTTTATCGATGATAGAACCGCTACACCCTTTTCAAGGCGCGCGTACCGCCGCGCCATGAAAACGATCAATGCGCGGGGGCCGTCCGCTGTGCCTTCTTCGTGCTCGCCGCGCGACCGATTTCCTCGAGCTTGATCTCGACGTGCCGCGAGAACACGTACTCGGCGGGACGCTGCTTGTCGAGCGGGATGTCCTTTGCGTAGGCACCTTCGATCTTCGGCCCGCGCAAGCTGACGCCCAACGCCTTCAACGGATGTGCCACTGTGTCCATGACGGCCGTCGCTTCGAAGCCGCTATGCACCATGCAGTCGGCGCACTTCTCGTAGTTGCCGGTGCCGTAGGCGTCCCAGTCCGTTTCTTCCATCAGTTCCTTGAACGTCTTGGCATATCCCTCGCCAACGAGGTAGCACGGACGTTGCCAACCGAATACCGTACGCGCGGGGTTGCCCCAGGGCGTGCAGTGATAGGTCTGGTTGCCGGCCAGGAAATCGAGGAACAGCGCCGATTGGCTGAACGCCCAGTTCTTGCCGCGACTGCCGCGCTTGAAGATCTCGCGGAAAAGTTGCTTCGTCTTGTCGCGGTTCAAAAAGTGCTGCTGGTCGGGCGCACGCTCATAAGCGTAACCGGGCGAAACCGTGATGCCGTCCACACCGATCGGGCCGACCGTATCGAAGAACGCGGCCACGCGGTCCGGTTGAGCGTCGTTGAACAGCGTGCAGTTGATGTTGACCCGAAAGCCGCGGCGCTTGGCCTCGCGAATGGCAGCCACGGCCTTGTCGTACACGCCTTCTTGCGAGACCGAGTGATCGTGCATCGCCTTGTCGCCGTCGAGGTGCACGGACCAGACGAAGTACGGACTCGGCTGGTAATCGTCCATCTTCTTTTCCATCAGCAGCGCGTTCGTGCAGAGATAGACGAACTTCTTGCGTTTGATGATGCCGCGGACGATCTCGGGCATGTCCTTATGCAGGAGCGGTTCTCCGCCTGCGATCGAGACCACCGGCGCGCCGCATTCGTCGACGGCGCCGAGGCATTCCTCCACCGACAGCCGCTGATTCAGGATCGGATCGGGGTAATCGATCTTGCCGCAGCCATTGCATGCGAGATTGCAGCGAAAGAGCGGCTCGAGCATCAGCGCAAGCGGGTAGCGTTTGTTGCCCGTGAAATGCTGGCGCGCGATATAAGCGCCCACGCGGACCTTCTGAAGAAGCGGGATCGACAAGGCGTCCTCCTTAAACTTAACGTGCGGCGACGGGCTCGGCGAGCTTCGACGGCAGCTTGAATTCGACTTTTTCCTCGCGGCCGGCCATCGTCGATACTTCGACTGGGCCAAGCGCGCGCAAGGCGCCGATCACATGTTCGACCATTTCCTCGGGCGCCGAAGCGCCCGCCGTGATACCGACGGCTTGCGCATCGGCAAACCATTCCGGCTTCACTTCCGAGCCGTCCGCCACGAGATAGCTCGGTACGCCGCTCTCCGCGCCGATTTCGCGCAGGCGGTTCGAGTTCGAACTGTTGGTCGCACCCACGACCAACAGAACATCGACATGCGCGCTGAGTTCCCGCACCGCGGCCTGGCGGTTTTGGGTCGCATAGCAAATATCGCGCGTGTCGGGCCCGACGATATCGGTGAACCGGCGCATCAAGGCATCGATGATGCCACGCGTATCGTCGACCGAAAGCGTCGTCTGCGTCACATATGCGAGCGGCGTATCGTTGGCCAGCTCGAGCTTGGCGACTTCCGCTTCGCTTTGCACGAGCAGCACCTTGCCGGGAATCTGGCCGATCGTGCCTTCGACTTCGGGATGTCCGGCATGGCCGATCAGGATCAGCGTGCGCCCGGCGGCGACATACTGACGCCCCTGGACATGAACCTTCGTGACGAGCGGGCAGGTGGCATCGAGCACGTCGAGCCCGCGGCTTTCGGCATCGTGTTCCACTTTCTGCGCCACCCCATGCGCGCTGAAAACGGTCACCGCGCCATGGGGCACCTCGTCGAGCTCTTCGACGAAACGCGCACCTTTGCTGCGCAGGTTTTCCACCACGTGCCGGTTATGGACGATCTCGTGGCGCACATAAACGGGCGCACCGTGCCGCTGGAGCGCGCGATCGACGATCTCGATTGCGCGGACGACTCCCGCGCAAAAGCCGCGCGGTTGAGCAAGGATGACTCGCATATTCTGGCGAACTCCGACTGAATCGGGGTATCGAACCAAGCCAACGACATGGCTCGCAATCGCCCGGACCCAACCAATTATTAGAAAGCGGGCGTGATAGCCGGCAAAGGAATCAAAACGCGCATTCTAACGCGTTTCGGCCAATGCACGCTCCCAAGCTGGCTTGGCCGCGTTGTACGGACGCGCCATCGAAGCCTGCCCGGTCCGCCGCACGGCAGCGCGGCGCCGACCACAGTAAACTAGGCAGCCTCGCCGAGACCCTTACAATTCGCTGACTCGATCGCTATGACCTATTCCCCGGCCCGCACCATCAATATAGTTGCTCGCAAGCTGGAGCGCCGAGTATGAACGCCGTGCTTTTCGCCGTATCCGTCGTTTCTCTCGTCATTTGGGGTGTCCTGCTTTTCGCGCGCGGCGGTTTCTGGCGCACGCGCCCACCGGCATTCCTGCCGGCCGGCCAGCTCGAAGCCCTGACCGAATGGCCGGCCGTGGTGGCCATCGTGCCGGCCCGCAACGAGGCCGACGTGATCGGTCAGGCTATCGGCACCCTGCTGGTGCAGGAATACGCAGGGGACTTTCACGTCATCGTCGTCGACGATCACAGTACCGATGGTACGGCCGATGCCGCACGCGCCGCCGCGCTCGCGCTCGGGCGGCCCGAGCGGCTCACGGTCATCGAGGCGGCGGCCCTGCCGGCCGGCTGGTCGGGCAAAGTGTGGGCACAGTCGCAAGGCATTGCGGCCGTCAAATCGCTGGGGCTTGCCGCGCAGTATTTACTGCTGACCGATGCGGACATCGGCCACCCTCCCGATGCCGTGGCCCAGCTCGTTGCGCGTGCAACGACCGAAGGGCGCGATCTCGTCTCGTTGATGGTTCGCTTGCGGTGCGACTCGTTCTGGGAGAAGGCGCTGATTCCGGCATTCGTCTTTTTCTTCGCGAAGCTCTACCCGTTCACATGGGTCAACGATCCGCGCAACAAGACCGCGGCGGCGGCCGGAGGCTGCATGCTCGTCAGGCGCGACGCGCTCGAAGAGGCGGGGGGCATCGAGTCGATTCGCGCAGAGCTCATCGACGATTGCAGTCTGGCCGCCCGGATCAAGCATCGTGGCGGCGGCAGGCATCCGATTCGGCTCGATGTGGCGGCGCGAAGCGTGTCGCTTCGGCCTTACGATAGTCCGCGCGAAATCTGGAACATGATCGCGCGCACGGCATTCACGCAACTGCGTTATTCGCCGTGGCTGCTGGCCGGCACACTGGTGGGGATGGCGCTGATCTATCTCGCCCCGCCCGTGATCGCGCTCGTGCGCGGTGCGCCCGGTTGGCCGGCGTGGCTCGCTTGGGCCGCGATGTGCTGCGCCTATGCGCCAATGCTGCGTTACTATGGCCGCTCGCCTTATTGGGCGCCGGCGTTGCCGCTCGTCGCACTTTTTTATGTAGGTGCAACGCTTGCCTCGGCTGTGCGCTATTGGCGCGGTAAGGGCGGTCAGTGGAAGGCGCGCGTGCAGGCACCGGTCCAGGACCGCTGAGGGACCGTTCGCCTCAGCCGGCTCACTGCGACAACAACATATAGAGCTGAACGACGACATCCGGCGCAAACGTGAACGGCACCCACCCATGGCCGGTATGGCGCGCCACGAGCAGGCGGTCGCCGTTCGGCTGTTTTTGCACGGCCATGACGGGGTTTTTTGTCGATGCGAAACGCCACCCGGGCGGGATCGCCATCGGGGGCTCCGGCGACATCGAGGCGCGGGCGTTCGCGAGCTCTTCGATGAGTTGCCCGATTTGCTCGGGCTGCAGTGTCACCGATTGAGCGCCGATAGCGAGCGTCAGCGCGTTTTGCGACGGGCGGCTCACGTGCAGCGCAGGCTTTTCGTCTGAATCAGGATCCGAAGCCGGGGCGGCTGCGGCTTCGGGCGCTGCGGCGGCGAGCGCGGCTTGTGCGAGCCGGTTGAGCTCGTTGATCTGATCGACGCGCACTTCGAGTGCGCCGATCTGTTCTTGAAGGTTCATGCGCGGCATAGTCCGGAAAGAACTCGCGATTTTACCGGCTCGCTACGCGTATCTCCGCATCGCCCGATATCGACGTTGTAACAAAATGCACGCAACACGCGGCGTGCCACCGGTGCGCTACGTGCGGAGATAGCCCGCCGCGCGGAACCAATCCAGCGCGTCGTAGAGACCCTCGCGATACGGGCGCGCGCGATAGCCAAGCTCCCGTTCGGCCTTCGCGGACGTGAAATACATCTTGTTTTTAGCCATTTTCAGGCCGTCGATGGTCACGAACGGCTCGCGGCGCGTGAGCTTCGCGACACATTCGGCGCCGAACGCGAGCGGGTAGAGCGGCCAACGCGGCAGGCTGATCGTGGGCGGCTTTCGCCCTGTGCGTGCGGCGATATCGGCGAGCATTTGCTGAAGCGGCAGGTTTTCGCCGCCGAGGATATAACGCTCTCCAACGCGCCCGTGTGCGAGCGCGAGCAAATGTCCCGTGGCGACATCGTCGACATGCACGAGGTTCAGCCCCGTGTCGACGAATGCGGGAATTTTGCCGAGCGCCGCCTCCACGATGATGCGTCCCGTCGGGGTCGGCCGTACATCGCGCGGCCCGATCGGCGTGGATGGGTTGACGATGACGGCCGGCAGGCGTTCGGCCGCGATCATGCGCTCGACGGCGCGTTCGGCAAGGACCTTGCTGCGCTTGTAGACGCCGATGGCTTCGTCGGCGCGCAGCGGCGCCGTTTCGTCGGCGATGCGCCCTTCGCGCGTCACTTTCAACGTGGCAACGCTGCTCGTATAGACGATACGCTCGACACCCGAGGCAAGCGCGGCTCGCATCGTCGCCTCGGTGCCTTCGAGGTTCGCGCGTTCGATCTCCCCGGGGTCCGGTGCCCAAAGGCGATAATCGGCCGCCACGTGAAACAGATACCGCACGCCGCCGAGTGCCGCGCGCATCGATGCCTCGTCGCGCATATCGCCTATGACGACTTCGGCATCGAGCGTTTCAAGGTTTTTGCGCGGACTGGTTGCGCGTACGAGCACGCGTACCTTGAAGCCGCGCTCGATTGCCGCGCGCGCGACAGCCGAGCCGACAAAGCCCGATGCCCCGGTGACGAGCACGAGATCGCCCGAAGTGGCCCTCATCTGACTGGATTCCTCGATTCATGACCCGCGGCGCGGGCAGGTCCGCCGCGCCGAAACGTGCGATTGTAATCGCTGACGAAGGCGAGAGCCGCAATCGAACGGTTTTCGTGAATTCAACGACAGCGCGCCGATTCGCTCATTCCAAGGCGAGAACACCTTGATTGAAGCGCTGAATGAACGCGTGCGCCTGCGCGGCCGGCATCGGACGGGCGAATCGATATCCTTGCACGACGCTGCAACCGTGGCGGCGCAAGAAGGCGAGCTGCATGTCGGTTTCGACGCCCTCCGCGACGACGCTGAAGCCGAGCGCGCGCCCGAGCGACAAGATGGCGCGCGTGATGACTTCGTCCTCCCGATGCACGCCGATGCCGCGCACGAACGACATGTCGAGCTTGAGGCGCTCGGCGCGAAAACGCCGCAGATACGACAGGCTCGAGTAGCCGGTGCCGAAGTCGTCGATGGCGATGTCGATATCCATCGCGCGCAATGCGCGCAACACATCGAG
>Ga0105240_10006938_pt1 | contig 16545 bp, 15 predicted proteins | sample KBSC54metaG_FD_80426 | JGI IMG/M metagenome (GOLD analysis project Ga0105240, IMG submission 80426) | Corn rhizosphere microbial communities from Kellogg Biological Station, Michigan, USA - KBS C5-4 metaG | ecosystem: Host-associated > Plants > Roots > Rhizosphere > Soil | place: Michigan, USA...
CAAAAGCTATGAGTTTATTAGCAGCCACAGACAAGGGGGTTTGATGATATAGGACCTTTTTCCGTTTCATAACCGTCATACTTCCACCATTCCAGACCACCAAGCATTTCTTTTACGGCAAACCCCAGGCTGGCGAGTTTCATACTGCCCTTGGTGGAGGCGTTGCATCCTATGCCATCGCAGTAGACCACCATCATTTTATCTTTTGGGAGGAAGGCCGTAGACTCCAGGTTCATCAGCCGGTGAGGGATATTGATGGCGCCGGGGACATGTTCTCTGGCAAAGCTATCGGGGCTGCGGGCGTCGATGACGAGGAAGTCGTCAACACCATTACTCATGTCGGTGTATACATCGGAAGCTTCTGTCTCGTAGCAGAGCTTGTGCATAAAGTAGGCGAGGGTAGACTCGCCACCCTGTGGAAGGTATTGGGTGACCCGTCCCCGGGTGTTGAAGTACGTGCTGGTGCTGTTTAGTGTTGTCATGCTACAAAGATATTCGTAATTTGGTACTATGTTTTGGTCCAATTTGTATGATTTTTATAGTACCATTTCAGCAGGGCCAGACATTTTAAACTTCCATTATGAGCAGAAGTTCCCGGCAGATATCACTGCCTTTTATACGCATCGACAGGGCTGGCGCACGTCCCGTGTATGAACAGTTGTATGAGGGGATGCGCGAGGCCATTTTGAACGGACGGTTGCAGCCGAATGACAGACTTCCTGCTACCCGGCTCATTGCCGAGGAGTTGGGCGTGTCGCGGAACATCGTGGTGATAGCGTTCGAGCAGCTGTTGATGGAGGGGTATATACGCAGCAAGGCAGGAGCCGGCAGCTTTGTCGAGGCTGTAGACTTACTTCAACCTGCCCCACGTTCTACCCGCCGGCCCGTCAAGGGCCGGCCCCTGGAAGGAGATTTCGCGCGTAAATTGGAAGAGGTAGTATTACAGCGTAATATAGACAGGGAAGAAACCGCCCCCTTCCAAACTTCACAGCCTGCCTTTGACGCCTTCCCTTTTGCCGTGTGGAGCAGGCTGGCAGGGCGGGTTTACCGGTATCTGGACTTTCAACATCTGGGATACGAGGATGCTGCCGGCGCCATGCCTTTACGGGAAGCCATAGCCGATCATCTCCGGGTCAACAGAGGCGTTCAATGCGATGCAAGCCGCATACTCATCGTAAATGGAACACAACAGGCCCTTTTCCTGTCAGCGCAGCTGTTACTGCAGCCCGGCGATCAATTCTGGATCGATGATCCGGGATATGTAAATGCACGATCGACCTTTTTGCTGTATGGAGGTGTAGCCTGTCCGATACCGGTGACAGGTGAAGGTACCGACATCGACTATGCCTGTCAGCATTATCCAGACGCGCGGCTGGCCTATCTGACACCGTCTCATCAGCATCCCGTGGGTGGCACCCTGCCGCTGGCCCAGCGGCTAAAGCTACTGACATGGGCGCGCCACCGGCGGTTATGGATCATCGAGGATGATTACGACAGCGAGCTGCGCTATCGCGGCAAACCCATCCCTTCCTTACAGGGGATGGACACAGATGGGAATGTCATTTATATCGGTACGTTCAGCAAAGTGCTCTTTCCTGCATTGCGGGTGGCGTATATGGTGCTGCCCGACGCAGCGTCATTTCAGGCCTTCCGATCGTTAAAGGCGCTGAATGACAGACAATCAGCTATTGTAGACCAACTGATACTCACTGACTTTATAAAGGAAGGATATTTTCACCGGCATCTGCGTAAGATGCGCTCTATTTATAGTGTCCGCCTCCAATGTCTGCTGGAGGAGCTGGAAACACATCTTTCGGAGTTCCTCTCCTTTACCGATCCCGCCGCGGGTATGCATCTCACCGCGTATTTTAAAAAGCCAGTCGACGAGGACAGATTGATACAGGCCGCTGCTCACAAGGGACTGATATTGCTGAGCCTCCGTGAATACACCATCGGCCCCTATCGCCGTCCCGGCATCCTGCTCGGGTATTCTTCCTTCTCCGAGGACAAGATCCGGCAGGCTGTGCGGGCACTAAAGACCATCTTCAAATATATTAGTTGACAAAGTCAACTAATATGCCTATCTTAGCTCAATGAAACAAAGAACAGTGGATGAAGTCCGTGCATTCAGCAGATTTTATACGGAGGTCATCGGGCTATTGGACAGGTATATTCTCAAAAGCGCCTTTAGTCTGCCGGAGGCAAGAATAATGTATGAGCTGTATCACCGGGATGGCGTGCAGGCGGGAGAGATCACCACGCTGCTGGGATTTGATAAAGGATATCTCAGCCGGATCCTGGACCAGTTCACCCGCAAGGGATTTATTACCCGAAAACAATCCAAGGAAGACGGCAGAGCGCAGCACATCTTCCTCACGCCAAAGGGGAAAGAGGCATTTGAAGGATTGAACAGGGCTTCTGACAGCCAGGTGAAAGAGATCCTCCGCCAGGTGCCGGATGAGGAGGGGGATATACTGGTGTATCACATGAATGAAATAAAGAAAATATTGACTAATTATGGAAACAACCATTTGCCTCGATGATATCGTTATACGTACAGAGCTGAGGCCGGGTGACATCGGATATGTCATCCATCTGCATGGCAAATTGTACAATAAAGAGTATAATTATGGTATTGCCTTCGAAGCTTATGTGGCGCAGGGGATGTATGAGTTCTATCAGCAGTACCATCCGGAGAAGGACAGGGTATGGATCTGTGAGCATCAGGGCAGGATCGTAGGCTTTCTCCTGCTGATGCACCGGGACGGAAATGTCGCGCAGCTGCGTTATTTTATCCTGGAGCCTGAATACAGGGGCATCGGGCTGGGCAAGAAGCTTATGGAATTATATATGGAGTATTTTAGAAGTACAGGCTATCAGGGCAGCTATCTTTGGACGACGCATGAGCTGGCTACGGCAGCGTCCTTGTATATGCGGCATGGGTTTGTGCGCACCGAGGAGAAGGCCTCACAGGCATTTGGGAAATCATTGTATGAAGTAAAATTCGAGCTAATATGATACAACGTCACTGGAAGGGGGTGGCTAAGAGGGGCGAGGCTAATAATTATATCAAACATCTGGAAACGGAGACATTTCCGTTGATCTCCGCCATTTCAGGCTTTGTAAAGGCGTCTATTCTCCGGCGTAGCACCGCCGATGGGATAGAGTTCCTGATCATCACCATATGGGAGTCTATGGATGCCATCCGGAAGTTCGCGGGTGACGATCCCGGAAGAGCCGTGGTGCCAAAGGTCGTAAAGGGCATGATGCTGAGCTGGGAAGACAGGGTCAGGCACTATGAGGTAGTGTCTGAGCGTTGATCGTGCTACCCCATTTTTTCAGCATGGTGACCAGCTGGTCCAGGTTCACCGGCTTGGGGAGATAGTCGTTCATGCCTTCAGCCAGACATTCATCCCTGTCCCCCGACATGGCATTGGCCGTCATGGCGATGATCACAGGTTGCGGCCCATCGCCGTTGCGTATGATACGGGTGGCTTCCAGACCATCCATCTCCGGCATTTGGATGTCCATCAATATGAGGTCTATCTTTTTCTCTTGCAGTCTGGTGAGGACTTCTTTTCCATTTTCCACAAATTCCGGCTCATAACCCATCTTTGTCAGGATGACCATGGCCAGTTGTTGATTGATCGGGTTGTCTTCTGCTACTAAGATGTGCAGCGGATAGTTTTCCGCCATCTGCACAGGTAAGGGTGTGGTTGCCATAGGGATCTTTCTTTTTTGTGTGCCGGGCCGACAGAGGATCGTCCAGCTGAATACAGAGCCTTTACCGGGCTGGCTTTCTACTTTTATCGTGCCGCCCATCAGTTGGATCAGCTTGTCACAAATGGTCAGGCCCAGTCCGGTGCCGCCATATTTGCGGGTTATGGACGAGTCCACTTGCGAGAAAGCTTTAAAAAGCTGGTCTAATTTATCATGAGGTATGCCAATGCCGGTGTCTTTCACTTCGAAGCCTATTTCCAGCTTGTCGCCGTTGTCAGGGCTTGCGGGTCCGGTGAGGAACGCGCGAACGCGAACCTCTCCATGGTGCGTGAATTTGATGGCATTGCCTACAATATTGATCAATACCTGGCGGAGGCGGCCACCATCCGCCAGGATGGGAGATGGAATAGATGCGTCGACGTCATATTCCAGTCCTAGTCCGGACTGGGCTGCCTTGACGCTGAAGATGGCCAGCACTTCCTTTATACAGTCGTGCAGGTCTGTCTCTTTTTCATCCAGCTCCATTTTCCCGGATTCTATTTTGGATACGTCCAGGATATCATTGATGACGATCAGCAGTGTTTCACCGCAATTCTGTATCGTCTCTGCAAAGCTACGCTGTTCTTCGTCGAGCTTTGTCTGTGAGAGAAGGGTCGCCATTCCAATCATGCCATTCATAGGCGTGCGTATCTCATGGCTCATATTGGCAAGGAAGAGACTTTTAGCGCTGTTGGCCTTCCGTTCGTCCTCCATTGCTTGCGCCAGCTGCTCGGTGCGCTGGTCCACGAGCCCTTTCAATTTTCGTTGCTGGGCCTTGATACCATTGATCCGCATCCTGTACAGCGTGACGGCTAATCCCACGGTCAGCAGGGTTACACTCAGTCTGAACCACCATGTCATCCAGTAGGGTGGTGTAATAGTCAGCTGTATGACTGCCATACGGGGAGACCACCTTCCTTCATAGTCCTTCCCTTTCACCCTGAAAATATAGTTACCCGGATCCAGGTTGGTATAGGTGGCTGTACGCTTGCTGCCAACATCGTTCCAGGTCTTGTCAAAATTTTCCAGCATATAGGCATATTGCCTTCTCTCCATGGTACTGTAGTTCAGCGAAGCAAACTCAAAGGAGATGACAGAGCTGGCATAGGGGAGCGTGATCTCCCTGGTCTCGGTAATGGATTTCTTCAAAGGGGAGATGTCTGTACTGTCTTTTGCAATGGGCACGTCCTTATTGAATATCTGGAAGCCAGTGATCAGCAGTGGTGGATCGGCAACCTGTTCCTTGATACTGTCGGGGAAGAACTCATTAAAACCATCGACGCCGCCAAAATACAGCGCGCCGCTGCTGCTCTTGCAATAGGCATGCTCCTTGAACTCATAGCTCTGCAATCCGTCTGAAGTGCCATAGTTCTTCACCTTATGGGTGGCCGTATTGAAGAGAGAGAGTCCTTTATTGGTGCTGATCCAAAGCTGGTCCTTTGTACCCGGCAGGATGCCAAAGATGACGTTGTTGGGAAGGCCGTCATCCTTGGTAAAGACACGTACCTGGTGTGTGGTCCGGTCGAAATAATTGAGGCCATTCAATGTGCCGATCCAGAGATTGCCTTTTTCATCTTCGTAGATCTCGCCTACTCTGTTATCGCTGATGCTGTTCTGCCCTTCGACATGGATATAGCGGGTGAATTGATGGGTCTTCCTGTCAAAATAGTTCAACCCTCCTCCATCCGTGCCCAGCCAGATGCCCCCCGCCCTGTCCTCGAATATAGAATGTATTTTCCGGCTATTGACATTCTCCGGGTCCTTGGCATCATACGAATAATGGCTGAAACCGCCTGTTTCCGGGTGATACAGATCCAGCCCGCCACCGTAGGTGCCAACCCAGATATTGCCGTCATGGTCTTCATGAAGCGCATAGGCGTTGTTGTTACTAAGGCTCGTGGGGTCGGCCGCATTGTGACGGAAATGTTTATAGATACCTCTTTTAGGGTCGAATGCTGTGACCCCGTCGCCCCAGGTGCCCAGCCAGACATGACCGGTTCTATCCTGCAGGGCGCATAGGACATAATTGCCGCATATCGTGTTGGGGTTCCCTTCCTGATGAAGGAAGTGCTGGAACTGCCCCGTGACGGGATCGAATCTGTTGAGACCTCCTCCATCCGTACCGATCCATAATTTTTTATCCGCGGCTTCCGTGATGCTAAGCACATTGTTATGGCTGAGGCTGGCCGGGTCCAGCGTATGACGGTAATGCAGGAACTGGCTGGAGTATCGCTTGTTGATATTCATACCGCCCGCAAAGGAACCCAGCCACATATTGCCGACGTTGTCCTCATATGCCGTGTGGATGGAGTTGTTGCTGAGGCTGGCGGGGTCGATGTCGTCGTGCAGATGCTGCTGGAAGGTGTTGGTGTAGGGGTTGTAAATATTGAGACCCGCATTTTCCAGCCCTATCCAGATATAGTGTTTGGGGCCTTCGCCTATGCCATAGATGACATTGCCGGAAAGACCCTTTGTGTCGCCGGGTGTATGTTTGAAATGATAAAAGACGCCGCCGGCGGCGGGGTTGTCCATCCTGTCAAGCCCTCCTCCATCCGTACCGATCCACAGACAATGACGGCTGTCCTCGAAAAGGCAGATCAGCTTGTTATCACAGATAGAGGACGCGTCCTTTTCGCGGTGGGTGAATCGGGTAAAGGATCTTGTCTTCTTATCAAAGAGGTCCAGACCATTGCCATAAGTGCCTACCCAAAGATTTTGACGGCTGTCGACATACACTGCACGGATATAGTCGCCGCTGAGGCTGGTAGGATCATTGTCTGAGTGATGGTAATGATAACACCGATTGCTGTCAGGTATAAGATAGACGACGCCCTGGTCTTCCGTACCGATCCAGATATTGCCGGCAGCATCTTCCGCCAGCCGGGTGATGAGATCGCTGGGTATGGAATTTTTGCCGGCATCCTTTCGGAACACCTGGAACTGATCCTTTGTCCTGTCATATCTGTTGAGCCCTCCACCGCGGGTAGCTACCCAGATATAACCTTTGTGGTCTTCTATGATGTCGGAAATAAAATTATTACTGAGACTGCCTTTGTTACGGGGATCGTTGCGATAGACCGTGATCTGATAGCCATCGTATTTGTTGAGACCGTCCCGGGTGCCAAACCACATAAAACCGCGGCTGTCCTGGAGGACGGCAAGGACATTGTTTTGAGAGAGACCTGCATTGATGTCCAGATGTTCGAACTGAAGACCCGGCCCCGGCTGTTGCGCGGCAGCCAGGCGACACAGGAGTATCGCCAGGGACATGGCAAGGGCTTTAGTTTTGACAGGTTCGAATAGCATGCATTGGGTTTCAGGGCCTAACGAATGGTTGTTCCACGGTTCGTATAGGGGTTAACGGTGTGGGATAGAAGGTATTTTGCCTTTCTGAGGCTTTCTACCCGGGGTAGGGGTTTTCACCTATTTTCAACTGACCTCTACGGGTGAAATAGCGGAAAAGGGTTTTGCAATTCCCATAACCATCCTGCACTGTCCTGCCTCTTGGCGCCCGCTGGGTCAGCCTATGGGGCCGGTTTGCACAATGATCCGGGATGTTAAAAAATATCTGGAACGATCGTTCCAAATACTGTATCTTTGTTTTGGAATAGGCATTCCAATTAAAACTACAAATACTTTTATGAACAGGTTATTGAACAAAACGGCAGTTATTACAGGCGGGAACAGCGGTATAGGACTGGCTACCGCCAGAGAATTTATCGCGGAAGGGGCCAGCGTGATCATCACCGGCAGGAACAAGCAATCGCTGGATCAGGCGGTAGCGGAATTGGGTGCACAGGCGCGGGGCGTTGTCTCCGATGCATCGAACCTGAAGGATGTGCTACAGTTGGGTCAGCAGGTATCGGCAATTTTCCCCAGGGTGGATATAGTGTTCATCAACGCGGGCATTGCGAAGTTCTCTCCCATCGAAGGCGTCACCGAAGCATTCTTTGACGAGCAGTTCAACACCAACGTCAAGGGCGCCTTCTTTACCATCCAGCAGTTGCTGCCGTTGATGGGCGCGGGCGGGTCCATCGTATTGAATACCTCGATAAATGCTCATGTCGGTATGCCGAACGCCTCTATCTACGCCGCCAGCAAGGCCGCCGTACTGACCTTTGCGAAAAACCTTTCCGCCGAGCTGCTCCCCAGGAAGATCCGTGTGAATGCGGTCAGCCCTGGTCCCGTGGCTACACCTCTTCACAGCAAATTAGGAGTGCCTGAAAAAGAACATATGGAACAGACGGCCGCTCAGATACCACTCGGACGGTTCGGCACGCCGCAGGAGATAGCAAAGATCGCCGTCTTCTTCGCGTCGGAAGATTCCAGTTTTGTGCTGGGTGCAGAGCTGATCGCAGACGGCGGTATGGCGACCCTCTAAATTTGTTTTTTTAAATTTGGAACGATAAGGCCAAAAAAAGGAGGTTGTATGCCAAAGGAAATTTTATTCGACGAGGAGGAGGTGTTGCGTCGTGCAACAGAGTTGTTTTGGACCAGGGGATACAATGCTACTTCCATGGACGAGCTGACAAGGGTCACCGGGTTGAGCAGGTCCAGTATTTATAACAGTTTTGGCGGGAAGCATGCATTGTTCATGCGTTGTTTATTGTATTATCTGGATGACCAGCAGCGACAGCTGCACGAGCTGGCCGGGAAAGTGAAGCCTGTTATGGCACGGATCAGGGCAGCTTTTCAGTATGCGGTGGAGGAGATATTGACGGACAGGATGCGGAAGGGTTGCATGATGGTGAACACAACCACCGAGATGGTCAACCAGGATAAGGACATCGCGGCAGTTTCGGCGGAGAATATGGAGCGGATGGAGGGGTTGTTTGCGAGTTGGATCAAAGAGGGGCAGGCAGCGGGCGAGATCAGCAAGGCGTTCAAGCCGCTGATGCTGGCAAGGCATCTGTATAATACATACAGTGGGTTAAAAGTATCGGGTAAGACCCGTCCGGACCGCAGGACGCTGGAGGACATAGTCACAGTAGCGTTGTCTGTATTGGAAGGCCCGGGGGCGGTATAAGCTTTCTTTTTCTTACCTTGGTCATATTATGACCAACAGAGTCATCTTCTTCATCAACAAAGAGACCCACATCCTCGACCTGGCAGGAGCGGTCCAGACCTTCTACGAGAGCGGCGATTATGGTAACCCATTCGAAATACTCTACGTCTCCGACAACGCCCGACAACCCAGTTCCGCACAACTCCAGTTCACGGGACTCAAACGATACACAGGCATAAAGATCCTCCCATCCGACATCCTCGTCATCCCCGGATACGATCTGCGCCGGGTGCCTCCCCGGGAGAGCCGCACGTTCTTCAATTGGCTGCGACAGGCCGACAAGGCGGGCGCTACCATCTGCTCCATCTGTACAGGAGCCTTTACCCTGGCAGCGGCGGGCCTCCTCGCAGGCAAAGAATGCACCACCCACTGGAAATACACGGAACGGCTGCAGAAGGATTATCCCGTCGTGAAGGTCCAGGGCAACCGGCTGTTTGTAAAGAGCGGTAATATCTACACCAGCGCAGGAGTGACGACTGGCCTGGATATGGCGCTCGCCCTTTTGGAGGAAAGGTTCGGACCGGAGTTCGCCTATAAAATAGCACGGGAGATGGTGGTCTATATCCGTCGTGACGGCACCGAACCGCAGGATAGCATCTATATGCAATACCGCAGCCATGTCAACGACGACATCCATACCGTACAGGACTGGATCGTGCGTCATCTTCCGAAAAAAATAAAAGTAGAGGACCTCGCAGCGCTGATCTATACCAGCCCCCGCAATCTTACCCGCCAATTCAAAAAATCCACCGGCATTACCGTCGGCGAGTATATGGAGAAACTGCGGGTGGAGAAGGCCGTACACCTGTTGAACAGCAATCATAAAGTAGGAGCCGTCACCGAACAATGCGGTCTGCAGAGCGCCAACCAGCTACGGCATATTATCCGGAAACATACAGGCAGCTTACCTTCCGCGCTGCGGAGAGAGTAGGGCAACCCCAAGAATAACTTGGCCCAACCTTGGTAGGTCCGGCCAACCTCGGGAGGGGCCCGCCGCCCCGGGAGACCCGGCCAACCGCGGGAGGACCCGGCCGGCCGATTGTCCTAAAACTGCGCAGGAATGTCCTAGCCAGCCTGAAAGGACGAAGGTATTTTTGAAGCATGGAAAAAATTATCTTCTTCATCTTACTCCTCACAAGCACCACCACCCTACAAGCCCAGGACAAGCGCAGCAGCAAGGAAGACAGTGCCTGGTTCTGTGGTATCTGTGGCGGCAGCTGCGATACGCTGGTCTTCACCAAGCCAGGCACATGCCCACACTGCGGCATGCCCCTCCTTCACATGACCTTTTCAGAAAGACAAACTGTATTAAACAACTACAATAAACAAATGACTATTTGCTTTTACCTGCAGGATGGCGTGGAAGTACTCGATTTCGCCGGACCGATGGAAGTATTTGCCTATGCCGGATTCCACGTCTTCACCGTCTCGAAGACAAAAGCTCCCATCGTCACACAAGGGATATTGAAGGTGATGCCGGACTATAGCATCGACGACGCACCCCCCGCGGACATCATGGCCTTCTTTGGCGGCAACGCACAGCCACCTTCTATGGACAATAGCGTCATTGCCTGGATCAAAGGCCGCAAATCATCTACCTCCTATTTCTTTTCCGTGTGTACAGGCGCCTTTATCATTGGCAGGGCAGGACTGCTGGACAGCCTCACGGCGACAACCTTCCACTCCAGCATCGAATCCCTGCGCAAGGCGTTACCCAACACAAAAGTGCTGTCAGACGTGCGATTTGTCGACAATGGCAGGGTGATCACCACAGCAGGTATTTCCGCCGGCATCGACGGGGCATTGCATCTTGTTGCCAGACTCAAAGGCGAAGAAATGGCCAAAGAAGTGGCTGCCTATATGGAGTACGACAAGTGGGTGCCGGGTCAGGGGATGGTGATCTCCTCCCCCCATATGTAATGTCCAAACCATTGCCAGTTATGCCAAACGGCCGCCAGCCTCTCCTTTGGCTTGGTGATACCATGACCAAAGCCCTTGTAGATGATCAGCCGTGACGGGATCTTCCTGTCCTGGAGACCGCGGTATAATTCATGTGCATCGGAGATGGGTACACGCGCATCCAGCTCCCCATGCTGTATCTGTGTAGGAGTCGTCGCCTGGTTGATCGCCGCTATGGGAGAGGTCTTCTCATAGATGGCCTTGTCTTCCCATGGAGTAGCTTTCAGATATTGCCGGGTGAAGGGCGTAATATCCGTGCTCACATAATAAGTCTCCCAGTCAGAGATACCCGCGCCGACGGATATGGCTTTGAAGATATGCGTATGTGTCGTCAGAAAGGCGGATATATAACCTCCCTGGCTCCAACCCATACACCCCATCCGGGACGTGTCTACAAATCCCTTTTTCGTCAGATAATCAACGCCGCTGACCACATCCCACATATCACCTACACCCAGATTGCGTACATTGAGACTGCGGAATTTCGAACCATAACCCGCGGAGCCCCGGTAGTTGACACGGAGGACGATGGCCCCTTTTTCACACCACTGCATGATCGGGTATACATACGTAGGGACTGGATCGGGTCTGTCGATGCCCGTTGGACCACCATGGATGACCACCAATAAGGGATATTTTTTCTGCGGATCGAAATTCCGGGGTTTTAACAGGACGCCTTCGATGAGGACGCCATCCTTGCTTTTCCATTGGATGACCTCATTCACCGGAGTGTTCCATCCTTGCAGCTGATCCGTCATGCTGGTAAGCTTTTCATTGCCGATGTAGATCTCCGAAAGCCCGTCAAAAGCCCGGCCAGAAAAAGCCATCACGTTCCCGTCTTTTGTATAGCTGGCATTACCTGCTATATCAACGGGTAGGGACACCTGCTGAATACTGCCACCGGATGGATCCAGCTGAAAAATACCTGCCTTTGTTTTTTGCGATGCCGTAAAGAAAATACCTTTCCTATTCCAGCTTGTCACAAATTTGTCCTCATCGAAATCCGTGGCAACCTCCCTGGAAGAATGACTGCCCATATCGTAGATAAAAAGACGATTATTGGTATAGAAATTCGATGTAGTATCATTGACGTTGCTCGCATATATGAACTTGTCACCTTCAGGGCTCCATGCAAGAAAGTCATCGGAAGAGGGATTGGCAATAAGAGAGGTCGATGCTCGGGCGGTCATGTCCAGCAAGACAATATCAGAATGAATGGAAGAATTGATCAGCGGGTCGGGCTGTCTGTCATAAGCGATGTACTTCCCATCGGGGCTCCAGTAGAAGCCCGTGACAGTGAAATTGCCTTCTGTGAGACGTTCGGGTTTTGGTACCGAATCGAAGTTGATCTGGAGCATCCACAGATGCGATAGCCTGTATTCCTCTCCTTCCACCGCCCAGGCGCCATACTTGTCCTTTACAGACTTGAGCGTTTTTGACTCGGGTTCATTTTTTGTAAAGGCGATATGTATCCCATCCGGACTCCAGGAAAAATTATTGACACCATCCTCCTCTTTGGTCAGAGGAAAAGCCTCTCCACCATGGATAGATATACAATAGATCTGAGACTTGTCACCTCTGTCTGCTAAAAAAGCCAACCATTTGCTGTCAGGACTCCATTTGGGCGAGTTGCTGCTGCCCTTAGCCGTTCTTGTTAGTTGAAATGGTTTTTGCCCTTTTTGAGCAATCCATATTTCGTTGTCATAGCTGTTGTCCTTCCAGTCTGTCGCGCTGACAGTATAGGCAGCAAAGACGCCATCGGGTGACAGGGCGACACCACCCGCTGATTTTAGGCTAAGCCATTTTTCAAAGCTGACAGAGGGTTGGGACTGGGTACTGACAGAGGGCTGCGACTGTCCGGATGTCCGGATGACGACGAAGGATAAAAGGCAGTAGAACAATGTTTTGAGATGAATCATAGCAGTTAGTTTTTAACAGGAGGCTCAAAAAGATAGGAAGTTTTCGGGGATTTTAACATTTCGTTATTCTAACGGCTGGTAAATAGAATGTTATAGATGTGTTATAACCGGTATGCTGACTTAACCTTGTCCAGTTTTTGACGTCTATAAGTACAAGGAGAAATAAGATATGAAAATGAAAATAATAATGATCGCACTTTTCGCCGCAGGGCTTTCTTTGGGCGCATCTGCCCAACGGGGAGTGCACTATAGTGGTGGCAGCACGGCCATCCACGGCGGAGTTTATCGTGGAGGTGGAGTAGTATATGCTTACCCCCGTACCTATGTCGGACTGGGAGTAGGTTTTGGTTATGGCCCCTTTGGATGGGGTTATCCGTTCTATGGCCCCTGGGGTTGGGGTTACTACCCTTATCCTCCTTTCTATTATGGTTACGGCAGCATGCCTTCACCCCTTGCTTCTGAGATCAGCAATATCAAGAGTGATTACAGCGCCCAGATCAAGGACGTACGTCACGATAAGACCATACCCCGTAAGGAAAGAAAGGAGAAGATCAGCCAGCTGAAAAAGGATCGTGACGCAGCGATAATCCAGGCAAGACATGATTATTTCGATCAGCACTATCGTCGGAACAATAGCAACGGACCGCAGCCATACCCTGGCAATGGTTCACAACCTCAACAACAAAAAGATCAAAAGCCGGTGAGTGGAAGTGATGGACCGGAATATCAAAATAGTCAATCCTCTCCCGGAGGGACTACTACACAGGAGTAATTCAGTATCTTAACAACAATCGCGATGGCGGCCTCAAGGGGCCGCCTTTTTTGTGCGCGCCGGTCAGGTGGGGACGTTCAGCGCATACATTATAATATTCACCCCGAACTTTGTATTGTCCTCCGCCAAAAATCGCTTGTTGCGAAAATCATAATCCCATTCGCAGCCATAGTCCTTATTGCTATACAATACGCCGACACGGTCCTTCACGATGATGGCCTTCAGGTAATCATGGACCAGGTCATCCCCCCATCCATTCAGCTCGAAGGACGTATTGGGCGGCCCTTTTTCAAATGAAAAGAAGGAATGATATATCCTATGGCTATTGGGTATTTTCTGCAGGGCATTGGACCCAAAAAGGGTATGCATCTGCGCTTCGAAGCTACGGGCAAAGAGGCCGTCGATGTCGTGATTACAATCGTCCGCAAAGACAAACCCCCCATTCTGTACATATCGGCGGAAATGCTCCCCTTCTTGTGTATTGAACTGTACCAGCTTGTGACCGCTGATATAGCAGAAGGGGTATTGGAAAATGTCGGAGCTATCCAGGTCGATGACCTTTTCCTGCAGACTGACAGGGAGGGTAGTATACTCTATTAGCGAATTCAGTAGATTGGAGGGCATCCGCTGGTCGGTATCCCAGTCTCCCGACTTATATCTCAAACGTGCAAATGTGAACTTCTCCCCCTTATCCACCGGTGGTGTAATTTTTTTAAAGTTGATGATTTTATCTTTAATTTCCTGTTTTTCCGTGGAATTTTTTGAATTAAGAACCTTTTAAACGCAGCAGTTTGGAAATCGTCGAAAGTAACGTACAGTCATTACTGGGGAAACTCTCTCAATTAAAAAAGGAGATCCAAAAGGTTATTGTCGGACAGGACGCCATCGTCGAAGAGATCCTGGTGACCCTCATTGCCGGAGGGCATTGTCTGCTGGAAGGCGTTCCGGGGCTGGCAAAGACCCTGATGGTGCGTACCCTCTCACAGGCGCTGGATCTTTCCTTCCGACGGATACAATTTACGCCCGATCTGATGCCCACGGATATCCTCGGTACGGAGATACTGGAAGAGGATCATACGACAGGACGACGTTTTTTCAAATTCAACAAGGGGCCGCTCTTTGCCAACATCGTATTGGCGGATGAGATCAATCGTACGCCCCCCAAGACCCAGTCGGCCCTGCTGGAAGCTATGCAGGAGTTCGAGATCACCTATGGCGGGCAGACGTATAAGCTGGACCGCCCTTTCTTTATTCTGGCTACGCAAAATCCTATCGAACAGGCGGGCACATACCCCTTGCCGGAGGCGCAGCTGGACAGGTTCCTGCTCTATATCAAGATCGGCTATCCTACTGCCGAAGAGGAAGCCACGATCCTAAGTCATACCACCGGCGTCCGCCGGCCAACCGTTCATCCCGTGGTCAATGGATCAGAGATACAACAGCTGCAGAAGCTGGTACGCGAGGTCAGCATCAGCGAGGATATGATAAAATATGTGTCGGAGATCATTCGCGCCACCCGTCCCGATACGACCACGCAGGCGTTTGTGAAGGAGTGGGTACGATGGGGGGCGGGACCCCGCGCCGGCCAGGCGCTGATACTGACCGCTAAGGCCAGGGCCCTTTTCAGACAGCGCTATGCAGTGATCCCCGAAGATATCTATGCCATGGCTTATCCGGTGCTGCGGCATCGTATCCTGATGAACTTCAAGGCCGAGGCGGAAGGTATTACATCCGACCAGGCGACGGCCGTATTGTTGAAAGCAATCGAGCGCCCGGCTACATTGTAGCGGCTGCCGGAACCAAAAAACACATGAGCGAATTACCAGATCACCATATTTTAATGGCCATAAAGGACCTGTCGCTGGCAGCACGCCGGACCATCGATGGTTTTATGGCCGGCATCAACAAAAGCAAGGTCAAAGGGCCGGGACTCGAGTTCAGTCAATACCGCAGCTATCAACCCGGCGACGATCTGCGCTGGCTGGATTGGAAAAGATATGCCAGGAGCGATCGGTATTATATCCGCGAGTCGGAGATAGAGACCAGCATTTCCATCCGCCTGCTGGTGGACGCCAGCAACTCCATGGCCCATCGGGATGGGGCATATACCAAATTGGACTATGCCCGTCTGCTGGCCGGCAGTCTGGGCTGGCTGGCGCATATGCAAGGCGACAGCTTTGGCCTTTATACTTTCCAGGAGGGAAATGTCTTTACGCTGCCATCACGAAAGGACCCCCAGCACCTGGCCCGATTCTTTTATCAGCTGGAGAGCCTCCGGCCAGGGGGGAGAATGGGGGAACCCAGCCAATACAAACACGTTTTTACGGGGGAGAGGAAGAGAGAGCTGCTGGTATTTATAACGGATATGTACCAACGGAATGGGGAGATCAGCCGCCTGCTGGAATTGCTCGTCGCCCTTCGCCATGAGGTCATCGTCTTTCATCTCGTGGGAAAGAACGAGCTGGAGATGGATTATAAAGGCTATTTGCGACTGAAGGACCTGGAGACAGGTGAGCAGATCCCTTTTTCCGGTCAGCAGGGACAAAAAGAATATATGCAGCGGATGCAGGATTGGCTGGCGGCGGTGCGAATGCAGATACTGGATAAACAGATAGCCTATACCATGGTGCGTATGGATCAGGCGCCGGGTGAGGTCTTGCGGGATTTTCTAAAACAACGTCAAAAGATCATCGGATAGCTTGTTAGGATTTTTACAACCCATATGGTTACTTGGGATAGCCGGGATCGTCGCCCCGGTGGTGATCCATTTGTGGAATAGCAGGCAGGGCAGGGTACTCTCCATCGGCAGTATCGAATTCCTGGACAAGATCTCTCTCCGGAAGGCGCGGAGCCGCCGGATATCCGACTGGTGGCTGCTTGGGCTGCGTTGTCTTCTGCTGATCCTGCTGGCTTTATTGCTTGCGGGGCCTTTTTGGCAGCGGCGGCCCGATAGGGACAAAAAAGGTTGGGTATTGGTCAGCAGGGGGGCCATGACGGCGGCATCACAAGTGGATTCGCTGGTGCAAAAAGGTTTTCAACGACATGATATGGCGGGCAGCTCCTGGTGGGAA
>Ga0105240_10006940_pt1 | contig 16542 bp, 8 predicted proteins | sample KBSC54metaG_FD_80426 | JGI IMG/M metagenome (GOLD analysis project Ga0105240, IMG submission 80426) | Corn rhizosphere microbial communities from Kellogg Biological Station, Michigan, USA - KBS C5-4 metaG | ecosystem: Host-associated > Plants > Roots > Rhizosphere > Soil | place: Michigan, USA...
ACGACCCTGCTGCGCGTCACGTGCAGGTCGCCGAGATGGTCATTGAAAAGGCCAAGCGCCTTGTCGAGCACAAGCGCGACGTCGTCATCCTGCTCGACTCCATCACCCGTCTGGCGCGCGCCTACAACACCATCGTGCCGCCCAGCGGCAAGGTACTCTCGGGCGGCGTCGATTCCAACGCTCTCCAGCGCCCGAAGCGCTTCTTCGGCGCGGCCCGCAACATCGAGGAAGGCGGATCGCTCACCATCATCGCGACCGCCCTGATCGACACCGGCAGCCGCATGGACGACGTGATCTTTGAAGAATTCAAAGGCACGGGCAACATGGAAATCCACCTCGAGCGCAAGCTCGTCGACAAGCGCGTCTTCCCGGCCATCGACATCAACAAGAGCGGCACCCGCAAGGAAGAGCTCCTGTTGCCGAAGGACGAACTCAACCGCGTCTGGATCCTCCGCAAAGTGCTGAATCCGCTATCGCCTGTTGAGACGATGGAACTGCTTCTCGACAAGCTCGGGAAGACCCGCTCCAACGGCGAATTCCTCGGCTCCATGAGCGGGTAGTTTCGATTCCGAACGACCGCTCTCTTACGTTCGCGGCTCCGATCAGAGCCGCGAATAGGCGCTTTCGCATGCCCACGCTATTTGTGATCGAGGCCCTCGGCGTACTCTAAGAGCGCCTCTATGCTGTCGTAGCTCAAGCCCGGACGGAGCCCCATGCGGTGGGCCTTGACCTTGAATGGCGCGCGCGGCGGCTCAGGTTGCTCCGTCTCGAGCGGGGTACGTTCATCATGGTCCATAATGTCTTGGGTAATTAGCTCGTCGGATTGACCCATTTCAGTGTGTCGAACCGGGCAAAATCGCGATCGGCGGAAGCAACGGTCGCACCATGTTCCAACGCCAGCGCCGCTATCACAGCATCGGTGATCAGCGGTCCTGTCACCTTGTAGCGCGTGAGGAGATCCTCGAGTAATTCGAGGTGCCGCGGTCCCGCTTGCAGCAGGGTCACCCCGGGTCTATCCAGCCATTCTCGGACTATCTCGAAGGCTGCCCCCACGGGCAGCGGATTAGCCCGTAAGCGTCCGCTCGTACTCACACGCAGGAATGCCCAAACGGAGGCCAGAGGAATGCCTATAGCCTCGATCCCCGACAGCGTTCGTTCAAGCCATGCCGCGGAAGCAGCATGTTCCGGGGCATCGGCATTGTATGCATACAAGAGAACGTTCGCATCAATGACAATCATCGGTGTTCGGGGCCTTCCGCATACTCAAGCATCGCTTCCACGCTGTCGTAATTGACGCCTGGCCGAGGAGGTCCCATATGATAGGCGCGCACTTTGAAAGGCTTCCGCGGCTGTGCCTCCGCCTGTGTCACAAGAGCAAGCCGGAGTAGGTCATTCAGCGTGTCCCGGAACGGAGCACCCCGCTTCCGGCTTTCCGCCCTAACGCGCTCGAGTACGTCTTCGTCCAACGTGACCGTCGTTCTGATGCTCATGATGCTTTCAGCATAGCATCAGGAGCATCACGGCAGACAAACCCTCACCCGTAAGCGCCCTGCGTACGGTGCGATATGATGGCACCTATGCCGACGCGCAGGAATTTCTTTGCCCAGATGTCAGCCGCCGCGATCGCATCGCGGATGCTTCCCGAGGCCGCCTATGCGCAGCGCGCCGCCGTGAAAGGCAGCCTGGCCAAAGAGATGGTCTGGCTCAACGCCAACGAGAATCCGGCCGGACCGCCGCAGTGTTCGCTGGACGCCATGCACGCCGTCATGCCCTCCAGCGGCCGCTATCATTACAACGAGTTCGGCGATATCGCCGCCACCGTCGCCAAATCCGAAGGACTCGGCCCGGAGAACATCGTCCTCGGCTGCGGATCGAGCGAGGTCCTGCACACCGCGGTCGATCTCTTCACCTCGCCCACGCGCCCGCTCATCACGGTCAGTCCCGCCTATGAAGGCCCCCGCGATGCCGCTCGCAATCTCGGCCACACCGTCGTCCTCACCAAACTGCGCGACGACTACACGGCCGACGTCCGCAAGATGGCCGAAGAGGCCGCCAAAGCGCGCGGCGGACTCATCTACCTCTGCAATCCGAACAACCCGACGTCCGCCTGCACCAACGCCAACGACGTCGACTGGCTGGTCAACAATCTGCCCGCGAACACGATTCTCCTCGTCGACGAGGCCTACATCCATTTCGTCGACCGCCCCGACGTGAAGAGCGCGATTCCCTACATCAAACAGGGCAAGCCCGTCATGGTCGCGCGCACGTTCTCAAAGATCTACGGCATGGCCGGACTGCGCGCCGGATTCATGCTGGCCCGCCCAGACATCTCCGAGCAACTGGGGCGCATGGCGCTCAACGTGATCTCGATCGTCACCGCGCGCGCCGTCGTGGCCGCCCTCGCCGATCGCGACAATATCCTGCGCGACCGCAAAACGGCGCTCGTCAAAACCCGCCGCGAACTGACCGCATGGTTGCACGAGCGCGGCGTCAAACTCATCGAGCCCAACGCCAACTTCCTGATGATCGACACCGGCCGCAACGCCCGCGAGTTCATCGACAAGATGCCCGCCCTCGGCGTCGCCCCCGGCCGCCCCTTCCCTCCCCTCGACAACATGCTCCGCGTCAGCATCGGCACCGACCCCGACATGGCCCGCTTCCGCGACGTCTTCTGGAAGGTCTATAAGGGATAGTCGAGCAACCCTCTCTTACGTTCGGGGCTCCGATCGGAGCCGCGAGCGCAGCGAGCCGCCACTCATCCCCGGCCCCCGGCCCCTATCCCAGCTAGTAGACCCCAACCCCCAATTCCGAACCCCCAACCCCGCCTTTCCCCTACTCCTCCCGCAGCGCCACCATCGGGTCGACATTCGTAGCCCGCCGCGCCGGCACGAACGCCGCCGCTACCGCGATCACCGCGAGCACGGCCGCCGCCGACCCCAGCACCACCGGATCCGTCGCGCTCACCTGATACAGCATCGATCCCAGGTACCGCGTCAGCGCCAACGCCCCGATCAGCCCCAGCACCGTCCCCGCCCCCGCCAGCACCGCACCCTCGCCGACCACCGACCGCAGCACGTTCGCCGGCCTCGCTCCCAGCGCCATCCGAATTCCGAACTCGTGCCGCCGCTGGCTCACCCCGTACGACACCACGCCGTAGATTCCGATCCCCGCCAGCAACAGCGCCAGCCCCGCGAACCCCGCCAGCAATTTCGTCGACGATCGCGGCCGCCACACCGCGCGCTCCACCACCTGCTGCATGCTCGCGACATCCTCCACCGGCAGATCGCGATCCAGCGCCCACACCGCGCGCTCCACCGCCGCCGCCACCGACGCGGGATCGCCGCCCGTCTTCGCCACGACCGTGATGTACTTCTGGATATCGTCCGGACTCTGCCGGTACGGGAAGTAGAACTCGTTGATCGTCGTGGCGCCCCAATCGGACTCCTCCGCATCTTTGGCCACGCCCGCCACCGTCACCCACGGCGACTTCGATTGCGGCCCACCCAGCTTGATCCGCTTCCCGACTGCACTCTCCCCCGGCCAATACCGCTGCGCCATCGTACGATTGATCAACACGACCCGCGGCGCATCGGCATCGTCCCGCTCCGTCACGTCGCGGCCGCCCAGCAGAGGGATTCCCATCGTGCGGAAGTACCGCGGCATCACCACGCGGAACGCAGCAGTCGGAACATCCGCCGGCGATGGCGCGGGGTGACCCTCCGCCGTGAACGAAAACGTCCACAGGTCGCCAGCGAGCGGCAGGTGATTGATGGCCGACGCCGATTCCACACCCGGGACCGCCGCCACTCGATCCAGCAGTTGACGATACACTCGCGTGCGCTGCTCCAGCTGCCGGTACGGCGGGCCGGTCAGCACCACGCGCATGGTCAGCACGTTGTGCGGGTCGAAGCCGGCATCGATAGACGTCAACCGCGCCATGCTCCGCACCATCAGGCCCGCGCCCGCCAGCAACATCAGCGACACCGCCACCTCGCCCACCACCAGCAGACTGCGCAGCGGAGTCCGTGAGCGCACCGAAGATCCCCGTCCGCCCTCCTTCAACGTCGCGTGCAGATCCAGCCTCCGGAACTGCCACACCGGCGCCAGCCCGAACACCACGCCGGTCGCCGCGCACACGCTGAACGTGAACAGCACCACCACCGCGCCGATCCCCAATTCCTGGTACCGCGGCAGCGTAAAGCGACTCGCCTCCGGTATGCTCGCCGCCAGCGCGTGTACGGCTCCCCATGCCAGCGCCAGCCCGAGCGCTCCGCCCAACGCGGACAGCGTCAGGCTCTCGGCCAGCAGTTGGCGCACCAGCCGCCACCGTCCCGCGCCCAGCGCCAGCCGCAGCGCGATCTCTTTCTGCCGCCCACTGGCGCGCGCCAGCAGCAGGTTCGCCACATTCGCGCACGCGATGAGCAACAGGAACATCACCGCGCCCAGCAGCACCAGCAGCACCGGCTTGACCTTGGCCACCGTGACCTCGGCCAGGGGCACGACGCGCGCGCCGGAATCCACCCCATACGATTCGGGGAAGGCCTGCTGCAAGCGGCTCGCGATCGTGTTCATCTCCGACCGCGCCTGCTCCAGCGTCACACCGTCGCGCAGTCGCGCGAACACGCGCAGCGACCGGAAACCTCGATCATTGATCTGCGCCGGCGAAAAGACCAGCGGCGTCCAGACCTCGGCCTTCTCGGCCCAAAACGGCGGAAAGTGGAAACCCGCCGGCATCACGCCCACGACGCGGTACGCCGCTCCGTTCAGCGTGAGAAAACGCCCCACCGCCGACGCGTTTCCGCCGAAGCGCCGCTGCCACAGCGAGTTGCTCAAGAGCACAACCTGCTGATCGTCCTCCGTGAAGCCGCGTCCCAGCGCCGGCGCCGCCTTCAGCACGGTCAAAAGCGACGGCGACACGCGCAGTCCCGCCAGTTCCTCCGGCCGTCCGCTGCCGGTCAGCGAAGCGCCCCAGGCCTCCGCCGCCGCAATGGACTCGAAAACGTGCTGCTGTTCGCGCCAATCGCGGAACGTCGCGGGTCCAATGGGGCTGGTTCCCTGACGCCGCGTACTGGACTCCTGCACAAACACCAGCCGGTCCGGCCGTGAAAACGGCAGCGGCCGCAGCAGCACACCGTAGACCACGCTGAAAATCGCGCTGTTCGCTCCAATCCCAAGCGCCAGCGCCGCCACCGCCGCCCCCAGAAACCGCGGCGATTTGATCAAACTCCGGAGGGCAAAACGAAAATCGGCGAGCATAGCCGTTAGACTATGCTCGCCGGTAGTGGTTAGGAGGGAGAGAGATCGAAACTACTGCTTGCGTACCGCGTGCCTGGGCGCCGCCTGCGGATGCATCAACTTGATGAACTGATCCTGCGGCAGCATCAGCGCGACGTTCACCGCCGTACCCGAAGAGCTCACCGTCAGCGCCTTGCCGATGGCCGCCGCTTGCGGGTTCTGCGTGCCCTGCATCTGCAGCATATTCGCCACCAGTTGCAGCATGCCCGCCATGGTGGTCGCATTCTCCGCCGTGTCCGCCTTCGCCTGCGCCGTGAACGCCACGTTGCTTCCGAACTTCACGCCGCCGCTGGCGCTCTGAATCTGCTTGGCCACATTGATCTGCATGGCCGCGTTGGCGCCCAGCCCCGGAGCGACCGTCGTGTTGGGACCCATCAGGTTCGACACCGGGATGATCGAAACGAACCAGGCGTCCTGGCTCGCGCTCAGCGTCTTAATCTGCGAGAGCAGCGATCCCGGCAGGTTCGCCGGCGCGGACTGCCGATCGATAGCCGCTTTCAAACTCGCCATATCGCCCGCCACCACCAGCGAAGCGTTCAGGAACGCGACGCCGCCCACGCCCTTGTCGTCCTCCAGGAGATTCACACCCTTGTAGGTCTCCGTCACGACGTGGCCTTCGCTCACCGCCGCCGTCGTAATCGCCGACACGTTGAACGTGCCCGTCGCCATCGCCAATCCGCTCGGCGTGGTCTTATTCCCGTTGGTCGCGGTGAGCACCTCGATCAGATCCTTGGTGGGGTCGAACCCGACCTTGGTCGTGACCATGGCGAAGTCCGCGTTGCCCGCAAACTGGCTCAGAATGTATTGCCCGAACGGGCTGCTCTTGGCCGAAAGCACGTTGACGCCGGCCACCACCTGCGCATCCGGCATAACCAGGTTGAGCAGATTTTGGTCTACGGCGGCGAGCGTGCCGGTCGAAATCGCGACTAGCGTCAGTGTGGTGAAGATTCGTGCTTTCATATCATCCAGGACGGGTGCCCTGCTCCATTATTAACGATCCTGCGAACCGATCGGGATCTGGTCCACGATTTGGATGCCAAATCCTTCCAGTGCAACGATTTTCCGGGGGTGATTGGTCAGCAGCCGGATCGTGTGCAGCCCCAGATCGGACAAAATCTGCGCGCCGATCCCGTGCTCGTGCTGCAACTGCCGCTGCCCCGCCTCACCTTTGTAGTGCATGAAATCACGTCCGTGCGACACCATCCGCCGCCGCCCGTCGACCGCATTATCGACGCGGAACCCGGGACCGCTCTCGTGCAGGTACACCAGCACCCCGCGTCCCTCCTCGGCGATCTGCCGCAGCGAATCGCGCACCAGCCGGCCGCATTCACAACTTGTCGATCCGAACACGTCCCCATAAATGCACCGCGAGTGCATCCGGACCAGCACGCCTTCCTCGCCCGCCACCTCGCCGCGCACCAGCGCCACGTGATACTCGGGATCGATATCGCTGGTGAAAGCGATCGTGCGGAACTCGCCGAATTCCGTCTCGATGCAGCCCTCCGCCGCCCGATGCATGAAACGCTCGGTCTTCATGCGGTAGCGGATCAGTTCCGCCACCGAGATCATTTTCAATTGATGGCGCGCGCAGAATTCCAGCAGTTGGGGAACCCGCGCCATGCTGCCATCCTCGTTCATGATTTCGCAGATGACCCCGGCCGGCGCCAGTCCCGCCAACCGCGCCAGATCGACGCCGGCCTCCGTCTGCCCCGCCCGCACCAGCACGCCGCCTTCCCGCGCGCGCAGCGGAAACACGTGACCGGGACGCGCCAGGTCATTCGGCCGGCACTCCGGATCGATCGTCTTCAGAATGGTGCGGGTGCGATCCCCGGCCGAGATCCCCGTCGTCACGCCATCCCGCGCGTCGATCGACTCGCAGAACGCCGTGCCGAAGTTCGACGTATTCGTCGCACTCATCAGCGGCAGCCGCAAATAATCGCACCGCTCCGGCGTCAGCGTCAGGCAGATCAACCCCCGCCCATGCGTCGCCATAAAGTTGATGATCTCGGGCGTGACTTTTTCAGCCGCGATGGTCAGATCGCCTTCGTTCTCCCGATCCTCATCGTCCACCACCACCAGCATGCGGCCCGCACGAATCTCTTCGATTCCCTCGGGCACGGAGACAAAGGCCATATCTATCTATTGTAGAGGCACTCAGTGAGATACTTATGAGCTCGCCAATTTCGCAGACACTATCTGGCGAATTCGTCGAAGCGAGAATTTGGCAGACACTGTCTGCCAAATGCCATTCAGCAACACGGATCATGCGGTATTTACGTTCCGCGAGGCCTACTCGGAACTGGGACCGTCTCGCCACTTCCGATGTGCTCGCGGAGCATCGTCCGCAGGGCAAACGAAACCGCCAACGACCGCAGGCTCAAAAAGTGCTGGATACTCCATGTCTCTCGATCCTTACTCATAGTAAGCAAGTCCGTCCTTCTTCGCCTTTTCGCTCCGCGCCTCCGCGATGAGCTCAGCTTTTCCGTCTTCCTCAGCGTTCTCGACGTCTCCGCGGTGAATAAACTTCTCCGCGCTTTCTCCATGCCCTCCGCCCTCCGTGGTGAACGCACCCCCAAAAACCCCATCTTGTTATACTCCCCATATCTCTATGAGGGCTGTCTCCGCTATCGCCGCGCTCGCTTTCCTCCTCCCACTCTCCGCCGAGCAACTCCTCCTCCGCGGCAAAGTCGTGATGCAGGACGGCTCGCTCCCGCCTGCCATCGTCACCATCGAGCGCGCCTGCGCCGGATCCCCGCCCATGAAAAAGGCCACCACCGACGCCAAGGGTCAATACTACTGGCACGTCCAGGACGGCGAAATCCCCACCGACCTCTCCAGCAGCGGCGACTCCCGCTTCGGCCAGTTGGGTGAATCCAACTGGATTCAGGGCGTCGGCGCCACCGCCGTCCCCTGCCGCCTGCAAGCCAAGTCGCCGGGCTACGTCTCCAGTTCCATCAACCTCTCCAACCTGAGCTGGTCGCTCAATCCCGAACTCCCGCTCATCACCCTCTACCGCCAGGGCACGCAGGAATTCTCCGACATCGCCTCTATTTCCGTCCCCTCCAGCGCCGAGACCGCATGGGGCCGCGCGGCCAAAGCCATGCAAACCAAGAACTGGCCCGAAGCCGAGAAGCAATTGCGCGCCGCCGTCGCCGCCGCCCCCAAGTTCGCCGACGGCTGGAACACCCTCGCCGCCGTCTGCCAGAACCAGAAGAACGTCGCCTGCGAGCGCGATGCCGCCCAACACGCCATCGCCGCCGCGCCCAAACAACTGGACGCCCGCATCCGCCTCATGCGCCTCGAAATGGATCAGAAGGACTGGCAGGCCGCCGCCAAAGCCGCCGCCGACCTCCTTCAGGCCGACACCCGCCACACCCATCCCGAGGCCTACAGTTCCGACGCCATCATCCGGTTCCACCTCCGCGACCTCGACGGCGCCCTGAACAGCGCCAACCAGGCGGTCCAGCTAGACCCCACCCACATCTATCCCGACTCCGAACGCGTCCTCGGCATGCTCCTCGAAGCCAAAGCCGATTACCCCGCCTCCGCCACCCACCTTCGCAAGTACCTCGAGCTCGAGCCCAAAGCGTCCGACGCCGCCGAGGTCCGCACCCGCATCGACAATCTCGGCAAAGCGCCCGCCGGTGAACTGACCACCATCCTCGACGCCGCCGACCGCAATCTCACCGTCGCCGGCGAGGCCTGGGTGCCCGGAGGACTGAAGGCCTTCGCCGCCATCGCGCACCTCCCCGCCCAGCCCAGCTACGGCAATTTCTTCGAACTCTACTGCCGTGCCGTGGAGCACGAAAATTCCATGTTCAACGGCGTGCCCCTGCCCCGCTACGGCGAGACCATTCAGGCCTTCGCCGCCGCCGTCGTCGAACTCACCCGCCTCGGCGAGAAGGGCGCCGCTTCCACCGTCGTAACCATTTCCCCGGCCAACGAAGCGCGCATCCTGCCGCTCTTCGGCTGGCGCGTCGTGCAGCAGGAGGGCGACTCCGTCATCGAACCCGGCGACCGTCCCGCCGACGCGCTGCGCCAGCAATTCCCCGCGGCATTCGGCATCGACGAAATTGCCATGCGCGATGCCCTCCAGTCGCGCCATGACTTCTCCTTCGAGATTCCCCTCGAAAATGCCCGCCTACTGGGCGGCGCCGCGTGGAGCAAAATGCTCAAGGATCCGGCCATGCCGGGCGGCATCGCCGAAGCCTTCGCGCGCGATGTCCGCCTCGCCAAGGCCTACGCCGGACTGTCCGCAATGAACCCCGAAGCCGCCGCCGCCGTAGTGAAAGGCGCGGGCCTGCGCAACCTCGTCCTCGCCGATTCTGCCCTCCTCTCCCAGTTCGGCGACGCCTTCGCCGTCTCCCAAGGCACCGTGCAAGTGCCCGGCGGCGCCGTGGCCGAGCCCGTTTGGGCCGACCTCGCCGGCGCCACTCCCCGCGACGCTCCCGCCTTCTTCCGCAAAGTGCTCGACAAGGATCACGGCACCCTCGCCGCCTTCTACTTCGCCCTCGCCCACGCCGGCGCGGCGCACCAGAGAGTCTTCACCGCCACCCTTAAGCGGGCTCAATTTTTCTACACCTGGTACCGCGACTCCGGCGAGGTCTACCAGGGCCAGGATCGCAAGGTCGGCAACTGGCGCGCCGGCTTCTTCCAGAATCTCCCGCTCGACGCCGAAGGCCGCGTCCACTACCCCGGCGGCCGCGCCGTATGGACCGCCTCCCCTGCCTCTGACGACGACGCCCTGACCGAGGCCCGCAACCTGGAAGCGCTCGTCCCCATCGCCCAGTTGGAGCGCGACCGCAAGGCCCCGCTCGACCAGCCCACCGCCGAACTCCTGCTGCACCATTACGCCGAATGGAACTCGCTCTTTCCCTATCTCGCCCACCTGCCCGCCGTCGGCTCCGCGGAGCTCCTGGCGTTACCCGCGTTCGCCGATCATGTCAGCGCGCTCAAGCCGGCCGCGCGCAACGCCGTGATGGCCGAGTGGCATTCCCTCGTGGAGTTGATCGCGCTCGGAAGCGACTCCGGGGCGCTGACTCCCTCCCAGGCCGCACACGCATTTCGCCAGGCATGCCAGGAACTGGCCGGCAATGACCATGCCGCCAAAGCCCTCGCCATTCTCAGAACACTCGCCGGCAACGCGCCGGATCTGGACGACGCCGTCCCCGCGCGCCTGCTGCGCCTGACCGGCCTCCGCCTCGCCGCGTACGACCGCGTCAAGCAGTTGCAGAACGTCCCGCGCCTCGACGCCGCCCATGCTCCGGCCGCGCTCTCCGGCGTCGTGTATGCCGCCCTGCTCGACCCCGACAACCTCTTGGTCGCCGCCGACCCGGCCCTCCTCGGCAAGCACCGCTTCGTCAAAGAAGAGGACGTGAAGCGGCCTCCCGTTTTCTATCCAGCCGAACTGGTCAGCTCGACCGCCGCTCCCGGATCCTACCTCTCCGGAGGCTTCGGCAACCTGACCGCCGCCTTCCAGACCACCGCGCGACTCAGTCCCGCGCCCGATTCTGCCGCCATCGCCGCCGCCAGTGATACCGCGCCTGCCGCTGCCGCCGACATTACCGGCCCGGCGGCCACCGAAGCCGTCTTCCGCACCAGCGCGCGCCTCGTCGAGGTCTACGCCACCGTCACAGACGATCGCGGCCGCTATGTGGACGACCTGCCGTCGAAGTCGTTCACCATTCTTGAGAACGGCAAGCCGGTCGCGCCCGTAGCCTTCGAGAGCCGCGCGTCCAGCGTATCCCTGGCCCTGCTCTTCGACACCACCGGAAGCATGCATGACGCGCTGCCCTCGTTGAAGAGCGCCGCCCTCAAGTTGATCGCCGAACTGCGGCCCATCGATTCGGTCGCGGTATACAGTTTCGCCGAGAAGGTCAACGAACTCCAGCCGTTCACCAGCGACAAGGCAGCCGCCGAGCGCGCCGTCCTCCGTACCAACGCATTCGGCGCGACCGCCCTATACGATGCGCTCGTGCGCGTCAATCACGACCTCGCCTCGCGCAGCGGCAAAAAGGTGATCGTGGTCTTCACCGATGGGTCGGACAACCTGAGCGTGCTGACCACCGAGATCGCCATGCAGCGCGCCAAGAGCGCCGGCGTCCCCGTGTACACCATCGCGCAAGGCGATGCGTTAAAGAGTCCCGAATTGTTGAAGCAGTTGGGGACGCTCTCGAAGACCACCGGCGGCGTCGCCTTCCGCATCAGCGGACCCGGCGAGATCCGCAAAGTTTTCGAGACGGTCTCCCAGGACCTCATGCACGGCTATCTCCTCGCCTTCCAGCCCCCCGCCGTCGAGGGCCGCAACTGGCGCACCGTCGAGATCGCTCTCTCCGAAAACCGCAATCGCAAAGTCCGCGCCCGCGAGGGCTATTTTCCGGAGTAGCCCCGCGCCCTTCACGTACTGCGCAACCGTCGCTACATCGGAGTGTCGCCACATCGGAGCCGCGCGCGTAAGCAAGCGAACACAGCAGCAACTTCACCGCGCGCCGTCGGACGAAAACAACGCGCTCTGTGACTCGCGTCTGCCGGAGCGTAGGATAGGCGCTTTCGCCGGTCCGTCTTCTTTGCGGCTTCGCGGCTTTGCGTCTTGGCGTGAAACCGTCCGTGGCCGACGCCCGAAGCGTCTCTACTCAGCGATAACAAGGATGCGTAATCTCCGGGACCAAAAACCTTCGATGAGCCGCAGCCCACACAGTCTTCTCGAAGCAGAACTCCGTCCCGCGCTTCTCCGCCGTCCTCGCCTCGTCGAGCGTTTGCGTCCACTGGTCGCCCAGTCCTTTGATATGGAGCCGCGACGGCACATTGAGCAGTTCCTGAAACCGGCCGTGCGCCAGCATCAAAATGTGGAGATCGGAGCGAAACTCCGACGCATCGCCGGAATCGGATTCGATGGCCAGTTCCTCTTCGGGCTCACCGGTCAGATGGACAAACCGTACGCCCTCGATATGATTATGCCGGCCGGCGGCCAGCGGAAACCGGTCGGCGATCTTCCAGTCCTGCCCCTCCGGCTTCATGCGAAACAACTCCGCCAGCGAAGGGCAGTCGACCGGCGGTACGGCGCCGATAAACCGGTATTGCACGATCGCCAGCAATTCGCCGCGCCAGGCGCCCGGCCACGGATACAATCGGAAGCGCACTTCACGGTCGCTGCTCGACGTCCGCTTCACCAGATCCTGCGCAGCGCACCGCTCGCGCTCCCCCTGCGCAGCCCCGGTGACGCGGTATGCCGGCAGGAAAGCTAACGCGTCCGGGAATGCCAGCGGCGGATTCGTATCCAGCCGCCACGCCGAATTAATCCGCCGATCCAACCGCTCAATCTCCATCTCCGGAAAGATCGCGCCGAGCACTTTCATCCGCACAGCCTCGCCCGTGACCGGCTCGGACCCAAACGCCGTAGCGGCAACCACTAGCCATAACAGCAGGCACATACAAGTAGGATAGGCGCTCGCTGTGCTGTCCGCACCCCCTCCGCGCCGAGTGGCTATCGCCGTCCGCACACACTCCCAAGCTTCGTACACTCCCAACGGAGCCGCGACCGTGAGGGTCTGCATCTGAAGTCACACCCTATTCAATGCGGCACCGCCGGGGATTTGGGATGGGGACTACGGGTTTTGTTCGTAGCGCGCGTCAAACGCTGCAGCGCCTTCGTCGACATATGCATGCCCCACCGAAGGAAGGGGTAGATGTAGGTCGCGATCCTCCGGGCGGTGGCAAAAGCGGCAACGCCTCCATCCTTTTGGCGTGCTTTGGCTCTGTAGAAAGCTCCCAGCGCGGTTTGGCTGTGCCGCCCCGCTACTGCTGCCATGCGTAGAGCGGCGCTCACGCGCGTACTAGCAGTGTTCGGACGCCGCCGTTTCTTGGCGCCCGCTGTCTCCTGACTCCTCGTTAGTAATTCGCTGACGCCGCCGGCGAGTCGCCCCGACCGTTCGTCAGCACCACCGACACCGAGCTCAACGACACGTCGCCCTGAAACGTGAACGGCATCGTCAGCGCGAACTGCCCCCCGAAGCCCGCGGACACGCCGGCCTGGAAGTATCCGTTCGCGACGTCCGTGAGCGTCACCACGACTTGCGAATTCGTCAACGACGCTCCGGCGGCCGGCTGGAACGTCACCGTCGCCTTCGTCAATTCGCGCGTGTCCGTCAGCCCGACGATTTGCAATTGCACGCCGCCTTGTGTGTGCACCAGCGATACTGTGCTGATCACTGGCGGCCCCGGCGCCACCGTCGCGGTCTGCGTCAAGGACGACGGAATATCGAGCGGCGCGCCCCCGGCCTGCAGCGAGACCACCCGCACCGTGATCGTCCCCGTCACGCTGCCGGCTTGCAGCGCGAATTGAGGCGCGGCGAAAACCGCCTGCGTGGCGTTGGCCGGAATCGTGAACGTAGCCGACCGGCCGCCGGTCGAAAACTGCACCGACGGATCATCCATCGGGTTGGGTCCGCCGGGCGTGAACGAGAGACTCACGGTTCCGCTGACCGCCACCGGGAATGGATTCGCCAGCGAGATCGTGACCGGCGGTTGTTGCAGCGGCTGCAGTGTGCCGGGAAGGCCGCCGATCGACAACGCCGGCGCGTTCGGCAAGCCCACCTGTATCGTGTACGCGCCTGTGGTGGACAGCCTCGCCGAATCGCTGACGCCGATGGTGAAGTTGTAGGTGCCCGATGCCGTGGGCACTCCGTTGATCGCTCCCGACGCGCCGTTCAGCGATAGGCCGGGAGGCAAATTGCCTTGGGCGAGGCTCCAGGTGTAGGGCGCTTGTCCGCCGGTCACCGTCATTTGCGCCGTGTAAGCCGCGCCCGCCGTGCCGGACGGCAGCGAAGCCGCCGTGGTGAGCGTCAGGCCCTCTCCAATCGGGATTGTGAGCTGCTCCTGCGCAGTAACGGAGTTGGAGTCCGTAACCCGCACCGTGAACGTGAAGCTGCCGGTCGCTGTCGGCATTCCCGCCAGCACGCCGGTCGGGATCTCGAGCGTGAGACCCGGCGGCAGCGAGCCGCCCACCACTGTCCAACTGTACGGCGGCGCTCCACCGGCCGCCGTGAAAGTCTGTGAGTAAGGACTGCCGGTCACCCCCGACGGCAGCGCGGCCGAGGTGATGCTGAGCGGACCTTTGACGCTGAGCGTGAACTCCTTCTGCGCCGTGCGCGAGACGCCGTCGGTGACCTGCGCGGTAAAGGTGAAGTCGCCGGTCGACGTGGGACTGCCGGTGATTTCTCCGCTGCCGCTGAACGTGAGGCCCGCGGGAAGCGAGCCGGCCGTCACCACCCACAAGTATGGCGGCGAACCTCCGCCCGTCTGCAGCGCGTACGTGTACGGTACAAACGCCGTCGCCGCCGGCAGCACGGGCGCGGTGGCGATGGCCAGGCCGCTGACCACCTGCACGGAATAATTGCCGGTGGCCTTGACTGAGGATGCGTCCGTCACCTGGACCGTGATGGGGAACGTGCCCACCTGGGTCGGCGTCCCGGACAATACGCCGGCCGTGGAAAACGTCAGGCCGGCGGGCAGCGTGCCCGTCTCCGCCCAGGTGTAAGGCGGCGTTCCGCCCGTCGCGGCGAACGTCTGTGAATACGGCGAGCCGGCCGATCCGGTGGCCAGCGAGGCGTTAGTCGTAATGGTCAGCGCGCCCACGATCGCAAGGGAGAAGGTTGCCTCGGCGGCGGCGGTCCCGCTATCCGTCACGCGCACGCGGAATGAGTACGTGCCGGCTGTCGTCGGAGTGCCGGAAATTGTCCCGCTGTCGGGCACGAGGGTGAGCCCCAGCGGAAGTTGGCCGCTGACCACAGTCCAGGAATACGGCGGCGCGCCTCCGCTGGCTTGCAGCGACTGGCTGTACGCCGCACCGACTCGGCCCGCCGGAAGCGACGAAGTAGTGATGACGAGAGCAGGCGCCACCGCGACACTGAAGCTCCGGCTCGCGGTCGCCGTGCCGTCCGTGACCGTAGCGGTGAACGTCGCATTACCGGCCGCAGCAGGCGTTCCTGAAATCACGCCGCCACTGGTCAGCGAGACGCCCTGGGGCAGCGATCCCGAGGTAATGCTCCAGGAATATGTGCCTGCTCCGCCGGTGGCCGAAAGCGTCTGCGAGTACGGTGCGCCCACGGCGCCGCCGGCGAGAGAAGAGGTGGTGACGTTCAACTGCGGTGCGGCGATCGTGATGCTGAGTGAGTGACTGGCTGTCGCGCCCGCACTGTCCCGCACTTGCGCGGTGAATCCGGCCGTACCGGGCGCTGTCGGAGTGCCGCTGATGGTGCCCGACGAAGCGAGCGACAGTCCCGCGGGGAGCGAGCCTCCGCTCAGGGACCAGGTGTAGCCACCGCTGCCGCCGCTCGCCGAGAGCGTCTGCGAGTAAGGGACGGCGACATTGCCGCCCGGCAGCGAGGAAGTAGTGACGGATAGCTGCGGTCCGGCGACCGTGATGCTGAGTGACTGTGTCGCGGTCGCGTTGGAACTGTCTTTGACCTGCACGGCAAAGCTCGCGGCTCCGGCGGCAGTCGGCGTGCCGCTGATGGCGCCACCCGCGGAAAGCGATAGTCCGGCCGGTAGCGATCCGCTGCTGACTGACCATGTGTATCCGCCCGTGCCGCCCGCCGCGCCGAGTTGTTGCGAGTAAGGCGTCCCCAGCGTTGCCCCGGGGAGCGATGACGTGGTCACCGATAACTGGGCGCCGTTAATCGTGATGCTGAGTGACTGCGTCGCCTTCGCGCCGGAACTGTCTTGCACTTGCGCCGTAAAGCCGGCGGTGCCAGGCGCTGTCGGAGTGCCGCTGATCGCGCCGCCGGTCGAGAGACTCAGTCCCGCGGGCAGTGATCCGTTCGCCACCGACCACGTGTAGCCGCCCGTGCCGCCGGTCGCGCCGAGTTGCTGCGAGTAGGGCGTCCCCACTGCGCCGCCGGGGAGCGATGACGTGGTCACCGATAACTGGCCCGACGTGATCGTGATGCTGAGTGACTGAGTCGCCTTCGCGCCGGAACTGTCTTGCACTTGCGCCGTAAAGCCGGCCGTACCGGCTGCCGTCGGAGTGCCGCTAACGGCGCCGCCGGAAGAGAGAGATAGTCCCGCGGGCAGTGATCCGTTCGCCACCGACCACGTGTAACCGCCCGTGCCGCCGCTCGCCCCGAGTTGCTGCGAGTAGGGCGTTCCCACTGCGCCGCCGGGGAGCGATGACGTGGTCACCGATAACGGCGCCGCGGTAATCGCGATGCTGAGTGAGCGACTCGCCGTCGCGCCGGAACTGTCCCGCAC
>Ga0105240_10006941_pt1 | contig 16541 bp, 11 predicted proteins | sample KBSC54metaG_FD_80426 | JGI IMG/M metagenome (GOLD analysis project Ga0105240, IMG submission 80426) | Corn rhizosphere microbial communities from Kellogg Biological Station, Michigan, USA - KBS C5-4 metaG | ecosystem: Host-associated > Plants > Roots > Rhizosphere > Soil | place: Michigan, USA...
GAAGCGCTCCGGCACGTAGTGCTCGCCCTGCTTCACCAAACGCACCAGCATCGGCATGTCGGTGTATTGGCGGGCGTAGTCCTGGAAATACTCGGCCTGCCGATCGACGTGGAATTCGCGCAGGATGACGTGGCCCATGGCCATGCCGAGCGCGGCGTCGGTGCCCTGCTTCGGCGAGATCCACAAATCGGCGAACTTCGAGGCCTCGGAATAGTCCGGGCAGATCACGACGCTCTTGGCGCCCTTGTAGCGCGCCTCGGTGTAGAAGTGGGCATCGGGCGTCCGCGTCTGCGGCACGTTCGATCCCCACAGGATCAGGAAACTGGAATTATACCAGTCCGCCGATTCCGGAACGTCGGTCTGCTCGCCCCAGGTCTGTGGGCTAGCCGGCGGCAGGTCGCAGTACCAGTCGTAGAACGACAAATTGGTGCCGCCGAGCAGCGACAGATAACGCGAGCCGGCGGCGTAACTCACCATCGACATCGCCGGGATCGGCGAAAAGCCGAACACCCGGTCCGGCCCGTAGGTCTTGGCGGTATAGGCGTTGGCCGCCGCGATCAGCTCGTTGACCTCGTCCCAGGTCGAGCGGACGAAGCCGCCGAGGCCGCGTTTGCTGACGTAGGCATTGCGCTTCTCGGGATTTTCGACGATCGACTTCCACGCCGCGACCGGTTTCATCAACACCCGCGCTTCGCGCCACAATTTGAGCAGACGCGAACGGACCAGCGGGTATTTCACTCGGTTTGCGGAATAGAGGTACCAGGAGTAGCTGGCGCCGCGCGCGCAGCCGCGCGGCTCATGGTTCGGCAGATCGGCGCGCGTGCGCGGATAGTCTGTCTGCTGCGTTTCCCAGGTGACGATGCCGCCTTTGACATAGATCTTCCACGAGCACGAGCCGGTGCAGTTCACGCCATGCGTCGAGCGCACGATCTTGTCGTGTTGCCAACGCTTGCGGTAACCGTCCTCCCAGCGGCGGTCCTCGTGGGTGACGATGCCGTGGCCGTTGGAAAAGGGCTCGTCGCCGCGTTTGAAGAAGGTCAGACGATCGAGGAAATGACTCATTGTCCTTCTGTCCTTTTTATTCGGCAGGTTGCATGGCAGCGGGCGGCAGGTTCTTGCCGCGTTCGATGTCATGCAGCAGGCCGCCGCGCCTGGTGTAGAAGCCCCAGGTGACCGCCAAGCATAGTACGTAGAATACGGTGAAGCACCACAAGGCCGCCTGCGTGCCGCCGGTCAGCGCGATCGAGGTGCCATAGGCCTTGGGGATGAAGAAGGCCCCGTACGCGGCGACGGCCGACGTGAAGCCGATGATGGCCGCCGATTCCATTTCGGCCTGCTTCTGTTGCGCGACGGGGCCGGCGCCCGGCGACAGGCGCGGCATCTCGGCCCGCATGATCGCCGGAATCATCTGGAAAGTCGACGCATTGCCGACTCCGGTCGCAAAAAAGAGCAGCATGAATGTCGCGAAATATCCATAGAAGGCGCTGGGCTGGTCTTTGATGCCGAGAAAATAGATAACGCCGAGAACCGCGACGATCATCAGCGCGAAAACCCAGAGGGTGACCCGTCCGCCGCCGTAACGATCCGACAGCCGTCCGGTTGCCGACCGGGAAAGCGCGCCCACCAGCGGCCCGAGGAAGACGAGCTTCAACGAGTCGACGTGGGGAAACTGCATCTTGGCAAGCAGCGGGAAGGCCGCCGAGTAACCGATGAATGAGCCGAAGGTGCCGGTATAAAGCAGGCACATGATCCAATTGTGCTTGCGCTTGAAGATCACGGCCTGGTCGGCGAAAGACGCCTTCATCGCGGCGATATCGTTCATGCCGAACCAGGCGGCCGTCGCCGAGATGGCGATGAACGGCACCCAGATGAAGCCGGCGTTTTGCAGCCATAGCTTCGTGCCGTCACTTGCCGGCTGCGGATCGCCACCAAGCCAGCCGAAGACGCCGGTGGTGATGACGAGGGGAATGACGAACTGGCCGACGCTGACGCCGAGATTGCCGAGCCCGGCATTGAGCGCGAGCGCGTTGCCCTTCGCCGCCTTCGGAAAGAAGAAGGAGATGTTGGCCATCGACGAGGCGAAGTTGCCACCGCCGAGACCACACAGGAGCGCCAACGACAGGAAGATGATGTAGGGCGTATCCGGCGACTGCACGGCCAGGCCGATGCCGACCGCCGGCGCCATCAGCGACCAGGTCGAGATCGAGGTCCACAGCCGTCCACCGAAGATCGGCGGCATGAACGAGTAGAAGATGCGCAGGGTCGCGCCGGACAGGCCCGGCATTGCCGCGAGCCAGAACAGCTGGTCGGTCGTGAACTTGAAGCCGACCGCCGGCAATTTGGCGACGACCACCGACCACACCATCCAGATCACGAAGGCGAGCAGCAGCGCCGGGATCGAGATCCAGAGATTGCGCTGGGCGATGGCGCGGCCTTTCTCGTTCCAGAACTGCGGGTCCTCCGGCTTCCACTCGGTGATGACGCCGGCGAGCGCGCCGACGTGCTTCTCCTCGTGGATCGGCGCCATCTCCGGGAATTCCGGCAGCCTGCGCAGGCCGGGCGCCAGCGCCTCCCGCTCCATGCGCCGGACGGCGAGATGCATCCAGATCAACGAACCGACGGCGATCAGGAACAGCAGCATGAAGCAGCTCGTCCAGATGCCGGTGAGGTCGTTGAGCACGCCGAAGGCGATCGGCAGCACGAAGCCACCGAGACCGCCGATCATGCCGACGAGGCCGCCGACCGAACCGACATTGTTCGGGTAGTAGACCGGGATGTGCTTGTAGACCGCGGCCTTGCCGAGACTCATGAAGAAGCCGAGCACGAATATCAGGCAGACGAAGGTGACGACGCCGGTCGCCATGTGGAACTGGATCTGGCCCGTCGTGCCCTGGATCACGTATTCCGTCGGCGGATAGGCGAGGATGAAGGTGATCAGCACCGAGACGCCGAACATCCAGTACATGATGCGACGGGCGCCGTATTTGTCGGCGAGATGGCCGCCATAGGCGCGGAACAGGCTGGCCGGGATCGAATAGGCCGCCGCCAGCATGCCGGCGCTCTCGATGTCGAGCTTGTAGACGCCGATCAGGTAGCGCGGCAGCCACAGCGACAGCGCGACAAAGGCGCCGAAAGCGAAGAAATAATAGAGCGAGAAGCGCCAGACCTGCAGGTTCTTCAACGGCTCGAGCTCGAGCCAGGCGCTGCGCGGCCGTTCGCCCCTGGCGCGGCGCGCCATCTCGACCGGGTCTTCCTTGGTGGTGAACCAGAAGACGACGGCCATCAGCGCGATCGCGACCGCCCAGACCTGCGCCGTCACCTGCCAGCCGTAGGCGACAAGCACGAAGGGGGCGCAGAACTTGGTGACGGCGGCGCCGACATTGCCGGCGCCGAAGATGCCGAGCGCGGTGCCCTGCTTCTCCGGCGGGTACCAGCGCGACACATAGGCGATGCCGACGGCGAAGGACCCGCCGGCGATGCCGACGCCGAGCGCGGCAATCAGGAACTGCGTGTAGGTGTGGGCGTAAGTAAGCAGGAAAGTGGCGAGCGCCGCCGCCAGCATCACCACCGTGTAGACGCGCCGGCCGCCGATTTGGTCGGTCCAGATGCCGAGGAAGATGCGGACCACCGAGCCGGTCAGGATCGGCGTGCCGACCAGGAGACCGAACTGGGTTTCATTGAGGCCGAGCTGCTGCTTAATCTGAATGCCGATGATGGCGAAGATGGTCCACACCGCGAAGCAGACGGTGAAGGCGATGGTGGACATCCACAACGCGCGGCCCTGGCCCGCGACGCTGGCGCTCGGTCGGTCTTGCATGGAGAGCCCCGTGAGGTGGTCCGTTTCGGACTATCGGGGCGACAGGAACCGCGCTTTGCCGGTGCAGGCTTTGAGATCGATCAATAATCGTGACTTTCCGCACCGCGACATCTTGACTCTACAGAGAATAACGACGTTTGCTATTCGGCAATACTTTGCTTGATCTTTTCATGAAATCTAATTGATGAATATCAAATGGATCCCTAGCGTCTCGACTAAGATAGATAAAAGTATGGGGAAAAGGCCGACATGCGCCAGGAGCAACGCGATCTCGTCCGAGCACTGCCCTTGTTCAAAGAGGTCGGCGATGCGCGTTTCGGCGAGCTGATGGGCGCGGCGCTCCTGCAGCGCTTTCCGCAGGGCGTCACCCTCATCAATGAAGGCGACACCCCGGACTTCCTGCACATCGTGGTCGACGGTGCTGTCGAATTGTTCGCACGGCATGACGGCCACGAGACGACGCTCGACATCCTCGGGCCGGTGTCGACCTGCATCCTGGCGGCGGCAGTACGCGACGAAGTATATCTAAAATCCGCGCGCACGCTGGCGCCGACGCAGCTCCTGATGATCTCGGCACCGGCGGTGCGCCGGGTCTTCGACCACGACGCGGCCTTCGCCCGCGCCGTGGTCAATGAATTGGCGCTGCGCTATCGCGGCGTGGTACGGGCGCTCAAGAATGAGAAGCTGCGCACCAGTGTCGAACGGCTTGCCAACTGGATCCTGCAGGAGGACGCACGGCAAGGCCACAAGCACGAAGTGACGCTGAAAATCGATAAACGCACCCTCGCGTCGTGCCTCGGCATGACGCCGGAAAACCTGTCGCGCAATCTCGTACATTTGGCCAAATACGGGGTTCGTAACATGGGCGCCCGCTTCATCATCAATGACCCGGCGGCGCTTCGCAGCCTCGGGAAGCCAAACGGGCTGATTGATGATGTGTCGGCGTAGAGACCTGGAGCGCGTCAGCGCATCGGGATAGACCAAACAGATGGAACGCGATCTCCGCCGCGGTGCACGCACGATGTCCGCCTCGGCAAGACCGGGCGGTAGGAGCGCTTAATCAGAAGCAACGCCGATGCTCGCGGCCACGGCCTCTTTCCCGCGCGGAGCTCACGCGATCGGCTCTTGGGACAAAGACGTTATACGTTCATCTTCGTAGCGGCCGTGGCCGTTTCCGCCCAACCATAGAAACCGTCCTGAACTCCCATAATGTGCGTCTTCATCGCCCGGAAGGCAGCGGCTCCGTCCTGCGCGTCAAGAGCGGCTATGATGGCGCGGTGCTCACGCTTGGACATCGAATAGTAGGGATCCTTCATGCGGTCCTTCTTGTAAGCAGACCAGGTCGGCGCACGGCGCAGACTGTTGAGCTGTTCGAGCAGCGCGACCATGACCGGGTTCTGCGTGGCTTCTGCGATTGCCAGATGGAATTGATGATCCCAGAGGTTGTACGCATCAGGATCCTTCGTGGTTTCGCGCTTCGTTGCATAGAGGCGGATTCTCTCGATATCGGCTGGCCGCGCCGTCGTCGCGGCGCAAGCGGCTATCGCCGGCTCCAGAATCAGCCGCGCATCGAGCAATTCCTTCGGCGAGACCTTGCCGAGGTTGAGCAGCGGCCCGGTTTGTCCCGGCGCCGGACGTCGGCCGACGAATGTGCCCTGGCCGACGTGGCGCCAAATCTGGCCTTCGGCCTCCAGCACTTCGAGTGCCTTGCGTAAGGTCGAGCGGCCGACCTGCAACTCCACCGCGAGTTCGCGCTCCGGCGGTAGTCTTCCCTGAAACCGGCCGCGCTCGATCAGGGTCCGCATGCGGCGCAGCGCCGCGGCGGAATTGCCACGGTTCACACCAATTGGCTCAATTGGTTTGCGCGATTGCGCGTTCTTCATTGCTGCGGCCTCGAATCAATTGACCATAGTTCGCTATTGGTCTCTACTCGCGAGCCTATCGCGTCCGCAACGCTCGCGCAAAAGAAAGACGAGCGGCGCCAACGAACGAGGAAATGCCGTGACACCACGCTTGTATGTCGGAACTGGCGGCTTCTCGGTCTGGTACAGCAACGATCTTGGCCAGACCTTCGACCGGCTTTGGGGCTCGGCCGGTCTCTACAGCGAGACCCGGGTCTGGGCGCTGAACTGGCATCCCGATCGGCCCGGCGAAGTCCTGGTCGGCACTGACAGCGGCATCCATCGTCTCGATGTCGCGTCGCACAAATTCCAGCACGTGCCGTCGCCGATGGATGCGATGCAGGTGTGGTCGATCGCGCGTAGCCCGAGCAATCCCGATCTCGTCCTCGCCGGCACGCGCCCCGGCGCGCTGTTCCGCTCGACCGATGGCGGCAAATCGTGGAAGAAACTCGACGCCGGCATTCCCGAAACCTGCCTCTACGTCACCTATCCGCGCGTCACCAAAATCCTGTTCGATCCCAAGGACAGCAACATGGTGTGGGCCAGCCTCGAGGTCGGCGGCGTTTACCGCAGCAAGGACGCCGGCGAGACCTGGTCGATGGCCTCGACCGGACTGATCTCCGACGACGTGCACGACGTCGGCGTCATGCACAATAGCGGCCGCGTCCTGTTCGCCACCACGAACGAGGGGCTCAACATCAGTCGTGACAACGGCGACACCTGGGCGCGGCAGCCCTTCGCGTCGAAGAAGCCGTATACGCGCACGATCACGCCGCGCGCCGACGATACCGGCGTCGCCTTCGTCGCCAATGGCGACGGCCCTCCCGGCTCGTGGGGCCGGCTGCTGCGCACGCGCGATTACGGCGAGCACTGGGAGAATGCCGGTCTGCCCGGCGACCTGCAGAGCTCGGCCTGGCTCGTCGCCGCCAACCGCGCCAACCCTGATCTGCTGTTCGCCTCGAGCGCGCTCGGCCAGTACTTCCGCAGCGACGACGGCGGCGAAAGCTGGGAAGCATTGCCACGCCGCCTGACGGAGACCCGCGCGCTGGCGTGGGTTCCGGTCTGATTGTTTTCTTTCACCAGATTGGAGTGACGTAATGGATCTGGGAATAGCGGGGCGGCGGGCCATCGTCTGTGCCTCGAGCAAAGGCCTCGGCCGCGGCTGCGCCGAAGCGTTGGCGCGGGAAGGCGTCGACGTGGTGGTCAACGGCCGCAGCGAGGCGGAGGTGATGGCGACGACGGCGGCGATCCGCAAGGCGAGCAGCGTCACCGTCACGCCGGTCGTGGCCGACGTGACGACTCCGGCGGGACGCGACGCCCTGCTGCGTGCCTGTCCCGAGCCGGACATCCTCATCACCAATGCCGGCGGTCCGCCGCCCGGCGATTTCCGCGATCTCGACGAGGAGAAGTGGCTCAACGGCCTCGTGCCCAACCTGGTGTCGCCGATCATGCTGATCAAAGCGACGGTCGATGGCATGGCCAAGCGCGGCTTCGGCCGCATCGTCAATATCACCTCGCGCTCGGTGAAGACGCCGCTCTATCATCTGCCGCTGTCGAACGCCGCGCGCGCCGGCCTCACCGGCATGGTCGCCGGCCTCGCCCGCCAGGTCGCCAAGGACAACGTCATCATTAACAACCTGCTGCCCGGGCCGTTCGCGACCGAGCGGCAGATGAATCCGATGCGCGCGCGCGCGACGCAGGCCGGCGTCGACTACGACGCCTTCGTCAAGCAGCAGACCGATCAGGTGCCGGCGAAGCGCTTCGGCACGGCCGAGGAGTTCGGCAACACCTGCGCCTATCTGTGCGGCGTGCACGCGAGCTTCATCGTCGGTCAGAACATCCTGATGGACGGCGGCGGCTTCGCCTCGACGGTATGACGGCGGGATGGCCGGGGAGGAGTTCGATGGCAAAACGGACGATGTCGGCCCGGCTCATCATGAACGCGAGCATCGTCCGTCGCTCGCGCTTCCTCGTCGGCTTCGTCATGCTGTTTATGATCTGGCAGCTGGCGGTTTACAGCGGCGTCAAGGAGTACATCCTCCCGTCGCCGATCAGCGTCTTTCACGGCTTCATCGAGCAGTGGCCGAACCTCCTGAGCAACGCCTGGAGCACGACGGTCGAGATTCTCGCCGGCTACGGCCTCGCCATCGTCGTCAGCATCCCGCTGGCGCTGCTGATCGCGTTCTCGCGGCTCGCCGAGGAGACGGTCTATCCGGTGGTGGTGTTCCTGCAGATCGTGCCGAAGATCGCAGTGGCGCCGCTGTTCATCATCTGGTTCGGCTTCGGCTTCATGCCGAAGCTGCTGCTGGTGTTCCTGCTGTCCTTTTTTCCGATCGTCGTCGCCTCGATTGCCGGCTTCAAGTCGATCAATCCGGAGGTCGTCGATTTCGTGCGCACCACCGGCGCCAACGGCCTGCGCACATTCTTCAAGGTGCGGCTGCCGCACGCGCTGCCGGAAATCTTCACCGGCCTGAAGGTGGGCGCCGCGCTGTCGGCGACCGCGGCGGTTGTCGCAGAGTTCGTCGCCTCAGATCACGGCCTCGGCTACCTGCTGCTGCAATACAACGGCGACCTCAACACCCGCATGGTGTTCGCTGCCATCATCCTACTGAGCGCCATCGGCGTCGCGATTTATTTCATCGCCGAACTCGTCGAGCGCATCCTCATTCCGTGGAGAGTCAACGCCGATACGCGACCTGACGTCACCTGAAGCAGTCAAACCTCAAGAACAACTGAAAGGGAGGATACGATGAAGCTCTGGAAATTGCTGTTGCCTGCGGCCGCTGCCGCCACGATCCTGATGTCCGGTCCGGCCTCGGCGCTGGACAAGGTCACGTTCCGCATGAACTGGTATTACGGCGGCTTCCATGCCCCGTTCCAGCTCGGCCTGCAGCGCGGCTACTACAAGGACGAGGGCATTGACCTCACCCTGAACGAGGGCCGCGGCTCGGCCAATACGGTGCAGACCGTCGCCGCCGGCTCGGACGATTTCGGCGTCGCCGATTCCTCCAGCGTCATGCTGCTCGCGGCCAGGGGCGCCGACGTCAAGTCGATCATGACGATCCACGGCACCAGCGCCTTCGGCATCATCTCGCTCGCCGAGACCGGCATCAAGACGCCGAAGGACCTCGAGGGCAAGCGCATGGCGATCAGCGCCGGCGACGCGCTGACGCAACTCTTCCCGGCCTTCGTCAAGACCACCGGCATCGACCGCAGCAAGATCTCGCTGGTGCAGATCGATCCGGCCGGCAAGGTGGTGGCCCTGCTGGAGAAACGCGTCGACGCCATCATCGGCGGCCTCGACGACCAGTATTTCCTGGTCAAGCAGAAGGGTGCGCACCCGGTCGGCATGAAGTTCGCCGATTACGGCGCCAACACCGTCGGCCTGACCGTCGTCACCAACGATGCCTACGCCAAGAAGAATCCCGACCTCGTCAAGCGCTTCCTCAAGGCGACGGCGCGGTCGTGGCAGGCGGCGATCAAGGACCCCGACGCCGCGATCGACGCGCTGCTGAAGGTGCGACCCGACCTCAACCGCCAGTCGCAGAAGGAGCAGCTCGAGGCCGACATCTCCTTCATCCCGTCGGACGCCAACAAGGGCAAGCCGTTCGGCTACAGCGCCGCGGCCGACTGGGACCGCACCATGACGATCCTGAAGGATTATCGCGATCTCAAGACTGACAAGCCGGCGACCGCGTTCTATACCAACGACTACCTGCCAAAAGAATGAGCGACCGGCTTCGCATTGTGAACGAGCGCCCGACGACCGCTGCGGCCATCTGCGCCCAAGGCATCTCCAAGTGCTTTGGCGGCAGCGACAGCCCCATCGTCGCCTTGTCCTCCGTCGACCTGACCATCCGGGACGGCGAGTTCATCGCGATCGTGGGGCCGTCCGGCTGCGGCAAGAGCACGTTCCTGCGCATCGTCGCCGGCATCTCCAAGCCGACGACGGGAACCGTGACGACGCCGCGCGGCGTCGTCACGGGCCCACTGACCGACGTCGGCATCGTGTTCCAGAGCCCGGTGCTGCTCGACTGGCGCAACGTTCTCGACAACGTGCTGATCCAGTTCGAGCTGCGCGGCATGAAGGCCCGCGACTTCACCGAGCGGGCGACTGGGCTTCTCGCCGCCGTCGGCCTCGGCGACTTTCTGCGCCGCTACCCGCGCGAACTGTCGGGCGGCATGCGCCAGCGCGCGGCGATCGCCCGGGCACTGGTGCATAATCCGTCGCTACTGTTGATGGACGAGCCGTTCGGCGCGCTCGATGCGCTGACGCGAGAGCAGATGCGCGTCGATCTCGAGGCGCTTTGGCTCAAGTCCCAGAAGACGGTGCTGTTCGTCACCCACGGCATCGACGAAGCCGTGCTGCTTGCCGATCGCGTCGTAGTGATGTCGCCGCGGCCGGGCCGCATCGAGGACGTGATCGACGTCGACATTCCTCGGCCGCGCGGGCTGGATGCGCGGCGCAACGCGACCTTCCTCGAGATCACCGAAAAGATCACCAACATTTTCCTGTCGCGCGGCGTCTTCCATCAAAGCTCGGGGCTCGCCGCCTCGCTCGGCCACTAGGACGCCGCGGCGCAATCGGAGCAGAGCATGTCGATCCTCGGCCAAGGCGTCGTCGCGATCTGGAATGGCATCGCACCGGAAGGACGCGAACAGTTCTACGAATGGCACAACCGTGAACACATGCCGGAACGCGTTGGCATACCCGGCTTCATCCGCGGCCGTCGCTATATCGCGCGATACGGCCATCCGGAATACTTCACGCTCTACGAGGCTCAGAGCCCGGAGGTACTGACCGGGCAGGACTATTTCACCCGGCTCAACAACCCGACGCCGTGGACCAAGTCGGTGGTGCCGAAGTATTTCCGCGACGCCTCGCGCGGAGTCTGCCGGGTAAAATTCAGCCAGGCGTGCGGTGATGGCGGCTACTTGCTGACCCTGCAATTCGGCCCGGCGGCCGGCCGCGAGGTCGAACTCGAGACAGCGTTACGGCACCGCGTCCTGCCGCCGATCATCGACATCCCGAGCGTCCTCGGAGTCCACCTGTGTGTCGCCGATCAGGCGGCGAGCGACGTCGAAACTGCCGAACGCAAAGGGCGCACCGTGGTGATCCCGAAGTGGCTCATCATGATCGAGGCCGGTACGCCGGAAGCCGCCGACGCTGCGTGCGACGCCATTTTGGCGGCCGAGCTGACGAAGCTAGGCGCCGAAGGAGCGCACGACCGCGGCCTATACGTCCTGCAGAACTTGCGGACCAAATAGAGGTTGAGGTCATCCTGCTAGCGGGACGGCCACCTCTCTCTGTTCCGGCGGCACCCTGATGCTGCTCAGCGGATTGATATCGGCCTGACGTCTTTGATATCCTTTTGCGTTCCCTGGGGGCTCGTGCGACTGCTTCCCAAGACCGCGCCTCGAGACTGATCCGCAGCGGCCCGCAAGCGGACGAATCCGACAAAACCATCCCCTGCGATCCGGCGACCGCCCGGTTGCCGTGAGCAAAGCAAAAGACGCCCGAGGCCGAATGAGCATGCCCGAACCTACGACGGACGTTCTGATTATCGGAGCAGGTCCGGCCGGACTAGCGCTCGCCACCGAGCTCACAATGCGCGGCGTGTCCGTCCAGGTGATCGAGCAGAACGAGCGTGTGGGCATTCAGCCGCGGGCCAAGACAACGAACGTCCGCACGATGGAGCACATGCGCCGTTGGGGCCTGGCCGCGCGCGTCCGCAGCCTGTCGCCGGTGGACGAGGCCGTTCCGCGGCGTGTCCGCTTCGCAACCTCGTTGTTCGGAGGCGATATCAAGGTCTTCGATAACGCGCTGTATTTCGATCGCCGGCGAGATGAACGCTATTCCGAAAGCGCCGAATGGATCCCGCAATACGTCGTCGAAAAGGTGCTGCTCGACCATGTCTCGGCTCATCCGCTCGCTAAGGTCGATTTTCGATGCAAGCTGATGGAGTTCAGCCATGACGCCGGCGGTGTTCGCGCCCTGGTTCACGATGCGCGCAACGCGCAAACCATACACCTGCGTGCGCGCTATCTCGTCGGCGCCGATGGCGGGCGGAGCACCGTCCGTGACGGCCTTGGCTTCAAAATGGAAGGCGAGTCTTCGATCGCATCCTTCGTCACCTTGATCCTGAAAATTCCCGGCCTGCTCCGCGATCCCGATCTCAAGCCGGCCATCATGCACTGGCTCGTCGATCCGGAATGTCCCTGCATCATGGGTCAAATGGACCGTGACGATACGTGGTTCTGGGGGCCGACACCGCGACCGGGCGTGAAAATCGACGACGCATGGCTGCAAGAAAAAGTCAGGCATTCGATCGAGAACCGCTACGACGTTTCGGTCCTGGCGAAGGACTCCTGGACAGCACACAAACTGCTCGCGAACTGCTATCGGAACGGCAACGTCTTCCTGGTCGGCGATGCCTGTCATCTGCATCCGCCGTTCGGCGGGCATGGCATGAATTTCGGCGTCGGCGATAGCGTCGACCTCGGCTGGAAGTTGGCCGCCTGCCTGCAAGGCTGGGGCGGCCCGGAGCTGCTCGACAGCTACGAGTTGGAGCGTCGGCCGGTTCATCGCCGGGTGCTGGACTCCTCGACCGAGAACATGGCGTCACTGAGCGACCAATTCGCAGCGCCCGAACTGAAGGAAAACAGCGCCCGCGGCGTGGAGGCGCGCGCTCGAGCAGCGGCGGCGATCGACAAGGCGAAGACGCCAGAATTCCGTTCGCTCGGGCTCGTCCTCGGCTATAGCTATGCAAGTTCGCCAATCGTCGCGAGTGAAGCATTGGCGCCGCCGGCTGAGAGCGTCACCGAATACCGTCCTTGCGGTTATCCCGGCACCTTGGCGCCGCATTGCTGGCTTCCGGACGGGCGCTCGCTTTACGATCTGTTTGGGAGCGGCTTCACGTTACTGGCGATGCGCGAGACGACTCCGGACGAGAGAAAGACGGTTCAAACGATAGCGGCACAGCAAAAAGTGCCGCTCGAACTGGCTTCGGTCCCGGACACTCGCCTGCACGATCTCTACGGGGCGCCATTCGCGCTCATCAGACCGGACCAACATATCGCCTGGCGCGGCGACCAAATCGGCTCGCTTGCGGGAATCCTCAGGATGGCGCGAGGCGCGCGACCGCTAAATTGAACGAATGCGGCGCGCGATCAGTACAATCGATATAACCTGCTCTGAGCGCGTCTCTCGCAACGGCCCCCGTCACGAGCAGCAGCGACAGTTCATCGCCAGCGCGATCCGCTCCTCCTCGGACAGCTTTTCGGCACCGACGCTTGACGGCCCGACAGCCTCCGCCGCGAAGGGAAATGGCGCGATGGTCTCGGCGATCGGCTGGTCGACCGGCAAGCCTCGCGACTTCATATCGGCGCGTTTAGCCGCCGTCGCGGCGGGGTCGATCGCGCCATCGTCGCCGAAGACGGCGCCGTAGACATCTTCGGCCGCGTCGCGGGTTACGTACCCGCAACGCACATCGTGCTCGAGCGTATCGACGCCACGCGCCAGCGGCGAGCCGAAGCCGCCGCCGCCGCCCGAGCGCAGAATATAGGCGTCGCCGGGCTTGAGCACCTGGTTGAGCGCCTTGCCATTCGGGAAGTGCGTCTCGTCGCTGTGGCCGTATCGATGCAGCGCCACCGAATTGCCGAGACCCGAATGACCGCCTTCCAGCCCCCAAGGCTTGCACTTGACGCGATCCATCTGCGACGAGAAGCGGATCTCGTTGAGCGCCTGCACCACCTGCTCGGTGCCGAGTCCGCCGCGGAAGCGCCCGGCGCCGCCGGAGTCCGGCCGCAGCGTGTAGCGTTCGACCAGCAGCGGATATTTCGCCTCGACCTGTTCCGACGGACCGTTGTGCGTGTCGCCGTCGTTGATGGCGATGGTCGCGCTCATGCCGTCGCCATTGTGCTTGGCGCCCCAGCCGCCGCCGATCAGGCCGCCGAGATAAATATAGAAGGAGTTGTCATCGGCCCTGCGGCCGTTGACACGACCGACCACGAGATCGGCGTGATGGCCCGCCGCGACCTGGTCGGGCATCGCCGGCGACATGGCCTTGAAGATCGTGTCGACGACGGTCATCGGATAGGTCATCCACATGCGCATCGCCGCCGGTTTCACCGCGCTGACCACCCTGCCCGGCGGCAGGATGACGTCCAGCGCGCGGAACTGGCCCTCGTTGATCGGCAAGTCGAGCGGTGAGGTCAGGCATTTGAAGGCGACCTGGCAGCAGGACAGGCCCGCGGTCACGCCGGAATTGTAGAAGCCGCCGACCTGCTCGGAAACGTCGGTGAGGTCGACGGTCATGCGGTCGCCCCTGACCTCCACTTTGACGCGGATCGGCACCCGGGCGCCGACGGTAACGCCGTCGTCGTCCATGAAAGATTCCGCCTCATAAACGCCGTCCGGCATGGCGGCCACGCGTTCGCGGGCGATGCGCTCGCTGTGCTCCATGATGGCGTCGATCGCAGCCAACACGTCGTCGCGACCATATTTGCGAAGCATCTCGAGGAAGCGCTTTTCGCCGGTGCGCACCGCCGCGACCTGGGCGCGGAAGTCGCCCATCGCGCGCTCGGCCAGCCGCACATTGGTCTTGATGATCGAGACCAGCTCCTCGTTGATCTCGCCCTTGCGGTAGATCTTGACGATGGGCATCTGCAGGCCTTCGGAGTAGATGTCCGTCGTCGCGCCCGACAACGTGCCGCCGACGTCCGGCCAATGCGCCATGCAGCAGGAGAAGGCCACCAGCTCGCCGTCGTGGAACACCGGCACCGTGAACGTCATGTGGTTCAAATGGCTGCCGGTGATGTAAGCGTCGTTGGTCAGCAAGATATCGCCCGGATCGATGTTCGCGCCGAAATGCGCGATCTTCGCCTTCACCGTCTCGCTCATGCCGCGGATGAACATCGGCAGGCCGAGGCCGATCGAGATGGTGTTGCCGTCGGCGTCGAACAAGCCGACGGTGAAGTCGAGCGCCTCGTAAATGATCATGTTGTAGGCGGTGCGCATCAGGTTGGTCTTCATCTCTTCGGTCGCGGCGATAAGACCGTTGCGCACGATTTCGGTGACGACCGGATCGACGCCGGCGCCCTGAGCCTGGCCCTTCACGCGTGCTTCCATGCTCAGTTCCTCCAGATGTCGATATGCAGATTGCCGAACGCGTCGACGGTGAGCACGTCCTTCGGCTCGACCACGGTGGTCGAAGCGTGCTCCTCGATCAGCGCCGGGCCCTCGATGCGGTTGCCGGCCTTCAGCCGCGCACGATCGTAGGTCGGCGTATCGACGCCGCCGGTCGCGGAAAAATAGACAGTCCGCTTGCCGGTGAAGGCGTCTTCGGCGCTCTCGCCGCCGGTGGCGACCGGCTCCAGCGCCGGCTTGCGCATCAGACCGATGGTCGCCGACCGCAATGAAACGATTTCGGCCTTCTCGCCCGGCGCGGAATAACCGTAGCGGGTTTCGTGCACCGCATCGAAGCGCGCCTTGATGCCGGCGCGGTCATGGGCCGCGAACAGCTCGCGCGGCAGATGCACCGTGACCGCGTGTTCCTGACCGACGTAACGCATGTCGGCGCCGCGCTCGACTTGCATTTCCACGATCATGTCGCGGCTGCGGGCAAGGTCCTCGGCGCCGGTCTTCTCCATCGCCCGATAGAGCGCTTCGAGATCGTCGAACGAGGCCGCGTCGAGCGGCTTGAACCAGGTATTGACGAGATCGCGGCGAAGGTCGGCGAACAGCATGCCGTAGGCCGAGAAATGGCCGGGCGCGAACGGAATGATGACCTTGGCGATGCGCAACTCACGAGCGATCATCACCGCGTGCAGCGGCCCGGCGCCGCCATAGGCGACGAGCGCGAAGTCGGCGGCGTCGAGGCCGCGCTCGGTCGTCACCCAGCGTACCATGTGCGACATCTTGGTGGCTGCGATGCGCAGAATGCCGTCGGCCGCCGCGACCGGATCGAGCGCGAGCGGCGCGGCGATCTTCGTTTCGAGCGCCGCTCGCGCCGCCGGTAAATCGAGCGTCATCTCACCGCCGAGAAAGCGGTCCGGCGCCAGCCGCCCGAGCACAAGATTGCAGTCGGTGATGGTCGGCTCGGTGCCGCCCTGCCCGTAGCAGACCGGACCCGGCTGTGCGCCGGCGCTTTCGGGGCCGACGCGCAGCCCACCGCCGACCTCGATGCGGGCAATGCTGCCGCCGCCGGTGCCGACCTCCTGGATGTCGATCATCGGGATTTGCAGCGGCAGTCCGGTGGCGTAACCGCCGACGAGCACGCCACCGGTCATCAGCACGTCGCCGTCATAAATGACTCCGGCCTTGGCGGTGGTGCCGCCCATGTCGAAAGCGATGGCGTTCTTCAGCCCGATATTGGCGCAGAGCGTGCGCGTGCCGATGACGCCGGCTGCGGGGCCAGACTCCAGCATGCGGATGCACGACGACTGCGCCTCCTCGATATCGAACAGGCCGCCGCTCGACTGCACCACCAGGAAGGTGCCGTCGAAGCCGGTGTCCTTCAGATGGCCGTCCATCTCGCTCAGGTAGCTGCGCACGCGCGGCCCGACATAGGCGTTGGCCGCCGTGGTCGAAGTGCGCTCGTATTCGCGGTACTCCTGCGACAGTTCGTGCGAGGCGGTGACGAACAGATCGGGATATGCCTCCTCGACGATGCGCTTGGCGCGCTGCTCGTGTGCGGGATTGCGATAGGAGTGCAAGAACAGGATAGCGATCGCCTTGACGCCGCGCTTGACGGCCTCGGCCGCGACCGCGCGCACTTCGTCCTCGTCGAGCGGGATCAGCACGCGCCCTTGGGCATCCAGCC
>Ga0105240_10006942_pt1 | contig 16541 bp, 9 predicted proteins | sample KBSC54metaG_FD_80426 | JGI IMG/M metagenome (GOLD analysis project Ga0105240, IMG submission 80426) | Corn rhizosphere microbial communities from Kellogg Biological Station, Michigan, USA - KBS C5-4 metaG | ecosystem: Host-associated > Plants > Roots > Rhizosphere > Soil | place: Michigan, USA...
AGCACTTGGGCTACCGCGCCGATCTCGAAGTAAGGCCGTCTCGTCATGGCGTATGGCCGCTCCAACTCTTGGCGCCGGCCAACGCCATGATGAGTGCGGAAAGGCATGCGACCCACCAGGTCGGCCGGTCTTTCAGCACGAACATCACAGGGTCCTCATGCACCAGCCCGCGTGAGGAGAGAATCCACACGCGGGTAATCCAATACAGAAAAAGCGGAGACAGCAGCCACAGCAGTTCCGGCGAGCGGTACAACTCGCGCACGCGATCGCTCTGCAGATACAACATGAAAACCACGGCCGCCAGGAACGCGCTGCAGACTCCGAACGCATTGACCTGCGACAAGTCCGCCACCTGATAGCCACGACCCGCCAGACTCTCCGAATCGCTCCGCGCGGTGCTTAATTCCGTACACCGCTTGCTGAATCCCAGGCTCAGCAGCAGGAAGAATCCAAACGAGAGCAGCCACACCGAATAAACCACGCCCGTCACCAACTGCCCGGCAATCACACGCAGCAGCAGGAGCCCCGACAATACGAAGACGTCCAGCAGTACAGCCTTCTTGAAGTAGAGAGAATACGCCAGAGCCGCCACTGTGTAGCCTGCCACTGTCAAAGCAAAATTGCGGTCCAAAGCCCAAGCCCCCGCGAACGCCGCGATCAGCAACGCCGGCGCCAGCGCGAGTCCGGCCTGCAGCGGCAGATTGCCGCACGCGAAAGGACGCAGCCGCTTGGTCGCATGCCGCCGGTCGCTGTCCAGATCCACCAGATCGTTGATCATGTATTGAGCCGACGAGCACAGACTGAACAGGCCCATGGCGACCGTGCATCGCCACACCAGCCCAAAATGAAAAAGTTCGTGCGACGTGATCAGCGGCGCGTACCCCAGGACGTTCTTGGCCCATTGATGGACGCGCAGGGCGGCCGCGTAATCTCGCCAGTGCCTGCCTGGACGCTCGAACACAATGACGCGATCCGCGGGCCGGCGCAGGCGCTTCACCAGAGAGCCCGTGCCGACCACGATTGCGATGTTGCACTCCCGCCATACGGGCACATCCGAGTGCGCATTCCCGGCGTAATCGAACGGCCCCGAGATCAGGCGCCGGATCGCCTCTGTTTTCGTCCCGCCTTTTAGATTCCGCCGCCCGTCGCTGGCCAGGACCTCGTCGAAAATCCCGAGGTGCGAAGCCACCTGCCGGGCCAGGATTTCATCGGCGGCAGTCACCAGGATCAGGCGCCGTCCCAGGCTCTTCTGTTTGTGCAGCCATTCCAACAGCGCCGAATTGTACGGCAGGATCGAAACGTCCAGCGAGACCTGTTCCGCGATGCGCCACTTCAACGCGGCCCGGCCGCTCAGCAGCCAAAACGGCACCAGCGGCAACAGCCACGGTTTCTGGCGCGCCAGGCGGGCGAACGACTCGAAAAGCAGGTCCGTGCGCAGCAGCGTGCCGTCGAGATCGACGCAGATCGGTATCACCGGCGGAAGGCCTAAGCCACCACGTACGGCTTGCGGTAATTGCGCGTCAGCAATTTGTCGGCCTCGGGGTCGCCGGCGAATTTGGGCCCGGCGGTCAGCGTCAGTTTCCGGCCCACCCGGTAGCTGATATTGGCCAGATGGCACATGGACGCACTCAGGTACGCGTTACCGATTTCGTCGTGGAGCTCCTTGTAATTGCGCGATTTGCAGGCTGCCAGGAAGTTCTGCATGTGCAAACCCGTGGCATCGCCGCCGCCTTGCACGCGTTCGGGCCGCTCTTCCATCACCAGTTCGTTGCTGTCGCCTTTGAAAGCCTGGAAGCCCTGGTCGCTCATCGCGGCCCAGCCATCCGTGCCATAGAAAAGGTTGCCGATCATGACATTCATGGGCGCGGCATTGCGCGGCGCGGTGGCCGTTGGAGCAGGCGCGTCCGGACGGGCCGTCGCAGGCGGTGTCCGCCGGGCGGGTACCGTGCCTTCGCCTCCGGTGATCAGACCGCGGACTTCGAATACAATCTCGCGGCCGCTGCCGTAATCGTAGCTGGCCAGCAGCGTGTTGGGCGTCTCCTGATCGTCCACGTAAGCGAATTTGCCGCCTTGCGCGTACGCCGTCTTGGGCCATTCGGGATCGCCGAATGCCCAACGGCAGACTCCCATTTCATGCACGCCCTGGTTGCCGACGTCGCCATTGCCGGTATCCCAGAACCAGTGCCAGCCGGAATGCGCATCGTACTTGAACCGTTTCTCGTTGAATGGCCGCATCGGCGCCGGTCCCAGGAACAGGTCCCAATTCACTCCGGGAGGCGTGGGGGAATCGTCTGCATGGCCAATCGAGAGCCGACGCTTGAAGCAGAGTCCTTTGGCCAGGTAAACATTACCGATCAAGCCGCTTTGCAGCGCTGCCATCGCCCTGATTTTGTGAGGAGTGCTGCGATGCTGCGAGCCGATCTGGAGCATCCGCTTCGTTTCGCGCGCGACCTTCAACATCGTCTGGCCTTCATAGATGTTGTGGCATGCTGGTTTCTCGCCGTACACGTCCTTGCCGGCTCTCATGGCCCAAATAGCGGCCAGCGCATGCCAGTGATTCGGAGTAGCAATGGACACGGCTTCCACATTCGCATCGGCGAAGGCCTGCCGCATGTCCGTATATTCCTTGGCCCTGTCGTGATTCTTTCTAACCAACGTTGCCTGGGCCTTTTCGAGCGCCGCCTGATTCACATCGCAAAGCGCGACCACACGCGCTTCCGGAAGTTCCGTATAAATGTCCAGGTGATTGGTCCCGCGTCCTCCCAGTCCGACGATCCCGACATTGATCTTGTCGTTGGCGCCCCACACGCGCGTGGCGGCAAGCGCGGACGCCGCACCCAGAAAGAATCTCCGGGAAGGATGAGACATGCTGATGCCAAGCTCCTTTTACGCGGTCATTATATCAGGGGGATTTTGAGGAGGACGGAATTGCACGGTAACCGGACAACAATAAAGGGCGGCCGCCGACCCCTCCCGTTTCGTTCTTACAGTGTCAGCGAATCGGATCGACTTGCGGTGAAAATACCGCGGCGCCGTTAAGGCGCGTCAGAATTCGCGACAACTCAGACGAAGAAGCCGAAAGCCGCCCTTGTTGTGGACTGGTTCTATGCACTTCCTCCTTATGAGTAGCTCCCTTATTCGGGGATCGCGTCTAGCCCATTCAGAGAACAGGGCCCGGAAGACCGTCTTTCGACCTCTTCCAATCACACTATCGCTCTACTCCCGGCGCATGTCAATACTGTGTTTTCGTACTGTGTTTTCGCACAATCTGAGCACTGCCAGTGGCCATCGACTTGCTCGCGATGGAGCGGGAACCTAGGCCAATGACCCCTTTAGGAAGTAAACCCGCTGTTGCATTCTGTGCGCATAAGAAACGCTTGCAGGACGAGTTCATCGAAGCCGCTCACAACGTGAGTCGACTTGTCTCGCAGCAGGTGCAGGCATTGATCGAGGGCGATCCCGATTTTTCAAGATTCGACGTGTTGATTCACATGGCTCAGGAAGAAAAGGAAATGGCTAAGTACGCCTGGATGAGCCACGTGGACTCTCACCGTTGCGAGGAGGGCTAAAGCATGGGTCTCAATCGCCTGGAGCGCGAGCGCATCAGCGACAGCCGTCTCAAAATACAGTCGGTTGCCGCCTCTCTGCACGAAATCGATCCCACCAAGATTCCGCGCATCGAGGAAATTCAGGAGTGCCTCGATGACGCTGAAGAAACCTTGAAGGGCGCCCTGACCAATTCCAAAGCCAGGCTGTAACTGTGGGGAACGCCCGCGAGCGCAGCGAGCCGTACTAAACCCTGGCCCCCGGTCCCTGGCCCCGTCCCCGTTTTCCCCAACCCCCAACCGCGCTTTTTGCGATACTCGTGGCTACATGGGCGGCAGCGCACGATGTGTCTATGTAATTTGGCTTTGCTTCGTCGCCCGGGTTTTCTTCTATGCCGCGGCGCTTCCCACGTGGGAAGGCTACGACGAGTGGAGTCATTTCGCTGTCATCCGCTTAGTCGCCTTGCGGGGCCAGATGCTCCCCCCGCGCGATAGTCCACTGCCCCGCGATGTCGGTGCTTCTCTGAATCTTGTACCGCTCCCCTGGTCGTGGCGCCAGGCTGCCGCGCCCAGCCTTCCCCACGATGAATTCTGGCAGCTTCCAGCCGAGCGGCGCGAAGCTCGACTCGCCGCGTTTCGCGAACTGCCGCGCGCCTGGCAATTGCAGGATACCGACGGCCCGTATCGCGCCCACGAAGCATTCCAGCCGCCTCTCTATTACTGGACCATGGCGCCGCTGATGCTCCTGCTCGCCGGCGCGCGCATTTCCACGCAGCTTGTAGCGATGCGATGGTTCGGAGCGTTGCTCGGGTCATTTGCCATCCCATTGGCTTTTCTCATCGCGCGCCAGATGCTCGGCAGCGCGCGAATGGCTTTGGGATGTGCGGCCGTCCTCGCTCTGATGCCGGGCTTCGCGCTCGTAGTGGGCCACGCCGGCAACGATTCTCTGGCCATCCCGCTATTTTCGCTGCTCATCTGGAGTGCCGTCCGCATCGCCGGCGGACACACCGGACTCACCGATCGCGTCGTGCTCGGCGTGTCCTTAGGCTTGGGCCTTCTCACCAAGGCTTACTTTCTCACCGCCATCCCCGCCCTCGCGGTGCTGGTCATCTGGCGATTGCGCACTCGCGCAGTGCTGCCGGCCGCCTGTGCCCTGCTGGCCGGCGGATGGTGGTATGCCCGCGCTTATCTGCAAACCGGCGCACTCACCGGACTCACCGATTTCGTCATGGCCAGTTCGCGCACCGATAGTCTCTTCAGCCAGATGCTTGCAGTTCCGTGGGGACGCGCTTTCGACTCCATCCTTTTCTCGCACATTTATGCCGGCGGCTGGAGCTTTCTGCAGGTTCGCAGTTGGATCTACCATCTTTTCTATGCTGTGATGCTGCTCGCCGCGCTCGGACTCCTGCGCGTCCGCCGCACGCGCGAAATGCTGATCCTGGCCGCCCTGTATGCGTCCTTTTGGCTGGGCGAGTTGTATCACGTGGTGATCCTGTGGGCAGCCCGCGGCGTCGCCACGTCGATGGGTTATTACCTTTATGGAGTCGTCGCCGCTGAGGTGCCCCTATGCGCCGCGGGCTTGGCATCGTTATGGAAGCGCGGCCGCGGAGCATGGGTAACCGCCGCTGGCGCGATCCTGTTTGCCGCGCTGGATCTGTTCGCCATGCACGCCATCGCCATCCCTTATTACACTGGCCTGATCCGGCACAAGCCCAACGGCGCACTCGCGGCGTTTCATCTGGACGCCTTGCAAACCGTCGGACTCGGCGAGGTGCTCCGCCGGGTCGCGGAATTCCACGGACTCCCCATCCCCGCGGTCTTACTCCTTTGGATGGCCTACGTCGCCGCGACCCTGACGCTGGTCCGAGCCGCGATCGATTCAAATTCCAAGCCGCGCAACAAGAATTCCGCAGCCGGGTTTGCAACATATTAAGATAACGGAATACTCGTGCGTCCAATTCGACCGTTTTCCGCCCGTTTTCTACTGTTGCTGCTTGGTCTGGCAGCCGGCAGCCTGCGCGCGCAGGCACTGGTGTCGCTCGGCACTTCGACGAGCTGTGGATCGTTATCGGGGGCGCAGAACTGCAACCTGACGGCTCGCGTAACCGGCCTCGCCGACCAGAGTGTCACATGGAGTTTCAGCCCCACGGTGGCCGGAGTGACTCTTGGAAATCCTGTGGGTCCGGACAACACGGGCCAAACTACCAGGACTTACACAGCCCCAAATTTGGTCACCGCACGCCAGACCGTTACCGCGACCGTGACTGCCTCCGATGGCGTCACCAGAGCTTCTGCCCAGATCACGCTCGTGCCGCCGTCCGTCACGGTGCTCGTCAGTCCTTCCAGCGTCACGCTGCTTGCCGCGCAAAGCCAGAAATTCTCCGCCACGGTGTTGGGAATCAGCAATAGCGCCGTGACGTGGAGCATCAGCCCGCAGAACGGCGCCATCGATTCCACAGGCAATTACACCGCGCCGCCTTCCATCGCGACATCGTCCAAGGTCACCGTGACCGCGACCAGCAGTTTCGATGGCACATCCGCGGGCAATGCCACTGTCAACCTGACGGCCCCCGCCGCCCTCTCCGTCACCGTTTCTCCCACCACCGTCACGCTCAACAACGGCGACACCCAGCAGTTCACCGCCACCGTTACCAACGCGACGAATACCGGCGTCTTGTGGTCGATCGCGCCCACGACGGGTGCCGGCACTCTGGATTCCACAGGCCTTTACACCGCGCCATCCACCATCACCGTCACCAAAGCGACCGTTACCGCGCAAAGCCTGCAGGACCCGACCAAGACGGCCAGCGCCACCGTCACGCTCTCGACGCAACTCGACGTCGGCATCGGCGCGCCAACGGAATTCCTTGTCTCGCAGTTTCAAGGCGCATACAACCGAAATGGATTCCAGTTCATCACCTCGCTACCTCCGCTGGGTCAGGTGAAGGTGCTCGGCGCCTTCAGTCCCACCGCGTATGTGCAGGAGTTCCCGGACGCCGCCAAAACATCCGGCGTGAAATATGCTCTCGCGACCGGCAGCCCCTCCACCACCGGAGTGAACGGGAGCGGCACGCTGGTCACCGTATATCAGATCTGGAGCGACGTATACGCGTACTACACCACCGTCGGCGCTTCCACCGCCGGTTTGCCCCTGGCCGATACGTCGAATTGTCCCTTCATCGCGGGCGGGAACACGTGCACGTACCAGTCGTTCGACAAGAATTACATTCTCTTCGTTTATAAGCAGGCGCTGCCTTCCGGCATTACCAATGTCTTCATCCGCAATGCGTCCACGACGGCAACGTTCAATACCGCGTGGAATAATTTGGGCGGCCTGTCCGGCCCCGGTAATCCGCTCACCGCGGAGTCTGCCACGCAAACGGCCGCCGTAATCGCTCCGGCGACGGCCGGCACTACCTATATCGTCCAGACATTCGCGGCGGGCGCTATTTACGCTCTCACATCGGGCGTCTATAAGGGCACGATACACGGCGTGGTGCAGCCCTTCTACGACGTTTATATAGCTGCGGGTGGTCCGAGCGGCAAGTACGGCCTGCCCATCGGCGAAATCGAAAGTTTCTCCAGCGGTTTGCGCCAGCAGCGATTCGAAGGCGGCATCATTCAGGTGCAAGCCGATGGCGGCCCGACCGGACAATTGCCTGTCGTCTCGGTCCTGATCAACGGCGCGCCTGCCGCTGGCGCCATTACCCTTAACCTGGGAAATGCCGCGACATTGACGGCGACGCCGCGCGATTCCACCGGCGCAGCCCTTGCGGATCGGCCGGTCACTTGGGCGTCCACCAATGGCAAGATCCTCCAGATTCAGGCCAGCGGCTTGAGTGCGACGGTGACCGCGATCGGCGGCGGTACGGCCAACGTGACTGCATCCAGCGGCGGGATTACCAGCGCGCCGGTGACCTTCGTCGTTACTGCGCAGTGCTGTCAGGTCGGAGACGGAGCGCCGCCCACCGTACAAGCCGCGTTCCAGACCGCCGTTTTGCGCAACAAGCTGTCGATTCAGGTGCCGGTGGCCAGTCCGGCCCAGCGCGTCGGAGCCGGTTACGTGCAAATGGTACAGGCCGCCGGTGCCTTGCCGGTCCTTTATATGCTGGCGCAGGCGGATCAGGTGGGCTCGGCTTACGTGATATCCGGAGCACTGCTCGCCTCGTATCAAAGCTTCGGCGGTCCGGCCAGCAGCCTCGGCTATCCCACCAGCGACGCGACGGCCGGCGGAACGCAACTGTTTTCCTCGGGCCAGGCACTCTCCGGCACCCCGGTGCACCTGGTGAGCGATCCCATACTCGGCAAATGGGCGCTGCTGAAATATGACGGCGGCAGTGCCGGCGTGCCCACGAACGAAGCCGCCATGTTCTCAACTTTCGGCGCGAATTCCGGCGTCACGCAGAATTTCGCCGGCGGCGCCATCTACTCCGCCACCGCCGGACCGCGCACCGGGCAATCGTACTTCGTCACCGGGCTCGTGCTCTCCACGTACAGCTCGAGCGGAGGCGCGTCCGGCACTCTCGGCATGCCGGTCAGCGACGAGTTCGTCACCGGCGGACTGCATCAGCAGAATTTCGAGGGCGGCAACATCTCTTATACGGCGGGCGCAACGGCCGCACAGACGCAATTGGCGCCGAAGGTCCCGGCCGTCATCGTGGCGCCTGCTTCCATTTCAGCGGGGGGCCGGGCGCGCCTCGCCGTCGCGGGCTTCGCTAACGGCGCCACCATCCAGGTTGCGATTACCGGGCAGCAGCCGTTCAACATCACGTCGGCCACCGGAGCTTATAGCTGGGATATGTACATCCCGCTGAGTTCCACCAGCCAAACGCTGACCATCCACGCCACCGACCTGAAAGGCTCCGCCACCGCCGACGGCACGCTCGTAATCCGCGGCTTTGCCGATAATCGCGTTCTGCTGACGAAGACCCAGGGCGACAATCAGACCGCAGCGCCCGGCGCTGTATTGCCCATTCCCCTGCAAGTGGCTCTCACGGATGCGGCCGGTACGCCAATCGCGGGAGCGAGCCTGAGCTTTCAGGCCTATCCTGGAGTGCAGCTCTCCGCGACCAGTGCGGTGACCGACGCGACCGGCCGCGCTTCCGTGTCGATGCGCCTGCCCGCCGCCGTGGGCGCCGCCGGCCTGACGGTCTCGGCCCCGTCCATCGCGCAGAGCCCGGTTACCTTTTACGCGCTGGCTTCGGCATCCAGTCTGCCGAACTTTCCCGCCGTGCGGCAATCCGGCTCGACCGCGCTCGGAAATGGCCCGGCGACCATCGCTCAGAAGGGTGCGCTGCTCACTTCCGTGGCGTCCATTCTGCGCTATTACCAGAATCGCGGCGTCGTCCCATCGCCTAACGGACTCGCCGATCCCGCGGCTTTGAATCAGTTCCTCATCAAAGACTGCACCGTCGACGTCTCCGGCAACCAGCTTTGCGACGGCTTTCTATCGGGCGACGCCTCCGCCGACCAAGTGGTGAATCTGTGGCGCGCGGCCGACTTCACCGGGGGCTTGGATGTGTTCCCGGCGACACCGTCCGTCGGCGCCATCGCCGATCTGGTGGCGCAGGGAGAACCTTTGCTGCTTTCCCTGTCGCTGAGCCTCAACGGATCTGTTTACGGCGGTCATTTTGTGGTCGCCACCGGAATTGCCAACGATGGATCCATCGTGATACAGGATCCCAACCCGCTCTTCGGCCGCACCGATCTGAGTGATTACCTGAACGGTTTCAGCGGCCCGGCTGGGACTTGGACGGGCACACTGGCCGGGTTGGCGCGGTTCGCCGTCCGTCCTCCCAGCGTGACCCGCTTCTTGATGGGCGCCCTTTCGCAGCCGCAATCTCTCGCGGCGAAAATGTCCCTGAGTGCAACCTCGCCGGCTGGCGCCTGTGGACCGCCCATCCAGATGATGGACAGCGTGGATTCCGACGGGAATGGCCCCTCGGGCGGCGCGCTGGTGTCGACGTTTGTGGTGTGCGATGGATTGCAATCGTCGTACCAGATCGATATCGGCGCCGGTCAGCCGTTCCATGCGTTCGCTACCGATCTCGCCCGGCGCGGCTCCAGCTTCGATTTATCCGGTAATGCTTCCGCTAGCTATCAGGCTACCCGTCCTCTCCTGAACCTCGCCATAGCTCCCCTGGCGCCGGCCTTCAACGCGTCGGCCGTCGTGAATGCGGCGACGTTCACCGCCGGGATCTCTCCAGGCGGACTCTTTTCCATCTTCGGCAGCGGTCTTTCCGGACCCGGATCGGCAACCGCGGTCGACTTCGACGGCACACCGGCGGCGCTTCTGGCTGCTTCGCCGTTCCAGATCAATGGCCAGGTGCCCGCCACCATCCTTGCCGGCTCGCACCTCCTGCGGGTGAAATCGGCTTTCGGCGCCGCGCAGCAGACAGTAACCGTATCGGCAGTGTCGCCGGGAATCTTTATGGTGGGCGTACCGCCGTCGGGCGCGATCGAAAATTACCCGGATGAATCTTTGAACGCCGCTAATAACCCGGTCGCGCGCGGACAGGCGCTGATCGTCTTCGCCACGGGCTTGGGTGCCGTGACGAAACAAAGCCAATTCAGCACCACGACGGCTCCGGTCACGGCCGTCCTGAACGGCGTCGAAATGCCGGTGTCGTTTGCCGGCCTGGCGCCCGGATTCGTCGGCTTATATCAGGTCAACCTCCTTATACCGTCCGCTACGCCTCCAGGTTTAGGGATTTCCCTGACATTAAAGCAGGCGGGACAGGTCAGTAACACCGTTTTTGTCTCACTTAGATAGGAAAAAATGGGACTATTCGGTGTGAAACTATTGACTGTAAGCACCATAGCGTGGTTTAATCGTGCCAGCATTGGTTAGCATTCCAATTCGACTGGTCGCCGCACCGTTTCCTGTTGAAGGGAAAGAATTTCTCTTGACACATGGCAGGCAATCAGTTATGAATATCTTTACCGCGTCTGGTTTCAGCAGCACTTTTGCGTTTAGATTCTGCGAGCACAGAAGAGAAAAATAAAACATCATGTGCCGTGAATCAAGGTTTTTGCACTAAAATCCGGCGGCCGGCTTGGTGGTCGTTGGAATAAACTCTCCGCCCGACACGGAGAAGTTCCCTAGGGTTGAATGAACGGTTTGAGGGCTTGACATCGAGGCTCAGGTAGGAAGAGAACTTCGACCGATTCACACTTTGTTCGAAATTTACAAGGAGAAGGAAATGAATTTTCGCAGATGGATTCTTGCGACATCCGTGTTGGCCCTTTGTGCGGCCGGCGCGAATGCGCAAATCAATAACGGTACCAGCGGCGTAGGTTCCCCATTTACCTGCAGCGCAACCAACGGTGCCGTGACGCCGACAGTCCGGTCCGAAGGTATTACGGAACTGGTTGGCGACATCGTGATCCAGTGTACGGGCGGCGCAGCTTTGGCCCCTGGTACGCAGATCCCGTTGGCCAACATCACGGTCTTCCTGAATACTCAGGTGACCAGCCGCTTGCTCGGTGGTGGTACACCCGCCGTTGCCAACAACTCGGAAGCGCTGCTTCTGATTGACGAGCCGAACTCCGGTTTGAGTGGCTACGGCCCGAGCGTGCCGATCACCCTTTGCGGTAACCCCGCTCAGGGTTGCATCGAATTCGTGGGCAACACCGTCGGCTCTTTGGCGCAGCCTCAGCCCTTTAACGCTCCGGTAGCTACCAACCCCAACGTTGGGACTCCCCCCGTTTTCAGTGCGGCAGCTCTTGCCCCCGGCGCCAATGCTTTCTCGGGCGTTGTGAACCCTGACGGCAAGTCGGTAACGTTCTTTGGCGTGCCGATTCTGCCCCCGTCCACCAGCGGCTTGTTGCGCCAGTATCGCATCACGAACGTCCGCGCCAACGCTTCCGCGGTTCCGGCTGGCGCCAACACCCCTGGCAACATCCAGGCTCTCGTTTCGATCAGCGGCTCCAGCTTTGTGCCGTTGACCAATTCGCAGCTCATCGTTGGTTATGTGATCGCCGGCTTGAACCCCAGCCTGCGCAATAACACCAACACCGGTGGCGTCGGCGGCGGCGACCGCGCATTCAATCAGTGCTCCAGCACCACCGCAAATGGCGCCGGCACTGTGGCCCCGGTTCTGCGGTATCAGTCGAACTTCGGTACTGCCTTCAAGACTCGCGTGAACGCGTCCACCAGCACCTCCGGTCAGAACGCCGGAGCGGCTATTCAGAACGTTCCCGGTTCGACGAACAACTCGACGTCGGAATCCGGCTTCATCCTGAACGGATTGGGCGGACAGGCCCAGACCTTCACCGGCAACGGCGCCACCGCCGGTCTTGCCGACTGGGGAACTCGCTTTAAGGCCGTCTTCAACAACATCCCGGCTGGCGTTTCGGTATTCGTATCGACCACCAACCTGGTTGCCGGCACCATGACCCCGGTCACGGGGGTTCTGGTTCCTGCGTCCACCAACACCACCACCAGCTACGCCCAGTTGATCGTCAGCGATACGTCGCCCGAAAACAACGCTGCTGCTCCGTTCCTCACGGCAACCGGCAGCAACGGTGGTATCAACTTCGTAGCCCTGACCCCCGCCGCCGGTTCCAACACTGTGACCGCCGTTTGGGAAGTCATCAACAGCAACGTGAACCAGAACCAGCAGAACTTCGATTTCGCAACGTTCATCTCCTATAGCTCCAACGTCGCGAACAACACGCCCGCTGCTCCGAGCGCCATCAGCGTCAGCATGAGCTTTGCTCCGATCTCGAACGTGTTCAGCGCTTCCAGTTCTGCTCCGATCCCGCGCTTCATCGATCTTGGCACCGGTGACAATCTCAACTGGGCCAACATCAACATTTGCACCACAGCACTGCTCTTCCCGTACATCACGACCGTCACTGGTTTTGAAACGGGCGTAGCAATCGCCAACACGACGATGGATCCGTTCGGCACCGGCAACCAGGCCGGAACCTGCAACCTCTATTGGTATGGTAATAACAACGGCGGCGCGACCAACACGCCGATCCCGTTGACCACCACGCCGACGATCCCTGCAGGTACAGTGTGGACCGGAACGTCGGGCTCCAGCAACATGGCTGGCCCCGGTTTCACCGGCTACATGATTGCTACTTGCAACTTCCAGAAGGCTCACGGTTCGGCGTTCGTTACGGACATCGGATCGCGCGGCATTCTCTCCGGTTATCTCGCGCTGGTCATCACTGGCACGCCGGGCACCACCGGAACCGCCAGAGGCCAGAATGGCGAAGCATTTAGCCACTAAGGTCACTTAGCACTCGAAGTGAAAGAGGGGAGCTTCGGCTCCCCTCTTTTTTTTTGCCATTCTCCCGTTTCTCGGCGGTTGGATAGGTGCTACACTTTAAGTCTCCCGCGTCCACCCGAATTCCAACCGTGTTCATTTCATGAACGAGGAGGCACTCTTGCATAGACTTAGACTCATCGTATTCGCGGCTATACTGCTTTGTCTGTTTGGCCTGCAGGTGGCATCGGCCCAGACTCCCGCGAACATTTCTGTCGTTTCCGGAAACGGCCAGATCTTCTGTTCTTGCCCTTTGGCTGGCGGACTCACCACTGGCTATTACCCGATGGTTGTGAAGGTCACCGATGCCAGTAATAAGCCGGTCTCCGGCGCCAATGTCAGTTGGACTGTGACCAACGGTCTCGGAAACCTCATTTCCGATACCACGGTCACTGGGGCGGACGGCACTACTTCCAATACATTTCTCCCGGCCGGCGCAGGCGGCGGTACGCCGACAACCCCGCCGGCGTTCTTCCAGGTCACTGCGACGGCTGCTTCACAGAACGCCATATTTAACCTGGTTCAGGCATTTAACGCGTCCGGCGGCAGCGGTCAGATTTCCGAGGACGAGCGTCAACTGCCTCAAGCCGATTCCAACAATCCCCTCCAGGCAGTCGCCGGACAGCAAGGCTACACCCTAGCCGGCCAAACCGGCCAGTCTTTCACGATTGGTGTCCTCAGTGCCGGCGGCACGCCGGTCGCCGGTGCGAATATCCGCATCGCTAACTATCAGAGTTCGCCCTCTGCTAGTTGTGTGACAGGTCCCGGCGCCGACCCAGGCTCGGTCCTCACCGACAGTACAGGCTACGCCACCTGCACCCCGATCTTCTCGGGTAGCGGTTCCGGCAACCTGATCCTCGTCATTGGTGGAGTTATCGATCCCGCCAATCCCGGGGTGACTTTCGGCAACCTCCTCACTTACTATCTCAACGCTCCTCCGAATATTGCCTTCCAAGTCACGCCCGCTATTCCGAGTTCGGTGGCGGTAGTCAGCGGCAGCGGCCAGTCGGCCACCGCTGGACAGCCCGTGACCGCCAACCTCGTGGCAGTCGTGAATGCGCAAGCCGGCGGAACCCTGTCGGGACAGACTGTCAACTGGACCGTGAGCCCGTCGGGCGCGGCCACTCTCGCCAGAACCAGCAGTGTTAGCGACGCCAATGGTCAGGTAACCAACTCCGTAACTCTCAGCAACACCGCCAGCGGCAGCGTGACAGTTACAGCGGCCCTCGCATCGAACCCTTCCTTGAAGGCCACGTTCACAGTCACCGCCATCCCCTTGATCACACTCGGTGGACTCGTGAAGGTAAGCGGCGATCTTCAGACCGCGGTCGTAAGTACGGCCTTCGCCAACCCCCTGATCGTTCAGGTGAATAATGCCAACAGCGCTCCTGTCGGCGGCATCCCCGTTACATTTACATCGACGGGCGGAGCGGTCCTTTCGACCACGTCGACCACGACCGGCGCCAACGGCCAGGCTCTGGTTACCGTCACGGCTCCCGCCACCGCCGGCCCGGTCACCGTCACCGCCAGCGCTGCAGGATTCACGCAGACCTTCAACCTCACGGTGAGCCCTCCCGGTCCGGTGTTCACGGACAATAGCTTCCGCAACGCTGCCGATCTGCAGATTAATTCACTCTCTCCGTGCAGTCTCGCGACTGTGTACGCCACCGGTGTAGCTCCCGGCGTGCAAGGGATCGTCACCGGCAACGTGTTCGGTTTGGGCGGTCTATCGGCGAGCCTCGCCGGCGATTCGGTGACTTTCGGCGCGACCACCGCTCCCATCCTCAACGTCGCCACCATCAATAACCAGCAACAGATTACCTTCCAGGTGCCTTGCGATGCTCTGGCAGGGACGAATCAGGTGACTGTTAATGTGGGTGCCGGTAAAGCCACTACGGCCGTCAACGTCCAGCCGGTCAGTCCCGGAGTTTTCCTCACTGGTACGACGGTAACGTTGGCCAACGGCGGAAGCTCTCCGCTCGCTGTTTTTGTCCGTCCCGACGGTACGTTCGTGACTCAGGCCAATGCAGCCCGCAAGGGAGAAGTCATCACTGGATACGTAACCGGCCTCGGACCGGCCACTCCCTCGGTTGGGACTAACGCCGTTCCGCTGCCGACCGCGATTTCGACCGCCAACAATACAGTGGTTATCGGTGTCGCCAACGCCGGCGTACCGCTGATCTCCGCTCAGTTGTCGTCCGATCTCGTCGGTGTGTACCGTGTATCGTTCCAGGTGCCGGCCAGCTCCCCATCCGGGAATCAGGTTTTCTCGGTGGGTGCAGCTTTCGGCGGCAAGACGTACTACAGCGCAGGCGCTGCAATCCCCATTCAGTAGTTTTTCCTTTCCTCCTTGGGGCCGGGAGTTCTACCCGGCCCCAATCTTCTTCGCCTTATCTTCTCCCAAAAGCCCACCTATTGTATGTGTCGCAATCAGTGTAGATTGTGTTGTGGCGACATAACTCCATACAGGTCAGTGGATTCTGCAAAAAACCTCTTGCAAACCCGTAACTCGGCGTGGCACTATTGGTTGTGGCCGAAATCTGGCCTAAAGTTGATGAAAAGTGGGCGGCGAACTCCAGTTGCTGATGGTCGAAGCGCCCCGGGGAATGTATCCCGGGCGGTTGGACGATAAAGGCCGGGTAAAACTTCCAGCTACGTTCCAACAGTATTTCGCTGCCCTGCGGGAAAAGAAGCTTTTCGTCACCAGCCTGGACCGTCGCATAGCCCAAATATACCCGATGGAAGTCTGGCGGCAAAACGAAAAGTTCTTCGACTCTTACCGCGAAGATCCGGCGCTGGCCAAGAGAGCCGCTTTTAACGCCGCGGACCTTGGCGCCGAAACCGAGATGGATGGGCAGGGCAGGATCCTGTTTTCGCCGGAGTTGCGTCGCGCTCTGGGAATTGAAAATCAGCCGGTTCACCTGTTCGCATATCGCGGCCGCATCGAAGTTTTGAGTGACGGCGTGTACGAGGAACGTAGGAACGAAGCCTCGCAAATGACCCAGGAAGGCATCTCCAAGCTGGAGGCAGCGGGGCTGAATTGATAGCGTATGCACTATTCGGTCATGGCGCGAGAATCGCTCGAATTGCTGGCGGTTCGGCCGGACGGAATATATGTCGACGCGACCACGGGTCTCGGGGGTCACACAAGTTTAATTGCGCAGCAGCTCACCACCGGGGTGGTGATCGCCAACGATCGCGATGCGCAATCCCTGGAAATGGCACGCGCGAATACCGTCGAGTGGGCCGATCGAATCCGTTACCATCAGGGGCCGTTCAGCGAACTGGCCGATGCGGTGGAGCAAGAGGGATTCGACAAGCTGGATGGATTGTTAGCCGACCTGGGTGTGTCGCGCTATCAGCTCACCTCGCCGGAGAGGGGCTTTTCATTTTTATCGGAAGGGCCGCTGGACATGCGGATGGATCAAAACTCCAACGGCATGACTGCGGCCGATCTGGTGAACTATACCGCCGAGAAGGCGCTCGCCGACCTGATCTTTCAGCTAGGCGAAGAAAGGAGAGCGCGGAGAATAGTCAGAGCAATCGTCCGAGCACGGCCCATACGGAGCACATTACATCTGGCCGATGTAGTGGAGCGGGCCGTGCACCGGACGGGACGAACTCATCCCGCTACCAGGACCTTCATGGCCCTGAGAATGGCGGTAAATGAGGAATCGGAGCAACTGGACCGGTTACTCCAAATCGGGCCCGGGCTGCT
>Ga0105240_10006943_pt1 | contig 16541 bp, 16 predicted proteins | sample KBSC54metaG_FD_80426 | JGI IMG/M metagenome (GOLD analysis project Ga0105240, IMG submission 80426) | Corn rhizosphere microbial communities from Kellogg Biological Station, Michigan, USA - KBS C5-4 metaG | ecosystem: Host-associated > Plants > Roots > Rhizosphere > Soil | place: Michigan, USA...
GGGTGCCATTCTGGTATCCAGGTTTGATCAGATCATCTCAGCCTGGGTCGGGTTACCCGGCCCGCCGCCATTTCAGGTGGACGGGCTAATTTAGCACGTCAATCAACACACAAGCCTAGGGCGGCAGCCCTAGGAACCGTTCACAAAGTAGATTGAGGGCTGAAAGCCCGGCGCCATTTTCCGATACATGTCGGTTCTCCGAATGTTCGATGGAGCGGGCTTTCAGCCCTCACGTCTTTTTGTGCGGCTACCTAGGGCTGCCGCCCTAGGCTGGTATGAGGTCGCGCCGTTGGCGCTGAAAACCACCTCCATTCAAGTCCCTATCCGCCCGACCCGACTGTCGAACCTTCCGCAAATCAGACGGAACGCCTAATTCGCCTTATTCCCAGTTCCTGCCGCCGGTTTGGCCCCGGTGCCTGGTTTGGACGCCGGCGCGGGAGGCGGTGTGCTCTTTCCTGGCGGATGCACCGGAACGGCGCGCATGACTGGTATCGGAGTGGTGGTGGCCGCCGAAGTGGTAGTCGTAGCGCGAGCGCGGTGACGAACCGGAGCGTCGTCATCATCGGTACTACGCTGGAGCATGAGCTTGGATAACTTCAACGACTCCGTTTGCTGGGAAGTGTTCACGGTGCGCAGCTTTTTCGCGAATGCGGTGACCGCATCGGAGAAGTCCTTGTCGTTGAGTTTGCCTTCCTTCTGATCGCGGACGATGCCGTCCCAATGATCCAGGCTCGCGTCTTCCGGAATGGAGATCGTTTCCGTCACTTTCGCGGCGCTTTCCTGGCGCAGACGTTTCCGGGAAACGAGGAAATCGATCGTTTTCGACAGATCCTGCTGCCGCTGCTGGAGACCGGTCAGGAATTGCTCGATTTCCTCACGAGCTGGCGCCGGGGTGGTCGAAGGCTGAGTCAGCCAGGTTTCGAGAGAAGAGGCGGGAGCCGGTGCGGCTGCTGGTTCCGGCGTCGAAGGCGACACCTCTGCAGGTGCTGCGGGAGTGGCCGGAGGCGCAGGGGTTGCCTCCGCGGGAGCGGGAGCAGGCGGTTCGGCTTTTTCATCCTGCGCTGTGACGGAAGCGGCGGACACGAGGAGCAGGGCGGTGCCGAAAACGGAAAATGAGCGGAAATGGGACAGGATTTTCATGTACGCGCAAAAAGGGAACGGCCTGCGATGGCAGGCGCCGGGAGACGATTCCTTTTCTTTCAACCAAATGAAAATGTTTTTCACGGCAAAATTCTTTGTCACATCGGCCTGCCGTTTCCCAAAACAGAGGTGTGGGCCGATATGGCGAATGCCAGCGACGGCCTCCAACCGAAATCACCAACCGACCTGCCACTCCGTTATGAAATCACTTCTCAAAGCTTCCAAGAGCCTGGTTCTCGCTCTTTCCGCCGGCGGTCTTCTGACCGCTTTTGCCCCGCACGCCCGCGCTGATGTCGCGGAAGCGTCCGATCGCGCCTACCAGATGGCCATGAAATACAGCGGCATGGGCTACTACATGACCCCTTCCAAGGAAGGCCACGGCGGCTTCGGCGTGACCTATGAATTCGAGGTGCCCGTGAATCGCGGTCTCGACTACGTATTCGTTCTCGCCGGCGATCACTACGCCGAAGAAGTCGAAGTCTGGGTGGAAGCCGAAGAAACCGGCAACACCATCGTGAAAGACACCCGCCGCGTGCGCAATGGCCTCGCCGGTGTCCGCTGGCGCTCGGATTACAATGGCACGGTGAACGTCGTCGTGCACTTCGCCCGCGTCACCGACCGTTGCGGCTGGTGTGCACTCGTGGGTCGCCGCGGAACCGTGGCCGCCCCTTATGAAGGCACTTATTCCACCGTTCCTGGTGGCACCGAGAAACTCGGCGGAAATGCGCCGACTCCCAGCGGAACCACGACGCGTGGCACGGATGAACCCGTGAAGTAAGAAAGACGGCGCAAGCATTTCAAAATCCTTTGCCATGAAAGCCTTGGGTCTTTCCCTCCTCGCCGTGGCGGCCCTGTCGGTGATTGGATGCACGCACGACGAGTATGTCTACCACCACAAGACGGTGACATACGCTTCGAATACGCATCACTACCACAGCGGTGGCTACAGCAGCGGCGGATATTCGCAGCCCGGCCAGCCAACGCATCTCGCGGCGCCCGGTGCGCCGGAGACGTTCCGTGCGGTGGGCAGCAATCAATAAGACCGAAGACCTCGCAAACGAAGCCAACCATATTCTCCCATCTATGACACCCATCCAAAAATTCGCGGGATTCCTCGCCGTGACGGCGACGGCCACCTTCACGGGATGCACGACCGTGCATCAAGTGGAAGTCGTCCACACTCGCCCGGTGACCCATCATCACACTTACTATCACGAGACGCATACCTCGACGGCGTCTTCCGCGCCGTCTCCGCAGGATTTCACGGTCGTGAGCCAATACGACCGGCAATCCCGGTAAGCCAGCGCTCCCATACACACTCTCCGGTTGGTAGGTTCGCACCCTGCAGGATTCGTCCTGCAGGGTGTATTTTTTCATTGATCAGTCGAAAAGCGGAGATTTGCCGCCCTCGCCGAGAATCAAACGCGAACCGCGCTGCCGCGTGAGATAACTCCAGATCCATTGCGCGATGACGCGGATGCGGTTGCCGGCCGCGGCAAGGAAGAGCAGATGCACCGCTCCCCAAATGAGCCAGGCGGTAAATCCGGCACGACGGAAATGGCCGATTTGTAGCACCGCGAAATTGCGCCCGACGACCGCCATGTTGCCTTTATCGAAGTAACTGAATGGCGGCGGGGCTGGGTCACCCGCGATGCGTGCCGCGATGACGGATCCCACATATTTGCCTTGTTGCAGCGCGACTTGGGCCACTCCGGGAAGTGGTTCGCCGCCTTCGTTAAAAGACGCTGTGTCGCCAATCACAAATACTTCGGGATGGTCCAGCACGCTGCAGTCCGTTTGCACGACGACGCGTCCGGATTTGTCGGTTGGCGCTCCGAGCCATTTGCCGGCCGGTGACGGAGTGACGCCGGCGGTCCAGACAACGGTGCGGCTGGAGATGCGCTCGTCGCCAATCAAGACACCTTTCGCGTCGATGCCTGTGACCTTGGCGCCAAGGCGGATCTCGACGCCAAGCGATTCGAGACGTTCGTGTGCTGCCTGGGAGAGTTCTTCGTGAAAGGTCGGTAGAATGCGTGAGCCACTTTGGATGAGAACAATTCGCGCATCCGCGGGATTTACCCGGCGAAAATCGGCGGCCAGCGTGAACCGGCGCAACTCGGCGATGGCGCCGGCGAGTTCCACGCCGGTCGGGCCTGCGCCGACCAGTACGAAAGTAAGCAAATCCTGATGTGCCTTGGGATCATCCTCGATCTCCGCCAGTTCGAACGCGCGCAGGATACGGTCGCGGATCGAGGTTGCGTTGTTCAGACTTTTCAAGCCGGGAGCGAAGTCTGCGAATTCCTCATGGCCGAAATAGTTGTGCGAAGCTCCGGTGGCGAGGATGAGGTAATCATAGTCGATCGGCACATCCCGGCGTCCCAGGTAGTTGACGAGCACCTGGCGTTTTTCAGGATGGACGCCGCCGACTTCGGCAAAGGCCACCCTCGCGTTGGCTTGCCTGGCCAGAAGCTGCCGGATAGGGGTGGCAATTTCCGCGGGCGCAAGCGTGGCCGTGGCGGTCTGGTACAGCAACGGTTGAAAGAGATGATGGTTGGACTTGTCGATGAGGAGCACCTCGACGGGAGTATTTCGCAGAGCGCGGGCTGCCGCGATGCCGCCGAAGCCGGCGCCTACGATGACCACCCGTGGGATTTTTTCGGAGACGGTTGCTGACATGATATTGGAAAGGAGCGTCTGCTCTCGTCGTTTGCGACAACGCCGGCTTGCGTACCGATGTGTTGAGCCGCGGGCAAGGATGAATGAACCGACCCGGAGAGAATACGGTTCGTGCGTCCGGCCAGCGCAACAACCGTCAGGCTGGAGGCAAACATAATGATGGCGGCGGCCACGGGATTGAGCCAGCCGGTTGCAGCGAGGAACAGTCCCACCGTGTTGTACGTGAGTGAGATGCCAAGGATGAGGACGATCCGCCGGTGCGTGGCGCGGCAGAGGGCGATTGCTTCGGGCAAGGCGCCAAGCGATCCATCCGAAATTTCACCGTGTGCATGGACGCGCGCCGTGGCGTCGCCATCGTGCATGGCGAGACTGGCTGTCGAAGCTGCCATCGCTTCCGTGTCATTCAGACCGTCGCCGATGAAGAGGACGTGCTCGTTCTTCGACTCTATGTCCCGCACCGCGGCCGCTTTTGCCGCAGACGTCATTCCGCTGGAAACGTGCAGGCCTGCTTCGGCCCACTGGCTTTCGTTTGGGCTTGCGTCGCCGGTCATAATACCGGTGTGCAAGTGCAGTGCACGCAGCCTTGGAGCGAGGGCGGCCACAGTTGGCCGGAGCGTCTCTGTAAGTCGCGCGATGGCGATCAAGCGCCCGTTTTCGATGACGAAGAGTTCCCTTCCCGGACTCCCGAGGCGGGGCGTGCGTCGGCGCAGTTCTTCGAGCGTTGCAAGGTGCTTTAGCTCGAGCAGGCGCCGATTGCCGATCTGCACTTCGATGATTTTTCCGGCCTTTTGCAAAAGGCGTGCGGCGATTCCCTGGCCGGGGATCGCTTCGATGGTTAACAGTCGCTCCGGCGAGTCATGGTACTCGGTGAGCAAGGCGCTAAAAGGCCGGGCGACCGGATGGTCAGAGCGGCTCTCGATCAGGGCAAGCCGCGCACGCAGTGCGGCTGGATCGGTATCTTCAAGGGTGACCAGCGTATCCAAACGGATGTCTGTTTCGGTAAGGGTACCCGTCTTATCGAATATCACCGTGCGAACCCGAGCGAGCCGTTCGACCAGTTCGCCGCCGGCAGGCATGATCCCCAGGCCGGCGAGTTGGTGCATGGCGTGCCAGATGGCGATGGGCACACCGAGACCGAGACCGCACGGGCAGGCGACGAGCAGTACGGAGAGAGCGTTGAAAAGCGCCTGTTGCCATCCAGCCTTCCAGAGCCAGAAAGCAAAGGTGCCGGAGGCAATCACGATGACACCCGGCAAGAACCAGGTCATCCAGCGGTCCGCCTCCCGCTGCCATTTGGAACGCCGATGAAGCGCTTCTTCGAGACGCTGGGCCAGCCGATCCAATTCGCGACTGCCGAGCGCGCCACTCACAGCGATAACCAGATCACCGTCGAGGGCGGCCGTGCCTGCCAGTACGGCATCACCGACTGTTTTCGCGACTGGAAACGGTTCGCCGGTGTGGGTGATTTCCTGCACGTAAGCGCTGCCGGTCACGATCGTGCCATCGACAGGCAATCGCCGGCCTTTTTCCACGAATACGCGATCGCCCGGTTCGAGTTCAGAGACCGGTACGATGCGCCGCTCGCCGCAGCAGGTTAGCCGCACCGCGGTGCGTAGCGAATCGGTGAGATGAAGGAGCGCGGTGTTCACTTTCGCGCGCTGCCGTTCTACCAGCATCTGCCCAAATGTATAGACCGCGACGAGTACGCCTACGATCTCGTAGTAAATCGCGCCCGTGCCTGTGAATGAGCTATGCACGGAAGCGCCGAACGCGCCCGCGATGCCGAGCAAAAACAACTGTTCCAGCGTGACTCGTCCTGCGCGTGCGGCCGTCCAACTTCGCCGAAAAATCGGGCCGCCGAGGAGGACGAGTACAAGCATGGCTGCCGCGGCAAGGCCGCCATGCGTCCACAGCCGCGTCTTGCCCGTAACTGGTGAGAGATTGACTCCGAGACTGAGTTGCATCGAAAGGCCGGCCAGCACGACAGCAATGCCGAAACGCAACCAACTCCGCGGCGCCGGGAGGCGGGCCGACTCAGGCTCTTCCTTCCGGGAAATGCCCGCCGGCGTGTGGCAACAGGCGTCCATGAATTTATCTGGAAGGACTGGCTGGATCCGGTGTCGGCCGGACCTGATCCCGATTCAAGCGGGCCATTGGGCTGGCTTCGTATTCATTCCATTTCCAGTTACCCATCCACGTCACCAGATAGAAGAGCAGCCATAGAGCCATGACGAAATAGAAGTGCTTCAATATATTGGGTATGCGGCGCATGAACTCGTCCGGTTCGGCTTCTTCACGCCAGATTGCGGCATGGACGTGGCGCACGTTCATATCCTCGCCGAGATCGGCGGAAACCGGCTTTTCGGGAGGTTTTTGGCTCATGGTTTATCGGGAGCTTCGAAGGCTTCCGGCGGATCGCCCATGTCATGTCTGAGTGACAACAAATAGGCGACAAGTGACCGAGCTTTTTGAGTGGGAACGATTCCATCGCCGCCCTCGAGCGGAATCGCGTCCACCTGCGGGGGACCGCCCGCTTTGTGGCGCTGGAACAGAAAGCGGAACGGCGGCATGATCGATCCTTTGGAAGTAAGTTGCGGATCGTAAAGATGAAGATAGTGCCATTGTGGCGAAGGATTGCGTGAGCCGATGTTGGCCAGGTCCGGCCCCGTTCGCATGGTGCCGAAAAGGTCGACTTTGTCGTTCAGGTAGTCGCTCGCGATCGTGCGCCGTCTGCCCCATCCCCGTGCCTGATCCGAACGGAAATTCCGCGCGGAGATTTGCTGGCTGTGGCAATAAATACAGCCGTTCTGCATATAGACTCCGCGGCCCTGGTCGATCAGGGTCTCGTTCGCGCTGGGCGGCGTAAGTGGCGCCGGCGCACGGAAATGTATGGAAGGCGTGATCGCTAATCCCATCCAGGCGAAGGTGAAGGTCAGAAGGAAGCCGACAAAAATGATCGGAAGCCTGTTCATTATACGCTGGCCAGATCAGGCCTGTGAGATGGTGTCGCAAGCAGCGTCGGGGTGCCTTCGGGTCTCGTCTTGCCCAGCACTACACGGAAGAAAGAGATGGCGAAAGCGATGTGGCCGATGGTCATCAGGATGCCTGCTCCCGTGCGCACATACAGGTAGGGAATCGTCTTGCGTACGATATCGAGGAAAGGGATGGCAGCGTTTTGCAGGCTAAGTCCCTGCTGGATGCCGCCCACCGAAAGGACAACAACATACAGTATTACGCCAATGGCCACGCACCAGAAATGCAGGCGAATCAGAAATGCGGACGGCCATTCCCGCCCCACGATCCGGGGAAGCATATAGTAGATCGAGCCGAAGAGAACCATTGTCGCAAACGCGTACATGCCGAGGTGAGAGTGACCGATGGTGTAGTGAGTGAAATGAACGACACGGTTGACACTGCGGATGGCCGTGAGGCTTCCCTGCAGGCTGACGGCGGTATAAGACATCGCTCCGAAGACGACGAACCGCAGCGTGGGGCTCCAGCGCAGGGCGGAGAAATGCCCGACCATGGTCAGATGATGGTTGATGGCCACCATGACGACCGGGACCACCATCATCACACTCGCCGCGATGCTGACACTAATCATCCAGGCCGGATAGGGTCCACCGACGAGGTGATGCATTCCGTTCCAGGCATAGAAGAAGGCCAGCGACCAAAACCCGACGGCGGAAAGATAGTAGGAATGAATGGGCTGTCCGATGACCTTGGGAATGAGATAGTATGCCGACGCGAGACCGACCGGCGTGAACCAAAGACCGAGCACATTGTGCGCAAACCACCAATTAACGGCTCCCTGGGCGATTGCCGATACCGGCTGCCAAATGATCAGGGTCTGCGCCGTCAGATAGAGCAGGGGAAACCAGAACAGCGCCGCGAATAAATACCACTGCGACACATAGATGTGACCCGGGGCGCGCCGGCGCAACATATCGACGCCGTGCCACATCACGATCACGAAGCTGAGCACGAGCCATGGCGTGGTATCTCCCGGATACTCAAGCCATTCGATGGAGGTGCTCCGGCCGTTGAGAATACCGAGGATTCCCAGAAGATTTCCCACGTTCCAGAATACGGCCGCGAGGTGCAGCGACCACGCGTGGCGCAGCGGCGCACGGCAAAGCCGCGCCAGAATCCACAGGCCGACCGAGATGGATCCCGCCGAAAGCCAGCCGTAAACGACCGCATCCAGATGTGCCGGGCGCACTCGTCCAAAGGTGAGCGAGGGGGAATTCGCCAGAAATTCCGGATTGGTTAGTTTGTGCGATGAGAGCATCGCAAAGACCGTCCCGGCGAGTAGCCAGCAGACAGCGCCGGTCAGCCAATGGATGATCGGGCCACGCAATGAAAGATCGATCTCCACGCGTTGCTCGCGGCTGCGCTCTATTTCGATGGGATCTACGGGATGCGGAGGATTCATCGACGGTTGGCAGATGACGTTTTCGATGCCGCGGGCGGACGGGCGCCTGGAAAAGCATCGGTTACTTTGCCTTCGGGTTCGTCCGGATCGAAAATCGATCGGGCCGCGGCATTTTCGTCGCGAAATTGCCCGCTATGAGCGGCCCAGGCGAAGGCTAAGATCGCTGCGCCGGTGATTCCGACGAGCGTCAGGAAAACGAGAGCGGTGGCGAACATCGGATGATGGAGTAAGCGGCGGCTTGTCTTACCGCGTGATGCATTCTCTTCTCAGGTTTGCAGAGTCCATCACACGGAGCGTCTCAAAGTGCGCGCGACACGCTTCGAAAGCGGCCGGTCTTTCGTTCCATCACGCAATCGGTTGGCAACCTGAAAACGGTCTGTTAGAAAATCTGAAAAGTTTGTCAGCGAAACCCTGTCCGGTCGGGGTACAAGGAGCAGACGGTCAGAAAATCCTTTGCGGTTTCCGGCCGAAAACGGAATGATCGCGTGTGTGTGCGGGACTGTGGCGAAATCCCGGGGAACAAAGCGCCGCTCCAAACCTCTCATTCTCAAGCCCCAAGCAATGTCTTCTAATCGGGACTTCGAGAATCTCGCCACCAAGTACTACCGTGACCTTTACCGTTTTGCCTTCAGTCTGGCTCATAGCGAGCCGGATGCCTCCGACTTGACCCAGCAGACCTTTTATCTCTGGGCGACGAAAGGCTCGCAAATGCGCAATGCCGCGAACGTGAAGAGCTGGCTTTTTACCACCTTGCACCGCGAATTTCTCCAGTCGCGGCGACGCCAGACACGCTTTCCCCACCATGAACTGGAGGAAGTGTCGCACGAACTGCCGCAGGTTTCCGCGGATACGATGGAGCAGATGGACTCCGCGACGGTGATCGGGATGCTGGCCCGGATCGAGGTGCATCTCCGCGCGCCGCTGGTCCTTTTTTATCTGGAAGATTTGCCATACAAGGAAATCGCCGCAGTTTTGGAGGTCCCGCTGGGGACGGTGCAATCCCGAATTGCCCGCGGCAAAGCCCGCCTCTACGAAATGCTCAAGGGAACGGCGGAGACGTCGGAAGGTGGAAAGGAGGAAGCGCGTGGATAGGAACGAAGTCATTGAAATCCTGCTGACTTATCGCCGCGGCGTGGATGATGCTGAACCGCGGGTTCGGGAAGCGCTTGAGCGAGCCGCCGCGGATCCGGAACTTGCCGCCTTCATCGAACAGGAGCAGCGGCGCAATGCCGCGATCCGCGCAAGGCTCCGGGACGCAGCGCCTCCCGAGGATCTGCTGCAAAAGATTCTTCTCCAGCAGCCGGAATTTCCGCATTCCGGATGGTCGGCGCGTCACGTCTGGCAGCTCGCCGCCGCGCTTGTCGTATTGTGCGGCATATCGGCGTACTGGTTCTGGCCGACGCCGAAGAACTCGTTTGTCCGTTACGAGCAATATCTGGGTGGAATGGTTTCCCGTCCCTACCGGATGAGTCTGGAAACGAATAACCTCGATCGGATCCGCACTTTCCTCGCGAACAATCAAGCTCCGGCGGACTATGTCCTAAGTGGGAAGCTGCAGCAGACGGATGCCCTCGGGTGCGCCACGCTGAGTTGGAATGGGAACCCCGTTTCGATGCTCTGCTTTGCGGATCAGGCAAAACGGAAAGTCTTTCTTTTTGTCGTGAGTCGGGAGGCCATTCCGGATGCGCCGGCTGAAGCGGCGAAACGTTTCCAGCGTGTCGGTCAATTTGCGGTGACCGGATGGACCGAGGGGGGACGCTCATACGTGCTGGCCGTGGAGGGGGATGAACACGTGCTCGACAAGTACCTATAGGAAGATGCCTTACGGATAAAAGGGGGCTGCTCGCCCCGTGAAATCGCTGTTGTTTGGCCGCTTTTTTGCCAAGATTCTTGAGTGAACCGATCGCACCGTACGACGCCATCCCGCCTGTGCGCTTTTACTTTGGTGGAGCTGCTCACGGTTGTCGCCATCCTTGCGATTCTCATGTCGCTGCTTTTTTCCGTACTCGGTTCGGTAAAGGAATCCGCCCGCCGCATGCAGGCGAAGCATGACCTGCTGCAGGTCGTGGCAGCCATCAATGCCTATAACGCCGAGTATGGTGTTTATCCGATCAAAGCCCAGCCGGCCGGGCAGTCGACCGAGGTGACTTTTGCCACGAGCAATAGCGATCTGGTGGCGACGCTCGGGTCTTTATCCACGGGGGCGAATGAGCAGTATTTGCTGAATCCGCGCCGGATCGTGTTCATGGAGTTTCCGCTGGCCAGGAATCCGGCGAATCCGCGGAGCGGAGTGGCCAACGGCAACTGGTATGATCCCTGGGGACCCCAGACCGGCAAACCGGAAAGCGGCATCTATCACATCCGGATCGATGGCAGTTACAGCAACTTCGTGAGCGACCCCTATCCGGGTGATCACGATGACAATGACAAATGGCATTCGGCCGGCGATCCGCCGGCGACGATTCACCTGGGGGTGATCGCGTGGTCGCTGGCGCGGACCGGCATCCAGACGTACGAGCTTCAGGATCAGGTGCTTTCGTGGAAATAAAAAACTTTCCGCGCAGCCGCCTCAGCCGTGCTACCGTGGAATTTCATGGGTTTTCAGCTTTCTTCCACCTACGAGCCACGCGGTGACCAGGAGCAGGCGATTGCCAAGCTCACGAAATCAGTCCTCACCGGGAACCGGCATCAGACGCTTCTGGGGGTGACAGGATCGGGAAAGACCTTCACGGCGGCGAATGTCGTCCGAAACGTGGAGCGGCCCACGCTTGTCATCTCCCATAACAAGACCCTCGCCGCGCAGCTCTACTCCGAGTTCAAGCAGTTCTTCCCGAACAACGCGGTGGAGTATTTCGTCTCGTACTTCGATTACTACCAGCCGGAGGCGTACATCCCGCGGACGGATACGTACATCGAGAAGGATTCATCGATCAACGAAGAGATCGAGCGTCTGCGGCTTTCAACAACGAGCGCGCTGCTTTCCCGGCGGGATGTCCTCGTCGTGGCCAGCGTCTCATGCATCTACGGCTTGGGTTCGCCGGAAGATTTCCAGAACATGCTGCTCACCCTGAAGGTGGGTCAGACCATCACTCGCGAAGGCGCGCTCGCCCGGCTCGTCGATATGCTCTACGAGCGGAACGATGTGGGGTTTGGCCGTGGTAAATTCCGGGTGCGCGGCGATGTGGTGGAAGTGCAGCCGGCGAGCGATGATGAACTGGCCATGCGGATCGAGTTTTTTGGCGATGAAATCGATCGCATCACGCGCTTTGACCCGTTGACCGGCCATAATTTCGAGCAGCTCACGATGATGACGCTGTATCCGGCGAAGCAGTTCGTGACGCCGCATGACAAAATGCTGCGCGCCATGCGAACGATCCGCGAAGAGCTCGATGAGCGGATCATCTGGTTTGAGAGGCAGGGCAAGCTCCTCGAAGCGCAGCGGGTCAAGATGCGCACGGAGTATGACCTGGAAATGATGCAGGAAATGGGCTTCTGCACGGGAATCGAAAACTATTCGCGGCATCTCTCCGGACGTCCGCCCGGGTCGCGGCCTTACACGTTGCTCGATTTCTTCCCGCGCGATTTTCTCCTCGTGATCGATGAGTCGCACGCGACCATTCCGCAGATCGGCGGCATGTACGAAGGCGATCGGGCGCGAAAGACGACGCTGGTGGAGTACGGTTTTCGGCTGCCCAGCGCCCTGGATAACCGGCCGCTCAATTTCAAGGAGTTCATGGAGATGGCGGGGCAGCTTCTTTACATCAGCGCCACGCCGGCGGAGTTCGAGATGAAGAATAGCGTAGCGGGAAATCAGGGTTACATCCCCCACACCCGCACGCAGATCGGCCAGGATGAACCGGTCCCGGCTGCGGCAGCGGGAAGTCCGAATCTGCCGCCGCGCCTGATGAAGCTCTCGCGCACCGATGCGCCGGTGGAGAAGTTTGATGTGACGACTCCGGGCGCGCCACTCATTGTCGAGCAGATCATTCGCCCGACCGGTTTGCTCGATCCGCGTATCACCATCCGTCCGCTGAAGGCGCAGATCGATGAGACGATCGAGCTTTGCCGTCAACGCGTGGAGAAGTCGGAACGGGTCCTCATTACCACGCTGACGAAACGAACGGCGGAGGACCTTTCGGATTACCTCCGGGATGTCGGTCTGAAAGTGCGCTACCTGCACAGCGACATCGATACCATCGAGCGCGTCGAGATCCTGCGCGCGCTGCGCGCCGCGGAATTCGACATCCTGGTCGGCATCAACCTTCTTCGGGAAGGCCTCGATCTTCCGGAGGTGTCCCTCGTCTGCATCCTCGATGCGGACAAGGAAGGCTATCTGCGTTCACAGACGTCGCTCATCCAGACCGCGGGCCGTGCCGCGCGCCATGTGAATGGAGAGGTCTATCTTTTCGCCGATACCGTTACAAAGAGCATGGCGGCGCTCATGGCCATTTCCGAGTACCGCCGCACGAGGCAGATGGCCTACAACGAAAAGCACGGCATCACGCCAACGAGCGTGCAGCGCGCGGTGCAGGAGAGTCTGCACACGATTCTGAAGGGCCGGCAGGTGGAGGAATCCGTCGTACGCGAAAGCGGCGGTGATTTTTCGCTCAGCGAAACGTTGCGCGAACTGGAAGCGGAGATGTTGCAGGCTTCGGCAAATCTGGAGTACGAGCGCGCGGCTTTGTTGCGCGACCAGATCATGGAGCTGAAGAATGGAACGGGTATTTCCAAGATCGAGCCGAAGCGCCAGCCGGTGAAGTATGCCGGGAAAGGCCGGGGCGGACGAAAACCGAAAGCGCGGGCTTGATAATTGCGTTGGTACGGCGAGGAATGATTCTTCCTAGCCCTATGGATCCCGTGATTGATTTTCGACCGCTGGCGCGATTGTGCCTCGCTGTCGCCGCCCTATTCTCCCTGATCGCCGGCAGCCCGGCCAAAGCGGATGATACTTTCGTGGAGAAGTCACTCTCCCAGCTTTCAGACAGCAACGTGGGTACGCTCGGCCAGAAAGCATTGGGAATCCGTTCAAACGATTGGAAACACGCGGAGACGGACCATTTCGTCTATCATTATTTCGACTCATTCGTCGCCCAGCCGGTGGCCGTGGAAGCCGAGTTCTATTACCGGGTGATCGCCAAGGAACTGGAGAAAGATACCGCGCAATGGGAGCGGAAGTGCCACATCTTTATCTTTGAGCAGGACGATGACTGGCATCAATTTCAACAGGTGGGTGGCCTGGAAAAATGGACGGGTGGCATTCACGCCCAGGGGGAGCTTTTCATCCAGCGCAATCCACAACGCAAGTTCAAGGGCAACGCTCTCGCGCATGAAGTGACACACCTGGTCGTTCACCGATTCTTCGGGTCGGGCGTGCCGCTCTGGCTCGATGAAGGGCTGGCCGAGTACACGGCTTCGCGCTGGTACGCTTCTTTCATGCGGATGCGTGGTTACAATGCGCGGCCGCGATCGATGTCCGTTTCACCCGACAATTATGTGCCCGTGGGCACGCTTACGGCGATGGCGTCATACCCGGGCGAAGATAATGCGGTGATGACCTTTTACGCGGAATCCGAGCGTCTCGTCCGGTTCCTCAGCGCCGCGGACAAGCACGGGTTTCTTGAGTTCCTCGACGCCATGTCGCGAGGCAATCGATTCGATACGGCGCTCGAAAAGGGATTCGGATCCAAGTATTTCAACCTGGAGGCGCTGGAGCACGATTTCAAACCGTACGCGATGAAGGACTATGCCGAGTCGAGTAACTGACCCTTCCGCCTTTATGCCCTCCAGTGGATGGACCGCGTACCTGATCGCGGCGTGCGCCCAATTGGTGACGATGCCGGCGGTTTTCGCTCAGTCGACTCCCGCGCCCTCCGCTGTTCGTCCGGGCTTTTGGTCAACTCCGCGGCCGAGTCCTTCCGGATCTCCGGTGACTCCGCAGCCGTTGTCGACACTTGGGGCGGGCAGTTCCCTGCAGCCAAATGCACCGCCTTCCCGGGATATTCCACTGGTGGAGAAGAAGTTCGAGGATCTGTCGAACAAGACCATCAGTGGGGATGGCCGGAAAGCGCTCGATATTGCTCCGGATAAATGGAAGCACGCGGAGACGGATAACTTCATTCTGCACTACCGGCGCGTGACGGAGGCGCAGAAAGTGGCCCGTGAGGTGGAGTATAATCTCTGGTATGTCGCGACGACGCTGAATGCGACGAAGGACAAGTATCAAAAGAAATCTCACGTCTATATCTTCGAAGACGAAGATGAGTGGAAAAAGTATCTGGCCGTCGCTTCCGTGCCCATGAAATGGGCGGTGAGCTATGCCTGGGGGGATGAGCTCTATCTCAACGTGCGTGGTGGTGGAAATTCCGGTTCGGGCACGAGCTTTGATTCCCACACACTGGCACATGAGACGACTCATGCCGTGGTGGCGCGGCTCTATCCTGGGAAGCATTGGCCGCTGTGGTTGAATGAAGGATTCGCCGAATACATGGGTGGAGCCAGCGTGGCGGCGCGAAAAGGACAGTTTGCGAAGCGATACGAGCGCGCCCTGCAGAATGCAGAGATCCCGCTCGATGCGCTCACGAAGATGACGGATTACCCGGAGGATCCGCTTTCGATTCAGCGGCTCTATCAGACATCGGAAAAGCTCGTGCGGTTCCTGATGACCGAAGGACCGAAGAATCAGTTTCCAAAATTCATCGATGCAATTCTTGCCGGAAAGGGTCTCGAAGAAGCGGTGCTCCAGATTTATGGTGACCGTTTCAAGGATTGGCAGACATTCGCGAAGCACTACGAAAAATTTTCCAAGTAATGGCTGCAACAAAAAGCAAAGCGCCGGCACAGATCCACGTGGTGCTGGGCTCCGATGAATCGGAGGTCAAACGTGTCGCGAAGGAATTGGCCGCACAGTTGACTCCGGGAGGGGACTTCGGTTGCGATATGATCGATGGAATGGCTTCGAATTCCGACGATGCCTCCGGGAAGATCCATCAAACGATCGAAGCACTGCTGACGTTCCCGTTCTTTGGTGGTGAGAAGCTAGTCTGGCTGAAGAACGCGAACTTTCTCGCGGATGATGTGATGGGCCGTTCCGCGGCTGTCGTCGATGCGCTGGAGAAGCTTTCCGAGGTGCTCAATGCCGGCTTGCCGGAAAGCGTGCGTTTCCTGCTCAGCGCCGGAAGCGCGGACAAGCGCCGCACGTTTTATAAGGTCATTACCAAACTCGCGAAGGTCGAAGTGTTCGACAAACTTGACCCAAGCAAGAGCGGTTGGGAAGAGGAGGCCAGCATCATGGTCCGCGAACTCGCGGGTGGATTCGGGCTCGGCTTCGATTCGGAAGGGCTCGATTGCTTCACGCTTTTCACGGGTGGAGACCGCCGGTTGATTGCGACGGAGCTGGAAAAGCTGGATCTTTACCTGGGTTCATCCCGCCGCGAGATCACCGCTGCCGATGTGCGTTTGCTCGTACCTATGTCGCGGGCGGGCATCATTTGGGAACTCGGTTCGGCCATCTCCGAGCGGAACGTTCAGCGCGCCCTGGAATTACTTGAGCAACTGCTTTTCCAGGGTGAGTCCGCCATCGGCATTCTCATCGTGGCGATCATTCCCACGGTGCGGAATCTTCTCGTCGTGAAGGATCTCATGCAGCGTCATCGGCTTTCCCGTCCGCAACAGCCGTTCTTTTTCGGCAAGACACTGGAGCGTCTTTCTCCCGATGCGACGAGCCATCTTCCGCGGAAAAAGGATGGTGGAATCAATGCCTTCGCCCTGGGTGTGGCGGCCAGCCATGCGCACCGGTATGAATTGCCGGAGTTGCGTAAAGGATTGGAAGCTTGCCTGACGGCGAATCAGCAACTGGTGACGTCGTCGCTCGAACCGAAGATTGCGTTGAGCCAGCTTATTTTGAAGATCGCGGGGTAGGAATCGGGAAGCGGTTTGAATTGCTGATCTTCAGCGCCAACGGCGCGACACTATACCAGCCTGGGGCGATAGCCCCAGGGATTGGTCGTAAAATAGAGCAAGGGCTGAAAGCCCGACGCCATTTTCCGATATAGCATTTGTTGTCTGAACGCACGATGGAACGGGCTTTCAGCCCTCGCGTCTTTTCATGTGCTCACCTAGGGCTGTCGCCCTAGGCTTGTGTGTTGATTGACGTGCTAAATTAGCCCGCCCACCTGAAATGGCGGCGGGCCGGGTAACCCGACCCAGGCTGAGATGATCTGATCAAACCTGGATACCAGAATGGCACCCGGTCCGCTCCCTCTTCGGCCAAAGGCCGAACGGTATCTGGCAA
>Ga0105240_10006946_pt1 | contig 16535 bp, 9 predicted proteins | sample KBSC54metaG_FD_80426 | JGI IMG/M metagenome (GOLD analysis project Ga0105240, IMG submission 80426) | Corn rhizosphere microbial communities from Kellogg Biological Station, Michigan, USA - KBS C5-4 metaG | ecosystem: Host-associated > Plants > Roots > Rhizosphere > Soil | place: Michigan, USA...
GCCCGAGCTGCCGGACATTACGGTGTACATCGACGCTCTGCGGCGGCGTGTGCTCGGAGCTCGACTGCAGTCGATGCGCATCACCCACCCCTTCCTGCTACGCACCTTCGATCCCGCGATCGACACGCTGTATGGGCTGCGTGTGGTCGCGATCGAGCGCGTGGGTAAGCGCATCGCCTTCGGGTTCGAGGGCGATCATTGGCTGGTGATCCACCTCATGATCGCTGGGCGATTGCACTGGCTTGCTCCGGGGACCGCGGCCAAGCGCGCGGCGCTCGCTTCCTTCGTGTTCGACACCGGCACGTTGACGCTGACCGAAGCCGGGACCAAGCGCCGCGCCTCGCTGTCGGTATTTGCCAGCCGGGAGCAACTGGCCCGGCACGATCCGGGCGGCCTGGAAGTGCTCCCGGCCACGTTCGAGGAGTTTCGCACGCGGCTGATGAGCGAGAATCACACCCTCAAGCGGGCACTCACCGACCCGCGCACGTTCAGCGGCATCGGCAATGCGTACTCGGACGAGATATTGCATCGAGCCCAGCTGTCACCGGTGGCTCTCACACAAAGGCTCGAGGAGCCCGCCGCAAGGCGCTTGTACGAAGCGGTGCAGAACGTCCTGCGCGACTGGACGACCCGGCTGCAAGCGCAGGCCGGCGCGGAGTTTCCCGAGAAGGTCAGTGCATTCCGCCCCGAGATGGCCGTGCATGGCCGCTTCGGCAAGCCGTGCCCGGTCTGTGGCACGGCGGTGCAGAGAATCCGCTATGCCGAGAACGAAACCAACTACTGCCCGCGCTGCCAGACCGGTGGCCGCGTGCTCGCGGACCGCTCCCTGTCACGGTTGTTGAAGGACGACTGGCCGCGAACGATCGAGGAGTTGGAGGCGGGCAAGGCGTAGGCGGCAGCCAGCCACGTTGCAGCGGCGACGGCTTTGCAGCGGCCGCGGCTACAGCGGGCCCGCCGCCGCTCCGGGCGGCGGAATAGAGCCCCTGCTCATATTCCGCCGACCCTGTTCCGGCGCGATTACGGTAGCGGCCGCGTCATCACCTGCGCGACCGTGTTCTCGTGCTGAGGGCTATTCAGCGCGCTGAGGTTTTGCGAAACGACAGCGGTCTCAGGAGTCTCAGGAGCGGCCGAGCCGGCCTTCGAGAGATCGTGATGCGCGGCTGCGTCGTTGTGCGACAGCCAATCCAACACCGAGCGGTTCGAGTACGCGATCGCCAGGGTCTCGGAGAGTCGCTGTTGATCCCACAGTTGCGTGGGTCCGACGTTGCGCCGATCAGCCTGTGCGCTGCTGACGGCCGTGTCGCACGCCTTGCGGGCGGCATCGAACTGGCCGCTCATGGTGTAGGCGACGCATTGGTTCGTGGCAACCGGCGTATCCGTGGACTCGGCGCCCCGGGTTTGCTCGATCGCAGCCCGGTAGTCGCCGGACACGATATTCTCACCGCCCGGTGCGCCCGTGAATGCCGTCATGACGAACTTGTTGGGTTGATCGGCGCCTTGCGCCGCTGTGCCGGCCAGCAGCGCGCCCCCTTGCATGGCGCCCAGAATCGCGAGGCGCAGCACACGCATCGGCTTGCAACTGTTACGGCTGGTGAACATGATTGCGATCTCCTTGTATGGGTGCCCGTTTCTTCACGGGCAGCACCACGATAAGAAAACCAACAGGCCGCGACAAACGAAGAAATTTGGGTTGATGGGTGAAATCACGCGGTAAGCCGGAGAAGCCGCCAGAAATGTGGCACGGGCATCAGAAGCGTGCAGTAAGCGGAAGAAATGTGCTGTTCCGGTGCACGGCCGCGCCTGCGCTCACGGGAGCGCCGCGAACTGCGCCAGCGCCCAATGCGTGAGTGCGCGAACCCCGGGCTTGTCCGCGTCCCTGGGGCGACTGACCAGAAAGTAGGTGTCGCGTGTTGCCAGCTCCACCGCGAAGATCCGTACCAGCGCCCCGGAGCGAAACCACGAATCGCACAGGGCCGCAGGCACCAGCGCCATGCCGACACCGCGCTCGGCGGCGCGTACCACGGCTGACATCGTGTCCAGCTCGATGACGTTCTTCGGCTCCGGGCTCGCAAGGCCAATCTCCTGGGCCCAATGGGCCCACGCGAACGGCCGCGCACGGTGCACGATCAGCGGCATCTGACCGAACACATCACTCCCGAGCTGCGCCACGGCGGCTGCATGCTCCTGCGCGCACACGGCGGTGAGCGACACGGAAAACAAACGCGTCGACCTCAGTCCCTGCGGGGCTTCTTCGGACAGCAGAACCGAGACGTCGGCGGTGGGTGGATGGATCGCGGGCCGCGGATCGCGCGTATCCATCTGGATGTCGATGTCAGGATGGGCGGCGCAGAAGCTTCCCAGGCGGGGGATGAACAGCTCACTGGCGAAAAACGGGGGCAGCAGCAGACGCAGCGTCACTCTGCCGGAGCGTCTCGCAACCTGCGTGAGGCTGCGGTCGAGCGCGCGCAGCAGCGGTTCCAGTTCATCCAGCAGCGTGTGCCCGGCGCTGGTGAGATCGAGTGCGCGAGTCTTGCGCTCGAACAGGCGCACGCCGAGGGTTTCCTCCAGCTCTTTCATCTGGTGGCTCACGGCGGAGGGTGTCAGGAACAACTCGTCGGCGGCGGCTTTGAAGCTGCGGTGCCGCGCGGCGACACAGAAGGCTCTCAGGTTCCTGAGCGGCGGCGGGCGGGACAATCGCATCGTGACGCGTATGCCTGGGGTGCTTCCGGAGATCTCCCAGGTTTGCAATAACCGTGCCCCGGAGCCGCGCACCGGCCCGACGCAAGCCGCGCGCGTGGTGGAAAGGGAGGGACTGTCGCTCCTAACCGCGTTGCAACGCCGTATCGAGCCAGCGCTCCAGAGCTGCGCCGTTCACGGCGCCGGATTGGCGGGCGATCTCGCGACCTTCCCGGAACAGAATCAGAGTCGGGATGCTGCGGATGTTGAGGCGTCCAGCGATCTCCGCTTGCTCATCGGTATTGAGCTTCGCCACCTGGAGCCGGGTGGCGCGCCGCTGCGCCAGCTGGTCGAGCACGGGCGCCATCATGCGGCAGGGACCGCACCAGGGCGCCCAGAAATCCACGAGCACCGGCAGGCTGCTGCGTCCGGTGTGTACCGGGTAGGAGGTGCCATCGAGGGCGACCGGCTTGCCGGACAGCAACTCCGCCTTGCACCGCGAGCAGCGGGGATGATCCTCGAGGCGAGCGGAGGGCACGCGCACGATTGCGTGACATTCCGGGCACACGACGAGACTAGAATCCGCGACAGCGTTTGGGTGAGTGCTCATGGGCGAATACCGGCAGTACCGTTGGCAACAGTCCCGTCCGCCGATGCCCGGCGGCAGGGGCGGTCCTGCCTGTGGCAATCTGGGGATCCCTGCGGGCCTTTCAAGCTCTTGCGGAGTGTGCGGATGCCCCCATCTCCCACAGGGCTCGACTCCACCACCGGCTGACCGCAAAGTAAGGCATTCATGGAATACCGGGACTACTACCAGATACTCGGCGTGACCCGTACGGCGACGGCGGAGGAGATCAAGAAGTCCTACCGCCGCCTGGCGCGCAAGTTTCACCCGGACGTCAGCAAGGAAGCGAACGCTGAGCAGAAATTCAAGGAGGTCCAGGAGGCCTACGAGGTCCTCAAGGACCCCGAGAAACGCGCCGCCTACGATCAGCTCGGCAGCGACTGGAAGTCCGGCCAGCAGTTCCGGCCACCGCCGGGCTGGGCCGAGGGGTTCGAGTTCCGCGGCTCCCCCGGCGGGGGCGGATTCCGGCAGAGCTACGAGGATGAGGGCGGATTCAGCGACTTTTTCTCCTCCTTGTTCGGCGGCGGGTCGCCCTTTGGCGGCGCGGCGGGCACCCGTTCGGCGCGCAGCCGCGCCGGACGAGATCATCACGCGCGGCTGGATCTGGACCTGGAGGAAGCCTATCGAGGAGGCACGCGCACACTCGATCTGAAGCGTCCGGAGCTCAAGCCCGATGGAACACTCGAGCTGCGCTCGCACACCGTCAGAGTGACGATTCCGGCGGGCGTCACGCAGGGTCAGCAGATCCGGCTCGCGGGCCAGGGCGAGGCGTCCACCAGCGGCGGACGTGCAGGGGATCTGTACCTGGAGGTGCACATCCGGCCGCACCGGCTGTTTCAACTCGAAGGGCGCGACGTGACACTGACGTTGCCGATTGCGCCGTGGGAGGCTGCTCTTGGGGCCACCGTTCCGGTTCCGACGCTGGCGGGCAATGTGGAGATGCGCATTCCACCAGGCGCTCAGTCCGGCCAGAAACTGAGGTTGCGCGGCCGCGGTTTGCCGGGGTCGCAGCCGGGTGATCAGTACGTCCTGTTGAAGATCGTCGTGCCGCCGGCGCAGTCACCTGAAGCGCGTGCCGTGTACGAGGAGATGCAGCGGGTCATGCCGTTCGATCCGCGCGCGGGCCTCGCCTAGACGTCACTGACCGAACCTCGCGCCGCCGCCCTCCAGGTACGCTCGCTCCTCCGCAGTGCTGGCGCGGGCGAGTGCCCCGTTGCGGGAAGGAAAGCGCCCGAAGCGCCGGATGACATCCCGGTGATCTTCGGCGGATTCAACGGACTCCTGGCACACCTCGCGCAGATCCTCCGGCGCTTCGCTCAGCAGTCGCCGGTACGCCGCGACCGACTCGTCCTGTACCTCGAGCGATTCGGAGTGTTGCAGGGGCATGTAGAAGAACAAGCGCTCGAGTGTGTCCAGCGCGCCGTCCGCGGCGGATTGCATGCCGGAGAGGGCAAGGCCCAATGCCTGCTCATCGCCGGCAAAGGCTCGCGCCTGGCCCCGAAAGATCTGCCGCGGGAACTGGTCCAGGAGAATGATGAGGCTCAGCCGCCGTCGTGGGCTGTCTGCCCAGCTCGCCAGTGCGCCGCTCAGGGCGCGCGCCGCCAGTTCCGCAAACTCAGCGGTGATGAGGGCGTCCTGCTGGGCGCGCAGCTGCGGGTTCGACTCGCTTCCGAACCATAGCTGCAGGCGTCGATGGAGCTCCGCGCCCCGCGTTGCACGGCGATCCGCCTTCATCCCTGACTGAGGCTTGACCAAGGAGCCAAACCAGAACTCGCGCACCCGCAGGGCCTCGTCCATCGCTACTCCGATTTCGCCTCATCGGCCTCGAACAGCTTCTCCAGCTGCTGCGCGGCTTCCACGGTGGCGGCCTTGAACTTCGTCTCATCCTCCTTGACTGCGTACTGAGCCGCCAGCACACCTTCGTCGTGGCGGCGGAACCGGCGCACGGCCGTGCGCGCGGATTCTGCCGTCTCCCCCAGTGCCTGCAGGACCTGTTCCGACATCTCGAGACTGGATGCGTATGTCTCGCGGATGATGTTCTTCACACCCGCATCCATCAGTGCGAACGCGTGCTGGCGATTGCGGGCGCGTGCATAGATCTTTACGCGAGGAAAGTACTCCCGGATCAGCGTGGCCGCGCGCACGGACGCATCGGCGTCGTCGATCGCCAGCACGAACACGGAAGCGTTGGCTGCGCCAGCCGCACGGAGGAGATCCAGCCGCGAGGCGTCACCGTAGTAGACCTTGTTACCGAAGCGCCGCACGAAATCGACGTGCGTCTGGTTGCTGTCGAGCGCCGTGAATGGGATGCGCCGTGCCCGCAGAATGCGCCCGACGATCTGGCCGAAGCGGCCGAAGCCTGCGATCAGCACTTGGATGTCCTGGTCGTCGAACTGATCGAAGGGTCGCTGCGAGCGTCCCTTGAGCCGCTCCGCAATCGCATCCTGCAACAGCAGCAACAGCGGTGCGAGCATCATCGACAAGGTGACGGCCAGGATCAGCAGGTCCACCGTCCCGCGATCGAGGATGCGCTCCCCGAACGCCAGGGTGAACAACACGAATGCAAACTCTCCGCCGGCCGGAAGCGCAAATCCCAGGCGGCGCGCCGCCGGTGGCTCCAGTCGCGCAACTCGCGCCAGCGCCCACACGGCCAGCAGCTTGATCGCCATGAAGCCCACGGTCAGGCCCAGTAGCCGCAGCGGCTCGGAGAGCAGCAGCTGCAGGTTCGCCGACATCCCGACGGTCACGAAGAACAGCCCCAGCAGCAGTCCCTTGAACGGCTCGAGATCCGCTTCGAGCTCGTGACGGAATTCACTGTCGGCGAGCAGCACGCCGGCCAGGAAGGCCCCCAGGGAAGCCGACAGCCCCGCGGCATTCGCCAGCAAGGCTGTGGCGATCACCGTCAGCAGCGCCGCCGCCGTGAACACCTCGCTGACCTTGATCAGCGCGACGACGCGCAGGGCGGGGCGAACGATGAGTCGTCCGCCGGCGATGACGATGGCAACGACCAGTGCCAGCTTGATCAGAATGACCCACCAGGCCGGTGCGGCCGCCTGCGATCCCGGCACCCTGGACAGCAGGGGGAGGATGGCCAGCATGGGAAGGACGGCAAGGTCCTGGAACAGCAGGATGCCGAACGCAGACCGGCCGTGTTGGGACTTGAGCTGGCCGCGCTCGGCCAGCACCTGCAGCACCAGCGGGGTCGAGGACAAGGACAGACCGAAGCCGATGATCAGGGCCGCGGTCGGCTGCAAACCGTAGAGCCACGCCGCGCTCCCCAGCAGCAGGGTGCACAGGATCACCTGCGCCGACCCCAGACCGAACACCACGCGCCGCATGACCCACAGGCGAGTCGGCTGCAGCTCCAGGCCAATGATGAACAGCAGCAGCACGATGCCGAATTCGGCGACGTGCCGCACCTCTTCCACGTTGCGGAACAGCCCCAGGCCCCAGGGCCCGATGACGAGTCCCGCGGCCACATAGCCGAGGATCGAGCTGAGCTTGAGCAGCCGGAACAGCGCCACTGCGATGACGGCTGCCGTGAGCAGCAGGGCGGTTTGGGACAGCGATATCACGCATCCCATCCTACTTGAGATCCCGGCGGAGCGGCCCCATCCCTGCTCCCATGCTGGATCAGGGTGGCGATCGGTCGGATGAGGTGGCAGGCGCCGAAGACGCCCTCGACGCCTATTCCCGGGCGGTCATAGGAGCGGTCGAGGCTGTCGGCCCCGCGGTAGTCAGTATCTACGTCGGCGGAGCGGGCGAAGCAGCCCGGGCGCGCGGTGGCGCCGGATCCGGCGTCGTGGTCACGCCCGACGGTTACATCCTTACCAACGAGCACGTCGTGGAGCGGGTCCAGGACGCCCGCGTTGCCTTTGTCGACGGCCGCAGCGCTCCTGCCGTGGTGGTCGGGCGCGATCCCTCCACGGATCTTGCTGTCCTGCGCGCGCAGGCGGCCTCCTTGCCCTATGCCACGTTGTCGATCAGCACTCCACTGCGGGTCGGTCAGCTCGTGGTCGCCGTCGGAAACCCCCTCGGCTTCGAGTCGACAGTGTCCGCAGGCGTCGTCAGTGCCCTGGGACGCTCCTTGCGCAGCCGTCAGGGCCGCGCCATCGAGGGCATCGTGCAGCACACCGCGGCGCTGAACCCGGGAAACTCCGGGGGACCTCTCGTTGATGCGAGCGGGCGGGTCGTGGGTGTCAACACGGCCATCATTGCGATGGCTCAGGGGATCGGGTTCTCCGTTCCGGCCGCCACCGCGCAATGGGTTCTCACCGAGATTCTGACGCGCGGACGTGTGCGGCGCGCCTACCTCGGCGTGTCCGTGCGTGACCGGCCACTCGACTTGAGGCTGGTGCGCGCGCTAGACCTGTCCGTCAAACGCGCAGTGGAGATTCTGAGTCGTGACGACAAAGGCCCCGCCGCGGAATCGGATCTGCGCCCCGGGGACTTTATCGTTGCGGTGAACGAGGCCCCGGTGGACGGAGTCGATGCCCTGCATCGCCATTTGAGTCGCTGGCCCGTCGGGACGGCACTGACGCTGCAGATCGTGCGCCGCACTCAGAGCCTGCGCATCGAGCTCACCCCGCGCGATCCCCAGTGAGGCGCGAGCTCCTAACCCCAAACTGACCTGAGGCACGCTCTAGAGGAGGTCGTATTCCCTGAAGGGGAGGGCCTCATGCTTCGCCGCGCTCTTCGTTGCGCTTGGGTGTCGCTGTGTCTGTTCGCTTGCGCTACTGCGATGAGCGGACCGGTGTACATTCCAGGCGACCTCGAGCCCTGGAAGGCCTGGGTGCTCCAGGATGAGGCGTTTCGCCTGTGTCCGTTCTTGTCGAGTGCCACCCGTCCGGACCCTGATGCCTTCCGCTGCGCGTGGCCGGAGCGGCTGACGCTGGCTCTCGATTCTCGAGGCGGTACTTTCACGCAGCGTTGGCAGCTGTCGGGAGAGTCATGGATCAAACTCCCGGGTGACCTGGAACACTGGCCGACGGACGTGCTGGTGGACGGGCGCAACGCTGACCTCGTGGCGCGCGAGGGTGTTCCTCAGCTGTACCTGCCCGCGGGTGAGCATCGGATCTCAGGAGCCTTTCGATTCGTCACTCGGCCGGCGCAGATCGCCATCGACCCGCGTACGGCGCTGGTGCAACTGACCCTTGACGGCCGTGCGGTCGCGCGGCCGGAAAGACCCAACGGAGCACTCTGGCTGGGCAATCGACGCACCAGCGATGAGCCGCAGCGCACGCTCGTGCAGGTCTATCGCCTGGTGAAGGACGAAGTCCCGGTCAATCTCACCACGCTGATCCGCTTGCGGATCTCCGGCACCGGTCGGGAGGAGTCGCTCGGGCCTGTGCTCCCCGACGGATTCACGCCGATGAGTCTGGAGAGTCAGCTGCCCGCTCGCCTCGAGCCGGATGGCAGGCTCCGTGTCCAGGTTCGAGCGGGGCAGTGGGATATCCGCTTGCTCTCGCGGGGGACCTCCGTCGCCTCAGAGCTGCGTCGTCCGCCGAAGCAGGGGGAGTGGGCAGAGGAGGAGATCTGGAGTTTCGCCGGCGATGAGCGGCTGCGGGTCGCCGCGGCCGAGGGACCCCCGGGAGTGGACCCCGATCAGGCCAACGTGCCGCAGGACTGGCGGGAATATCCCGCGTTCCGCATGACCTCCGATTCGGTGCTGAAGGTCAGCGAGCGCACGCGAGGCTTGCAGAACGCAGACGACACGAACCTCCGGCTCACTCGCAGGATCTGGCTGGACTTCGACGATCGCGGCTGGACGGCGGTCGATCGGATCTCGGGCACCTTGCTTCGGCAGTGGCGGCTGGAGATGGCCTCGCCGTTTCGGCTCGAAAGCGCCGCTGCTGATGAGCATCCCCTGCTCGTCTCGCAAAACCCGGGCCGCACGGGGACCGGGGTCGAAGTCCGATCACCCGGTCTGGACCTGAGCGCTACGGCGCGATTGCAGGGCGGAAGCGGGTCGATGCCGGCTACGGGGTGGGATACGCGCTTTGTGCAGGCCTCGGGTGAGCTCAATCTGTCGCCGGGCCACCGGCTCGTTGCCGTTGTCGGCGCCGATCATGCTCCGGGAGCGTGGCTCGAGCAGTGGGGACTGTGGGCCGCTTTCGGTGTGCTCGTCGTTGCCGCCGCCGCGCGGTGGCTCCGAGGCTGGCGGATCGGTCTGGTTGCGCTGGTTGGATTGACGCTCATGTACCCGGAGGCTCCGGGCTATCTCTGGCTTTGGGCCAACGTGCTGATCGCCGCGGCCCTGACGGCCACCGTGCCCGAGGGACATCTGCGTCGCTCCCTGCGAGCCTATCGGGCAGTGAGCTTCGTCGTGCTGGGCGTAGCGCTGCTGCCCTTTCTGTTCGAACAGGTTCGCCTCGCTCTTTACCCTCAGTTGGAAACGGAGGGACCAGGGTTCGCCTACCTGCCAGGACTGCTGGCGGCCACTCCTGTGCGGACTTTCGCTGTGGACAGACTGACCGCGAAACCTGAAGCGGCGGGGGCTCGTACAGACAGTCCACCCCCTCGACCCCTTGGGGCAATCGCAGGCCAGCTGGCCGAAGTGGTCGTGACCGGGCAGAAGCGGACGGATGAGATCACTCCCGTGCAAGTGCCGTATGCCTCCGACACCGTGCTCCAGGCGGGTCCTGCCATTCCAGGTTGGTGCTACCGGTCCTACGAGTATTCCTGGTCTGGCCCGCTGGAGCCTGGTGCACACCTGCGCTTCGTGTTCGTAGGGCCGCTGGCGCTGGGCCTGTGGCGCATTGCGGGCGCCGTGTTGCTGGCAGCGTTGTTTCTCGCGCTGCTGGAGCCGGGACGCTTGCGCGAATTGCGTTCCTGGCTCACGCGCGCTCGCGACCGTGGCGGTGATGGCGCCAGTGGCGACGGTGGGTCAGGTGGCGACGGTAGGTCAGGTGGCGGCGGTAGGTCAGGTGGCGGCGGTGTGTCAGGTGGCGACGGTAGCTCAGGCGGCGACAGTAGCGGCGGCAACCGTAGCTCAGGGGGTGGTCACGCGACCGCCCTGCTTTTCCTCGGGCTGCTCGCTTGCGCTGCGGCCGGCTCGGTTTGCGCCGCTTCGGTTCCCGATGCGGCGATCCTGGATCAGCTCAAGGCACGGCTGACTCGTGCGCCGCAATGCCTGCCGACCTGCTCGGACATTACTTCCGCGACACTGACGGTACACGACAATCAACTGGTGGTGTCTCTCGTCGCGAGCGCGCTTGCGCCACTCGCGCTGCCCGTGCCCACGGCGGATCGGTGGCAGCTCACCGGAGTGAGCCTCGATGGCAGGGCAGCCCTCGCCGTCGGTCGCGAGAGCGACGCAACCACCTGGGTCCCCGTCACGCCTGGAATCCACACGATCGTGCTGACCGGCACACTTGCGCCCGCGCAGGCGATCCAACTGACCTTCCCGGTCGTGCCGCACCGTGTCTCGGTGAGCAGCAAAGGGTGGGACATCACGGGATTGAATGACGAGCAGCACCTCGTCTCAGGCTCTCTGGAGCTGGTGGATCGGCGCGTTTCCAACCGCGGCGCGCCCGGTCTGGGGCCGGCGCGCGACTTTCCGGTCTTCGCGCGGGTAACCCGCCAGGTGAGTTTTGGCCTCACCTGGAACGTGCTCACCACGGTCGAGCGCCTGGCTCCCCTGCAGGGAGCTCTGAGCCTGGAGGTGCCGTTGCTCGAGGGCGAGTCCGTGCTGGGAACCCTCCCGACGCGCAAGAGCGCTGATGGACGCACGGTCGCCGTCGTCGGGCTGGAGCCTGGCGCCGCTTCGACGGCCTGGATGTCGACCCTTGCCGAGGGTCGGAGCCTGCGTCTCGCACAACCCGCTGCTGACAGCCGCATCGAAGTCTGGAGGTTGGTCGCCACCCCGCAGTGGCATCTGGCGTTCAACGGAATTCCCGCCGTGCTACCGGAGGGCGCGGGTCGTTCCTGGGTGTATGAGTTCTATCCACGGCCCGGTGAGCAGCTGGAGGTCTCACTCTCACGCCCGCAGGCAGCGGCCGGGTCCTCGCTGGCCATCGACTCGGTGGAGCAGGTCAGCCGCCCGGGAAAGCGCGCTACCGAAACGACATTGCGGCTGGCCTATCGCAGCACCCAGGGAGGCCGCCATACGATCCAACTTCCGCCGCACGCCCGGGTGACCGCCGTCGAGCTGGACGAGCAGTCCGTGGCATTGCGTCCGGAGCACGACGAGCTGTCTGTGTCGCTGCTGCCCGGTGAGCATTCGGTCGAGGTCCGATGGTCGGAGCCGACTCCCGTCGGGGTGAGGACGCGCGTGAGTCCCGTCGATCTGCACTCGCCGGCCGGCAACGTGCGGACGGTGATCGAGCTCGGCCCTGACCGCTGGCCCCTGTTCGCCCTGGGTGGCGGTGTCGGTCCCGCGATTCTCTACTGGAGCGAGCTGGCGGTGTTCCTGCTGAGCGCGGTGCTGGTGGGGCGGTGGCCCTCCTCGCCGCTGCGCACGTACGAATGGATTCTGCTGGGCCTCGGCTTGTCGACGCTGTCCTGGGCAGTGCTGCTGCTCGTCGCGGTGTGGCAATTCTCCCTGCAGTGGCGAGGAAGATGGGACGGAAGCGCCAGCGCCTGGCGTTTCAACCTGACGCAGGTCGCGCTGGCCTTGCTGACTGCCTGTGCCGTCGGAGCGCTCCTGCTGGCCGGGGTCCGCCAGAGCTTGTTGTCCTCACCCGACATGGCGATCGCCGGGGATGGCTCGGGGAGCGGAGTGCTGTCGTGGTTCGCGGACCGTTCGACCGGGGCGTTGCCGCGTCCTGTGGTGATTTCCGCCCCGCTGTGGCTCTACCGCCTGCTCATGCTCGCCTGGGCGTTCTGGATAGTGACGGCGCTGCTGCGCTGGATCCGCAGCGCGTGGGCGGCTTGGCAGAGCAACGGGAGTTGGCGGCGAGAGGTAACGCCCGTGACGGCGGCGGCTCCAAGCGCGGGGGGCGTGAGCGCCGAGTAAGAGTCCCGCGCCCCGGGGGTGCAGGCACACCCCGGGCTCAGCCGGTCGCGCTCATTCGCAGAGACTTTCCATATAGCCCTGCGCCACCGGCGAGAGGCGCTTGAGCGCGAGCGCGCGGGCTTTCGGAGCGTCCACGATGTACTCGAGCGGGCCCGAGACCATCATCTGGCGAATGCCGGGATAGCGGGCGGACACTCGTGCCATCTTGTTCAGCACGGTGAAGCCGCGGTTGATCTTGTCTCGGGGGGCCCGGTTCTGCTCGATGGTCCGGGCGAGGTACTGCCCGAAGCGGGCGTAGAGGAAGTAGTCGTCGTCCCCTACCTGAAAGCGCGCTTCGGCGAAGAAGTCGGGGAAATTCTTTTCCAGATACGAATTGACGGGTTGAAGACGGGAAGCGGGTTCGTTCCCGGTAAGGGCGTTGGTCTGGGTTCTGGCCTGAGTTCTGGCAGCGCGAGCCTTGGCTCGGGCCCCAGCGTTGACGACCTTCGACGCTTTACGTGTCTTCATTGTCTTGTGCCACACCTCCACAGGTCCGGACGACCATCTCTGGACGTCACGAGCGGTACCACACCTCGCGCATACCGCTATCGTTTAAAAATTGCAGGAGCCCCAACGACCCCTCTTACGCGCGCGCATGTTGAAGTACGACGACCCGCGATGCAATAGGACAGGCGGAGAAAATGTGAGCTGCGAGGCGACGAACGTCACAACGTTCGCTTTGCACACACTCTTGCTCGACGATGTGTCAGCTCGTGAGCGTCGCAATGCTTGCTCGTGAGCGCACATCGAAGCGCGTGAAGCGGCGGCGGCAGGGCGCATGGGCTGTCGACGCGGCGCGTCCGTGCGAGCGAGCGGCGCGTCATGAACGCGGTCGCCGCCGATCAGGGCCCTGGTCGACACTGGCGCCAACGTGCTCTGCATCCCAGCGGCCCTGGAGGACATGGACCTCGTCATCTCGCCCGCCCTGTGCGAGGTCACGGTGAACCCGGTCGGCCCGCAGGTCGCCCGGGGTTGGACACTCGGAGCCGGCGGGCCGCGAAAACGCTGGAAAACAGCCGACTTGAAAGCCCCTGTCGGGCCGGTATCATCGAATCCATAGAGTAGGTGTAGACAGACGTCGTCGCGCGAACGCCGCGTCGTACCCGGGCGTTTCGACTGCGGTTCCTGCCGGGACGCGCAGTCGGGCACGAGCAGGCCCGCCGTCCTCCTTACCATAATTTTCCCAAGCGACCGCAGGTGCACGGCCTGCGGTGGTAGACGCCGCGCGCATGCGCAGCGTCTCGCCTGCTGCTGATGAACGAGGTCACGCCGATGAGTACCCAGGGACTTTGTAAAGAAGCCTACGAGCGCGACAGTTGCGGATTCGGCTTGATCGCCAGTCTCGACGATCAGCCGAGCCACTGGCTGGTCCGCACGGCCATCACATCGCTGAACCGCTTGACCCATCGCGGTGCAATCGCCGCTGACGGGAAGACCGGGGACGGGTGTGGCCTGTTGCTCAAGCGACCGGAAGGCTTCCTGCGTGCGGTGGCAGCGGAGGCCGGCATTGCGCTCGCAGAGCAGTTCGCCTCCGGGCTGGTCTTCCTCAACCGCGACCCCGAGCTGGCGCTCGCGGCGAAGACTCGCCTGGTGGCGCACCTGGCTCGCCAGGGGCTCGAGCTGGCCGGCTGGCGCCTCGTTCCGGTGAACGCCGAGGCCTGTGGCACCCAGGCTCTGAAAACCCTGCCGCACATCGAGCAGGTGTTCGTGAACTGCCGTGTCCCGGACATGGACGAAGCCTCCTTCAACCGCAAGCTCTTCATGGCGCGGCGGCTCACCGAGCTGGAGCTGCAGTCAGATCCGGCGTTCTATGTGCCGAGCCTTTCGGCGAGCACGCTCGTCTTCAAGGGCATGGTGATGCCGCAGCACCTGGCCGAGTTCTATCCGGACCTGGAGGACCCGCGCCTGGAAGCCTCGGTGGTGGTGTTCCACCAGCGCTTCTCCACGAACACCCTGCCGCAGTGGCGACTGGCGCACCCTTATCGCTACCTGGCCCACAACGGCGAGATCAACACCGTGCAGGGCAACCGTAGCTGGGCCATAGCCCGGGGTCCGCTGCTGCGCTCGCCGCTGCTTCCGGACCTGCAGCAGGTTCTGCCGCTGGTTTCCCTGTCCGGCTCGGATTCGCAGAGCCTCGACAACATGCTCGAAGTGCTGCTCATGGGCGGGCTGGACGCGATGCACGCGATGCGGCTGCTGATGCCCCCCGCCTGGCACGGCCTGGACTCGATCGATTCGGATCTGCGGGCGTTCTACGAGTTCTACTCCGTACACATCGAGCCCTGGGACGGTCCCGCCGGGATCGTGCTCACCGACGGGCGCTATGCCCTTTGCGCGCTCGACCGCAATGGCCTGCGACCCGCGCGCTTCGTCATTACTCGCAACCGCGTCCTGACGATCGCCTCGGAGACGGGCGTGTGGGACTACAAGCCCGAGGACGTCGTGCGCAAGGGCAAGCTGGGCCCGGGCGACATGATTGCGCTCGACCTGCAGACCGGGACCCTGCTCGAGTCCAGGGACGTCGACACGCTCCTGAAGTCGCGCCATCCGTACAAGACCTGGCTGAAGAAAGGCGTCCGCTATCTGGAGTCGGACCTCGTGGATGCGCGCCTGGCCGCGGAGCCGTTCGACCGCGAGACGCTCTCCCTGTATCAGAAGATGTTCAACGTCAGCGCCGAAGAGCGCGACGAGATCATCCGGGTCCTGGCGGAGGACGAGAGCGAGGCCGTGGGGTCGATGGGTGATGACACGCCGATGCCGGTGCTGTCGCACAAGGTGCGCTCGCTGTACGACTACTTCCGCCAGCAGTTCGCGCAGGTGACCAATCCGCCGATCGATTCTCTGCGCGAATCGATCGTCATGTCGCTGCAGACCCAGATCGGGCCGGAGTGCAATATTTTCGTGCCCGCGCCGGAGCATGCGCGCCAGATCGTGCTCGGTTCGCCGATCCTCTCGCAGCGCAAGCTGCGCCAGATCCTCGGCCTCAAGGAAGTGACGCATTCTTTCATCGATCTGCAGTACGAGCCCGCCGAGGGCCTGGAGGCGGCACTGCGGCGCATGTGTGCGCAAGCGGAGAGTGCGGTGCGGGAAGGCAAGCTCGTGCTGCTGCTCTCAGACCGCTACCTGGTGAAGGGAAAGCTGCCCGCACACGCCCTGCTCGTGACGGGTGCCGTGCACCACCACCTCGTTCGCACTGGCCTGCGCTGCAAATGCAATCTGCTGGTCGAGACCGGCACGGCGCGCGATCCGCACCATTTCGCCTGCCTCATCGGCTACGGCGCGACGGCCGTGTATCCCTACATGGCGTACCAGCTCCTGTTCGACATGATGCGCAAAGGACGGGTGAAGCTCGACTTCGCCACCCGCCTGGAGCTTGGCCGCAGCTACCGCGCCGGCATCCGCAAGGGCCTGTTCAAGATCATGTCGAAGATGGGCATCTCGACGATCGGGAGCTATCGCAGCTCGCAACTCTTCGAGATCGTCGGGCTCTCGGACCGGATCGTGGAACTGTGCTTCTCCGGTACCGAGAGCCGCGTGCAGGGCGCGGACTTCGATGACCTGGAGTCGGATCTGCAGCAGCTTGCCGCCCGCGCGTGGGATCCGCGTGAGCCGATCGATCAGGGGGGTCTGCTGAAGTACATGCACGGCGGCGAATACCACATGTACAACCCCGACGTGATCGCGGCGCTGCAGGCGGCGGTGGTCTCAGGCGACTATGCGCACTACCGTCTTTTCGCGCAGCTGGTGAACGATCGCCCGGCGTCGACCTTCCGCGACCTGCTGGCGCTGAAGCACTCTGCCACCTCCATTCCCGTGGAGGAGGTCGAGCCCGTGGAGGCGATCCTGGCGCGCTTCGACAGTGCCGGCATGTCCCTCGGTGCGCTCTCTCCGGAGGCCCACGAAGCGCTCGCCATCGCCATGAACCGGCTGGGGGCGCGCTCCAACTCGGGGGAGGGAGGTGAGGATCCGGCGCGCTATCGAACGGAGAAGAATTCCAAGATCAAGCAGGTGGCCTCAGGCCGCTTCGGCGTCACCCCGGAGTACCTGATCAACGCCGAGGTGCTGCAGATCAAGATCGCGCAAGGGGCCAAGCCGGGCGAAGGAGGCCAGCTCCCCGGGCACAAAGTGAACGACATGATCGCCTCGCTGCGCTTCGCGCGGCCGGGGGTCGGCCTGATCTCGCCGCCGCCGCATCACGACATCTACTCGATCGAGGATCTGGCGCAGCTCATCTTCGAC
>Ga0105240_10006949_pt1 | contig 16532 bp, 17 predicted proteins | sample KBSC54metaG_FD_80426 | JGI IMG/M metagenome (GOLD analysis project Ga0105240, IMG submission 80426) | Corn rhizosphere microbial communities from Kellogg Biological Station, Michigan, USA - KBS C5-4 metaG | ecosystem: Host-associated > Plants > Roots > Rhizosphere > Soil | place: Michigan, USA...
AGCCGAAGCCGAGCGCCTTCGACGTCTCCGGCTCGTAGAACAGCGCAGCATCGTTCAGCTTCAGGCGCTCGAGCGCGTCGCGGAGCTCGGGGTAGTCGTCGGAATCCGTCGGGAAGAGCCCCGCGAAGACCATCGGCTTCACGTCCTTGTAGCCGGGTAGCGCTTCGGTCGCGCGGCGCTTCACCGTCGTCAGCGTGTCGCCGACGCGCAGCACCGAGACGTCCTTCAGCCCCGTGATCACGTAGCCGACCTCGCCGACGGACAGCGTTTCGACCGGCGTCATCGTCGGCGAGAAGAAACCGAGCTCTTCCGCCTCGAAGCGGGTGTCGGTCGCCATCGTCGCGAGCGAGTCGCGCCGGGCGAACGTGCCGTCGACGACGCGCACGAACGCGACGACGCCGCGGTACTGGTCGTACGAGGAGTCGAAGACGAGCGCGCGCGGCGGCGCGTCCGGATCGCCGGCCGGCGCGTGGACGCGCTCGACGATCGCATCGAGGACGTCGGCGACGTTCTGGCCGGTCTTCGCCGAGATGCGGACGACGTGCGCCGGGTCGTCGCCGAGCAGCTCGGCCACTTCGATCGACGCTCCCACCGGGTCGGCGGACGGCAGGTCGATCTTGTTGACCACCGGAACGATCTCCAGGCCGTTCTCGATCGCGAGATACGCGTTCGCGAGCGTCTGCGCCTCGATCCCCTGCGCCGCGTCGACGACGAGCAGCGCGCCCTCGCACGCCTGGAGCGAGCGCGAAACCTCGTACGTGAAGTCGACGTGGCCGGGCGTGTCGATGAGGTTCAGCTCGTGCCCCTTCCACGAGACGCGAACCGCCTGGGCCTTGATCGTGATCCCACGCTCGCGCTCGAGCTCCATCGAGTCGAGGAGCTGATCGCGCATCTCGCGCGCCGAGACGGCCTCGGTCACTTCGAGGATGCGGTCCGCGAGCGTCGACTTGCCGTGGTCGATGTGCGCGATGATCGAGAAGTTGCGGATCTTGCTCTGGTCCATGTAGGACAGACAGGGTACGGCCTGGGAGAGCCGGGACTTCGTCCGGCTCTGGTCGTCGGCGACCGTGAGCAACCTCGGGACGCAGGTCAGCCTGCTCGCGATCCCGTTCGTCGCGATCGTGACCCTGCACGCGTCGACCTTCGAGGTCGCCGCGCTCGGGGCGGCCGAGTCGGCCGCGGGCTTGCGGGACTGATCGTCCTCCGCTCACCGGTGCGGACGATTCGGACACTCGACGACGCGGATGCGCTCGTCGGGGCGTACAACCTCAGCGGGTCCGGTCCCAGCGCATGAGCCGGTGCGGGCGGCCTTCCTCCTCGATGTCGCGGACGTGGCGGAAGCCGGCTTTCTCGAATGCGCGCCACGACGGGCGATTCTCCTCGTCGACCGAGGCGACGCACGCGTCCACCGTGACGAAGTCGCGCACGAACGCTCGCAGGATCTCGGGGCCGAGACCGCGACCGGTCAACTCGACCTCGCCGATCAGAAGATCGACGCCGGCGACACCCCGGCCCACCTGCACGACCGCCTCCCACTCGGGATAGTCGGAGACGAGATAGGTCTCGACCATCCCCGCGTCGCGGCCGTCGACGACGATCACGTAATGGTCGGTCGGTTCCTCGCCGCGCAGCGCCGGCGCGTAGTACGCGATGGTCTCCTCGAGCGTGTTCGTGTCCGACCACCAGCGGTGGACGTGCTCGCGCTGGAGCCATTCGTTCAGCTGCGGCATGTCCTCGGGCGCGAGCGGCCGGAACTCGATCAGCGTTCGCCGTCCCAGTACTCGAGGTGATCGGAGCGGCGCAGCATGTAATGCGTGCCGCCCGCCCAGACGCCGACCTTGTCGCTGTCCGGGTACTCCGCGATGCCGACGCCGTTCTTCGTCGACAACAGCGCGACCCGCGCGACGCCGTCCGCGTCGTTGCGGACGTGATGGGCGCCGTCTGGCCCTTCCGGAAAGCAGACGGTGTCACCGGGCTCGAGAACGCGTTCGCCCGCCGGCGTCCGCACCGTCGGAGTTCCGACGAGGACGATCAGCCATTCCTCGTCGGTCCACTCGAAGTGGTACGGACAGATCGCCTGGCCCGTCGGCAGGTCGTAGATGCTCAGCCCGAGCCGCGTCGCGCCGATCGCCTTGCCGACGCGCGCGGCCCGGGTGAGCTCGTAGCCCGGCGGCTCGTCACCGCTCGGGCCGACGTCAGCCTCGCCGTGGAAGAGATTGAAGATCTCCATCCCGGGAGGCTACGTAGACGGCGATGTTCTCGACAACCTCAGGGAGGACGTCGACTCGTGGAAAGCCGCTCCGCTCGAGCAACGGCAGCAGCTCGTCCCGGTACCACTGACGCATCGTCAGCTTGTGCTCCTCGACGCGGTCACCCGACTGCGCTCGGATCGTCATGTGCACACAACGATCGTCCTCGTCGACGGCGTCGACGCGGGTCGAGAGAGCGATCGGCCCTTCGTCCGGCGTGTTCCAGTCGCGGACGCGCCACGTGAACGCCTTCTCCTCGTTGTCGAGCACGAGCGTGCCGCCCGGCACGAGTGCGTCGTGGAGGCGGACGATCGCGTCCTCGTCCTGCTGACGCGTGCTGCCGAGCCCGAAGACGCCGCAGCACACGATGGCGCCGTACGTCCGCGGCGGATCGAGCTCGTGCAGCCGCGAGACCCAGAGCGTCGCGCCGGGTGCAGCCTCGCGGCAGCGCGCGACCATGTCGGCAGACGCGTCGCAGCCGTCGATGTCGATGCCCTCTCGGCGCCAGGGGACGAGCAGTCGCCCGGCTCCGCAGCCGGCGTCGAGCACGGGCTCGCGCAGGTACGGCCGGTACGCCTCCACCTCGGGCGCGTCGAGATTCGCTACGGCCCACCAGTCGGCCATGAGCCCGTGGTGCCACGTCTGTGGTTCGTGCAAGGTCACTCCTTTGGTCAGCCGCGCAGCTTGCCGCGCAATGCCGAGAGGGCGCGCAGCTCCTCCACCTGCAGCAACCGGCACCCAACGAGATATGCGAGCGCGGCGGCGCCGAGCGCCACGCCGAGCGATACGACCTGTGCCGGAAACGAGCGGCCGAGCGCGCCGTCGAGCGCGCTCCAGAGAATGCGTGCGACGCCGCCGACGAGCGCGCCCGCGACGACGATGCGGACGAGGCTCGACGCAATCGCGCCGCCGTCGATCCGCCCGAGCCTGCGGCGCAGCAGCACGAGCAGCGCCCACGTCCCGGCGATGTTGCAGACCGCAGTCGCGAGCGGAATCCCCCAGACGCCGAAGCGGTAGAACGCGAGGTCGAGCAACCCGTTCAGGAACAGATTGCCCAGCGCGATCTTCGTCGGCAGCCAGTTCTGCTTGAGGCTGAAGAATGCGCGGTTCAGGAGCAGCATCGCCCCGTTGAAGACGAGGCCGGCGCTGAACGCGGCGAGCGCACCGGCGACGACCGGCGTCTGCGCGGGGTGGAATTGCCCGCGCTGGAACAGCAGGCGAATGATCGGCTCTGCGAGCAGTGCGCTCACGACTGCGGCGGGGACGAGGAGGAACGCGATCTGGCGCAGCCCGCTGCTGACTGTGCGCCGGAACGAGTCCATGTCGCCTCGCGCCGCGAAGCGTGAGAGCGACGGGAACAGCACGGTCGCGATCGCGACCGAGAACATCCCCTGCGGGAGCATGTAGACGAGGAACGCCTTCTGGATCGCCGTCGGAGCGAGGTTCGCGTCGATCAGCCGCGACGCGAAGAACGTGTCGATCACCGCGTTGACGTTGATCAGGCCGAGACCCAGCGTGACGGGGACCATGTTGCGGAAGACCTCGCGCACTGCCGGGTCGTGCCAGTCGAGGACGAGTTGCAGCCGACCGTCACGCCCGCGCAGCCACGGCATCGGCAGGAAGACCTGGATGAACGTCGCGACGAGGATCGCCGCCGCGTAGACGTACAGCTTTCCGTTCGGCGAGCTCGTCTGCGGGACGCCGATCGCGAGGCCGGCGATGATCGCGAGGTTCCAGAAGACAGGCGAGAGCGCCGGCACGGTGAAGTGCTCGTAGCTGTTGAGGATCCCGACGACGATCCCCGACACGCCGAGCAGCGCGACGATCGGGAAGAGCACGCGCGACAGGCCGACGGCGAGCGCCCGGTCGTGTCCGGGGTCGCCGAAGATGTCGATCACCCACGGCGCGACGAGGACGAAGAGCGCCGTCAGCGCCGTGAGCCCGAGGAGCATCAGCCAGAAGAGGCTCGAGGCGACGCGCCAGGCGCGCTTGCGCTCCCCTTTCTCCAGCAGCTCGCTGAACACGGGCACGAACGCCGACGAGAGCGCGGCGTCGGCGACGAGGGCGCGCACGAGGTTCGGGATCTGGAACGCAACCGTGAACGCGTTGATCCGACCGGCGGCGCCGAAGTAGTACGACGCGACCACCTCCCGGACGAGGCCGAGGACGCGCGAGAGCCCCGTCGCGGCGGCGAAGATCGCGCCGGAGACCGCGAGGCGGCGTTGCGGCTCGTCCGAACGGGCCGGCGGGATGACGACCGTCTCCTGCGTCGAGAGCTGCTCGGTCTCCGCTTCGTCGCGTCGCAGCTCCGACGGCCGGATGACCATCGTCGGCTGTTCGGAGGGATCCTGGAGGACGGCCCAGCCGTCGAAATACGACGTCTTTCCCTGCTCCCGGCGCCGCTTGTCGCGCTCGAGCCTGCGCAGCTCTCGCTCGCGGTCGGCGTCCACGGGCGGGAGCCTACTGAGAGCGGCGGTCCTTGCCCGAGCGCCGGTCCGTGTCGGAGCGGCGCTCCCCGCTACGGCGCTCCTCCTCGCCGGGCGCCCCCTCGTCGCGGACGCGGCGCTCGCCGCCGGTGCGGCGGTCACCGCCCTCGCGGCGGTCTTTCGCCTTGCGCTTCTCGTCCATACGTGCGGATGTTCACGAATCGCCGCACATCTCCTGCCGCCTGCTACCATCCTGCGGCCCGCAAACGCGGGCGTTTCTACGAAAATGCCGAACATCAAGCAACAGAAGAAGCGTGTCCGCACCGCGGCGGACGAGCGGGTCGAGAACCTGCGTTGGCGCTCGACCGCGAAGACGATGATGCGCAGCCTGCGCGAGGCGGCCGAGGCGGGCGACAAGACCGCTGTCGGTGAGCGCCACCGGGCGCTCGTCAGCTGGCTCGACAAGGCCGCATCCCGCGGCGCGCTGCACCGCAACACCGCCGCCAGACGCAAGGCGCAGGCCGCGCGGCTCCTTGCAGGCGAGCGCGAGCCCTAGCGTCTACGAGGCTCGGCGCGTGATCTCGACGAGCGTCCGCTCGAGCTCGAGATCCGCCGGCAGCCTCGAGCCGCCCTTCGCGGCCGCGTCGAGCTCTGCCAGCCGGACGATGGCGTCCGCCAGCTCTTCCGCCGAATAGTTCGCTGCCTGCTGGAACGCCTTCTCGGCGACGAACGGATGCATCTTCAAGCTGCTCGCCGCGTCCCGGGGGCGCACGCCTTCCTCGGCGAGCTTCTGACAGCGGCGCACGCGGCCGACGTGGCCGACCATCGAGCCGACGATGCGCATCAGCTCGCCCGAGCGCGGGCGGTGCGAGCGTTCCATCAGCTCCTCGGCCGAGCGGAGCGTCGCAGCGACGTCGCGTCGTCCCCACGCGTCGGTGACCGCGAAGATCGCCGTCTCGGCACGGCCGGCGGCGAGCTGTTGCACGTCGCGAAGCGTGATCGACGTCTCTCGTCCCGCCCAGGTCGCAAGCTTGTCGACCTCGGTGGCCAGTTCGTCCAGGTCGTCGCCGACGATCTCGACGAGGGCGCGGCACGCGTCCGGATCCGCCTTGGCGCCGAAGCGCGCGAACTGCTCGGCGACCCAGTCCGGGAGCTTCTTCTTCGGCACCTCGTAGGCGAGCACCTGGCCCGCCTTCGCGACCGCCTTCGTGAGCGCCGAGTCGGACTTCAGCTCGGTCGCGACGAGTGCGAGCACCGTTTCCGGCGACGGCGCAACGAGGTACGCCGTCAGCTCTTTCACCTCGGCGGCCTTCCACTTCTCGACGTCGTCGACGATCACGAGGCGTCCCTCGCCGCCGCCGAAGAGGCCGAGCGCGTTACACGATGCGATCACGTCGGCGGCGCTCGCGACGGTCGCCGTGAGATGGTCGGTGGCGTCGTCGCCGAAGCGATCACGCAGCCGGCGCACCGCGCGCGCGATCTTCGGCCGGTCGCTTCCTGTCAGCAGGTAGACCGGCTTCAGCTCGCTCGCCACGACGCCAAGCATAGGCAGCGCAGAGGAGCGCACCCGAGGCGAGCGCCGCGGCACCTGCACCGCTCGTCACCTGGGCGCCGGGCAGCCCGCCGAAGAAGCGCGCACAGCCTGCGAGGTATGCGGCGAGAAGGCCGTTCACCTGGGCGAGCGTCGGCCCGAGCGGCGGCAAGAGCGCCGCGAGCAGCGCCAGCGCGAGCATCGGCGCGACGGCCGGCGCGGCCGCGACATTCGCCGGAATCGTCAGCAGCGGGATCTGATGGAAGTGGAGCCACGAGATCGGCGCCGTCGCAGCGCCGCAGACCGCCGAGAGCGCGATCGGCTCGCGCGCGCGTCGCGGCAGCGGGTAGCCGTCAAGCCGGCGGCGCACGCGCGGCGCGCCGACGAAGATGGCTCCGACCGCTGCGAAGGAGAGCTGAAATCCGGGATCGAGGAGCGTCCACGGATTCCAGAGCAGAAGCGCGGCGGCGCCGAGCAGCAGTGCATGCCAGCGATCGCGCTCCCGGCCGGTCAGCCAGGCGAGGCAGCCGAGCGCGCCCGCGATTCCGGCGCGCAGCACCGACGGCTGTGGGCCGACCGCGAGCACGTACCCGCCGATCGCCAGGAGCGCGAACGACTCGGCGACGAGGCGCGACAGGCCGAGCGCCAGCGCCACCACCACGGTGCCGCCGGCGACGACCAGCACGTTGCCGCCGCTGACCGCGAGCAGGTGGTAGAGACCGCTCGCACGGAAGCGCTGTTGGAGCCCCGCCGAGAGACCCTGCGTCTCCCCGAGCACGACACCCTCGAGGACCGCGCGGCGTTCTCCCGCCAGGCCGGGGACGGACGCGCGGACGAGCCACGCGTGCAGACGGTCGGCGACGCTGTGTCGCGCGCCGACGACGCGGAACGCGCTCGCCCGCAACACGACGTGCACGCCGTGCCGGCGCAGGCGGGTGCGCTCGACGTCGCTCGGCTCACGCAGCGTGCCGAGCACCTCGAGGCGGGAGCCCTGCGGCGGGGCACGTCCCAAGGGCAACTCGAGCAGCGCGACCTCGTGCAGGCGCAGCTCTCCCCAGCGGCGGACGAGCACACGCACGCGGACGGCGAAGCGTGTGACGTGTGCGGGCTCCTGCGTCTCGACGATCGTGCGCTCGGCGGTGCCGATCTGCGCGGCCAGGACGCTGCGATCGAGCGCGCGGATTCGCTCGCTGCCCCACCACCAGCCGCCGGCGACGAGCAGCAATGCGAGCGCGAGGTGCGGACGAGCGAGCGTGCCCACACAGACAACGACGACTGCGGGCACGAGCGCCGGCCGCAGCACGAGCGACAGCGCGCAGCCGACGCACAGCGCGACAGGCAGGAGATAGGCGGTGCGCATCACGGCGGCGTGACGAGACCTTTCAACTCCGCGAGCTTCGACGGACCGATGCCCGAGATCGCGTCGAGCTCGGCGAGCGAATGGAACGCACCGTGCTGCCGGCGGTACGCGACGATCTTCGCCGCCGTCGACGGGCCGATTCCCGGCAGCGTGTCGAGCTGCTCGGCGGTGGCGCTGTTCAGGTCGACGATCGTGTTTCCGGTGGCCGCGCCGACCGCACCAGCCGCGCCGCGCGCAGGCACGAGAACCTGCTCGCCGTCCGACAGCGGCGCGGCGAGGTTGACGGCGGCGATGTCGGCACGCGCCGTCCCGCCGCCGGCCGCCGCGACCGCGTCGTCGACGCGTGCCCCGGTCGCGAGCCGGTAGAGCCCGGGTCGGCGCACCGCGCCGGCGACGTCCACGACGAGTCGCGGCGCGGTGCGCACGGTCCTGGCCACGCGCAACGGAGGGGCGAGCGCGCAGGGGGTGTGGGAGCACTGCCCGCCGCGCGGCACGAGCCGCGGCGCGACCAGCACGAGCGCGCCGACGAGCACGAGCGCCGCCGCGAGGAGGCGGCGCTGCGCAGGCGTCAGCGCGGCGAGCAGGTCCACGAGGCAAGCCTCGCTCGGCAACCCGCACGAAAGTGTCAAGCCTTCGTCGAGAAACGCCGACGGATGGACGATGGGCCTCCTGCGCGCACACCTCGCCGCGGTCGCGATCGTCGTCGCGGCCGTCCTCGCGACGACCGGCGTGTTCGTCTTCGCGCGACCGCAGCACCACCCGTATCAGATGCCGAAGCCGCCCGGCGACGGGCTCACGTACACGAGCGCGACGTACCACGGCCGCGACGTTCGGCACGCCTTCGCGGATGCGGGCATCGCGCTGGCCCGCGGCGCGACGCAGCCCGGTCTCGTCGGCTTCTCCAACCGTGACCTCACACTCGAGGTCACCGTCTTCGGCAACCGCAAGCTCGTCGACGCGCAGGGCTTCTCCGACTACTACACGTTCGTCGACGGGCACTGGCAGCTGGCGCCGAAGTCGTGCGTGCGCGGCGCGCGCAACGCCGAGCGGTGGCGCGTCAACGTGCGCGTCATCGTCAGCTGCGGTCCCGGCGCCGGCGGGACGCTGCGCCGCGCGTCGCGGGCGCTCGCCGCGCTCGGCTAACCGACGACGAAGTTCACGAGCTTGCGCGGGACGACGATCGTCTTGCGCACCTGTGCGCCGTCGATGTGCGCCTGCACCTTCGGCGACGCCGACGCGCGCGCGACGAGCTCCTCCTCCGGCGTCGACGCATCGACCTCGAAGCGGTCGCGCACCTTCCCGTTCACCTGCACGACGAGCTCGTACCTGTCGACCTCCAGCTGCGACGCGTCGGCGACCGGCCACGGCGACTCCCACAGCCGCTCGTGCCCGAGCTCGACCCACAGCTCCTCCGCGAGATGCGGCGCGTACGGCTGGATCAGCGACACCGCCGTCTCCGCCGCGAAGCGTGCAGCCGGGTCGGAGGCGCCCGCACGCGAGAGGTCGTTCAGGAGCTCGATCACCGCGGAGATCGCGGTGTGGAAGGACTGGCGGCGGCCGAGGTCGTCGGTCACCTTCGCGATCGTCCGGTGCGCCTTGCGCGACAGCTCGTTCTCCGGCGGAGCGTCGTGCGGTCGCGCGCCTTTCGGCGCGTGCGCGGCGACCTCGCCGACGATCCGCCAGAGGCGGCGCGTGAACCGCACCATCCCCTCGGCGCCTTCGTCGGTCCACTCCATGTCCTCGTTCGCGGGCCCGAGGTGGAGGATGTTCAACCGCGTCACATCGGCGCCGTACGCGTCGAGCATCTGCTCGGGCCCGATCACGTTGCCCTTCGACTTCGACATCTTCGTCCCGCCGAGGTTGACCCAGCCGTTCGTGAAGAAGTGGTCGAACGGCTCGCGGAAGCCGATCATGCCGAGGTCGTTCAGCGCCTTGATGAACGCGCGCGCGTAGATCATGTGCATCGTCGTGTGGTCGATGCCGCCGATGTACTGGTCGACCGGGTTCCAGTAGTCGGCGAGCTCCCGCCGCCACGGCGCGTCCGGATTGTGCGGGTCGGTGAAGCGGAGGAAGTACCAGGACGAGTCGACGAACGTGTCCATCGTCTCCGCTTCCCGCCTTCCCGCCCGCCCACAGGACGGGCACTCGACATTCATGAAGCTCTCGTCCGAGGCGAGCGGCGCGACGCCGCGCGGCCGGAAGTCCTCCAGGTCGAGCGGCAGCAGCACCGGCAGGTCCTCGTACGGGACGGGAACCGTTCCGCACGCGTCGCAGTAGACGATCGGGATCGGCGAGCCCCAGTACCGCTGCCGCGAGAAGCCCCAGTCGCGCAGCCGGTACGAGATCGCCTGCTTGGCGCGGCCGCGCTCCCCGAGCCAGTCGACGATCGCGCGCTTCCCCTCCTCGGCCGGCATGCCGCTGAACTGCGCCGAGTCGATCAGCTTCCCGTCCTCGCCGATGACGGGAACGATCGGCAGGTCGAACGTCTCGGCGAACTCGCGGTCGCGCTCGTCGTGCGCGGGGACGGCCATGATCGCGCCGGTCCCGTAGTCCATGAGGACGTAGTCGGCGACCCAGATCGGGATGCGCGCCTCGTTGACCGGGTTCGTCGCGAAGAAGCCGGTGAAGACGCCGGTCTTCTCCTCCGCCGCCGCACGCTCCTCGCCGCGCTTCGCCGCCGTGCGGCGCACGTAGTCGCGCAGCTGCTCCGCGTTCGGCGAGCGCGCCGCGAGCTCCTCGACGAGCGGATGCTCCGGCGCCAGCACGAAGAACGTCGCGCCGTACAACGTGTCGGGACGCGTCGTGAACACGGCGACGTCCTGCTCCAGCTCGTCGATGCGGAACTGGATCTCGGCGCCGTCGGAACGGCCGATCCAGTTGCGCTGCATCGTCTTGATCTTCTCGGCCCAGTGCAGCTCGTCGAGACCGTCGATCAGCTCCTGCGCGAACGCCGTCTGGCGGAAGAACCACTGCTCGAGGTTCTTCGCGATCACCTCGGTGCCGCAGTACTCGCAGCGGCCGTCGTGCACCTGCTCGTTCGCGAGCACGACCTGGTCCTGCGGGCACCACTTCACCGGCGAGGCCTTCCGGTAGATGAGCCCGGCCTCGAACAGCTTCAGGAAGAGGAACTGGTCCCAGACGTAGTACGTCGGCTCGTGCGCGGAGATGAGGCGCGACCAGTCGAACGCCCAGCCCATGCGGCGCATCGACTGCGTGATCGTGACGATGTTGCGCTCGACGATGTCGCGCGGATGCCCACCCTCGCGGATCGCCGCATTCTCGGCCGGCAGCCCGAACGAGTCGAAGCCGATCGGATGCAGCACCTCCATCCCCTGCCGGCGGCGGAACCGCGTCAGGACGTCGCCGACCGTGTAGACGAGCACGTGGCCCATGTGCAGCGTCCCCGACGGATAGGGCCACATGGCGACGACGTAGCTCTTCTGCTTCGCGGTGTCGGGCTCGCCGACGCGCGCGGCCTGCGCGTCGTCCCAGACGCGCTGCCACTTCGCTTCGACTGTGTGGGCGTCGTAGTCGGCCATGAGAACGAAAAAGCCTCCCGATGGGAGGCCGAGGGAAGCCGTTGCGGCAGGCCTCCTCTTACTGGTTAAGCAGCTCCCGCATTGCGCACTCGATACTAGCAACGTGCAGGAGCTCCTTCCCATCACGGCGCGGCTCGACGATGGCGCCTTGTCGCTCGGCGGCGTGCCGGCCGCCGAGCTCGCGGCCCGGCACGGCACCCCGCTCGTCGTCTACTGCGAGGAGACGATCCGAGCCCAGGCGCGCGCCTACGCCGACGCCGCGCCGGGAGCGCTCGTCGTCTACGGGACGAAGGCCTTCGCGAACGTCGCGATCCTCCGCGTCCTCGCCGAGGAAGGCGTCGGCGCCGACGTCTCGACCCTCGGCGAGCTCGCCTTCGCGGGCGCAGCGGGCATTCCGGGCGACCGCATCCTCTTCCACGGCAACAACAAGTCCGACGACGAGCTGGCGGCGGCCGCCGTTGCGGGCGTGACCGTCGTCCTCGACGCGCCGGACGAGCCGGCGCGCGCGGACGCGGCGGGCGTGCGGCGCGTGCTCGTGCGGCTGACGCCCGGCGTCGAGGCGCACACGCACCAGTCGATCCGGACGGCACACGACGAGTCGAAGTTCGGGTTACCGCCGGAGCGCGCATTGGCGGTGATCGCCGACGCGCTCGCGCTCGGCCTCGACGTCGCCGGCGTGCACTTCCACGTCGGCTCCCAGCTCGCGCGCGTCGACGAGAGCCTCCTCGCCGTGCAGCGGCTGCTCGCGTTCGTCGAGCGCGCGTCGTCCGAGCTCGACTGGCAGCCGCAGGTGCTCGACATCGGCGGCGGCCTCGGCATCCGCTACACGCACGAGGAAGCGGTGCCGGAGATCGCAGAGTTCGTCACGCCGCTCGTCGCCGCGCTCCCGGGCGACGTGCAGCTGATCCTCGAGCCGGGACGGTCGCTCGTCGGCCGCGCAGGCGTCACGCTCTACCGGGTCGGCGTCGTCAAGGAGAGCGGCGGCGTCACGTACGTGGCCGTCGACGGCGGCATGTCGGACAACCCGCGGCCGCAGTTGTACGGCGCGCGCTACGAAGCCCTGCTCGCGAACCGCGCAGGCGAGCTCGCGGACGGGATCTATCGCATCGCCGGCAAGCACTGCGAGTCGGGCGACGTGCTGATCCAGGCGGCGGAGCTGCCGCGGCCGCGCCGCGGCGACCTGCTCGCCGTGCCGGCGACGGGCGCGTACACGCTCGCGATGGGCTCGACGTACAACGGCGTCCCGCGTCCCGCGGTCGTGCTCGTGCACGACGGCGAGGCGCGCGTCATCCGCCGGCGGGAGCCAGTCGAGGACCTCTTGCGCTACGAGGACGGATGAGCCGCTAGGGGTAGTGCCAGACGCCGCTGCCGTGCCGGCGCGAGCCGATCGTGAAGAGCGTGAACATGCCCTGTGCCAGGTGGCCGCCGTGCAGGACCGTGCACCCCACGAGGTAGGCGCCCGGGACGAGCGAGACGGTGAGCCTGACCGTGCGCCCGGGCGCGACGTCACCGCTCCGGAAGCGGACGGGGCCGAAGAGCGCGGTCAGGTTGTGCGGGAAACGACCCTTGTTGTGGAGCACGAACGTCGTCCGTCCCGGACGCAGCGTCGCGGGCATGACGATCGCGTACTCGCGCAGAGTGACCGAAACCGTTCGCGCCGGGGCTGCGGCCCCGGCGGCCGCGGGGAGGGCGGCCGCCGGAACCACGAGCAATGCGATCAGCCCCAGGCGTCGGCGCCGCCGGACGTCGAGCCGGTCGTCGTCGGCGCCGGAGCCGGCGTCTTGACGGCGTGCTTGACGAACGCGCCCGCCGTGTTGACGACGTACCACTCCGACTCGAAGCCCTGGCCGGTCGTCTGGCCGGCCTTCTTGTCGCCCGAGAAGAGGTAGAGCGGGAAGCCGGCGTACGTGACCTGGCGCATCCCGTGTGTCGCCTTGATCGTTCCGACCAGGCCGGCTTTCGCACCGGTCCCGACCGTCGGCTTGGCAGCCGGTTTCACGAGCAGCGGCGGCCAGTACTTGTTGCAGGTCGCGTCGCTGCTGCAACGGTTGACCCCTTTGCGGTCGAGCGTGTAGCGGTAGAGCGTCCGGCCCGTCGAGCCGACGAGGATCGTCCCGAACTTGCTGCTCTTCGCCACCCTGACCGTTGCTGCGCTCGTGTGCATGTGCGCGGTCGCCGCCATCGCGGCACCCGCTCCGGCGACTGCGACCAGTACCAAGGGCAGCCCCCAGCGGATCAGCCGACGTCCCAATTCCACTCCTTTCGTCGAAACCCAATCTGCAACGGGCTACGCTCGGTCGCGCGCGGCGGTTTGCCGAATCCGGCCGACGAGGTGTGCAGTAGACGCAGAGATGTCGAAACCGGTCTCGCCGCTCCTTTTCACCGGCTTCGCCATCGCGTCGATCGGCGGTCCCCTCGCACTGCCGAGCTTCTTCCCGGGAACCGCGGGTGACGCCGCCGACTCGGCCGCACTCGTCGTCCTGCTCGCGCTGGCCGTGTTCGCGGTCCCGCTCGGCATCTGGCTCGCCTACTCGGGACGAGTCGTCTCGCCCGGCGGTCTGACTGCGTTCGTGAACGCGGCCGCCGGGCGGCGGGCGGCGCTCGTCCACGGATGGATCTGGGCGCTGGCGTACTTCCTCTACTTGCCGTACACGGTCACGTTCGTCGTCTACGACCTGCTCGCACCCGTGTTTCCGGGCATCGCGCCGTATCGGAGCTCCCTCGAGCTGGCGCTTCCGGTCGCGCTCGTGCTCGTAGCGCTGGCTCCGCTGCGCGCGGTGCTTGCGGGGCTCGGCCTGCTCGCGGCGGCGCAGCTGGTGCTGCTGCCCGTGCTCGGCGGCGTCGCGCTCTCGCACGTGGGCGCGCGGTTCGCCGCCGCACCGGGCGTCGACTCGACCGGCCGCGCCGTCGGCGGAACCGCGCTCCTCTTCGTCTGCGCGAGCCTGCCTCTCTACCTCGGCGCCGAGGTGCGGGGAGGAGCGACAACCGTGCGGCGCGGCCTCGTCGTCGCGGTCGCCGTGGTGGGCGCGCTGTTCCTCGTCGCCGCGATTCCGCTCGCGACGGTCCCGGACGCACTGCGCGACTCGGCGGTTCCCGGCGCGGCGATCGCCGGCGCCTACGGCGGACGGGGGCTCGAGATCGCCGTCGGCCTCGTCACCGCCGCGGGCACGCTCGCGCTGATCGTCGCCGAGTATCTCGCGCTCGCGCGCCTCATCCACTGGCTGCACGACGTGCCCGTCCGCAGGGCCCTCTCGTGGATCGCGATCCCCTTCGTGGCCGCAGACGTCATCTCGCTCGTCGACCCCGAGCGCTTCTACTCCGACCTGCTGAAGCCGTCGCTCGCGGCGCTCTTCGTCTCGCAGCTGATCGTCTTCCTCGTGTTCCCACGCTTCCGCCGCAACGCGGTCGCGCTCGCGGCCGCCGCGGTCGCATCCGGCCTCGCCGCCTGGGGGCTGTACACCCTCTTCGCATCGAGCGTCTCCACCTAGATACGCTGGGTGCGATGAGAGTGCGCATCGCAGCGGTTCCCGGTGTCGTCCTCGTCGCAATCGCGGCGGCGATGTGGGGTACCGACCCGATCATCCGCAAGACGATGAGCTTCACGACGACGGCGACGACGATCGTCTTCGGCGAGCACGTCGTCCTCGTCGCACTGACGCTGCCGCTGCTCCTTCCTGCATTGCGCTCGTTGCTCCGCGCAGGCTGGCGCTTCGTCGTCGCAGCCGTCCTCGTGGGCGCGGGCGCGTCCGCGGTCGCGACGATCCTCTTCACCGACGCGCTCATCGGTCACAAGGACTTCATCACGCCCGTCGTGATCCAGAAGGTTCAGCCGCTCGTCGCCGTCGCCGGTGCAGCCGTCATCCTCGGCGAGCGTCCGCGCGCACGGTTCGCGTGGTTCCTCCTCCCCGCCCTGGGCGGGTTCTGGCTCGTGAACCAGGCCCACCCTCTCGATCCTTCGGCCAAGGGCCTCGTCGTGATCGCCGAGGCGACGGGAGCCGCCGTCCTCTGGGCGTTCGGCACCGTCCTCGGGCGCTATCTCAGCCGTGAGGTCGAGTTCCAGCACATCCTCGCGCTCCGGTTCTTCTTCGGGCTGATCGGGAGCGCAATCGCGCTGCCGGTGATGAGTGCGCCCGCGTATTCGAACGCGCACGACAGCGAGCTGATCGTCTACCTCGCAGTCGTCACGGGCTTGCTCGCCCTGGCCCTCTACTACTTCGGGCTGAAGCGCACGCCGGCGATGATGGCCTCGCTCGCCGAGCTGACATACCCGGTGATCGCGGTGATCGCCGGCATCTATGCGTACAGCCAGCACCTGCGCTGGACACAGTGGATCGGCGTCGCGATCATCCTCGGGACGGTGACGCTGTTGCCCGTTCAGCGGCGTCGGAAGGTCGTCGAGCTGCAGCCGCGCGACGCCGCCCTCGCCGCCGCGTAGTAGCCTGCGCCGCCATGAGCACCTACGACGACGACGCGCCCGAAGACGAGCTCCTGCTCGACGGCGACTCGGACGACGACGAGGACGACGACGAGCTGTCGCTCGACGACGACCTCTCCGACGACGAATAGCGCCTCTCAGCGGGGCGGGATAGGCTCCCGTCGGTGGAGCTGAGAGACACCCCGGAGGAAGCACAGTTCCGCGCGGAGCTCCGTGCCTGGATCGACGCGAACCTGCCCGGCGACAAGAAGGGAAGCCGCGGCGGTGCGCAACGCTTCGACGATCCGTTCATGCGCGAGTGGAGCCGAAAGCTGTACGAGGCGGGCTACGCGGGGCTGACCTGGCCGAAGGAGTTCGGCGGGGCGGGCGCGCCGTACAGCTTCCAGGCGATCTTCTACGAGGAGATGGCGTCCGCTCAGGCGCCGCCGCACATCGGCGTGATCGGGCTCGGGATGGCGGGGCCGACGATCATCGCGCACGGCACGAGTGACCAAAAGGCGAGATACCTGACACCGCTCCTCGCGGCCGAGGAGATCTGGTGCCAGGGCTTCAGCGAGCCGGATGCGGGCTCCGACCTCGCAGCCGCGCGCACGCGCGCCGAGCGAAAGGGGGACGTCTACGTCGTCAACGGCCAGAAGGTCTGGTCGTCGTTCGCGCACATCGCCGACTTTTGCATCCTCGTCACGCAGAGCGATCCCGACGGGCAGCGCTACCGCAACCTCACGTACCTGATCGTCGACATGCACGCGCCGGGCGTCGAGGTGCGGCCGCTGCGGCAGATCACCGGCGAGGCGGAGTTCAACGAGATCTTCTTCAACGACGTCGAGGTGCCGGTCGCGAACCGGCTCGGCGACGAGGGCGACGGCTGGAACGTCGCCATGACGACGCTGCTGCACGAGCGCGGCACGCTCGGCTTCGCGCTGACCGCGACGTTCGACGCCGGCGTCTCGCGGCTGCTCGACGTCGCGCGCGACCGGGTGAACGGCGACGAG